>ERZ777011.280-NODE-280-length-82663-cov-16.934825_pt1 | contig 82663 bp, 68 predicted proteins | sample MGYA00374964_ERZ777011 | MGnify/ENA primary metagenome ERZ777011 (study PRJEB29310, sample SAMD00008975) | mouse gut metagenome | study: EMG produced TPA metagenomics assembly of the Metagenome analysis of fecal microbiota from mouse which was promoted... | reverse complement strand
ATAAAATAAAAGGCTTTTCGAAAGCACAAGACTTTTTTAAATGAAAGAGCCGTGTATATAGACCCCGAAATTGTCAAAATATCACCATTATAGCACCGTATATTCAAAAATTATTACTACTTTTACAAGCTATTAACTTTAGCTGACGCCTCCGTGAGGAAATAAGGGGCAAATACTGAAACTTTGTGAAATTATATCCAGAAAACTGAAACATCGGACAATCTTCAAGAATTATCCACAATAACCAAACAATAATCATTTAAACTATCGTATGAGACAAAAACTGTTTCTGTTGCTGCTGCTCGCCGCATCGATCCCCGCACTTGCGGGCACTCCAAAAGTACGCGGCACAGTAGTCGATGCCACAACCGGTGCTCCGGTAAAAGGCGCCACAGTCATGCTCCGCGACCAGGGAGTGCAAGTAGTATCCGGCGGCTCCGGAGAATTCTTCATCACAGCATCAAATACCGGCTCTGACGGAATCCTGGTTATGGTACCAGGCTATGAGGCAATGCTGGTGGATGTAGACCTCGCAGACGGCACTGCCGACCTGGGCACAATCCGGCTCTCCCCCGACAGCCACACAATGGCAATAAATTCGGAAGAAGAGTCATTACTGTTTGATATGGAGTCGATTGAGGACGATGAAGGTGCAAGCCAGTCGATCGCCGCACTGTCAGGGGCATCAGATGACATTTTCTACAACACTGCATCATACAATTTCGGCCCGATGTACTTCCGTTACCGCGGCCTTGACAGCCAGTACCAGAATGTGTACATCAACGGCATACAGTTCAACGATGCAATCCGTGGACGATTCAACTTCTCAACACTCCTCGGAATGACATCAAGGGCATTCCGCAACAAGACCACAACCATAGGCCTGGGCGCATCAAACTACGGATTCGGCGGCCTTGGCGGAAGCATAAACTACAATACCGTCACTTCGGGATATGCACCCGGATTCAACGGAAGCGTAGCCTATACCAACAGCAACTACATGCTGCGCGCAATGGCTACATACTCCACCGGTCTCAACAAGCACGGATGGGCGTTCACCGTATCAGCAATCGGACGTTACAGCAAGGAAGGCATTGTACCAGGAACGTTCTACAACTCCGCAGGCCTGTTCCTATCGGTAGAAAAAGTCTTTAATAAGAACAATTCATTGACACTCACCGCATTCGGCGGACCGACACAACGTGCCAACTCATCGGCTACATACCAGGAGGCATATGACCTGGCTGGCTCAAACCTCTATAACCCCAACTGGGGATGGCAAGACGGGAAAAAACGTGCATCGCGCATCATTGAAACATTCGACCCGACATTCATCCTGAACTGGCTGCACAAAGGTGATAAGACAACCGTCAACACAGCTGTGGCCGCCCGCTGGGTCAACTACTCAACATCTGCCCTCAACTGGTACAAGGCCCTTGACCCCAACCCTACGTACTACCGCTACCTGCCGTCATACTACAAAGACAGCCCTGAACAATATGACCTGTATACACAATTGTGGAAAGACGGCACAATCCGCCAGATCAACTGGGACAACCTATACCAGATAAACTATCTGAACAACGTACAGAACCAATCTTTGCCGGACGACAAGAAAAAGGGTTCAAGCTACATACTTGAAAACCGTCATAGCAACCAGTTCAACGCAATGTTCAGCTCTTATGTCAACCACCAGCTGACATCATACATGGCCCTGCAGGGCGGCGTGGGGGTAAACTACACCCGCGGTACTTACTACAAGACCATACGCGACCTCCTCGGCGGCGAATTCTGGATCGACATCGACCCGTTCAGCGACCGCGAAATATCAATCGCACCTGACATGCTCCAGAACAACCTGGACAACCCCAACCGCCACGTAACCAAAGGCGACAAATTCGGCTACAACTATGACATAGACGTACTGAAAGTAAACGGCTGGCTACAGAACACCATCACACTCCCACAATGGGACGTGAACTACGGACTGGAAATGAGCTACACCATGTTCCAGCGCGACGGAAAATGGCGCAACGGCCGCGCACCAAACAACTCGCTAGGCAAAGGCCAGATACACCGTTTCGACAACGCCATGTTCAAGGCCGGTGCGACATACAAAATAAACGGACGCAACTTCCTGAGCGCACACGTGCAGATGGGCACACGTGCCCCACTGGTGGAATCGGTATACATCTCACCACGCGTAAAAGACACTTCTGTAGACAATCCTACAAACGAACGCATCTTCTCCGGAGACATCTCCTATGCTTTCAGCTACCGCAAGTTCCGTGGTGCGATCACAGGATTCTATACATCAATGAGCGATGTGATCGAACGTACCGCATTCTACGATGACCGCTACTCTTCATTCATGAACTATGTACTAGCCGGAGTGCACAAAGTGAACAAGGGTGTAGAAATAGGCCTTGCCTACAAGATAACCCCATCTGTCACCGCCACATTCGCAGGAACATATTCACGCTACCAGTACAAAAACAACCCACAGGGCACCCGTTCATATGAAAACGGCATGAAGGCCGACACAACCCAGACCGTATACCTACGCAATTTCTACGCCGGCTCAACACCTCAAGTAGTCGGCAACCTGGGAATCGACTGGCAGGCCCCAAAAAACTGGTACTTCAACATCAACGGCACATGGATGGGCGATGCCTACGTAAACCTTTCCGCCCCCTACCACGAAGCAATGCCTGACCTGTGGCAGATGTACCCGACACAGGAACAGCTTGAAGCAAAGCTGAAAGAGCTGTCCACTCAGGACAAACTGAAAGACGCTTTCGTGCTTAACGCATCCATAGGCAAGTTCATCAACTTCCGCAACCGCAAGATGTCGATGAATATCAACCTGAATGTGAACAATATACTAAACAACCGGAAGATCGCCACCTACGCATACCAGCAGGCACGTATCAACACCGACACATATGACCGCAACGCTTTTGCAAACCGCTATTCATATGCACAGGGTATACGCGTATACCTAAACGTAGGCATACGCTTCTGATGTCCAAACTTACATTTCACAAACGAAATACAATAAAATATAATGAAGAAATCACTGATATACATGGCCGCACTTTTTGCCACAGCCGGGACTTTTTCCTCCTGTGACGATGACTTTGAAGTGCCCCCTATGATAGAGCCTGTGGCTACGATGAAGGTAAATACCACCATCGCCGACCTGAAGGCAGAATACTGGCGTGAAGGCGGCCAGGACTACTACACCCCCATACTGCTCAATTCCGAAGGTGACAGCGTGGTAATCGGAGGCCGAGTAATATCCTCCGACCTGCAGGGCAACCTGTTCCAGCAACTCATCGTAGAAGACGAGACAGGTGCCATCGAGTTCAGCGTATCCGTATACGACCTCAACCAAAAATACCAGTATGGCCAGGAAGTACGCATCAACGTAACGGGCATGAACATCGGCCTATACCGCAACCTGATGAAAATCGGTGGAGTCTACAACAACGGCATAGGCCGCTTGGACGAAAAACTATTTACGCCGCATATCCAGGTCAACGGACTGCCACGCCCATCAGCCGTAGACACAATCACCGTAACCATCCCTGAAGTGATGGAATACAAGTCAACAACGGCTGGACTACAGGAATGGGAAAGCCGTCTGGTGAAATTTGAAGACGTAAGCTTTGAAGGGGGGGGCAGCCTCACATATGCCACGCCAGGAGGAACAAGCGGCACTACACGCGTACTTAAGGACGCGAGCGGAAACACCATTGACATGCGCACAAACGACCGCAGCAAGTTCGCCGACAAGAAGCTTCCTGCCGGGACAGGCAATGTAACCGCAATTCTGAGCTACTACAACTCCAACTGGCAGCTGTCGCTCATCGACACAGACGGTTGCCAAGGATTCGATGAAACGCCTGACAACCCTGATACGCCCGACACTCCTGCAGGAGACGGAAACGGCAGCATGGAGAAGCCCTACTCTGCAGACCAGGTAATCGCATTCAATCCTCAATCAACTACTGACGTTGCTGGTGACAACCAGAAAAATGTATGGGTGGAGGGCTATATCGTAGGTTCATACGACAACTACACCGCCAATTTCACCGCCGAAAACGCCAATCCTGCAAACATTCTCCTGGCACTATCGCCGGATGCAAACACAAAGGAAAGCACCATCTGCGTCCAGCTACTCAACGGTTCTGAAACCCGCGCCGCACTAAATCTCAAGGACAACCCCACAAATCTTGGCAAGAAATGCAAGGTATATGGAGATATCCTTAAATATAATTCCTTGCCGGGTGTGAAAAACACGTCCAACTTCGAGATTGACGGCAAAACCGGAACAGAGAAACCTGAACCCGGGGCTGTGATCTACTCACAGACATTCAAGGAAGCACAAGGCGATTTCACGATTGACAATATCTCAATGTCGGACGCTTTGACATACGTGTGGATGCATGATTCCAAATATGGATACATGAAAGCTTCGGCATATGTCAACAACGCATCGCATGCATCGGATTCATGGCTCACATCTCCCATCATAGACCTTACAACAGCAACTTCCCCGGTACTGACATTTGACCACCTTATCAACAAGTTCCCAAGCATCGATGTGGCAAAGGAACAGGTATCAATGGCAATCCGTATCGAAGGCGGCGAATGGCAGACAGCTACCGTACCTACATGGTCGAACAACGCCGGCTGGACATTCGTAAATTCCGGAAACATCTCCCTTGACCAATACAAGGGAAAGAAAATCCAGATAGGATTCCATTACACCAGCACCGATGAAGCTTCCGGGACTTGGGAAATCAAGAATTTCCTTGTAAGCGAGGCTAACTAATCAATATAGTGGACTAAACAATCAATATATCAACTTTTAATCCGCATGAAAAATATAAAATCATATATTATCGGCTTAATGGCGGCATCGGCTGCGATGACGATGACATCATGCCAGGACGATATCGATTCACCCAGCATGAACGACCCGGTCGCATCCATAACTGCCAACACTTCGATCCTTGACCTCAAAGCCAAGTACTGGAACGATGCCGACAATTATATCGACACGATAGAGACACGTGAAGACGGGTCACATTACATAATATCCGGACGGGTCATATCGTCCGATGAGTCTGGCAATGTGTTCAAGTCCCTGGTGATACAGGACGAGACCGCAGCCTTGGCAATATCTATCAATTCATATAACCTATACCTGAACTACCGCGTTGGCCAGGAGATAGTTATGGACGTAACCGGCATGTGCATAGGCAAATATGCCGGACTACAGCAGATGGGAATGCCATCATGGTATGAAAATGGCAAGACCTGGCAGACATCGTTCATGTCTCCGGAATATTTCCAGGCACACCGCGAACTGAACGGCATACCCCAGCCATCGCTTATCGACACTCTTACCGTAAATTCATTCAGTGAAATTTCTGCAAACCCCGACGGGCTTCGCCAGTGGCAAAGCCAGCTGGTACGCTTCAACAATGTATACTTTGAAAACGGAGGTACGCAAAAGTTTTCTGAATACCATTCCAGCGGAATGGAGCAGAACCTGAAGGACGTAAACGGAGGCACTCTCATCGTCCGTACCAGCGGATACTGCAACTTCTGGAACAACACCCTGCCGTCAGGAAATGGTGATGTTGTCGGTATTCTCGGATATTATGCATCAAAGGGCTGGCAGCTGACCTTGATTGACTATGCCGGCTGCATGAACTTCGGCAACCCGACCCTGACACCCGGTACAGAAGCCAATCCATACTCCATTGAAGAGGTAATAGCCAATGAGTCTGCCGAAAAGATGACTTCAGGCTGGGTTACAGGATATATCGTCGGAGCAGTTGCCCCCGGCCTTGACGCCGTAGCCACAAATGACGATGTTGAGTGGACCGCACCGACAGTACTGGCCAACACTCTTGTAATAGGCAAGACTGCCGATACCAAAGATATAAACGAATGCCTTGTAGTGGCTCTTACCGCCGACTCGAAATTCCAGCAGGCAGGCAACCTCCGCGACAACGCCGCCAATCTCGGAAAACAGATATGGGTACGCGGCAATTTTGAAAAGTTCATGGGCACATATGGTATAACAGGAAATAACGGCACAGCATCCGAATTCAAGATCGAAGGACTTGAACCGGAAACTCCCGGCACACAGGAAAACCCGTTGACTGTTTCACAAGTAATAGCCATGAATCCACAGTCAACCGATACACCCGCTGCCGGACAAAGCAATATGTGGGTAGGCGGATATATTGTAGGCTCTTACAAGGACTATAACGCCAACTTCACTGCCGACAACGCCAACCCTGCAAACATCCTCCTAGCAGAGACTCCTGATGCCAACACCAAGGAAGCCACGATATGCGTCCAGCTGCTTGCCAGCACCCCGACACGCGCAGCCCTCAATCTTATGGACAATCCAGGAAATCTGGGCAAATATTGCAAAGTTTACGGTGACGTGCTGAAATACAACACACTGCCTGGCATAAAGAATACATCCAACTACGAGATTGACGGAACAGGCGGCGAGACACCCAACCCTGGTGACGTTATATTCTCTGAGACGTTCAAAACCAGCATGGGGGATTTCACAATCGAAAATGTCACAATGGGAAGCGGACTGTCATATGTGTGGAAGCAAAATGAGACATATGGATATATGAATGCCTCAGCATTTGTAAACGGCACCTCTTATGCATCCGACTCTTGGTTGATATCTCCTGTCATAGATCTTAATGGGGTGTCATCGCCAATTCTCTCATTTGAACACCTTACAAACAAATACCCATCCTTGGATATCGCAAAGAGCCAGGTTTCAGTAAGCGTCCGTACAGAAGGCGGCTCTTGGCAGAAAGTGGCAATACCTGAATGGTCCACCAATGCCGATTGGAACTTTGTCAACTCCGGCAACCTTGACCTGACTTCTTTTGTCGGCAAAAAAATCCAGATAGGATTCCGGTACACAAGCGAAGACGGGGTGTCCGGCACATGGAGGATAAAAAATCTGGAAGTAAAGACCGGTACACCGTCAAGCGGAGGCACTGTAGATCCCGACCCAGACCCTACCCCCGATCCTGATGGAGAATATAAAGGCGATTTCAACACATTCAATGGCGGCTCTCCTAAGACAACATACGGCACTTACACCAATGCCACAGGCTGGACGGCAACAAACGCTGTAATATTGTCTGGAGGTGATACTGATTCAAATCCCAAATTTACATTTATCGGGGACGACAAGACCCTTGCACCGACTCTTGACGGAAAGCCTGGCATTCTTGGAAAACTTACATCCCCTACCCTTACCGGTGGCTGCGGCAAACTTACTTTCAATTACGGATTTGCATACAGCGAAAAAGGGGCTGTACAGTTTGTAGTCAAAGTCCTCCAGGGAACAGCTGTCGTGGCTACCAAAACAGTAGACATTGAAAAAGTGACAGGAAAAACAGCCATACCGTTCTCTCTCGATGTAAACATCAATGGCGATTTCACTATAGCGATTGAGAATACCAGCACATACGACAACAGCACCACCAAGCACATTGGACGCGTATCAATCTGGAACCTTACCTGGACGAATTGACATTAAGTCAATTTATTCAAAAAACAAGGGGAGGTATTTGCATAATGAATGCAAATACCTCCCCTTGTTAATGTATATTAAAACCGTCTAATATTTGTTCAATATTCTGAGCATTTATTTAAATTTGTATTCATAACTTGGGTTATATATACAATAATAAGAGAATCTATAAATCATTTAATTAACTAATCATAAATTACCTAAAACCGAATCTGCATGAAAAAACTACATGTCTTGACAATGTTGCTGGCATTATATGCCGGTTATCCGGGATTGTCATTTGCTGCAGAAGACTATTGTAAGCCATCTTACACATCAACCGGATATGATGGCAGAGGTGTCAGCGCGTTTACCTTAACCGACAACGATGGCAACACAGCGACAGTAAGAGACATTTCAACAGCCATATCGCAACCTATCTATTGGGATAAGACCGATGTCATATTCGCTACAAAACCAGGAAGCATAGTAACGTTACGCCACACCACTGCATCCGGTGAATGGATGCATTCATATCTATATATAGACTTCAACAACGACAAAGAGTTTACAGCTGAACTGGATGCAAACAATTACTATGTACCAACCGCAACAAGCGAACTGGTTTCCTACAACCGCTACAGCCCCAACAACGAAGCCACATGGTACAACGGCGACGGCTCTACGGCCACCGACGGACATATAAACATGTCTGGCGCCGCACTCCCATCATTTACAATCCCAGAAAATATAGAACCAGGAGATTACCGTGCCCGTTTCAAGCTTGACTGGAATTCCACTGACCCTTGCGGCAATATGAAGACCAGCAGCAGCGGGAAAGCGGAGATCGTTGCCGACAACGGACGTATCGTCGATTTCATAATCCGTATACAGTCCCAGCAGGAACGCACTGTAACGGTTAAAAGTTCGGATACAACCCGAGGAACAGTATCGATTGAAGGGTTTGAAGGAACTACCGTGACAACTGCCGGCCCAGTGACAGTCGTTGCTACTTGCATCCCAGGAAACTCGTTCGTCAATTGGACAAATGAAGCGACGGACGATATAATAGCAACCAGCCTTACCACAGTCACCAATGGAAACGATGACATAACGCTTGTAGCTAATTTCGGCGGACTGGCATATCCTACAATGTACCGGACATTCACAAACAGTTCAAGCCAACAGAACCGATACCTTAAGCGTGTGACCACAGAAGGGACATCCACACCAGAAGTATTCAACGCCTCAACATCAGCCGAGTTGCCATATACTGCATTTTCAGGCTATGCCGGCTCATATGTAACTTCAGGAGCCAATATTGACAAAACAGCCAACCCCATTGTCATAGAACACGGCACAACCTCATTTGACATCACCTATTACGGATGGTCAACAGCTATCAGCAACAACAGTTCCGAACTTGGATGGACACAGGAAGCATACTTCATCGACTGGAACGGCAACGGCTCTTTCACAGATCCAGGAGAAGCATCCCAGAAAGGATGGAGCGACATGCCCAACAATGACATTTACAATGGCTTCACCCGTCAAATATCAATCCCCGTCGGCCAAGCACCCGGCACATACCGCATGCGCGTAGTATTCTACGAACCTGCCAGTGCCAGCGATACATGGGTCAGTACCTTGTTCACAACCCTGAACAACAGGATACGTAACGGCATAAGCTATGACTTCGCCATAGAAATTTCCGATCCTGTAGACATGAAATTGCGTGATGTCTCCGCCACACAGCGCACCGGAAAGGTAAACCCTGACACTGAAGACGTCATTCTTACAGCATTCAACATACGCACATCTGGTACTCTCAATCCATATTCTATCAGCAATATAAAAGCAGAATATACCGGTTCTGACACCGAAGATATACAAAACCTGCGCTGGATATATTCTACTTCTGATAAAATCGGCAATGAAACTGTAGCATATGCAAATTCTGCCACACCAAGCATGTCATTTGACTGCAATAAGACTCTATCAGCTGGAAACAACTACTTCATGCTTGTAGCAGATATAGCACCCGAGGCAGTGATAGGCAACGATATTTCTGTAAAAATATCATCAGCAGATATAAACGGTATCGGGACATATGACTTTGATGCAAACCAGCCCGGCGGGTACACAGTGGCATACGATCCTGATTACACCCGCGGTAATGCTTTATGGTTCGATACCCCCAACTCATCTACCATCGGAGCGAACATATGGAACAGAAATGACTTCAGCACTACGGACGTAAATCCCGACCAGATATGGGAACGCAAATCATTCCCTATCGGCAACGGTTCATTTGGAGGAAACATACTCGGTTCAATAAACCGCGAACGCGTTGTGCTGAATGAGAAAACACTATGGAAAGGCGGCCCTGGTACTGGCGCATCTTCTTATTGGGACATGAACCGCAACGTCTCGGACGCGACTCTACAACAAATCCGCACCTACCTTGAGAACGGACAGAACTCAATGGCCAACACTCTTGTAGTAAACAACTACGCAGGTAAAATCAATTACGACCGCAACAAATTCGGCGTCTTTACAACAATGGGCGAAGCCTACGTATCAACAGGTATAACAGAATCCAATGTGACCGATTATAAACGCATCATGAATATGGACAAGTCTATTGTCGTTGTCCAGTTCAGTTCTGACGGAGTCGATTACAGTAGGAAATACTTCAGCTCATATCCCGACAACGTCATGGTTTGGAACTACACCTCTGACGGAGGAAACCAAAACCTTACGTTCTCTTTCAGTTGCCCACAGACAGTAAACTCTGTAGAAGCCGTTGAAGGAGGCCTACTATATAAATGCAGCCTACCCAACAACGGCATGCAGTGGGCAATGCGCGTATATGTCCGAGTCAACGGAGCTGGGACTGTCACACCAAATGCAACAGCCCGCACAATAACCATAAGCGGGGCAAACGATGTTGACTTCATTCTGGCAGCCGATACAGACTACGCGATGAACTTCACACCAGACTATAATGACAACAATGCATTTGTCGGAGAAGACCCTGTTGCCAATGTTAACAAGTGGATTGACGCAGCAAAGGCATACACCTACGACCAACTGTACGACCGCCACTATACCGACTACTCAAATCTTTATGGACGCACAGAAATTGCCATAAACCCCGACAAGAAATTTGAAAACCTTCCCACCCCGACCCGTCTGGCACAATATCGCCAGGGCACACTTGACCATGGATTGGAACAGATGTATTTCCAATATGGACGCTATCTGTTAATTTCCAGCTCACGTCAAGGAAATATGCCTGCAAACCTTCAGGGCATGTGGCACAATAATACAGACGGTCCTTGGCGTGTCGACTACCACAACAACATCAACCTACAGATGAACTACTGGCCGGCAACATGCACCAACCTGCTTGAATGTTTCACCCCGTTCATCGACTACGTACGCGGACTAGTTGAACCTGGCAAACGCACGGCACAGGCATATTATGGTGCACGCGGATGGACCGCCGAAGTGTCAACAAACATTTTCGGTTTCACCGCACCCCTCAATTCTACAGATATGTCGTGGAACTATAACCCGACAGCTGGTCCATGGCTGGCGACACAGATATGGGAATACTATGACTATACACGCGACAATGATTGGCTCAAAAACATAGGATACGACATAATTAAGGAAAGTGCAAACTTCTGTTCCGACCTACTGTACATGGCAAACGGGACATATACATCTGCCCCATCCTACTCTCCTGAGCACGGCACAGCCGATCTTGGAGCCACATATGCAAACGCCGTTACACGTGAAATACTGTCTGCAGCCATCAAGTCTGCTACAATATTGAACGTAGACTCCGATCTGGTGACGGAATGGAAAGAAAAACTGGAGAAGATGTATCCATATAAGATCGGGCGGTACGGACAGCTACAAGAATGGTACAATGACATCGACACATACAATGATGACCACCGCCACACAAACCATCTGTTCGGACTGCATCCAGGAACAACAATCAACGCTCTTGAAGATACAGAACTGGTGGATGCATGCAAGGAAACACTACGCCAACGCGGCGATGCCGCTACTGGATGGAGCATGGGTTGGAAACTCAACCATTGGGCACGCCTACTTGACGGGGACCACGCATATATACTTTTCCAGAACCTGCTCAAGGAAGGTACAGCAGACAATATGTGGGATCTCCATCCGCCATTCCAGATTGACGGAAATTTCGGAGGTACAGCCGGAATCGCCGAACTGTTCCTGCAGAGCCACAACGGCAAGCTTCACCTGCTTCCGGCACTGCCGTCCACATGGACAAACGGCCATATTTCAGGTCTCCTGACCCGCGGCAACTTTGAAGTTGACATATATTACAACAACAATGAACTCGATTATGCCGTGATTCGCTCCAACGCCGGAGAACCATGCAATGTATATTATAATGGCAAGGAATTGAATTTCAACACTACAAAGGGTGAAGAATACACCATACGTTATAATAGCACAACTGGACAACTGGAATCGGAAACGACATCCGGAATTGATGACATTACATACGAAAAGGACAGCACGACCTATATGGAAGTGACACCGAACCCCAATAATGGACATTTCAATGTAATGATATCTGGAAAAGGTACAGGAATCTTGAATGTAAACGCGTACAACATGACCGGACAAGTTGTCAAGACCATGCGTGTAAACAAGACAGAAGAAAGCATAGAGTTTCCTTTTGACTGCAACGTTGCCTCAGGCTGCTATCTGCTTCAGGCCGAAGGCAACAATACATCTGCTACGCAGAAATTCATAGTACACTGACTGGACAATCATACCTAAACGACAACGCCCGGACCGAAAATTTGTCCGGGCGTTGTCGTTTAATTTAGGCGGCCATGTCACTTCCAGTATATAAGATGGTTTTGGCCCGTATCTGTAACTTTCAATGTGACATGTATGTTTTCCAAAACAGGTATGTTATGCCCCACATGACCTATCGGCGCATTAAATACTACAGGATAAGCATATGCTGATGTCATATCGCGTATCATAGTTTCCATATCGCAATATGACGCATCAAGCTTATAATCCGTAAATTGACCGACAATGAGCGCACGCAATGTCGGTAGCACACCTTTCAATTTAAGTTGGTATAAAATACGCTCAATCTTATATATCGGTTCGGAAACATCCTCTATAAATAGCACGGTATCGCCTTTCAATATATCAAATGGTGTACCGATAAGTCCAGCCAGTACTGCAAGATTTCCCCCAAGCAATATACCATCTGCAACACCAGGACGGTCATATGGATGTGACGGGAATGAAAACGACGGACGCCCACCGCGCAACATATCAAAAAGGGCAGCATTGTCGGGATCGTCAGCCCCGATACGAATATGCTGAGCCATGGAAGCATGTATGCTTGGTATGCCTTTTGATGCCATCAGAGCATGCAGTGCAGATATATCACTGAATCCTATGACCCATTTGGGGTCACCCTGCAGCGGAAGACTGGCCAGGCGCTCCAGATTATGTACAACGCCATAACCGCCTCGGGAACATAATATAGCCCTGACCTCCGGATCGGCAAAAGCATTGTAAAGGTCATCGAAACGCTCATCGGCGCTACCACTGTACAATCCGGCATGCCCCAAGGCATGCGGCATCACCTTTACAGCCCACCCCTGCTGCTCCAGCACAGGGACAGCAGCTTCTACATTCTCAATATTTGCAGGTCCGGCAGGAGAACATATCGCTATCGTATCACCGGACTTCAATGGTCTTGGCAGAAACATAATATACTTATCAATTAACCTGAACCCGTATTCCCTCAGCCCGTACCTTTGCGGCTATAGCCTCAAGCTCGGCAATCGACACCTTCTGCAAATCCCTGGCCGGCGTTTTCCTGTCTATTGAATATATCATCACTTCACGAGGCTTGATCTGACAATATGCATCCAGCAAAGCCCCAACTTCCTTATCAGTAGTATTGTCCACAATTATACCCTCATACTCCCCACGTAGGAACATGGTCTGTATTATGGCCTTATCACCGAACATTTTCAACCGGTCTATAAGCCATGCCGTATTAAATCCGGCAGATGTGGGACGGTCAATTTGCCTCATGGTGCTATCTACAGCCGAATCAAGCTTCAATATCGCATTATCCACCTTCATCAATGCGCTGACAACGTCTTCTTTGTCAAGACGCGTTGAATTACAAAGCACGCTTACCACTGCATCCGGAAAATACCTGTCACGCAACAATAATGTATCATCGACAATACCTGCAAATTCAGGATGCAATGTCGGCTCCCCATTACCAGAGAAGGTTATAGTATCCAACGTCTGTCCATCCGAACGCATATCCTTCAATTTATCTTCAAGCATAATCGCGGTCTGATCGCGTGACGGAAGACCAGATGAGCCAGCACCCTGAGAGTTGAAACCGGCTTCACAATAAAGACAGTCAAATGTACATGTCTTGCCATCGACAGGGGAAAGGTTAATGCCCAGGGACGAGCCCAGCCTACGGCTGTGTATCGGCCCGAAAACAGTTGAATGGAACAGCACTCTCTGCATATTTTTTATCATATATTAAGTTCTATCTCTTAGCTGACCCCGGATAAACATCGATGTAATCTGTGATGTGATAAATCCGATAATCACTACCACTATTACGACTGTAATAAGGTCCATAAAATCTACCCTCACAGGATAGGCCGTAATGGTCAAAGACGCCGGATCCGCGCTTAGATGAATAAAGCCACCATATTGTTGCGCAAGTGACAGACATACACCAACCAATATGCCGACCATACCACCGATTGCCGAAATGAGCCATCCAAGGCAAATGAATATACGCCTTACCATAGACTCCGATGCCCCTACTGCGCGCAATGTAAGCAAGTTGTCACGCTTTTCAAGGACAAGCATAGATAGTGTGGATATTATATTGAATGAGGATACCAAAAGTATGAACGCAAGCATCATGAACGTAACCCACTTCTCTATGGAGATCATACGGAACGAAGCCTCCTGCTGCTGTAGACGGTCCTGAACCTTATAGCTGTCACCTACCACGGATTTAATCTCCTGTATTGCCTCACCGATATCCCAGCCCTCCCGGATTCTTATGTCAATGGATGAAGCCTCATGGTCATAAAGCAACAGCCTCCTGGCCACATCAAGCGGGATTATAATCCGGTCGGTATCATATTCAGGCTGGTCAACACGGAATACGCCTGACACCAGCAGGGAATCGGCACGAAAAGCAGTTGCAGGATTGGCTGTATTTATTCGACCTTGCCTACGCGGAACATATAGCGCCACATCCTGCCCGGGATGTACGTCAATATTATAAGCCACTCCGACACATACCAGGGCACACGGCATGTTATAGGCAGAGTCCGTAAACCCACCATCCACGACACAACGGTCTATATCTGAAATCCGGGAGTATCCATGGCCCACGCCTTTGAATACGACAGGCATCTGATGGCCGCCATAGACCATCAACCCCCGTTCATCTATCACCGGAGATGCGCTTTCTATACACTCCAACCGACCAACAACAGCTGCAACCGAATCACCGTTGGAAATAGCCTTACCAGATACTGGCAATACCTTCACTTGCGGGTCTATTACCGAAAGATGCCCTAAAGCCAGGTCACTGAAGCCATTAAATACAGAGAGCACAATCACAATGGCAGCCGTGGCCACAGCCACCCCGACCATAGATATCAGTGATATGATATTAACGGCGGCATGTGTCTTTTTCGCCAGCAGATAACGCCATGCAATACGCAATGGGAGCATTGGGACGTGATAACGGGAAAAATGACGTAAACTAATCCCTGGATTCCGCTTCGGAAGACTGCTCTGTACTGTCTGTACCTAAAAGTTTGTCGATATTTTCCAGATAATCCAAAGAATCATCAAGAAAGAACGATAGTTCCGGTGTCTTCCTCAACTGAAACCTGACCTTCTGTGCCAATTCATAACGTATAGTCCGGGAACTGGCGTTTATACTGGCAATAAGCTCCTGCGCTTTCCCCGATGGGAATATCGACAAATAGGCCCGCGCTGTACTCAGGTCAGGTGACACCCTTACGGTGCTCACTGACACAATGACACCATGCGTCTTGGCTGTCTGCTGACGGAAAATCTCGCTCAGCTCTTTCTGAAGGAGACGTGATATCTTGGATTGACGTGTAGTTTCCATATAATTTATTTTTTAATTGACGTTTATGAGATAAACGCATGCCGAGTCCACAAAGTTACAAAATTTTACGTATTATAGTCAAGCCGTCCCGAAGCGGAAGTATCACTTTCTCGACACGTGCATCTGCCGCCACATGGTCGTTGAACTCCATAATTCCGATTGTCTGTGAGTCGTGGTGGGCCTCCGGATCCACTACTTTCCCATCCCAGAGCGTATTATCGGCAATGATGTATCCACCGGTGCGCACCAGCGGCAAAACCATCTCATAATATTCAGTATACAACCGTTTATTGGCATCGATAAACACCATGTCCCACTGGCTTACCGGCAATGTAGGCACAACCTCCATGGCATCGCCTATCACAAGATGCATGTCTGATGCACGCGGTGACTGACTGAAGTGTTCTATTATAAGATCCTCCATCTCATCATCGATCTCCACACTCCACAATTGCGACCCGTTCGGCATCCCTTCCGCAAAGCAAAGGGCCGAATAACCAGTAAACGTGCCCAATTCCAGTATATTCACAGGAGCAATCATGCGAGTCAGCATGGTCAATATGCGGCCCTGAACATGCCCTGAACACATTCGGGGGTACAGCTGATATAAGTGTGTATCCCTGTATAGCCGACGCAAATTTTCAGGCTCGGCATCTATATGTGATGATATATAATCGTCAATGGGACTGTCCATAATAGTTTTTATCAATACCTGGCGCAAAGTTACTGAATTTTTGCGTAATTTTGTGTCCGCTTGCCCATTTTGCAGGCATAAGAGTTATGAGAATCGACATCCTGACAGTACTTCCGGAAATGCTGGAGTCGCCGCTAGGCTGCTCCATATTGCGCCGAGCCCAGGACAAGGGGCTAGCCGAAATACACGTGCACAACATACGAGACTATTCGACAAACAAGCACCGCAAGGTAGATGACTATCCTTTTGGCGGAGAAGCGGGGATGGTTATGATGATAGAGCCAGTAGAAAGATGCATAAGTTCGCTGCGCACCGAACGCCACTACGATGAAGTGATTTTCACATCTCCCGATGGGGAGGTGTTCTCACAGCCGATGGCCAATTCAATGTCGCTTCTTGATAATATAATAATCCTTTGCGGCCACTATAAGGGCGTGGACTACCGTATACGTGAACATCTGGTAACACGCGAGATATCTATCGGCGACTATGTACTTACCGGAGGAGAGCTGCCGGCTGCGATAATTACAGATGCGATTGTACGGCTTATACCTGGAGCCATAGGCGATGAGCAATCCGCATTGACAGACTCTTTCCAGGACAATCTGCTTGCCCCGCCTATATACACCCGTCCGGCTGTGTATAATGGATGGGAAGTACCACCGATATTGCTATCCGGCCATGAGGCCAACATTGACGCCTGGCGTTACGAACAGTCACTTGAACGCACCAGACGCCTCCGTCCTGACCTGCTCGGAGAATAGAGAAGGTATAAAAAACTGCAAATAGGGCCAATGACCCTATTTTGGTTTTGAAAACACGAAAAGATTACATATATTTGTAATCTAAACTTTTGTTAACGTTCCAAATCCGAACATCATGAAATTTGCACAGAACAGCAACACGGTCTTCGACCGGGCTACAGCCGATTACCATGTGTCTGACCATGTCGATGCGCCCCATCCCAACCCATATGACGAGGGAACAATCGACCATACCCTATATGCCAAAAACATGATCGATGCCGTGCAGTGGCATCTTGAAGACATAATACGCGACCCTGAGATCGACCCAGTTGAAGCACTGGCCCTTAAAAGGCGCATCGACCGGTCCAACCAGGAGCGCACAGATATGGTAGAAGAGATCGACACGTATTTCCGTGAGCTGTACAGTGGGGTAAAGCCCGAAAAAAATGCCACTATAAACACTGAAAGCCCGGCATGGGCACTGGACCGGCTGTCAATACTTGCATTGAAAATATATCATATGAAAGCCGAGGTAGCGCGTACAGATGCCATGCCGGAACACACGGCGAAATGCCGAGCCAAGCTTGATGTTCTGCTACAGCAGCGGGAAGACCTCACTCAGGCCATAGACACCCTGTTGGAAGACATATCAGCCGGACGCAAGTTCATGAAGGTATACCGCCAGATGAAAATGTACAACGATCCAGACACAAATCCAATCCTATATGGGCAAAAATAAGCCCCATATAGGCAATGGCAACAATCTCGGTTTGGTCAATGTGCTAATTACACGTTTCTCGGCACTGGGAGACGTTGCCATGACAATACCGGTAATATACAGTGTGTGCCGCTGCTATCCCGATATCAGGTTCATAATGGTCACAAAACCATCAATGACCGGCATATTCATTAACAGCCCGTCAAACCTTAAAGTCATAGGTGCGGACGTAAAGAACGACTATGTAGGCATACGTGGCCTGTGGCGGCTGCTTAGCGAGCTAAAACAACAATACTCGATTGACGCATACGTCGACCTGCATGATGTATTGCGAACCAAGCTGCTCCGCCTGTTCAGCCGTATAAGGGGCATAAAGGCCAGCAGACTAAACAAAGGAAGGAGAAACAAGAAAGCCCTTACCCGACAGAACAGCAAGGTGATGCTCCCTCTGATATCATCCCGGGCACGGTACAGGGAAGCATTCTTTAAGGTTGGCCTGCCTGTACAGGAACATTTTGATGGCCTATATGGTGCTGGCGGAAAAGCCGATCCGATGTCGTTCGCAATGATAACCCTGCCGAAACAATCAGGAAGCCGATGGGTAGGCATCGCACCGTTCGCGGCACATAAAGGCAAGATATACCCGCCTGAAAAGATGGAAGAGGTCGTAAAAGGGCTTATCAACAACCCGGACGTGTATGTATTTCTGTTAGGTGGCGGAGGCGAAGAACAGAGACTGTTGGAAACATGGTCTCAAAAATACCCGCGCACAACATCCCTGGCCGGAAAAAGATACGGATTTGAAGCAGAGCTTGCCCTGATGAGCCATATGGATGTAGTATTGGCAATGGACTCCGCAAACATGCACCTTTCATCCATTGTCGGCACCAAGGTAGTAAGCATCTGGGGCGCTACACATCCGTATTGCGGCTTCAAAGGATGGCGTCAAAGCGATGGCGATACCATACAACTAGCCATGACATGCCGCCCATGTTCTGTGTTCGGCGACAAGCCATGCCAACGCGGCGACTACCATTGCCTAAATGGCATTCGCCCGTCCCTGGTATTGGAAAAATTGCAAAGATATCTCTAAACCAACCTGATGGAGCAATTCGATATACGAAACAACGAAGGAGACCGCGATTTTGAACGAGCCTTACGCCCATCGCATTTTGATTCGTTCAACGGACAGGAGAAAGTCGTAGAAAACCTGAAGATATTCGTGGCGGCAGCAAGGATGCGCGGCGAAGCGCTGGACCATATCCTGCTGTTCGGCCCTCCAGGCCTCGGAAAGACAACCCTGTCCGGCATTATAGCCAATGAATTGGGTGTAGGGATGAAGATAACATCAGGCCCCGTGCTGGATAAGCCTGGCGACCTGGCCGGAATCCTGACTTCTCTTGAAGAAAACGACGTTCTGTTCATTGATGAGATACACCGGTTAAGTCCAGTTGTGGAAGAATACCTGTATTCTGCAATGGAGGACTACAGGATAGACATAATGATAGACAAAGGGCCTGGAGCACGGTCAGTCCAGCTGACATTGTCCCCATTCACCCTTATAGGGGCTACCACACGTTCCGGGCTGCTGACATCCCCGCTACGCGCACGTTTCGGAATACCGTGCCATCTGGAATACTATGACCACGAAGTACTGCGCAAGATCATATTGCGTTCAGCCTCCCTGCTGAACGTGAAATGTACAGCCGATGCAGCCTTGGAGATAGCACTGCGCAGCCGTGGGACACCGCGAATAGCCAATGCCCTGCTACGTCGCGTACGGGATTTTGCCCAGGTCATAGGGCGCGGAATAGTGGATATCGAAATCGCACGCTATGGACTGGAGGCGCTCAATATAGACCGCTACGGTCTGGATGAGATAGACAACAAATTGCTTATGACCATCATAACAAAATTCAAAGGTGGCCCTGTAGGACTGTCAACCATAGCGACAGCCCTTGGTGAAGACCCCGGGACAATCGAGGAGGTATATGAACCATATCTCATAAAAGAAGGTTTCATAAAGCGTACACCAAGAGGACGCGAAGTCACCGATCTGGCATACCGCCATCTCGGACAATCGCGCCCAGACTCTTTTGCAGGAGGCCTTTTCGACATGAATTGATATTGCCTCACTGTTTTTGGCCACAAACGAATCAAAATTTGACGTTTTCCGCAAAGTCATTTTGACATTCGGCATAAAACCGCTATATTAGCGAAAATTTTCCTTAATAGATAAAAAACGTCCCTCTCCACAAAAATAAAAACCGTATCGACAAATGAGCGAAAAATCACATAGATATTGTGTCATAATGTGTGGCGGCATTGGCAGCCGCTTCTGGCCATATAGCCGTACAGACTTGCCTAAGCAATTTATTGACTTTTTCGGCACCGGACGCACATTGCTGCAAATGAGTTATGACCGCATACTGTCGGTCGTACCCAAGGAAAACATCCTGATACTTACCAATTCAATATATGCCCCCCTTGTAAAGGAGCAGCTCCCTGATATTTCCGACAGCCAGATATTGTTAGAGCCGGCCCGCCGCAATACTGCACCATGCATAGCATGGGCCGCCTACCATATAGCTGCCCTTGACCCAGAGGCATCCATGGTAGTCACCCCCAGCGACCATTTGATCACAAACGAAAAAGAATTCGAGAAAAGCATCACACGTGGGCTTGAATTTGTCGAGACACGCGATGCCTTGCTGACACTAGGGATAAACCCCACCCGTCCGGAAACCGGATATGGCTACATCCAGATAGGGGCTGAATGCGAACCTGGAATACTAAAAGTAAAGACATTTACCGAAAAACCGAATCTTGAACTTGCAAAAGTATTCCTAGACACAGGAGAATTTTTCTGGAATTCCGGGATTTTCCTGTGGAAAACCTCTGCAATCATCAATGCGTTCCACGAATACTGTCCAGATGTAGTAACCATCTTTGATGCCGGACTCGAAATTTTCGGCACACAGGATGAAGCCGCATATATAGAACGCAACTTTCCGTCATGCATGAACATCTCCATAGACTTTGCCGTAATGGAACATGCGTCAAACGTATATGTGGAATGTGTTTCTTTCGGATGGACAGACCTTGGCACATGGAGCGCCCTATATGACAATTCACCCAAAAATAAAGATGCAAATGTGACCCAAAACTGCAATGTCCTATCATATAACTCCAACGGCAATATCTTCGCCATACGTGGTGAAAAGCTGGTGGTCGTATCCGGGCTTAATGATTACATCATAGCTGATGCCGGGGACGTGCTGCTTGTTTGCCCAAAGAGCGAAGAACAGCGCATCAAGCAGATGGTCAACGACTCCAAACTTAACTTTGGGGACAAATACCTTTAGAATATACCCCGCACATTAAGCTCCTCCCGAACTTTCTGGCGGCGTTTTATATTATTATTAATGTATATGGGACGCTTGTTCAGCATACTGTCAATAATGTTACTGGTGGCGATACAGTCATCGGCAACGGGATATGACCTTACCAGAAAGAAGGCCGAGCGCTTTTTCAGTAACGGTGAATGGGCATCCGCATCAGCGATGTACGAACTGATGCTTGCCGAACGGCCGATCGTCTCATCAACATATGGACATGCCATAGTATCCGCATCATTGCGCGCCGATACACTTGACCAGATGCGACTGCTGGAACAGGCCATGCACCATTCCATCCCGTTTGATTCCATAATGGAAAGCGTACATAAAGTCAGCCTAGGATGCGCGCATATACAGGCCTACGAAAAATTCCTGCTGCTCGCAAAGAAAGAGTACCCTTGGCTTGGAAGGGCCATTGACAGGTATCTGCTGGACTATTATGCAAGCCGACATAATGGAGCCATGATGGTACATTATAGCAGCTTGATACTCAACGGACTTCCGGACGATATAAACTATCTTTCGCTACTTGCAAAAGGATACATGGCAGATAATGATATTTCCGCAGCTACAGCAGTATATAACCGTATAATCCAATTGGACCCGGACAATTACGATGCCCTTCTGGCAATCGGCAACTATTCATATGACATAAGCCAGAATTGCAGCGACCCTGAAACTATCCGCAAAGAGATGTCACGGGCCAGGACATGCCTGCAACATGCCTACACGCTTAAGCCGACTCCATTTGTTGCGCAACTGCTTAAAAATTTGTAGCTTTGCAGGCATAAACACAATACTCACATGGAACAGGATTCATCAGCAGTTGCCGCCATACCGTTGCGGCAACAAGCCATATGCTGGTTCAAGCGCCCTCAGGTATGGGGATTTTTTGTATCTGTGGCCATAATGGCTATAATATCTATAGCATTCTTCGCACCTGACAATTTTGAAGGAAACTCACTGCGTCAACATGACATGCAGCAAGGCCTTGCAAACGGACATGAAGTAGAGGCATACCATGAGGCTACAGGAGAAAAGCCTTTATGGACAAACTCGCTTTTCGGCGGCATGCCCACATTCCAGATAGCGCCCTCATATCCGTCAAACAGCCTTTTTTCATGGCTGGACAGTGTATATGGACTAGGATTGCCTGCACCTTCCAACCTATTGTTCATGATGATGGCCGGATTCTTCATCCTTATGTACACCATGAAGGTGAAGTGGCCGCTGGCATTGCTTGGTGCTGTGGCCTGGGGCTTTTCAAGTTACTACATTATAATAATAGGGGCAGGGCACATATGGAAATTCCTGGCCCTCACATACATCCCACCCACAATAGGAGGCCTTGTTCTCGCATACCGCCGCAACTATCTTGGAGGTGGCGCAATGATGGCATTGTTTGCAATGCTACAATTGAACGCCAATCACCCACAGATGTCGTATTACTTCTCATTCGTAATGGCGGCAATGGCCATAGCGTATCTGATAACGGCAATCCGCGGCAAGCATTTGAAGCAATGGGCCATCTCGACAGGCGTATGTATCGCCGCAGGATTACTGGCCATCGGGGCAAACCTGCCAAGCCTATATAATACCTATGAATATTCAAAGGAAACAAAAAGGAACGGATCAGAACTGACACCAAAGAACTTACCGGAAATACAGGCGTCCGATGCCCCCAAACCCACCGGAGGCATGCCATATGGCGAAATAATAGGATGGAGTTACGGCAAATCTGAGACCTTTTCCCTGCTTATACCAAACGTCAAGGGCGGGGCGACAGCACGTCCAGAACAAGGACAGATGAAACTTATGGGACTTGACCGCCTGCCATCTGCACAAAAGTATGCCGGTGGACAAGAGCAGATGGTGTTAAGCCAGTTCCCCCAATATTTCAATGAAGGAGAAAGCACCAACGGACCTGTATATGTCGGCGCGGTAATATGTGCGCTGTTTATTCTGGGGTGCATTATTGTACGCGGTCCAATGAAATGGGCTCTGCTTACCGTAACCATACTGTCAATCCTACTGTCATGGGGACGTAATTTTGAAGCTTTGACACAGTTCATGGTCTACAATTTCCCGATGTACAATAAATTCCGTGCAGTGGAAAGCATTCTTGTCATCGCAGAATTCACCATACCTCTATTGGCCGTCCTCGGTCTAAAAGAAATTTTCAGTGACAATGAAAAGAATAAATGGGGCAAATACCGCAACAAGATACTGATATCTTTCGGCATCCCAATGCTGATATGCGCAGCCGGAATACTCTCTCCTGGGATATTCGGCAATGCCATAACCTCCGATGAAGCAGGAGTATTATCACAATACCCTGATTACTACAACCTTATCGAATCGCTACGACTTGGAATGGTCCGTTCGGATTCATTAAGGAGCTTCGTCTATCTGGCACTGGGAATGCTGTGTATATGGTCCTACATGCATTACGGATACAGGCGTTCAATTTGCGCCGGATTATTGACAGCAATTGTCCTGTTTGACCTGTACACCGTAGACAAACGCTATATATCTCACGATAGCTTCTGCGACACGATGCTTACATTATCAGACCCATTTGAACCGGATGCCATTGACAGGCAAATCCTGGCTGATACAACACTACATTACAGGATAATCGATATCCCGGGGTTCGGAAGCGCACACCGCTCATACCTACACAAACGCCTTGGCGGATACCATGCGGCAAAGCTTACCAGATATGAAGACCTGATACAGCGCCGTATGGGATATGCATTGAATTACGGCTACATACCGGAACTCCGCGATGATTCAATAATGCAATCCTTCCCGGTAGAAGGCCGTCCGACTTACGATGCCCTGCGTGCCGACTACAAGGTTCTTGATATGCTAAATGCACGCTATATCATCGACATTGAACGTGACGGACAAGACAAACAATACCTGACAGTCAAACGCAACGGAAATGCATTGGGCAATGCCTGGTTTGTTGGCCATGTAGAGTTCGTGGATAACGCCGATGAGGAAATGTCAGCGCTGGCAACACTCGACCCCGCAACAGAAGCTGTCGCAGACAACAAATTCCGCGGTATATTGAATGAATCGGGATATGTACCCGCACCGGGAGACACCATATATCTCACTTCCTATTCACCTGCCAGATTGGAATACCATGCAGTAAATTCCACACCGGCAACAGCCGTATTCTCTGAAGTATATTTCCCCTGGGGATGGAAAGCGACCATAGACGGGAATCCGGCAGAATTAGCCCGCGTCAATTATGTTTTGAGGGCTTTACAGATACCTGCGGGTGAGCATGAGATAACAATGCAGTTCGACCCCGATTCATTGCATGCCACAGGACACGTGGCATATGCATGTGTGACAATAATCTACATGTTGATAATCGCGGCAGTAGCCATAAGCACACGCCGGGTAAAATGCAAAGACTAAAACGGACAGTACACGCACTAAGCCGCCTGCGCCATATGCGGGGATTCGGCATTCATTCGCCGTTCGCCTTTGATTTCATACTGCGGACCATAAGGGAAAATGCCCAATATTACGCATATCCGGCAATCAGAAACCAGCGCATAGCATTAAAGCGCGCCGGATTCAGGCATCTAATGTCTGAACGCCATCTAAGGCTACTATTCCGTATTGTAAACAGGTTTCAGCCGACAGATGTACTGCTGATGGGCGCATTGTCAGGCGAGGAGACTGCACCATTGCTCGAGGTATCGGAAAATATTTCCGTCAATGTCCTTCACGGCAAATATCCGGATGCCCTGGAAAAACGCTATAAGGCCAGGATAAAAGAAATAAGCCAGACCAGCAGAATCCATGATTTCATCATTGTGAACAAGCCGGTGAAAGATGCTGATAAAATTATACTTTCCGCCATTGGAAGTGGTGACTGCATAATAATATTCCCACGGATCACCGAGGCCGAGACACTCAGGCTATGGAATCTTGCCTCGCTCTCAATGAAAAGAGGCATGACATTCCATAACGACTCCAATTTCGGGATAATAATCAACCATATGCGGTTGCCAAGGCAAAATTTCCGCATATGGATGTAATGCAAAGGCTATATAATTATCATAAATTATAGCCAAGTGTGATGGCGAATGTATTGCGCCGGGCAGTAAATCCCTTATAGTCGTTTCCACCAAGAAGATTAGTCAAGCCAACACCACCGCTTAAAGATATATAGTATTTCTGGTAATGGAAGGCTGCCCCGAACATCCATTGCAGATCAAACCGGCGCACACCATCACCATAAATGGATTCCGAATAATGCTCCATATTATTACGGATAGCGATATCCCCAACATTACGTCCTACAAGACCTATATTCATCTGAGGGCCAGTAAACACCGAAACCTTCATGTCCTCTGTAAAATCAAAATGATATCCGGCCACAAGGGGGATACGGAAACCGAAATTACGTATAGAGCCCTTGACTCCAAATTCATCATTGCTGTCATACATGAACCCGTCATATCCGGCCGTATTGTAAAACACGCTCAACCCTGGCTCAAAATACAGGTTTTTGAATAAGGTGATATTGTACACCGCACCGACAGAAAAACCGGCGCCATTGTTAAAATCATATATATTGCTGATATTTCCGGCCACTCCGGTAATATCCAAAGAAGCACGCACGCCCAAATATGGATCTTGCTCACCAGCATCAAAAATATCCTGTGCAAAACCCGATGTGGCCAACATCATAGCGCCCATAGCCGATAAAAACAACTTTTTCATAACCGTATATATAATGAATTATATCTTTTCAATCTAGATGGCCGTAAAATTACAAAAAATCCATAATACACCAGCCAAACCCAAACAGATATTCTTCATTATGATAAACAAAAGCGATATATTGGACATTTCACATAAAACAAATAATATACTCATTTTTAATGGTCTTTTATTCATAAAACGGCCCTTTATTCGTATCTTTGCAAAATCAATAAACCATCGTTTAACACAACGAGATACTTTAACCTAAAATATTGGCTTATGAAAAAACTTTTACTTTCATTAATCGCTGTATTCCTATGCCTGCCTTTCGCAAATGCCAAGGAATACGAAATCACCATCAAAGGGACTACATACAAAACGACGACCTTTGGCACCACCACTATTCAATCTATTGAAGCATTTGAATCAAACGGATTCTCTTTTGAACCATCAAAAGGTAAAGGGCAGACCGCCCCGGCATATAATAAAGCCGGAGATATCCGTCTTTATGCCAACAATACCTTAATACTCACAGCGCCTGCCGGTGAGAGCATAACAGCCATCAGTTTCACACTCTCAACACAGGGAAAAAAGCAGACAGCAGCTATCGCTGCTGACGAAGGAATAATTGCAACCCAATCAAAAGGTGCAGCTACTATTGACTGGAGCGGGAATATCGACAAGATAACATTTACAGTCGGTGCAAAAAACGAGTTCGGCACTGCAACAAATTCCGCCGGCCAATTCTGTTTCGACAAACTTACAATCACAACAGCTGAAGTCGAAATACCATCAGTAGAGACACCTTCCATCAAACTGAAGGAAAACAATATGGTGAATATAGAATGTAGCACAGAAGGTGCAACAATATATTACACCACAGACGATTCTGATCCTACAAACGAATCAACAGTATATTCTGCACCCTTTGCAATTACAAAGGAAACAACCGTAAAGGCTATCGCATATAAAGGCGCTGATGCAAGCCGCATAGCAACAGCAAAACTTAACCTCAATACTGTATCATCAATAGCGGAATTCATCAATCTTGCAAATGAATCTCCCGTCACAATCACGTCTCCAGTGACCGCCGTATACCAAAATGGGCCTTTCCTATATATATATCAGAATGGAGCTTTTCTCCTAGCATATGGCACACAGACAAACAAATACGAAAACGGAGATGTAATCCCGGCTGGAATCACAGGTACATACAACCTTCGCTACGGCAACCACCAGATGAATGTTGACAACACGACATTCCTCGCAACAAAAGATGTATCAGAGCCTGTGATGCCTACCACCATGGCAATCGGTGATATCACTGTCGATGACCAGAACAAGTATGTATTGCTTTCCAACGTATCAATCTCCGATCTTAATGGCAACAATGCTACAATATCCGACAGCGAAGGAAATACAATCGCTCTTTACAATAAGAATTTCCAGATAGAGTTGCAGGAAGGGAATGGACTTATAATTGCAGGTTTCGTCAGCGTATACAACAACGATGTACAAATATACCCCACATCTATAGCTGAAGCCGAAAAATTTACAGTCACAGTACAGACACCCGAAGCTGGACAAGGCACACTACAAGTATTTAATGGTGAGACCGAAATAACATCAGAAAGCGAATTTATAGCAGGCACAGAACTCACCGTAGTAGCGACTCCGGCAGAAGGCTATGGACTCAAGGCCATATACGTAAACGGCACCGCCCTTCCAGAAGGCGAGACCACCTTCGTGGTTGAAAGCGAGACCACCGTATCGGCAGAATTTGAGGCATTGCCCAACGAACCGACTTACAGCATCCCTGGCGGCGCAATGCACCCCCAGGGCAACAACTACTTGGTGCAACTCTACAGCGAAGGTGCCACCGTCAATGTCGACCAGTCATGGGACAGCACCCCTTCAGCCCTACACCAGATAGTTGAAGGCGCAGTTGAGGTAGCACCTGAGGCAACATTCACCCTCAAACTGAAGGCAAAAAAACTCGGGCCGCAAAGCTCGACCACAGTATATGAGGACCTCCGCTTCGCCCGCGCCCGCATCTACACCGACTGGGACGCTGACGGCGTGTTCACAGAAGACCAGGTTATCGGCACGGAATCGCCCCAGGCGCCCTACAACGTGATCGGCAACATGGATGTGCTCGACATCACAAAGCAGTTCACCGTCCCCGCCGAGGCCGAGAACACCAACTCAAGGATACGTGTGATCTACCACAACGCATGGAGCAACAAGGACTGCACGGCCAACTCGACCGACCTCGTTGACGGCATGGCATATGACGTCAAGGTCAAGGTAGGCCAGCGCTCAGGCATAGACAGCATCACCGGCGACGCCACAGACGCCCCGGCAGAGTTCTACAACCTGCAGGGCATCCGCATGGACGGAAACAGCCTCACCCCAGGCATATACATCATGCGCCAGGGAAGCAAGGCTACAAAAGTGCTTGTTCGATAACCCTATACCCATCATCACATTGACATCAGGGGGCGTAGCCGCGTGGCAACGCCCCCCTTTTTTACCATATGCCCATCTGTAATTGAAAATATTGTCGTACCTTTGCATTATTAAATCATACAAAACCAATAAAAAATATTCATGAAAAATTCTCTACTTTCATTCATCACAATTCTAATGTGCGCTTCTTTTGCATACGCAGAGACACACATAATTACAATCAAAGGACTTTCAGATGGAAATAAAGTATTCGACAATTCCGTAAATCCTGTATACAGCTTCTTTTCAGAAGATAATCTGTTCCGATTTGATTGCGACCCTAATCTTGGCGCATCAAAACCCAACTATAACAAAGCTGGAGACTTAAGATTGAACGCCAAGAATACATTTACAATCAATTACAATGGGAGTGACCAAATATCAAAAATTTCTTTTGTCCTCTCTGAACAAGGACTTAAGCGCCTCGCAGAAATAACTACAAACCAAGGTGAAATCAAAACCCAAGCACAAGGGGATGAAACAGTCGATTGGACTGGAGAAGCACAAGCAGTAACATTCACTGTAGGACAATTAGGTGTATACGGAAACGAATTCCGTTCAGACGGTACTCCATACAACGGACAGTTCTGCTTTACACAAATAATAATAACAACTGGTATAGATGAAGAACCCGAACAACCTGTAACACCTGAACCCAATTATATGATTCCTGGCGGCACTATGCACAGTGCCGGCAACAACTACGTAGAGCAACTCTACAGCGAAGGTGCCACCGTCAATATCGACCAGTCATGGGACAGCACCCCATCGGCCCTACACCAGATAGTTGAAGGCGCAGTAGAGGTGGCGCCCGGTGCAACGTTCACCCTCAACCTGAAGGCAAAAAAACTCGGGCCGCAAAGCTCGACCACAGTATATGAGGACCTCCGCTTCGCCCGCGCCCGCATCTACACCGACTGGGACGCTGACGGCGTGTTCACAGAAGACCAGGTTATCGGCACGGAATCGCCCCAGGCGCCCTACAACGTGATCGGCAACATGGATGTGCTCGACATCACAAAGCAGTTCACCGTCCCCGCCGAGGCCGAGAACACCAACTCAAGGATACGTGTGATCTACCACAACGCATGGAGCAACAAGGACTGCACGGCCAACTCGACCGACCTCGTTGACGGCATGGCATATGACGTCAAGGTCAAGGTAGGCCAGCGCTCAGGCATAGACAGCATCACCGGCGACGCCACAGACGCCCCGGCAGAGTTCTACAACCTGCAGGGCATCCGCATGGACGGAAACAGCCTCACCCCAGGCATATACATCATGCGTCAGGGAAGCAAGGCTACAAAAGTGCTTGTTCGATAAAAGGATTACATTCTATAAAAAGGAGATGGTATGGCCTTGTTAGCCATACCATCTCTCATTTTTATATATAAACTAAACGTGGAACGGCCTCACGGTAGCTCCACGTTAGATAATAAACCAATCATTATCACATTTCTTGCAATGGAAAAAGTATTCTTGCTATGTATATAAAACATAGGACACTGCAAATGGTTCACGAAATCGAAAAAATACAACATAAAAAAACTTCAAGACAATTGCCTTGAAGTTAATGAGTGTCGGGGTGAGAAGACTCGAACTTCCGACCTCCACGTCCCGAACGTGGCGCGCTGCCAACTGTGCTACACCCCGAGTTGGCTACTATTACGGATAGCGACTGCAAAGTTAATCATTTTTTCAATAATTAGCAATCCTATATCCGTTAAATTTAATATTAAGACCGGATAATACTATATTTCGCCATCTACTGGCTTCTTATCGGTATTGCCTCCAGGCTTACGACGCCCCCTGGAACGGAGCTTACGCTGTACGGAAGCCTCTGAGGCTTTTCCAGTGTCATTTGATTCCTGCTGCTGGCCTTGATCAGGTTGCTTGCCTTGAAAATTTCTCCGTGGACGGTCCTTACGTCCATGCCCATAACCACCGGCATTCTTCTTTTTCCTTCTATCATTAGCCTGTGCAGAGTCAGACTCTGAAGGCGCATCCCCTAGCCCAGATGACAGCGGAATCCTGTTGACTTTATATCCCAAAAACTTTTCTATACGAGCAAACTTGGGCTGGTCGCGTTCCCCGACAAGGGTCACAGCCATACCATCATTATTTGCCCTGGCCGTGCGCCCAATTCGGTGCACATAGTCTTCAGCCTCACGCGGAACATCATAATTGACCACCATAGATATATCATCTATATCTATCCCACGTGCTAGTATATCCGTGGCAACAAGGATATCTAGGCGACCTGAACGAAAACCATGCAAAACCTCATCACGCTGAATCTGGTCTAGATCGGAATGCATCTCTGCCGCCTTAAGTCCAGCCCTGCGCAGTTCCCGCGTCAAATCCTTCACCTTTAATTTTGACGCTGCAAAGACTATTACGCGTTTGGAATGTGCAGTGCGGAAAAGTTGGAGCAACATAGGGGTCTTCTGGCCCTCATGGCATATGCATGCTCGCTGATCTATCTTTTCTGTAGGACGTGACACCGCAATGCTCACTTCTACAGGATTCGTCAATATATCATTTGCCAGGCGGCGTGTTTTCGGAGGCATTGTAGCAGAAAACATAAGTGTCTGCCGATTGGCAGGCAACAATTTGACTATCTGCATTATATCATCATGAAAGCCCATATCCAGCATACGGTCAGCCTCATCAAGGATAAAAAACGACACCTTTGAAAGATCCACATATCCCATCTGTATATGGTCCAACAAGCGTCCAGGAGTGGCTATGACCACATCTGCTCCAGCTTTAAGACCATGCTGCTGACGCGAAAAATTACGTCCGTCAGTACCTCCATATATGGCCAAAGAACTTACAGGCAGGAAATAAGCGAAACCCTCCATCTGACGGTCTATCTGTTGTGCAAGCTCACGGGTAGGCGACATCACAAGACAGTTTATGGCGTCCGTCGGATAACCTCCGTCTGCGATACGGTCTATCACCGGCAGAAGGTACGCAGCTGTCTTGCCTGTACCAGTCTGTGCACATGCTATAAGGTCATGACCCTCTAATATTACGGGAATAGTCTGTTCCTGTATTGGGGTACATTCGTCAAATCTCATTGCATCCAAGGCATCAAGCACCTCATAGCTCAAGTCAAGCTCGTCAAATTTCATCAATTACACTGTTTTTGTAACAAGAGAGCCTCCTTAAGCAGGAGGCTCTTTATATTCACCATTATGAGTGATCCGGACGGGATTCGAACCCATGACCGTCTGCTTAGAAGGCAGATGCTCTATCCAGCTGAGCTACCGGACCGACCTTGCGTGGTGCAAAGATACGCAATTTTTGAATAAACCGCAATTTTTGAATCCGGTTTTAAAATTTCATATCAAATACCACATAGCCAGATATGACAAGGCCAACAAAACAATCAATATCCATGCCAATTCACGCCTGCCAGGATACGACAGATATGCACATACGCCCGAAAGTATGACAAAAGCAGGGAAAATTTTTATCAGATACCTGATTTCTTCCGTATTGGCATCGGATGCCCCTGTCAAGATATAAAACGGGACTATAGGAATCACCATAAGTATTATAAGTACCGTCATCCATACAGGAGTGCGCCCTTGCGGTTTCGCTTCACTCATTTTTTACTGTTTTTTGATTTACCTTCCAGATAGGATTCAACGGTAATTCCTATGCCTCGTTCCAGCGAAAACTTCGGATTAAACCCAAAATCACGTTGCGCATCTGAAATATCGGCACACCAATTGCGCTGGCGCATTATTTTGAACTTGTCGCGGTTGAGGGTGGAAGGCTTCATCTTCATGACTCCCCATTTTTCGGCAACGACAGAAGCGGCATAGACCATCCACATTGGCAGCTTCAACGGAATCACCCATTTCTTTCCAAGTGCACGGGCCACGATTGTGCGGAACTCCCGCTGTGTATATGCACGGTCCTCGGATATTATATATTTACGGCGGTTCACCCCTGCATCCAGGGCATCCATCATGGCATTGACCAAATCTTCTACATATATGAACGTCAACATCTGGCGGCGGTATCCCACACCGAAATCAAAATGGGAATCAATACTCTTGACCATCATAAGATAATCCTGCTCATGCGGTCCATAGACCCCTGTAGGACGGAATATGATATACGGAAATTCAGGTATTGTCTCCAAATAAGTCTCCGCCTTTATCTTTGAGAGGCCGTAGCGGGTATTGGGATTAGGTACTGTGGACGCACTTAGTGGGGTATATCCTTTCTCATCGCCAGGACCGAGGGCACTGAGGCTACTCATGAAAAGGAATCTCTCCGGTATCATACCTGTTTCCCTAAGAGCCTCTACAAAATTCCTGAGATAAAGATAGTTTATCTTATTAAAATCGGAAAAATTGGCACATTTAGTAGCCCCGAGATTATAGATTATATAGTCCCAACGTCCTGACGGCGGCGCACAGGCTTTCAGTTCCCGTGATATGGCTGCAGTATCATCATAATCAAACACCACAAAATTCAGTCGCGAGTCTGTAAGATATCGGCGTGACGTAGTTTCCCGTATGCCTACCCATGTATTGTAACCACGCTGAATGGCAGCATCGGCAATGAACCCACCGATAAACCCACCAGCACCTATAATAAGGATTGTCTTCATTTTAAATTAAAATATCGTAGAAACTATAGCCTTATTGTATGAAGCCATTGTTAGCTTTGCCAATTCGGTATTTGTGAATCTCTTTATGTGCCTGCGGCCATACTCTACCATCTTGCTGCATAGGTAACTGTCATCAAGCAAACGCCGCGCATTGTCTATATAGCCGTCAACATCATCTGGGGATACGTATATTCCTCCGCGTCCTCCGGCTTCTTCCAGGCACGAACCTGTACAGGCTATCACCGGGACACCGGCCGAAAGCGACTCTACAAGCGGTATACCAAAGCCCTCATATCGTGACGTATAACTTGAAAAACAGGCCATTGCATAAAGTGCCGGCAAATCGGCAAAAGGTACGTTTTCTAGGAAAATGACACGTCCTGAAAGCCGGTTTTCAGCAATATAGCTGTCCAGTTCCCGGGCATAAGCGGTACGCCGTCCTACAATAACAAGCTTAACATCATTTGGAAGACCTTGCAACGCCTTTATAGCCAAAAGCTGGTTCTTGCGCAGCTCCACAGATCCTACAGCTATATAATAGCGCTCGGGTAGGGAATATCTGGCGGCCACCTCCTGCCGCTTCTGCAAGTCTTGAGGCAAGGCAAATTGTGGATGGCAGCCCTGATATATCACATCTACCTTGTCGGGCGATATGCCATAGTCATTGACAATATCATCCTTGGTGCGCTGGCTTACTGCTATAACACGGCTGGCAATCCGGCAAGACCTCCGGAATTTGAAATCATATATCTGACGGTCTATAGCCTTATATGCCTGCGGCATACGCCGGAATATTATATCATGGATTGTCACTACAGAAGGTATGCCTGATGATGCAATATTCAACGGCAACTCGTTGCTCAACCCGTGAAACAATGTCACCCCGTCACGCAACAACTGACGAGTCATTCCTCCCGAACGCCATAAAGACCGGAATATCCTGCCAGATTTGGTGTCAGGGGTAACCACATTGACGTTTTCACGTCCGACCAAAGAGGATAAACGTGGATTTTCCCTCATTTTAGGGGCATACAGCCTATATTGGTTTTGCGGATAGCAGGCAGACAGCACATCCACCACAAGACGGCTATAGTTACCGAGTCCCGTGTTATTTGCGACGGCACGTTTAGCATCAAATCCTATAATCAATTCTTCCATAGCCCCAAATTTACATAATTCTTGTGAAATAATATGATGCCTTAATTTAGATTGTGTAATTTTGCATATTATTATTCCTATCAAAACAAGTTTTTTACATGGCAAATACCGACAGTCCCCAACAAGGCCAACAACATAAAACATATAAGGACGATTTCAGCAGACGGATTAAAGAAATAGCCCTAACACGTTGGATTAGGTTCTCCATCGTTGCTCTTATTTTCCTTGCTTGGGTAGCATGGATGGGAAACTGGTGGCTTTCCATATTCATCATCCTGCTTTTTGACATATATATAACCGGATACATACCGCTTACATGGTGGAAAAAAAGCAAAAACAAGGCTATACGTTCCGTGATGAGCTGGGTAGATGCCATCGTATATGCAATAATACTGGTATATTTCGTATTCAATTTCATAGGACAGAACTATCAGATACCATCATCATCACTTGAAAAGACTCTGCTTACTGGAGACTACCTATGGGTAAACAAACTAACATATGGGCCTAGAGTACCGATGACACCAATACATTTTCCATTGGTACACAATACATTGCCTATAATAGGCACAAAAAGCTATACAGAATGGCCTTCATTGGAATACCGCAGGCTTAAAGGCTTCAGAAATGTTGAATCAGGTGATATAGTGGTATTCAATTTCCCGGCCGGCGACACTGTGGCACTCAAGATACAGAACCCTGACTATTATACTCTTGTAGAGATGCAGAGTAGGGAATCCATACAAAACAACCCTGAAATGTATGGCGATATTGTCTACCGGCCTGTTGACCGCAGGGAAAACTATGTAAAACGCGCAGTGGCTCTTCCTGGTGACAATTTCAAGATTGTCAATGACACAATTTTCATAAACGGCAAACCTCAGCCATTTCCTGAAAATGTGCAATTCCGCTATCTGCTCCAATTAAACGCATCTCTGACCGAAGAGATGTGCCATGATATGGGTATTGCACTCGAGGATGTCAACAGGGAAATATTTGATGAAGGTACAATCTACAACCTACGCCATACCGGAATACTCCCGGCCGCCGATGACGCATCTTTCTACTATACAATACCTGTGTCTAAACCAATATTAGACGACATGCACTCACGCGGAATACTCCGCGGATCGGCAAAGGTAAATGATTTCAACAATGCGCCATACCCATATCTGTTTCCCAAGGGCACTGATTGGACATTGTCTAATTATGGCGGGGAAAATGGTATCACTATCCCCCAAAAAGGAATGACCGTAGAACTGAACCCTACGACATGGGCACTATACAACCGCGCAATCCGCAATTATGAAAACCATCCTTCAGCCGAAATCCGGGAAGACGGAAAGGTATATATAGACGGAAAGATAGCTGATTCCTATACATTCAAAATGGACTATTATTTCATGATGGGAGACAATAGGGATAATTCGCAGGATTCACGTTTCTGGGGTTTTGTTCCCGAGGACCATATTGTTGGTACGCCGATGTTCGTACTTATATCTTTTGACAAAGACCGCAGCCTCTTTAATGGAGGCATACGCTGGAACAGAATATTCAAGGATGCAAATCCAGACAAATAATCCGCTTGCTGTACGTAGCGCGGGGATAACAGGACTGTTCGCCCCGCAGCTGTTTGCCCGCGTTGGGTATTACGCCGCAATGGCCGGATATACCCAAGCGGTAATTGATACATCCTTGCGCTATGACAAACGGTTTAAATCAGCCCACCGGTATACAATAATAGATACACGGGACAATTTAGACCTGACCGTGCCAATAAAAAAGCCTGAAGGAAACGGAAACACGTGGGATTCTGTATATATTTCATCCCATGGACATTGGTGGGACGTACACCGTACCGCACTTGAATCGGCATATGGACGCACACCGTTCTTTGAATTCTATTTTGACCGTTTTTCAAGCATTTTCCAAGCTCCAGAAAAATGGGATATGGAAACAACTGTAGGGAGCTTGATACGCGCTACAGACAGTATTATACGTAATATACTGGGCATCCGTACGTCCGTATCATATACCGATGGCGGATACGGCATAGAAGCAGAAGACCTACGCAAGGAGACATTCTCAACCATACCTGACATTGAATATTATCAGGTGAGGGCAAATAAGCTAGGATTCCGGGCAAATTTGAGCATACTTGACCTCATATTTAATATGGGTACAGAAGCCCCGCTTATCCTAAAAAATATACAACAGGAAATATTCTGAATCAAAGCATACGCAAAGCGGCGAGTTCTTCCGAAATATCACCTATAGTCATTGATCTCAATGAGGTCAACTTCCCTGCAAACCGACGTGCCACCTCCTGCACACCAGAATGGCTGAATATGCGGTTTACATAAGTATACGTCTTATTGAACACGGCATCAATTTCATCTTCTTCCAAAGAACACAGATACCGTCCTTCCTCTCCTATCATTTCCCGCAATAACGCAACCTCCTCACGTGTAGACTGTGAGTGACTACCGACAAGACGCCTACATAATACATTGCTTACGAGCAATCCAACCGACAGGCGAAAACGTTCTAATACTTTATCCCATGCTACTTTAGCAGATACGGAAGGACTGCATTGGAAATAATATTCCTGCATGAATTCAATACTACTGTCTGAAGGCGCGTCAAGAGATATGCCAGAAACAAGGCTTTCTGCGTCCCATACAACTATTGCAATAGCCATACCTGTAATACCCAGGCATTTATCATCATCATTAATATATTTAATATTAACTTCCATGTTAATTATCTAATAATCAAAATTTTGGTAACAGCTCCTGTAGAATTTTCATTCTTACTTTGAGATACAAACACATAATATAGGCCAGAACGTACCTGATGTCCTGACTGATTATTACCGTCCCATACCATCATTCCCCCTTCCGAACGTCCCTGGAATACTACATTACCCATATTGTCCGCAATCTTTACAAGCGATTTATCCATAAGGCCTTTTATGGTTACAGGCCCAGAATAACCGGGTTTAACCGGATTGGGATATGCATATACATCTGAAAAATCTTCCATTGCAGGTGAAGATGAACTTTTATATGATGCAAGACCCAGGTTAGTACCGAAATACACTACATTTGAAAGGGGATCACATTCCACTGCCTGGACAGCATTAGATGGCAGATAGCTGTTTGAAGTACTGAAATGTTCAAGGATTTCATCACCGTTCTCACTTACAAGGTAGACACCATCGCTTTCGGTAGCAACCCACTTGCGGTTAGAATGATCTACAGCTATATCATTCACTTTTATGGACCCAAGAAGATAATCGGCATAATTCGTACCGTCATTCCTGGGGACTTTAAGCCTGTTTATCCTCATTGACGGATTCATAGCATCTACCGGATTGGAAATTTCAAATATGCCATCGTCGCTCCCCACCCATACTCGTCCACGCTTATCTTCAACCAAACAAGTATAGTATACATCCTTTGTAAATTTCTTACCATCCTGGTCCGTCAATTCTCCCCATATATAATGCTTGTCGTCAGATATATCGGCATATGTCCCTTTCGTATCATATGCGACCAAAGGATGGTTCTTATGGCCATCGGCAATAAACACCATCTTTGAATGGCGGCAGAACAGCAATTTTACATCCTTGGCAGCCATGTAGCTGAAAGAACCTAATGGAAGCTTTACCCAATCATCTTTTTTTATCTTTGACAGATCACCCTTCAATTTATTTTTTGGAAGGATTATGACAGATTCATAATTCTGTTCCGACTGATTGACCATCCATAAGTTTCCTTCAGGATCTACCGCAACATAATAATTACGCGCACCTGGACGTCCATAAAGATTTACAATCGGAGCATTAAGACTGTTGAATTTTCCGACTTCCTTTCCGTCCTTTACAACATATACCCCTTCCATCGCATTCGCACAATAGTAAACCGAAGGGTCTGTCATATCCTCACATGCCACACCAGGAGCTCCGAACCATGCTGTGGAATTTTTTTGTTTCCTTGCCTCTACCACAAAATTATTGTGGGCAGAAGCCTCGGTAAGTGTCACATCGCGCACTTCACCATTTTCTATGATATTCACACGCTGGTATGCGTCATCATATGCATCTCCTGTCCCATGTTTGTAATACTGGGAAGGTCCTTGATTAGAAATATATATCCTTTGCCCGTCCGGAGATGGTATAAGGTGTGCTATAGCCTTACATGTAAGCCCATCCGGTTTGAATTTATCGGAAAGTACTGTAATATTACCGTCAGTAATGTCATAACGCGCTATGCCATCACCGTCGCCTATCCATATTTTATAGGGAGATTCCCAAAAAGAAAGCTCCTTTCCCTGAAGCGGTTCAGGGATAGGTATGCGCTCTCCCATATTTCCGTCCACATCAAAAAGCACAATCTCAAAAGGATTTACAATATATACCCCATCCTTATATTCCCGGAATTCAGACGGTGTGCCGGATAAGTTGATCCTACGGTTGTCAGTTACAGTATGCGAATCCATATCTACAACTATCCTTAATATGGCAGGACCTATCTCTGAACCAAACCTTGTAAGGAAAACACCTTCACCAAAAGACTTAAAGTCCGTAGAGTTGAGACGCATTATGAATGTATATGCATTCAGTGAATTGTGACGGGCATCCAAAGGAGATACACTTATATCATAATCACAACATATCATCAACTTATCCCCTATTATTTCCAGACAATATGTATTTTTATTGTATACTCCTGATTCTATTACCTCATGTTTGACGTCATCATATACAACAATACCAAATGTAGTGGCAATATACACTTTACCGTCATGGAACTTCACGTCATTAATAATACGTGATTGCAAATTTATTGCATCCTTTATATCAGGCATATTGACAACATGCCCGTCATCATAAATAAAATCTATATTAGAGTCATCGTATACTACAAGCAGGTAATCCTTATCGTAATTATAGTATATGGCTTTTACCTGATTACCGTTCAATTTGTTATAGGGAGTATATGCATACGTCTCATCAGAATCCTTATCGTATGAGAAAAGATTTCCGGCAGACGTGTAGTAGACCAGCGAAGGCGTCTCTATAATGCCATCAACAGCTGAAGAAAACACATCATATACATACCAACTATTTTGTGACTGCATGTTGGCACAGGCACAAATGGAGGTAATAAATAAAAAAAAGGAGAGAAAAATAGTTCTAAACATTATTAACAGTTATTGTCATCATATAAAACGTTCATTTAAAACGCTTAATAGCCTAGCTGTGGCACGTCCGCGGTGCGATATGGCATTTTTTGCATCAGCATCCATCTGGGCGAATGTAATATCGCTTCCTTCCGGCTTAAATACCGGGTCATATCCAAAACCGTCCATACCGGAAGGCTCTGCAGTTATACAACCATTCACGACCCCATCTACCAAAATTTCCTCATTGCCTATAATAAGGGCAATTACGGTACGGAATCTTGCAGACCTTACAGCTATCCCATACATACGCTCCAGTATCAAGGCAACATTATCGGCAGGTGTACAATGCTCTCCTGCATAACGGGCTGAATATACACCTGGAGCACCTCCAAGTGCATCCACTTCCAGTCCGGTATCATCGGCAAAGCAGTCGTATCCGTATTTTTCCTTTACCCAGCGGGCTTTAATCAAAGCGTTCTCTTCCAGAGTGTCACCGGTCTCAGGTATCTCATCGTGGCAGCCAATATCATCAAGACTCAATATTTTTATTTTTTGCCCTATAATCCTGCGTATTTCAGCCAGTTTATGAGCATTATTAGTGGCCATTACCAAACTTTCCAATCCTGTATGCAACACCATAGCCGAGAATTTATATATGTATATATAACGACGTAAAAATCAATTTATTGTAACATGTGATGGCAGGCTCTAACCCACCACCACATTGACGATCTTATTAGGTACAACTATTATCTTGCGTATAGTCTTGCCTTCAATCCACTTTGCGGCATTCTCATTTTCAAGTGCAATACGTTCCACTTCCTCACGCGGTGTATCGGCTGCTACAGATATGTTGAAACGTGCCTTTCCGTTGAATGACACCGCATAAGTGACAGTATCCTCCTTAAGATATTCCTCATTGAAGGAAGGCCATTGAGCATCGCATATAGTATAGTCATATCCTATCGCATGCCATAATTCTTCTGTGATATGCGGTGCAAATGGAGCAAGCACCACCAGCAAATTTGAAAGTACTTCGCTTGAACGGCATTTCTGGGAATTAAGTTCATTCACACATATCATGAAAGCACTAATGGATGTATTGAAAGAGAATGCCTCAATATCCGCACTTACTTTCTTTATGAGCTTATGCAAAGACTTCAGGTTGTCGCGAGACGGCTCATTGCTGTCCACCACAATACTATCACCCTTATAGAATAACCCCCAAAGTTTTTTAAGGAATCTGTTTACCCCATCGATGCCATTGGTATCCCATGGCTTGCTCTGCTCAAGCGGGCCAAGGAACATTTCATAAAGGCGCAATGTATCTGCCCCATAACGTTCAACTATATCATCAGGATTGACAACATTGAACATAGATTTCGACATCTTTTCTATAGCCCAACCGCATATGTACTTTCCGTCTTCCAATATAAATTCAGCATCATTGAATTCAGGACGCCATGCACGGAATCGGTCAAGATCCAGACGGTCATTATCCACTATATTCACGTCAACGTGGATTGGTGTCACATCGTATCCGCCCTTAAGTCCATAGCTTACAAATGTATTGGTATCCTTTATACGGTAAACGAAATTACTGCGGCCCTGTATCATTCCCTGGTTGACAAGTTTCTTGAACGGCTCGTCTTCAACGACAACACCTATATCATATAAAAACTTGTTCCAGAAACGGCTATATATAAGGTGTCCTGTAGCATGTTCTATACCGCCTATATACAAGTCCACATTCCGCCAATAACTGTCAGCTTCCGCAGATACAAGGGCATTATCGTTATCTGGGTCCATATAGCGCAGATAATAGGCAGATGAACCTGCAAATCCAGGCATAGTGCACAATTCAAACTGGTATCCGTCCTCTGTACACCAATCCTTCGCACGGCCTAACGGTGGTTCTCCTGTCTCTGTTGGCAAGAACTTGTCAACTTCAGGCAATAACAACGGCAATTTAGATTCGTCAAGCATTTCAGGTATGCCGTCCTTATAATATACAGGGAACGGTTCTCCCCAATATCTCTGACGGCTGAAAATTGCATCACGAAGACGATAATTTACCTTTACCCTTCCAATACCCTTTTCTTCAATATAGCGCTTTGTTGCAGCGACAGCATCCTTGACTTCCATTCCATTAAGGTCAAGCTCCGAATTGGAAGAATTTATCATCCTGCCTGATTTTGCATCAAAACTACCTTCACTTACATCAGCACCTTCTATTAGTGGTATGACAGGCAAACCAAAATGACGAGCAAAGGCATAGTCACGACTATCATGTGCAGGCACTGCCATAATTGCACCCGTACCGTAGCCGGCAAGCACATAGTCACTTATCCATATGGGTATCTGTTTCCCAGTAACAGGATTTACAGCATAACTGCCTGAGAACACACCTGTAACCTTCTTGTCGATCATGCGTTCACGCTCAGTCTTGTGCTTTATTGATTCAATATAGCCCTTCACATCTTCGCGGCATTCATCTGTAGTCACAATATCCACATATGAACTTTCAGGCGCAAGAACCATAAAAGTTACACCGAAAATAGTATCTGCCCGTGTAGTGAATATTTCCAGTTCAATATCCTTATCTGCCAACGGAAACCGCATTTCCGCACCTTCACTGCGTCCTATCCAATTACGCTGGGTCTCCTTGAGAGATTCACTCCAATTTATACTGTCAAGTCCATCAAGCAAACGCTGCGCGTATGCCGATACCCTCAGACACCACTGATACATCAATTTTTGTTCAACGGGATAACCACCGCGAATAGACACTCCTTCAGAAACTTCATCATTGGCAAGTACAGTACCCAATTTCGGACACCAATTCACCATTGTATTGCCAAGATAGGCAATACGGTAGTTCATCAATGTATCGCTACGCTGCTTGGAATCCATAGCATTCCATTCAACAGCAGTAAACTCCATATCCTTGCCAGATGCAACATTCAGGCCTTCTGTACCTTTTTCTGCAAAATGGTCTATAAGTTCAGATATAGGACGGGCCCGCTGTCCATCAATATCATAATAATGATTGAACATCTTTATGAAAGCCCATTGCGTCCATTTATAATATTGAGGGTCACATGTACGGATAGACCTATCCCAATCATAACAGAATCCTATCTTATCCAATTGGGAACAATATCGAGCGATATTTTCACGGGTAGTCACCTCCGGATGCTGTCCAGTCTGTATCGCATACTGTTCAGCAGGAAGCCCATATGCATCGAAACCCATAGGGTGCAAGACGTTGAACCCGTTAAGGCGCTTATACCTTGAATAAATATCACTTGCTATATAGCCTAACGGATGCCCTACATGCAATCCAGCCCCAGAAGGGTAGGGGAACATGTCAAGCACATAGTATTTTGGACGATCCTTATCTATTTCTGTCTTATATATCTTGTTTTCTTTCCAATATCGCTGCCAACGGCTCTCTATTTCTTTATGATTGTATTCCATATATGGTACTATAATTCTATTAAAATATACTATATCATTTCTTGCTCATTTCAAGCATCCTTAAAATTGGGAGCTTTGCCTTTTCCGCTACATCAGCATCCACCGTCACCTCCGGTGATTCATCAAGAAGACATTTGTAAAGCTTCTCCATAGTATTAAGTTTCATGAATGAACAATCATTGCAGGCACACACCGAATCCTCTGGAGGAGCTGGTATGAACAACTTGTCGGGACAGCTCTTGCGCATCTGATGCAATATGCCGCTTTCAGTTGCCACTATAAATTCTTTGATATCACTATTGACAGCATAATCGAGCAATGCCGCAGTAGAGCCTGTACAATCGGCAAGCAATTGTACAGATTTCTTACATTCAGGATGCACCAAAACATGTGCCATAGGATGCTTCTTTTTCAGCTCCACAATCTTTTCCAGAGAAAACTGTTCATGCACATGGCAGGCACCATCCCATATTACCATATCCCGTCCGGTCACACTACTTATATACCTTCCAAGATTACGGTCGGGACCAAAAATTATTTTTTCTTCCGCAGGAAGGCTTTCTACTATCTTCATTGCGTTTGACGATGTCACAACTATATCCGTCAAAGCCTTTACTGCAGCCGAAGTATTCACATAGCTTATTACTGTATGGTCAGGATACTGCGAAACAAATTCTTTGAAACTGTCGGCAGGACAACTGTCAGCAAGCGAACAACCGGCAGCCATATCCGGAACAAGCACCTTTTTATCTGGACATAAAATTTTTGCAGTCTCTCCCATGAAGTGGACTCCACACAATACTATAATATCAGCATCCAATGTAGACGCGATCTGGGCAAGTGCCAAAGAATCCCCTATATGATCAGCTATATCCTGTATTTCTCCTTTCTGATAATAATGAGCAAGGATAATTGCATTCTTCTCTTCCTTCAATCTCAATATTTCTTTTTTGAAATCGATAGCTGAGGTGTTGTCGACATTCATATATTTATATTTTTTCAATTTGAAAAAAGTTTAAAATCTAAATTAAAACAGTAATAATAATGGATGTCAATAGCGGTGATAACTTTTTGCCATATTATTTGCTTATATGGGTTATTATAGTCTAGTATATACTATTTTACTGTTTATCTACATATATAAATCCAGATATATAGTAAGATACATACATTATTTACACTATGTTTATAATATGCAAAGTTAATAACTTTCATGGATACTGACTATAGATAAATGAATAAAACTATGGCGAAAACCTGATGAGATATTAGTGATAACTTATTTTGCAATAAGACAGTGTATGTGATATGTAAAAGTATCGGAATTGTACAAGTATAAGATATAAAAAAGGGTTGAATAGTTTTCAACCCTTTTTGACAGTTTATAAACATGTGTTATAAGTATGTTTATTTCATTTGCGCGAACATATGCCATAGCGTTATACCAGTGGATACCGATACATTCAAAGAATGTTTAGTACCGGCTTGCGGTATTTCAATCCATGCATCACATTTATTGACAATTTCGGGATCTACCCCATCTACTTCATTACCTGCGATGATAGCATATTTTTTGCCTTCTTCTACTTTGAAATCATCCAGCATTACACTTCCAAAAACTTGTTCCAGACATATTACGGTGTATCCTTCGGCATGCAGATAGTCTACACATTCAGAAGTTGTGGCAAAATAACGCCAATCTACAGAATCTTCAGCACCGAGTGCTGTCTTATGTATTTCAGGAGAAGGAGGGGTGGCAGATATGCCACAGAGCATCACACATTCTACCATGAATGCATCCGATGTCCTAAATATAGAACCTATGTTGTTAAGGGACCGTACATTGTCAAGAACTACCACCAAAGGTAGTTTTGATTTGTTTTTGTATGAATCTAAATTATCGCGGTCTAGATCCCAAATTGTTTTTTTGTCCATTACCGTATGAATTTAAAAGTCCTGTTGCCTTTTTCTGTTGATATACGAATAATGTACATTCCAGGATTCAATGTTGAAATATCTACGTTGAATGATAGGCCGGATGGGATAGTGGGAGTTGATATGTTGACTCCGGATACAGTAAATATATTTGCAGAGGTTATTTCAACTGGTGATGTTATTGATATTGTAGACCGGTCTGGAGCGACTGATAATGAAATATCATCGATGCTGTCAGAGGCAATGTTTTCAACACCACTTTGTTCACTGAGTGTAAATATAGCGTTGGCTGGTTGTATCTGTGACAATTGGTTATTGTCGGTGATCATGAAAGGTGCTACCAGATAGCTTTTTCCGGCTTCGCCTTGAGGGAATGAACCTTTGAATGAGAAGCTGACGCTTTTACCGTTCTCTATATATTGTAAAGGTGAATAGAAAAGGGCTATATTGGTTGTAGGATTTGGATAGTTGAAAATAAGAGCATAGATATTGTTGGCATAAAATCCGGCTGTGCCTGATATGGTAGCTTCAATCTGGATATTATCCTTGTCAACATTTTTGCTGTCAACAACGTTCCATAAAGTTGATCTTAGGGAAGTATTTAGCGGTTTGGCATTTATAGTTACCGTTATGTCGTCAAGTATATTTAGTTTATTACTTTCTACGTTGCCTATTACAAGATATCCATTTTGGGTGCTTATGTTAGATGAATAACTTATGATATAATCGGATTCAATTACCTTTTCTTCATTTGGTTCGAGCTCTATATAAAATACAGGTGTTTGTCCGATTATTGAAGCAGAAGAGTTGAGTGCGCATATAGCTAATGTCTTGGCTACAGATATATCATTTGGATTGGATATTTTAAAACTTATTTTACATGCCTTGTTTGCATATAAAGGAGATTTCAAGGTCAAGTCTTCTATCTTTATTTGATTTATTGCTTCTGTGCTTATGGAATAGTTTCCGTTAGATACGGTAAGTGTACCATATTGTCGGGATGTTACAGGTGTCTTAACCAATTTCCAATCGGAATTGGATGGATTCTGTTTATCTGAATATACTAGATATACTTTATAATTTCCGTTTGAAAGATTTGTTGGAAGTTTGGCTGAATAATTACCTATACCGGACAGGAAGGGTATATTTGCGAGATAGCCATTTGTTTTTATGTATTGTACGTTTCCTGCAGTACCTTCCAACTTATATCCTATTGATGCAGGTCCTGAATAATATGAATAGTTGAAGCATGGTATTGATTTTAGAGTACCGCTGCTTAAAGTGAATGACAGTTGCTCGTCAGTATACAAGGATACTCCGCTGGGGGCTGTTCCTCCTTGTGATTTTTGTATTCCTAATATGACTTGCTGGTTTACGTTGTATCCGCTTGAAGAACCGCCTATACCCTGTGATTCGGGATCAAGTGCGCTTAACTTGAAATAACCGTCGCTCATACCGCTCCAGCCCCAATTGAAATGGAAATAACCATCAGATGAGTATCCGTCACATACAAATGCATGTCCACCTTGATTTGATTTTCCTGCATATAGTACAGGACCAACATTCTTTAGGTTGTCATATATTAAGCTTTCCCAGTCGCCGGATGTATAATATTTTTTTAACTGTGCGTTGATTTTGCTGTCATAATTGAAATAGTTGATCAATGACTGGCCTACAAGAAGTGTGACTGCACCGCTTTCACTAGTGCCATAACCCATATTTACGGAATATCCGCAAGCTTTCATCAGTGTTGCGACAGCAGTGGCCTGCGATGAGTTATAATTACCGTTTGTATATGAATCCAGCATATTTGCCCAGTCGAATGTAGTTGATGAGAAATCCATTGAAAGGGTCTTTTTATTGCCTGTTGTATATTCCCATTCATATGAATGGCTTCCATTACCTTTTTCAGGCCATTTGCAGTAATTCATCACTTGGGCCATTGCCGTAGCTACACATCCGGTGTAGGTTTTCTTTCCGTTGATGTCAGGGCATAGGTTGTTGTAGGGTGCATCTTGGTTCCATTTGGTTGATAGCATAGGGCTTATTGGGTTGCGGGATATTTTATTCATTCCGCCCAAGTCTATAGAGTATGCCTTTTCCGTAATATTGTTTTCTGAGGCGTATGTTATTTCACGTGAATACTCTTCAAGCCACCAACGTAGATTGTCTGGTATATTCTCTGCATCGAATGTTCCTGAATCGCTGAAACCCAGTACAGGTATTGCAATATCATCGGCTGAAACTATGATATATCCTTTTTCAGATGGTTTATTGAACACATATATTGTAGGATTGTCTGTATTTTTTGAAATCTGTGTAAATGCCAATTTAGCATCGGTTGTTTCCGTAAGTGGGGCTGCCAGGTGTTTTCCTGTTGTATCCGATGCACGCGAAAGGGCTTCTTCTGGTGACAAGGTGCGTGCCGATAAAGGCAATGCAGCTAAAATAAGTGCATAGGGTAAAAATATTTTCATAATTATTTTATTAGTGCTTTTTGTTTAATAAAGAATTAATGGCAAGAGAATAGGAATAAAGGCCGAATCCGGATATTATACCTTTACATACTGGTGATATCAAAGAAGTACGCCTAATCTTCTCGCGTGAAAAGATATTTGAAATATGTACTTCCACAACAGGCAATTTTATAGAGGATATGGCATCAGCTATAGCCAGTGAGGTATGTGTAAACGCACCGGCATTAAGTACTATACCTATATATGAACTGTCAAAACCAGATTCATGCAGGCGGTCGATTATACATCCTTCGTGGTTGCTTTGGAAATAATCTATAACAATGGCCGGATATTCGTGTTTCAATGATTGTAGGCATATGTCCATTGTTTCCGTTCCATATATGTCGGTTTGCCTTGTTCCGAGAAGGTTAAGGTTCGGGCCGTTTATTATCAGTATCTTGTCCATTATACTGGCTTATTTCCGTGTGACATTTACCTTCAATGTAGGTGGAAGTTCGTTGTTTCTTTTGTCGACGGCCTCTATTACTTCGTGTGCAAGGTGCATGAAGGCCATAGATGTAACTGAGTCATCCAGGGCTATGGGTTCGCCTGAATCTCCACGGTCGCAAATCCTGCCTACTACCGGAATCTGTGCGAGTAATGGCACATCCATATCTTTTGCCAGCCTGGTTGCGCCATCACGTCCGAATATATAATATCTCTCTTCAGGATGTGCCTCTGGAGTGAACCATGCCATATTTTCTACGATTCCTAATACCGGGACATTTATTTTTTCTCCAGTGAACATAGAGATGCCTTTACGAGCATCGGCAAGCGCCACTTCCTGTGGTGTAGATACGATTACTATACCACTGATTGCCAATGTCTGTACAAGCGTGAGATGTATATCAGATGTGCCTGGAGGCATATCAATCAGGAAATAGTCAAGTTCTCCCCAATCGGCATCTGTAATAAGTTGTTTCAATGCATTGGAAGCCATTGAACCGCGCCATACGGCAGCGCTGTCTGGATCTATAACGAATCCTATTGAAAGTAATTTGACTCCATACCGTTCAACCGGTATTATGAGATCACGTCCGTCGACTTTATGTATGTACAGTGGTTCTTTTTCCACTCCAAACATTTTTGGCATTGATGGTCCGAATATGTCGGCATCAAGTAGGCCTACTTTATAGCCTTCACGGGCTAATGCCACTGCCAGATTGGAAGCAACTGTCGATTTGCCTACGCCTCCTTTGCCAGATGATATACCGATTATGTTTTTTACGCCAGGCAGAGGATTGACATGTTCCGCCTGGGCTGGCATTTGTTGTCTTGTCTTTACAGATATGTTACCTTTGATGTCGACCTCGGGTGATATATGTGTAAGTATGGCTGTCTCTGCTGCCTTTACTATGGATTTTATGAATGGGTCTGTAGGTTTGTCGAAAATAAGTGAAAATTCCACTTTTTTACCGTCAATGCGCATGTCATCCTCTACCATGCCAAGAGAAACGATATCTTTTCCGTTTCCAGGATATCGTACGGTAGACAATGCATCTAAAACAAGACGTGGATATAATGTTTCCATTTAAGATAAAATTTAGTTAATGCATAAGTTGTGGCATCTGGAGGTTGCCACGGGAAAAAGAGCGGTATGTGTCCAATGGTATTTCTTCTTCTATCTCTTCAAGAAGCTTGCCATGTGGCAGTTTGAAGGACAGATATTTTATGGACAGGCCACGGTCAAGCCATTGCTGCTCATAGAATGTCCTGATTGAACGCAACGAATCAGGTATATTTACCACTTCTGATGAATATAGATCCGGGATATCGAATTCTACAGGCAATTCATTGTGGCTGGCAAGTAGTCTAGTGTATGTGTAAAGGAATGGGCTATCTGATTTAAGATGAATATATCCTCCATCAGCCATCACTTCGCGATAAAGATCCAGGAATCTGGTTGAAGTCAACCTTTTCCTGGTCTTTTTCATTTGTGGATCCGGAAAAGTTATCCAGATTTCAGATACTTCTCCAGGGATGAAAAATGATGTTATAAGTTCAATGTTTGTTCGTATGAATGCAACATTTGCGAGTCCCTGTACAGAAGCTTGGTTTGCGCCTGTCCACATACGAGCACCTTTGATGTCAATGCCGATGAAATTCTTATCAGGGAAACGTTGTGCCAGCCCTACTGTGTATTCTCCTTTTCCACATCCAAGTTCTAATACTATAGGGTTGTTGTTTTTAAAGAAACCGGTATGCCATTTTCCTTTTAGAGGGAATCCCTGTTCCTTTAATATGCCGAAAGGATACTGGAATACGAATGGAATAGATTCCATATCCTTGAATTTTTTAAGCTTGTTTTTGCCCATATATGGCTGTTTGTTTATATGATGTATGTATCAGCAACGTATGTCGAAATTCAGGATAGACTCAACAAGATAATAGCCGCGTATTTCGCTTATAGGTACTTCCATATCGTCATATGCTGGGTTGTCGCTATGCAATATCACTTTATCCGGGTCCTTATGTCGGCGCACAAATTTCACCATCCTATAGTCGTCCAGTACTATTACATATATCTGTCCCCAATATATGGGTGAACCAGGTGAAACCCGCCTTATTGCTACGAACCCGCCATTTTTTATTGTAGGTATCATGCTGTCTCCGCATACTCTGAGTATCGCTCCTGTGGAGTCGACCTGAGGGAGATTGATATAGCCTATTATACGGTCATCAGTGAACATGCTTGACAACTCTCGGCATCCAGCAGTTACATCGATGTCATATATTGGAGTACCGGTTATGGCTAGATCTTTTGAAACATCACCTTCCTTTACAGTACGTGTATCACAGGACCGTTCATAAGGTACGCCCATTCCATCGCGTAGCCAATTCTTGGATATCCCCATGTCTACTACTATACGGTTTATCAGGGATTCGGAGAAAGGCAATTTTCCTGATAATACCTTCGACAGGTTTGAAGGGTTTACCCCAAGTTTATTGGCAAATTGCGCCTGGGTCATTTTCTCTTTATCGATAAGATAGCGTAGCCTGTCGACTTTAGTAGCTGCTGGGATTGGTGTATTATTATCGTTCATAGATTTTGGTTTTATATATTTGTATTATTGTTATCATATTTCCATTCTGTATGCACGTCTACGCCGGTGTTGCCTATGTTCAAAGTAATCCCATTGTTTCTGTACATTATCATTGCATTCCAATTCAGGATTGCTTTCAGCAAATTTGTATCCGTTTTTTATATATATGGGTATAAGGTCGCAGAAAATCAATGAATTTACGCCTTTATTTTGGTATTCCGGTTTGACCGCCACAAGCAGGAGGTCTACTACATTTTCCTTTCCTCTAAGAGGTTTTATGAAATGCCTCCAACCAAAAGGAAAAAGGCGACCGTTGCTGCGTCTTAGTGCATTGGAAAATGAAGAGATAGTTATTCCAACGCCTACAAGGCTATCATTTGAATCTACGACAACACATACATCTTCCAGACGCAATATGCCCAGATATAAATTTATATAATAGTCAATCTGACGAGGTGTAAGCGGTGAGTATCCGTATAAATGGTCATAGGCTTCGTTTATCAAATTGAATAAAGCCTGTCCATATTGTTGCCTGACTTTTTTGCGTGATGTGAATTTAAGTACGCGAAGGTTGTATTTTCTTTTTACAATTTCAGATATCCGAGCATATTTTTCGGGTATTGCAGAAGGGATTGTGATTCGGTATTCGACCCAGTCGATATCTTTTTTGAATCCCAGGTTTTCGAGATGCCTTGAATAATATGGGTAATTATATATAGTTGCCATTGTACCCATTTCATCAAAACCTTCGATGAGCAGCCCTTCATGGTCCATGTCGGTGAAACCCATAGGGCCTACGATTGAAGTCATGCCATGTTCTTTCCCCCATTTTATTGCTGCGTCAAAAAGGGCTTTGCTTACTTCTTCGTCATCAATGAAATCCATGAACCCGAACCGTAGTTCCTTTTTCCCGCTGCGGTTGTTGACCTGACTGTTGATGATGGCTGTAATCCTTCCTGCAGGACGTCCGTTGCGGAATGCGATGAACGACTCAGCCTTACAGAAATCGAATGCCGGATTTTTAGATGGCAATAGGGTGTTTACCTCATCAATTATCAATGGTGGCACATAATATCTGTTGCCGCGGTATAAATCGATACCAAGTCTTACGTATTTCTTAAGTTCTTTTTTTTTAGGTTGTATTTCTTTTATAGTTATTGACATATTGGATTGCTGTCTACATGTGATAATGGATAGGGTCGCTATTCTATTGTAGATATCTCGCTGCCTCCTCCATCTACAGGTAGCGAAAATTCTTCTACGGCTGGGTGCTCATATTGGTCTTCATGCGCATTGTAATATCGGGTGGAGAACCATAATATGGCTATCATTGCTACAATAAACACCATTATCCACAATAATAGATGGCGGTTTTTCCGGTTCGATAGGGCAAGGTGCAGGTCCTGGACTGTACGGAAGCGGTTACGTGAATCCTGTGAGCAGCACCGCTTTGCTATTTTACGGAGTTCCGTATCCTGATAGTCAGAGTGATCCAAGGCTTCCAATACGGTTTTTCCGTAATTGCAGATATCTTCGGCTGTGTCGACTTGGGTAAGGTGGTTTTTCTGATCGAAACCTACGTCTATAAGTTTAAGGTTGCCGATATTTTCAGTGAATATTATGCCTTCGGGACGTATGGGGTGGTGTATTATATGTTCAGTCTGTATATATTCCATAGCATCGACAAGCTGGTTTCGCAGTTTATCGATATGAGCTTTGGTAACCCTGTTTTCGTTGATCAACTTGCGTAATGAGTCACCGTATACATCATCGGTTATGATACACATACCTATGCCGGGCACTTCCTCAAAGTCATTAATCATGACAATGTGCGGATGGGCCAGATTATACCTGATATCGAATTCCTTTTCAATCATTTCCTGATATTCCGGAACATCACGGTATTGCTTTTTCAATGTTTTAAGCATTAGCCATTTACCATATTTTTTTGCGGTATATATGTCATAGAATTCCTCATCCCAATCAGGCAGCAGTTCTATTTCTGTCCACTTTTCTGATGCGGCATTATGTGGTGTATGTGTCGGATTTTCAGCCATCAGTATTTGTTGTTTAAGTTAGTTAATATATGACGGGATATTTTTGTTGTATATATGTCAGTAGCCGCGTTTATACAAGTATTCTGTAGATCCATCGTAATAAGGCTGCAACGAAAGAGCTCTTGCCGAGGCATTATAATAGAAGTTCCATGTAGTGCCGTCGTTGAATGTCATTTGCAGGTTGTTTCCTCCATAACTGTTCCACCAGAAGTTATATGACCCTTCCCCCCATGTTTCGGCATATCCTGAGCCGTCGGGATAGAATTCGTAAAAGTCCATATAATATGTGCCCTGACCATAGTAGTCGACTAATGTCCATGGACCTATCAGAATGGATGTGTAAGGATCATCTTCATCTTGGCATGAATGCAATGCCAGACTCATGCATGCTATCAATGTGACGGATAGAAGTTTCGGAAGTCTTATGTATTTGTTCAGCATATATTATATATTTATATGTATATATAACGCTTTTGTAGCAAAAAATCCTTTTCAAGGATAAATTGTTGCAAAAATACAAAATTATTAGTAATTTACAATATTCGATATTAAAAAATACATTATAAATTGACATATATACAGAAATAGCTCCATGCGGAGCTATTTCTGTATATAAAGGTGTATATTTACTTTTGATTTTTACGAGGTCTTCCACGGCGTGGCTTGCGCCGTTTAAGCACTTGTACTGTCCGCGATGGCAGATATAGCCTCAACCATTCCATTCCTATCGGTTTGTACAGCGGGTCGGTTTGCGTCATATGTTCAACAGACATATCGATGTTGCCGTATCCTCCGAATTTTGGGTCATCGCTTGACATTACGACATCATATGTGCCGGGTTGGGCTAATATCCCATAGCCGTTGAATGATTTTCCGGGATTGAAATTAAATACAAATACAAGGTCGCCACGGCTGAATGCAAGGACTTGGTCATCGTCCTTTTCCCAAAGCTTCCTTACAGGCAGGGACTGGAAATTGTGTATACCGCTCACCAGTCCAATCATTGCATTATCAAATTCATTAAGGTATCCGTACTGCAGATCGTCCCGGTCAACAAGGCTCCATTGCCTCCTTGCATACTTATAGCTCCAACCATTGCCTTCGCGAGGGAAGTCGATCCATTCAGGATGGCCGAACTCATTGCCCATGAAATTGAGGTATCCGCCATTTATTGTTGCTAGTGTCACCAGGCGTATCATCTTGTGCAGGGCAATTCCCCTTGCGACAGTCATATTTTCATCGCCTTTCATCATATGCCAGTACATCTGGTCGTCGATAAGGCGGAATATTACTGTCTTGTCGCCTACTAGGGCCTGGTCATGGCTTTCGACATATGAAATTGTCTTCTCATCGTCTCGGCGGTTGGTGAGTTCCCAAAATATTGATGTAGGGTGCCAGTCTTCATCCTTTTTCTCTTTCAGTGTCTTTATCCAGTAATCGGGTATGCCCATTGCCAGCCTGTAGTCAAATCCCATGCCACCGTCCTTGAACGGCATTGCCAGTCCGGGCATACCGCTCATTTCCTCCGCGATAGTGATGGCTGAAGGCTTTATTTCGTGTATCAGTAGGTTGGCCAGGGTCAGGTATGTTATTGCGTCAGTGTCCTGTGAGCCGTTATAATAGTCTCCATAACTACCGAATGCCTGTCCTAGGCCATGGCTATAATATAGCATTGATGTCACACCGTCAAAGCGGTATCCGTCGAACCGGTATTCTTCAAGCCAATACTTACAATTTGACAGAAGGAAATGCAGCACCTCATTTTTACCATAATCGAAACAAAGGGAATCCCATGCAGGATGTTCTCTCCGCGGGCCGCTGTGGAAGTATAGGTCGGGTGATCCGTCCAACTTTCCGAGCCCTTCATTTTCATTCTTTACAGCATGTGAATGTACGATATCCATTATCACTGCTATGCCTAGTGAGTGTGCTTTGTCGACAAGTGACTTAAGGTCGTCGGGAGTCCCGAATCGGCTTGAAGCTGCAAAAAAGCTGGATACATGGTAGCCGAATGACCCATAATAGGGGTGCTCCTGTATGGCCATTATTTGTATGGCATTATAGCCGTCAGATGCGATCCTAGGCAAGACCTTATCCCGGAATTCGACATATGAGCCGACACCTTCAGACTCTTGGGCCATTCCAATGTGGCATTCATATATCAATAACGGATCAGTTTTCGGTGTAAATTTTCTTACCTTCCATTTATATGGCTTATCCGGTGCCCATACTTGAGCAGAGAACAGGTGTGTATGTTCGTCTTGTACCACACGTGTCGCATATGCCGGGATGCGTTCGCCTATACCACCATCCCAATGGACCATCATCTTGTAAAGGTCGCCGTGGTGTATCGATTCGGCAGGAAGGACTATTTCCCATACTCCGTTTGGACGTTTTTCCAGGCGGTATCTCATTTCTTCTTTCCAGCCAGAAAAGTCTCCTATAAGAGTTATACCTGTTGCATTTGGCGCCCATTCACGGAAAACCCAAGAGCCATTGTCAAGATGGTGCAATCCAAAATATTTATGTGCATTGGCAAAAGAATCAAGTGAATCGGTTCCGGTCAAGAGCTCGGCCTCTTTACGTAATACGTCCTCATGACGTCCTGTTATGGCTTCAGAATATGGTTGCAACCAAGGATCGTTGCTGATGATGGGAAGTTTTGCCATGATATTAATTGTTTTGGTTTGTTATGTCAGGTTTATGACAATAGATAGACAAACTTACGCAAAATAAGTCAACAATCCGTGTATTTAACTAAATTTATAAGAGGTTATCCCATAGTTTCCCTTAAGACTTGTATTGATGATATCGAAGAAATATGAGAAAAGTGAATGGAATAGTATTCCAATATGCCATCAAGAATGTCATTCCGTTGTTTGCGGTTGAGGCGGAACATATTTAGGTTCCGTTCTGACATCATTGCAAGTGCAGCTACAGTGCGTGCCTTTTCGGGAGACAGGTAATGGGTATGCAGCGGTGGGGTAGGACGGAATATACCTTCCGACATATCGAATATGTAACCTTGTTTCCATGTGCCTAAGTCAGGTTCAATCCCAAGAAAACGGCTTAATCCGTATAAAAATGACAGATGGAAATTCCCTATGCCTTGGTCGATTCTGGCAAGCCGTTGTATTCCTGTGGCTATATAGTCAAATAATATTGAGTCGGGATGGCTATCGCGAAGCACGATACCGAGTATTTCGGCAAGGAATACGGCTATTGATGTTTTTATAGGATTAGCGTTTATGGCCAGTAGGTTGCATCCCCAAGGAATAAGTTCCTTTATAGTATGTATATCCCGTCCCGTCCTTATGTCGCATATGCACTCTATAAAAGATAGGGGCATTGTCAATGCCTTGCGGCGTCGTCCTTCCTTTGATTGTCCGGACGAAATCTGGAATGACATCAGCCCGCATTCCCTGGAATATGCAGAAAGTATTGCAGATGAATCATTATATCGGACAGTCCTAAGGCATATGCAATGCAGGGTGGTGTACATGGTTATACATATATTATTAATATAGGTGCAAATATAGTTGTAATTTATGTATAAATGCGGTTTTTAGTTTTGGCTTATGATGAAATCACACCAAAAACAAATAAAAAAGCTTAAAATGATGTATTTACGTACAAAAATTTGTGAGAATCAAAAAAAATGTCTATTTTTGCACCGCTTTTCTACGCAAGGCCCATTCGTCTATCGGTTAGGACGCAAGATTTTCATTCTTGAAAGAGGAGTTCGATTCTCCTATGGGCTACTATTAACAAGAAAATAAAGTTATTCAAAAAAATGGCAAATCATAAGTCGTCTATCAAACGCATCCGTCAGACTGCTGCCCGTCGTCTGCGCAACCGTTACTATGCAAAGACTGCGCGTAATGCGGTACGCAACCTACGCAAAATGACAAATAAGGAAGAAGCTGCTGTAAAGCTCCAGAAGGTAAGCGCAATGCTTGACCGTCTTGCTTCAAAGAAGGCTATCTCAAAGAATAAGGCTTCCAACCTGAAGAGCAAGCTTGCCAAGTATGTGGCAAAACTCGCCGCTTAAGGTTTAGTGTCCTCAATGGCCCATTCGTCTATCGGTTAGGACGCAAGATTTTCATTCTTGAAAGAGGAGTTCGATTCTCCTATGGGCTACATTTGAAAACTTATCTCGGTTTGGGATAAGTTTTTTATTTTTTTGAAAAACACTACTTAATAGATAATAAATCCATATCTTTGCATTTATAAACCAAATAATACTTGTAACCTTAAAAATTAGTTTATGAAGAAAATTTTACTCAGTGTTGTTTTACTTTCGTTAATGCCTATGCTTGCATTTGCTCAAGACAATAATAAGGCTATCCAGATGACCAATGTTAATTCCTTTACAAGGACGGCACAACGAATCAGCGTTTCAGAAAGTGTACTCGGACTCAATCGAGATTATTCCGATTGGGGGGTGATAGATTTCTCATTTACCATGGGTATGTGGGCTAATGTTTCATCTTACAGTGATTATTTTGGTGGTGCTGTGATCTTAGGCCATCAGCCAGAGACACACATTAATTATAATGGAAGCTTTTTCCTGGCATGTAATAAGAATGGCGAATTGGTGCTTAACGGCAAGGAGAAATCCGGAAACGATTACGCAAACTTCAATGTAACTGGCTCCAAATCTATTGTCATTGACGATTGGGCATATTATGCACTTGTATATGATGCAGATACAAAGACAATAAAAGCTTATTTGGATGGAGTAGAGATAGCATCTAAGACTTATTCTGTCGGTGTCGGTGTTCCTTTGTTCCCGGACAACCCATGTTTGTTTGCTTTTGGCAGCATAGGTTTTAATGGAGCTGTTGATGAAGTCCATATTTACAAGGCAGCCTTGACAGGGGATCAGTTGAAGTTGGCTTCCAATACTCCGGCCGCAGTAGAAAATCTGGTAGGCTTCTATAAATTTGATGAAGTATCTGTCGGTACAACAAGCCAGTTCGACAATTTTGGCTCATCAGACGAAAAGGCTCTATACCGTGTTGGTACAGGTTCTGCCGACGGTTCAGGCGTCATCAGCTGTGGGTCAAACCATGCAGAAAAGGCACCTACATTTGTAGAAGGAAGAAAGATAAAGAGCGGCATTGATAATATCACTGTTGGAGGTGTTGTTGTATGCGAAGAGGCATATTACAATCTGAATGGTGTTAAGATCTCATCTGAAAACCTTGTTCCGGGTATCTATATCCACCGTACAGTAGAAGGTAAAGTTGAAAAGGTCTATGTAAAATAAATAGGCTTCATTATAAATAAAGGCGTGGAATCAAAAGTATTGGTTCTGCGTCTTTATTTTAAAAAATATATTTAATTTTTTCTATATGGGAAAATCTCCATCTAAAGTTATTACGGTATATGGCGCTTCTTCTCGTAGGATAGATTGCCGATTTATTGATGCAGCCAGACATCTGGGTGAGCTTATAGGGCGTTCCGGATATACGCTTGTATGTGGTGGGGGACATACTGGTGTAATGGGGGCGGCTATTGATGGTGTTCTTTCTGAGGGAGGAGAGGCAGTCGGCATTCTTCCTGCTTTTATGGTTGAACGAAAATGGCAGCATCCTGGGTTGACAAGAATGGTCTCTACCTCAACGATGCACGAAAGGAAAAGCCGTATGGTGGAGGATGCTTGTGGTATTATTGCATGTCCCGGTGGTGTCGGTACGATTGAAGAACTCATGGAGATAATAACATGGCGTAAACTTGGCCTTTGGGACGGACATATTGTCATACTCAATGTTGACGGCTATTATGATCCATTGCTACAGATGTTGCATAAAGGTATAGAATATGATTTTATGCGAAGTGATGATGCCGGATTATGGCATGTCGCTGCAACTCCAGAGGAGGCTGTTGATTACATTTTACATACTTTGAAATAGTTTATGCCCTTGGATTCAATGATTAGTGGTACATATTTAAAATCTGAGGTAGTCGACGTAGTCAATGATTCTGTAATCTTGGCGGATACTGTACATGTAGAGCTATGCCCATTAATTGTCAATCCGTTGGATACGGCTATGGCTATATCTTCCCGTCCTGCATCCTATCTCTATGGCCTTGAGCCTGGGGCGAAGATGCATAATCCAGGGAACGATTCGTTTATACTTGGTGCGTTTATCGCTCTTGTTGTGTTCTTTATATTTAATTTCAAAAGTTTACACCGCTTTTTAGGTGTATATGGAAAGGCTCTCTATAAATTGCGTAAAAGTGAAAATGTGTTTGATGACCATACAGCAAGTGAAGCGCGTATCAATATTATGCTGGTGGTACAATGGTGCTTTTGCGTTGCGGTAATATTGTACTTTTGGTTATATTCGGTCTACATGCCGGTGAGTTGCCCTACGTATGGCGGTTATATGGGGACTATCGGCAGGTTGTTTTTGCTTGCGGTTGTCTATTATGTCCTACAATTTTTATCATATGCGGTTGTCGCATATGCATTTGCTCCCGATAGGAATGTTGGGGCACAATGGCTTAAAGGGTACGAGGCGTTAAATGCATACATGTCCCTAGGGCTTATGATACCAGCATTGGTTATGATTTTCTATTTTGAAGGAGTCAAAATAATGGCTATTGTTTCATTAGGTTTGTTCATAATATCAAAAATAGTATTTATCTATAAGGGTTTTAGATTTTTTTACCACAATTTTTGGTCATTGCTTTACTTTATTTTGTACCTTTGCGCTCTGGAAATTATCCCTGTATTTTTAGTCTACCGGATAGCCGGAATGTTGGTGACAGGCAAGATGGGATAGGTAGCAAACAAAACTAAAAAAGACGCAGAGTGAAAATAAAAAAAATATTAGTATCTCAACCGAAACCGGCATCAGATAAATCCCCGTACTATGAGATTGCCCAGAAATATGGAGTGGATATTGTATTCCGCCCATTTATCAAGGTAGAGGGTTTGACTGCCAAGGAATTCCGTCAACAAAAAGTTTATATTCCTGAATATACAGCAATAATATTTACTGCCAGGACGGCCATTGACCATTTTTTCCGGATTTGTGAAGAAATGAGGGTCAGCATACCAGACACAATGAAGTATTTCTGTACTACAGAATCTATTGCATTGTACCTACAGAAATACATTATATACCGTAAGCGTAAGATATTCCATGGCAAGACAGGAAAATTAGAGGATCTATTGCCATCCCTGATAAAACATAAACAGGAAAAATTCCTTTATGCAATATCTGATGTTCATAATGGTGACGCGACAATCCTGGATAAGCATGGCATAAATTATACGAAGGCAGTCATGTACCGTACGGTGAGCAATGATTTTGGTCCGGATGAAGCCTTTGATTATGACATGTTACTGTTCTTCAGCCCACAAGGGATTGAATCGCTTATGAAGAACTTCCCAGATTTTACTCAGGGAGATATTGCCATAGGTACTTTTGGGGCAACAACAGCCCAGAGTGTGCGTGATGCAAACTTACGCCTTGACATCGCTGCCCCATCGTCGGAAGCCCCGTCGATGACCACTGCCCTGGAACTTTATTTGAAAAAGCATGTGTCGGTGGCAGGATCGGCAGAATGAATTCAGGCATGTCTAAATCACGCCTTAAATTATATAAAAAAGAAAAACTTTGCTCCACTGTGGCTATTGGACAGCTGTTCGATTCCAGTGGGGCAAATCCGTCTAATGAATCTGCCATTGTGTATCCTTTGAGGGCTGTTTGGCGGAGTAATCCCAGGCGTAGTAGTGATGCGCCTGTCCAATTTTTGATAAGTGTGCCCAAAAAGCGTATACGTGGTGCTGTCGGGAGGGTCGTTATGCGTCGCCGTATCCGTGAGGCCTTCCGTTTGAATAAGGGCGCATATGTAGGCTTATGCGGAATAAAGGTTGATGTGGCGTTTATATACGTGGCAAATGAACTTATGCCATATACAACGGTAGAAGCTGCAATGAACCGTATCCTTTCCAAGATTTCAAAATGGTCGTCATCCCTAGGTGATGTATCAGGTCAAAATGAAAATTCTGTATACGTTAAGTAGTTTTATCGCATGGTTGTTGCGGTTGCCTATATATTTTTATCGATATTGCATATCTCCGATGAAGCCGCCGACATGCAGGTTTACGCCGACATGCAGTCAATATGCCATTGAGGCATTGTGCAAATATGGACCTTTAAAAGGATTATGGCTGACAGTAAGACGTATTTTAAGGTGTCATCCTTGGGGTGGTTCAGGATATGATCCAGTACCATAATAACAATAATATGTCATTGTTTCCTAAAGGGATAGAAGATATTCATACACATGATGTTTCCCGCTCAGAATCAGCGGTCGTAAACATTTCACCTTCCGGAGTGTTTCCCGATGTGATCAGATGGGCTAGTGTGGGCATTCATCCATGGAATGCCAGTGTGACAGATGAAGAGACCTTCTTAATACTGGAAGAGATGGCATCAGATGTACGAGCTGTGGCAATAGGGGAAGCTGGTCTCGATAGAGTCAGGGGCGGTCTAATAAGCGATCAGGAAATTGTGTTTAGGCGTCAGGTAGATATAAGTGAAAATCTCCGGAAGCCTATGGTGCTGCATGTGGTCCGTGCATTTGACCGTATACTGCATTTACGTAAAAAGCTTAATCCATCCCAAGTGTGGATAATACATGGCTTTAGAGGTAATCCTGTACTTGCTGGACAGTTGTTGGATTCTGGCATGGATATATCTTTAGGAGAATATTTCAATCGAGATACAGCTAAGGTTATACCGGCCGGCCGGCTTTACTTTGAAACAGACGAATCAAACCTTGATATAAAACAAATCCGTGCGGCAGTTGAAGCCGCACGGAATAATACTATAATATAAAAGCTTTTTAAGATTTAATTCTGTATATCAAATTCCTTTACAAACAACACCTGTGTAGGGAAGTGGTCTGAATATCCGTCAAGCCACATTCCTGCAGAAAATGTACGTCTGGGATATCCTTGTCGGTTGCCCTCGGTATCGCGCAGGAATTCATGATTGTGGACGATAGGCCGCAGGTAGTGGAACTTATCAGATGGGCCGTTTGCAAGGTTGCCGGATATTATTATCTGGTCAAAAAGATTCCATTGGCTTTTATATGCCAGTGTGCCTATGCCATCGTCAAGCACCTTCCAGAAAGGATTGAAGAATTCGTGGTCGCCTATGCCTTCGCGTTTTTTTGAGGCTCCAAGTACTTTTGCACATGACTTGTTTTGAGGATCGTCATTCAGGTCGCCCATTATTATTACACCCATATCGGGGTTCACTTTCCATAACGAGTCGGCGATATGTTTGCTCAATGCCGCAGCCGCTTCACGCAGAGGGGACGACTGTTGCTCTCCTCCTATACGCGAAGGCCAGTGGTTGACGATTATGGCGACAGGTTGTCCCATAAGACGACCCACCACACACATCTGGTCTCGTGTACGGAAATATGGTTTATCCGGAATTGATAATGTATGGTTGGTCACATTGTCAACCTTATAGAATTTGGGGTTGTATAGAAGGCCCACATCCACACCTCGGCGGTCTGGAGAATCATGGTGTACATATTTTAGGCCATATTTCTTTAGCGGTTCGGCATCTACGAGGTCTTTGACTACAGATTCGTTTTCTATTTCTGAAATACCAATGATGGCTGGTCCGAGAGGTGTTGTTTTGGTGTTAAGTCGGGATATGGCATAAGCCAGTTTATTTATTTTTGACCAGTATTTCCGCCCGTCCCATTGGCGGGAGCCCTGTGGGGAGAATTCAAGGTCATATTTACCGTTGTTGTTGATTGTGTCAAAGAGGTTTTCCAGGTTATAAAAAGCTATACCCATCACCATTCCTTGCTTTTTTGTACTTTGGGCCGAGGTGACCGATGGCATGAATAGGATGGCGGCAACAAATGATAGTAGAAATCGTCTCATGAATTAATAGATTTATATACGAGGTAAAGTTAATTATAAAAGTTGATATTGCCAAATGTGGATTTTAGGGCATGCTGCAATCGGTCCTGTTTTTTATTGCGGGATTTTAGTCGTAAATTTGCTTCTGGTTAAAATTTGCATCTTCCCAATATGAAACTTTGGATTGTAAACAATATAATTAAAAACAAGGAAATTTCATTTTTCATTTTATCGGTGTTGGCATTGTATGTTACATCATTGCTTTTCTATTGGGGGCTTGGAGACTTATTCAGAATTAACCGAACTGTCCCCGATGTACTCTTTGTCTTGATTCCGTATTGGTTTATTTCATCAAAATGGAAGTGGAGCATACTTATTCCGATATGGGCGTTTTCGGTATATGCAGAAGTAAATATTCTATATTACCGTTTTTTTGATGAAATGATGCCAATGTCTTCATTTTTCCTTTGGCAGAATGTCGACAGTCTGGTCCTGGATAATGTCCCATCAGTTTTTAAGGCTTCTGATTTATTCTTGTTCGTTCCCGCCATTTCTATATCTGTACTGTACAAATATATGTTCAGCAAACAATTCAATGCTCCTGGTTTTGTCGGTACAGCAATGTCTGTCAGGGTTGTTGCTGTTATTGGTTCGTGTCTGTTTTTTGCAGTTAGCCAGTTTGATTTCCTCTTTGACAGGAGCAAGCTTGAGGCTGATGATTGTATTATCGATGAAGGCGTGACGGTTGGGAATTTTGCCAAATCCAAGTTCATAATACCTGTAGGCGAGCTTAAGACGGACTTGTTTATATTGGGCTGGCCTGCATACGTTTGTAAATATGCTTTATATGAGATGCAGGGGATGATGGACGACAGGACGCTGACACAGGATGAAATCCATAGGATAGAAAAATTCATGCAGTGGAAGCATGAGAATCAACCCCCTCTTCCTGTTGATTCGGTAAACGTGGGCAAGAACTTGATTCTTATTATAGTAGAGTCACTGAATTCCTGGGTGGTGAATAATGAGTATGCATCAAGGGAAATTACTCCGGTGCTTAACAGGCTTCTTAAAGAAGACGGTACGGTCTATTGCCTTGATATGACAAGCCAGGTCCGGGAAGGATATTCAAGCGACGGGCAGCTGATATACAATACGGGCCTTTTGCCGGCAGCGAACTGTGCAACGGCAGTACGGTATGGCGACAACCGCTTTATCGGTATTGCAGACGTATTGCCGGGCTATTATTCGTTTGAGGTGATTGTGGAAAGCGGTAAATATTGGAATCATCGGGTCACAACTCATAGTTATGGATATGATTCATTATATGAAAATCTTATTGATAAATATGCTGATGTCGATATACCCTATGATAGGATGCTTTTTCTAGAGGCTGAAAGCCTTATTGAAAGTTGCCGCAAACCTTTTTTTGCAGAATTGACAACATTGACCATGCACGCCCCGTTCAATTGCGAAGGAGTGGATAGGCAGGGATGGATAGATTCTTTGCCGGAAATTAATGATGTCCATAAAAATTACCTGCAAGCATGCTATGCATTTGACAGGGAATTGGGCGATTTTATCATATGGCTTAAAGACAATGATATATATGATAAATCAGTAATAGTTCTGGCATCCGACCATTCAATGAAAGTATCAGACGACATGCTTCCAGATGGAGTCACTCCGGTAACATTTATTGCTGTTAATACAGGATTGACAAAAGGGATTACAAAGCCAGTCGGACAGGTTGACGTATATCCTACCATATTGGATATAATGGGTATAAGTCAATCCTGCCGTTGGAGGGGGTTGGGGTGCAGCATGTTGGATGAAAGGCTCGGTTCGTCAGTCATGTATCCGTCAAGGGTATTTGGGGAAGATTGCCTATGGGTTGCACGTCAGATTGAAGCGTGGGATGTCAGTAATGATATTTTACGTGGCGACTATTTTAAAGTTGTGGATATGTGATACTTATATGGGTAATCGATATTGTGGCAGGAGCGTTTTATTTACATTTGTAAACAAATGCTTTTAATGGATTTATATCAGGTATAAAGCGTTGATATATAACTTTTATGCAGCGGGTTGGATTATGGTGTTGATAACTTTTTTTTTATAAACAGGATTTTTGAGAATTTGATTATGTAAATTTCGCTTAAAATAAGTAACTTTACATGCTTAAAAAGGCATGTATTTAATCATACAGATAAGTATTTATGGATCAGCAAGTTTATCATATTCCTGCACTGCTGCCGGAGGTGTTGGCGTCATTGGACATCAAACCTGGCGGTACATATGTGGATGTCACATTTGGAGGAGGGGGGCATTCACGTGCTATAGTGGAACGTATTGATGCATCTGCTTGTGGACATCTGTATGCATTTGATCAGGATAAAGATGCCATAGAGCGCGCATTCTCAGATGACCGCATGTCGTTGATATATGGGAATTTCCGCTTTTTAAAGAATTTTGCCGGCTTCTATGGATTTAATGGCGTGGACGGAGTCCTGGCCGACCTTGGGGTGTCTTTCCATCATTTTGATGACCCCGGGCGGGGTTTCTCATTCCGTTGGGAAGGGCCATTGGATATGAGGATGAATCAGAAGTCCTCCAAGACGGCGGCGTGGATACTTGCCAACTATACCGAAGGGCAGCTTGCCGAGATATTCCGTCTGTATGGTGAGTTGAAGCAGTCACGTCGGCTTGCTGCTGCCATAGTCAAGGCACGGAATGGCTCTGATGGTATATCCACAGTTGAAGGGTTGATGTCAGTTGTGATGCCAATGATGAACCCTAAACAGCAGAAAAAGGAATTGGCCATGCTTTTTCAGGCATTAAGGATAGAAGTTAACGGTGAGATTGATGCACTTAACCGCCTGCTTGTACAGGCATTGGATATACTGCGTCCTGGTGGGCGTCTGGCTATAATAACATATCATTCCTTGGAAGACCGGCTTGTAAAGAATTTCATGAAGACCGGTAATCTTGCCGGGGAGGTGCGTCAGGATTTCTATGGCCGGAATCTCTCTCCTATGAAATTGCTGACATCAAAGCCAATTGTTCCGTCCGAAAAAGAGATTGCTGATAACCCGCGCAGCAGGAGCGCAAAATTGCGTGTAGCTGAAAAATTATAGTGCAATGGTTAAGTTCAGGATTAATAGAAAACCAGAAAGCGATACAGTCTCTGCTTCCGTAAAAAAGCGCCGTAAGCCGGGGCTGCTTAGCCGTACTTTGCATGGTCAATTGCTGTCGATTGATTTCTTCAAGCGGCATTGGCTGCCTGTGTTTGGCATTGTGTTGCTGATCCTGATATATATAACCAATAAATATTCATGTAAGACCCGTATCGAGATTGTCAACTCGTTGAATGCACAGCTCGAAGTGGTAAAGACCGAATTCATACATGAGCGCAGCATGTATATGAGCGAAATACGTGAAAGTGCAATGCGCCATCGGCTGGACTCTATAGGGATTAATCTTGTACGGCAGACACAACCTCCTTATCAGCTTTGCTATGATGAAAAATAATAAACTGGCAGTCATATTATCACGTTATGCAGCAGTAATCGCCTTGGTGCTGTTGCTGTGCGGTTGGATTTCGTTCCGTCTGGTTGACAACACTGTTATTCACGCCAGCAACTGGAACAATAAGGCTGATAGTCTGTTGAATGAGATTGTGACGGTATATCCCGACCGTGGTGACATATTGGCTTGTGACGGGAGTGTGCTTGCCACCAATGTAAATGTCTATACATTAAGGATTGATTACCGTACGGACGCTTTCATGGAAGCTAGGTTTCGTCAGTCGGTAGACTCGCTTGCCGACAGTCTTGCCGCCTATTTCCCTATACGTGATAAAAAAGGATGGAAAGAGCATCTTATGAGGCCCTTAAAGGTTGCAGAAAAATCGGCCAGGACCCGCAACCATACATTGCTTAAGGAGATTAGCTATGATCAATATAAATTGGTACGTCGATTCCCTTTCTTTGAAATCAAAAACTGCAATCGTACAGGTCTGACAAAAGAGACACATGTGAAGCGTCTGTACCCATACGGAGAGATGGCACGCAGGAGCATTGGCCGTACAAACCAGCCCAAGGGGCGTCTGATTGGGTATAGCGGCCTTGAATATGCCCTAGACAGCCTGCTGTCCGGGACTCCGGGTAAGGCCCGCCGCATACCGCTCACGCGAAATATCGTACCTGTAGCCGATACGCCGGCCATAAATGGAGCGACCGTTGTAACTACAATTGACGTTGAGATGCAGGATATAGTTGAAGATGAACTAAACGCCATATTGACAAAGACCAAGGCCCAATGGGGGACTGCAATATTGATGGAAGTCTCGACTGGCGATATAAAGGCTATATCTAATCTGGAGCGTAAAAAAGGCGATAGCTCTTATTGCGAATCAATGAACCATGCTATCGCACCAGTAGAGCCGGGGTCTGTAGTGAAGCTTGTGGGTATGATCATCGCAATGGAGGATGGTTTTGCATCAAACACAAATAAGACGTTTGTCACGGAAAGAGGCGGTTTCAGATATCAGAATGCCAAGGCTATAAAAGATACGCATTTTTCCCAGTCGGGGTCGCTTCCTGTATATAGCCTATTGGAATATTCATCCAATATTGGCATGACCAAACTTGTTGCCCCGCATTTTGAGCATAATCCAGACTCGTACCGTCTGCGTGTAGGAAAATTGGGCCTTTTTGACCGTTTCGGTACAGGCATTGCCGGAGAGCAACCGGCGTTCTATCCAAGATTGGCCAACAACAGGGGTGGCCGTATCGCGATGTCGCGTATGATATACGGATACACTACACAGATTGCGCCCCTATACACATGTGCCTTATACAATGCCATTGCCAATGATGGGGCTTTTGTGCGTCCCAGGTTGGTAAAAGGCCTAAAGACATCAGATGGCCGGGATTCAACAATTGCAGTGAGCTACGTCCGGGAAAGTATATGTTCGCCAGCAAATGCCAAGAAATTGCGCTATATGCTTAGGAGAGTCCTGACAGAAAAGGGTGGTACTGCCAAAGGCATTAACAGCGATCTTGTCGAGATTGCAGGTAAGACCGGTACAGCCCTTATTTCTAAGGAGAGACCTAAATATACGCATGCCGATACACTTGCCGGTAGGGTGAAACCTTTTGTCCCGGGGTATCTTGAAGGGCACTACCGTCTGGCTTTTGTTGGATTCTTTCCTTACGACAAGCCAAAATACACGTGTATGGTAGTCATTGCAGATCCTGCACCAGGGATACGGAGTGCCCAATATACGAGTGGTGCGACGGTTGTTGCTATTGCGGAGAACCTATATTCGCGTGGCATGCTTGACAACAGTTCTGATTTCCGTGTGGAAGTACCGGAATCACCGCAGAAATACCCTGAATTGTATGCAACAACGTCAAATTCTAAGGTTCAGCGCCTGGAAAATGATTTTGGGTTTGATGATTATGGACACTTCTCAACACCCGTTCGCCACGGTTCTGGTATTCCTGATGTTGTGGGGTTGGGTGTAAGGGAAGCCCTGGTTCTTTTGGAAGAGTCAGGTTTCGTCCCTAAATTTTCTGGGGCGGGATACGTTGCAGCTCAGTCGCCATTGCCCGGCACGGATGCTCCATATGGCAGTACGGTAATGTTGACATTGGGTGACAATTGATTGTTTTGAATAGGAAAAAATAGATACAATATGGTAAAAAGATTAGCCGGACTACTTCAAGGTGTGATTGTGGAGGATATTCTTGGTCAAGAAGACATATCCATCACAGGCATTGCTGCCGATTCCCGGAAAGTGACTCCCGGTTGCATGTTTGTTGCTGTGCCTGGAACGGCTGTAGATGGCCATGAATATATAGGTAAGGCCATAGCTGCTGGGGCAGCTGCTGTGGTGTGTGAACGGTTGCCAGAGGACACCAAGCGAGGCAATGCTACTTACATAAAAGTCAGCTCCTCTGCCGTAGCATTGGGCTATATAGCTTCGCAGTGGTATGGCAATCCATCTAGGAAGTTGCAATTGCTGGGGGTGACTGGGACAAACGGAAAGACCACCGTGGCCACATTGCTGTACCACATGGCAAGGTTTATGGGGGAAAAGGCGGGACTGATTTCGACAGTAGCCAACTATATAGGAGATGTAAGGATAGAGGCGGACCACACTACACCAGATGCTATAACGGTCAACCGTCTGTTGTCTGAAATGGTGGAGGCCGGCTGTACTTTTGCTGCTATGGAGGTCAGCAGCCATGCATGTGCACAGCATCGTATAGCTGGGCTGCATTTCTCCGGTGGGATATTTACGAACCTTACAAGGGATCACCTTGATTACCATAAGACTGTCGATGAATACCTAAAGGCAAAAAAATCATTTTTCGACATCTTGCCATCTTCGGCATGGGCTCTTACAAATGTTGATGATAAGACTGGGCTTGTCATGCTTCAAAACAGTCGGGCAGCAAGGCGCACCTATTCGTTGCGGGGCATTGCTGATTTCAAGGGACGTATAGTTGAGTCGCGTATAGACGGGACTTTGCTCGATCTTAATGGACATGAAATAGAGACACTTTTCACAGGACGTTTCAATGCCTACAACCTGACGGCTGTATATGGTGCCTCCATTCTTGTCGGTTGGGATCGTGAGGAAGTGGAAGTGTCATTGAGTCGGTTGACCCCTGTGGCTGGGCGCTTTCAGCCTTTCCGGTCCAATTCAGGAGTTACTGCGATTGTAGACTATGCGCATACCCCCGATGCAATTATTAATGTGCTTGATACTATAAGGGCACTTATAGGCGACAGTCATTCCATAATAGCCGTTACCGGTGCGGGTGGCGATAGGGATAAGGGCAAGCGCCCTATTATGGCCCGCGAGGCGGCCCTACGTGCTGACAGGTTGATCCTGACAAGCGACAATCCGCGTAGTGAGCGGCCTGAAGACATTATTGCCGATATGGATGCCGGATTGGATGAAACATTGCGTATGCGCACATTGGCAATCGTGGACCGTCGTCAGGCCATACGCACAGCGGTGATGTTGGCAAAGCCTGGCGATGTTGTCGTGGTTTTGGGCAAAGGGCATGAGACGTATGAGCTGATCCAGGGTCAGAAACTGCATTTTGATGATTGTGAGGAAGTGCAGGCCGCGTTGGCGACTATAGGTTAAACATATAAGGAAAAGACAAGACATGCTATATTATCTGTTTGATTTATTGCAGCAGTCCGGCTTTCCAGGGGCCAGGCTTATGAGTTATATAACATTCCGCTCAGGGGCGGCATTGGTCCTGTCGCTTATCATAGCGATTTTTATCGGACGGCGTATAATTGAACGCCTGCAAAAGATGCAGGTCGGGGAGGTTGTGAGGAATCTTGGGCTGGAAGGCCAGATGAAGAAGACCGGTACACCGACGATGGGAGGTATCATCATCATCATTTCCATATTGATACCTTGCCTGCTTGTAGGCAATCTTTCAAGCGTATATATGATACTTATGCTTGTTGCTACCATATGGCTTGGTACGATCGGGTTTATCGATGACTATAAAAAGATAGCGAAGCATAATAAGGACGGGATAAAAGGCAAATATAAGATTGTCGGCCAGGTTGGTATCGGTCTTATAGTAGGTCTTACAATGTACATGAGTCCACATATGACAATGCGTCAGAATGTGGAGGTGATAAATCCGGGTACTAATGAGATTGAACAGGTCGTCTATCAGGAACAGGAGATAAAAGCCCCGCAGACTACAATTCCTTTTGTCAAGAACAATAATTTCGATTATGCATGGTTGACAGGTTGGTTGGGCGATTATGCCGAGGAGGGTGCATGGGTGGCGTTTGTCCTGATAACGATATTCTTTGTCGCTGCAACTTCCAATGGAGCAAACCTTACTGACGGCCTTGACGGCCTCGCCACCGGCACGTCGGCGATAATTGGTGTTGCCTTGGCAATCATGGCCTATCTTGGAGGCAACCTGATATATTCATCCTATCTGAATATCATGTATCTTCCGGGTAGTGAGGAGCTTGTTGTGTATATGGCGGCGTTTATAGGAGCGCTTGTTGGATTCCTGTGGTACAATGCCTATCCGGCGCAAGTGTTCATGGGGGATACCGGAAGCCTTACCCTTGGCGGAATAATAGCGGTATTTGCCATATTGATACATAAAGAGCTGCTTTTGCCGATATTGTGTGCAATATTCTATGTGGAGGATCTCTCTGTGATGTTGCAGGTCGCTTATTTCAAGCTTACAAAGCGGAGTTGTGGGCAGGGCCGCAGGATATTCAAGATGACACCGCTACACCATCATTACCAGAAGCCAGGCAATGCCGGGATAGATGCCATTATACAGTCCCCTTTGGCTCCAGTACCCGAGTCAAAGATTGTCATCCGTTTCTGGATTATAGGCATAATACTGGCGGTAATAACATTCGTAACATTGAAAATACGTTAAGACATATATGGATAATCAGCGTAAGAAATATCTTGTTGTCCTCGGTGCAGGCGAAAGCGGTACAGGTGCGGCTATTCTGGCATCGGTAAAAGGCATGGACGTTTTTGTAAGCGACATGGGGATGATTGCACCTCGTTATAAGGCTATGCTTGACGAAGCAGGTATACAATGGGAGGAAGGACAGCATACATATGACCGTATTTTGGGTGCTGATGAAGTTGTCAAAAGCCCTGGGATACCGCCAAATAGCGATGTGATACGCCGTCTTGTGGAAAAGAATGTGCCTATTATATCTGAGATTGAGCTTGCCGGACGATATACCGATGCCAAGATGGTGTGCATCACTGGCAGCAATGGCAAGACAACCACTACACTTCTTACATACCATATCCTGCGCAGCGCCGGTATAAATGTAGGGCTCGCCGGTAATGTCGGACGTAGCCTTGCACTGCAGGTGGCCCGTGAACAGTTTGATGTGTATGTCATAGAGTTGAGCAGCTTCCAATTGGAGAATATGTATGATTTCAAGGCTAACATTGCAGTCATACTTAACATAACGCCGGACCATCTTGACAGGTATGACCACAAGATGCAGGGATATGTGAATGCAAAGTTCAGGATTCTGCGGAATCTTACATGTGAGGATGCGTTCATATATTGGCAGGACGATCCGGTCATCCAGGCGCAGTTGCGTCAGATGGTTACGGATGCGAAGATGCTTCCGTTTGCCGAAAGGCAGGAGGAGCAGACTGCGGCATATGTGGACGCTGAGAACCGCCTTATAATCAATTCTCCTGTCAAGTCGCTGTCAATGCCGCGGGCCGACCTATCGTTGAGCGGGCTGCATAATTTATATAACTCTATGGCCGCCGGGCTTTCCGCATGCCTACTCGATGTGAAGAAAGAAGATATACGCCGGGCGTTAAGCGACTTTGAGGGTGTGGAGCATCGTCTGGAATATGTCGCTACTGTGGACGGCGTACGGTATATCAATGACTCAAAGGCAACGAATGTTAATTCCTGTTGGTATGCATTGGAGACAATGACCACTGGTACGATACTTATTCTTGGAGGTAAGGATAAGGGTAACGACTATACCGAGATATTGCCGCTTGTAAAGGAAAAGGTCAAGGCTATAGTCGCTATGGGGCTGCATAATGAAAAGATTTTGCAGTTCTTTGGGGAGAATGCGCCGGAAATCCCGGTTTTGGACACTTGTTCCCTGGCTGATGCTGTAGCTGGATGCCGCCGTGTTGCATCCGATGGTGATACCGTATTGTTGTCGCCTTGTTGTGCTTCGTTTGACCTGTTCAAGAGCTATGAGGACCGTGGCACGCAATTCAAGGAAGCCATAAAGGCCATGTGCTAATAGATATAAACAATCCAATCTCCTTACAATAATGATATTCGAGACACTATCAGAGAAAAAGTCAGTACGTCCTCCCCGCCAGCCCGATGCCGGAGGGGATGCCCGTACTAATATAGACAATAACACCGTAGGTGCTGACGTCGGGGCTCTCAAGCCTGCACACCGTTATGACAAGCACATATGGGGGGCATACATAATGCTGTGCCTTATTTCTATTGTGGAGCTTTACAGCGCCTCTTCGCGTGAGATTTCAGCCACAAATATTTATGCTCCGTTATTGCGTCACATGATGCATCTCGGGATAGGTTTCTTCATTATTATATCATTGCAGCGTATACATTACCGCAAATTTTATTTTGCCACTCCATGGATTGTGCTGATAAGTATACTGGCAATGGTGTATACTCTTATCAATGGTGAATACGTCAACGGGGCGCGGCGGTCGTTCAGTATTATAATAATGAGTGTACAGCCGGCCGAGTTCCTTAAATTTTCGGCAGTTCTGCTTGTAGCATATATTCTTTGCCGTAGCTCCAAAAGCGTTGATCCTAAGATGGAACGTTGGCTGGTGATAGTATGTGCCGGCTTTATCGGGTTGTTTGGCGGGATGCTTTTTTCACAAGGTCTTACCAACACCTTGCTGCTCATGGCAATCAGCATGTCCATGATGCTTGTCGCTGCTGTCAAGGTGAAGCGCCTTGCTGTGATCATAATGATTTTCGGTATTCTCGGAGGGCTTGGCTATATGTACAAAAAGGCTACGCTTGATGACAAGCCGGATACTGAAATGGTTGCAGGTGCGCCTGCCACGGCGGTTGAATCCAAATCCAGTAACCGTGCAGGCGTCTGGGAGTCACGCCTTACCAACTTCCTGCGTTTTGACAAATACAACGACAAGATAAACGACAAGAATGCGCAGGAGCAATACTCATATATCGCACAGGCACACGGCGGTGTGATTGGTGTCGGTCTTGGAAATTCCCGTGAGACGTCACGTCTCTCCTTGGCTTTCAGTGACTATATTTATGCCATCATAATTGAGGAAAGCGGTCTTATTGGGGGATTGTTTGTGATGTTGCTCTACCTTTGGCTGATGGCACGTGCGGCCACACTTGCCTATAGGTGCAACCTTGTATACCCTGCATTGCTTATGATAGGGATGGCCGTATATATCGGGTTCCAGGCCATTTTCCATATGGCCATAGTCACGGGGGCATTTCCTGTCTCCGGCCAGCCTCTGCCGTTGATATCTAAGGGCGGGACATCGATACTTGTTACATCTGTGGCATTTGGAGTCATGCTTAGTGTAAGCCGGCATGCGTTGCAGCGGGGTAACCGCAAACAGATAAGGGAGGATATATCATCATTGCCTGAAAACTTACAGGCGCTTAACCCGTCACAAAATTGATATGGAACAGAAATCATCATACAGGATTCTCATAAGTGGAGGCGGTACTGGGGGGCATATATTCCCGGCGTTGTCTATCGCCAATGCATTGCGGCGCAGATGTCCAGATATAGAAATTCTTTTTGTGGGGGCAGAAGGCCGTATGGAGATGGAGAGAGTCCCAGCTGCCGGCTACAGGATAATAGGCTTGCCGGTATGTGGTTTTGACCGTAAACGCTTGTGGCGGAATGTCAAAGTCCTGTGGAAGCTTCGTAAAAGCATGTCCATTGCGCGCAAGGTCTTGAAGGAATTCAGTCCTGATATTGCGGTCGGTGTGGGGGGGTATGCCAGCGGCCCTATACTTAAGGCCGCACAGGCGGCAGGTATACCCACATTGTTGCAGGAGCAGAATTCATATGCTGGTGTCACCAATAAGATTTTGGCATCCAAGGCCACTGACATATGTGTAGCCTACAGTGGCATGGAACGTTTTTTCCCTGCCGGCAAGATTGTGATGACTGGTAATCCTGTCCGCTCGTCCCTACTGGAATTAGGTCACACACAGGAGGATGCCAAGAAGGCCCTCGGCTTTGACCCTTCGCGTCCGCTTGTTATAGTTGTTGGTGGAAGCCTAGGGGCACGTACTGTCAATCAGGCCATCGAGGCATCGGTTGATGACATTTTGGCCGCAGGCGCGTCAGTATTATGGCAGACAGGAAAATTATATAATGATGAATATATCCACATTGCCGAAGGCCGTGGACACCTTCAGATACAGCCATTTGTGTCGGCTATGGATATTGCCTACAAGGCTGCCGATCTGGTTGTTTCAAGGGCTGGGGCAAGTACTATTTCAGAGATACAGCTTCTTGGGAAGGCCTCTGTGTTGGTGCCTTCTCCGAATGTGGCCGAAGACCATCAGCGCAAGAATGCCATGGCGTTGGTTGTAAAGGATGCTGCCATTATGGTGCTGGATTCCGACGCACGCGAAAAACTTGGCACGACTATTGTTAATCTGCTTCATGACGGGGAGACACGTATGCGCCTCCAGCGCAATGTGGCGGAAATGGCGCTTCCTGGTGCCGATGAAAAGATTGTAGACATAATTCTTGCACGTATTGCTGATAAAAATTAGGGTATGAAAATTCAACACAGTTCAGATATTAGCCTCAATAGGTTTTCAAATATATATTTTGTAGGTGCTGGCGGAATAGGCATGGCTGCTCTTGTCAGGTATTTCCTGTCTTTGGGTAAGTCGGTTGCCGGATATGACCGTACATCGACACATCTTACAGACATGCTCGTCAGTGAGGGGGCTGACATATCATTTGCCGACAATATTGAAGCCGTGCCGGATGGTTACCGTGACAAGGCGACGACACTTGTGGTCTATACGCCGGCGATACCTGAAACAAATATACCACTGTCGTTTTTCCGTAAGGAAGGATTCGTGATACTAAAACGTGCCGAGGTCCTTGGCATGATTACGCGCCACTCCAAGGGCATATGTTTTGCCGGCACACATGGAAAGACAACAACTTCGTCGATGGCGGCACATATACTTGCCTCATCTCCGGTGGGATGCAATGCATTTTTGGGAGGCATATTGCGTAATTACGACAGCAACTTGATCCTATGTCCGGCATCACCATTTACGGTCATAGAGGCCGACGAGTATGACCGTTCCTTCCATCATCTTGAGCCTTATATTGCCGTGGTAACGGCCACAGACCCTGACCATTTGGACATATATGGTACGGAGGAGGCATATCTTGAAAGTTTCTCCCATTTTACGTCCCTGATACGTCCTGACGGGAAACTTCTTGTCCGCACCGGACTGAAGTTCATTCCAAAGACAGCCCCGACAGTAGAGGTATATACCTATTCAAAGGAATCGGGGGATTATCATGCGTCAAACATACGCCGTGGTAACGGCGGGATCGTGTTCGACTTTATCGGTCCTGGAATTGAAGTGAAGGATATTTCGTTGGGTGTGCCTGTGGAGATAAATATTGAAAATGCGGTCGCGTCACTTGCCGCATGCCATCTGACGGGACAATTCGATGCCAATCGTGCTGCATCTGCAATGGCTTCATTCTTGGGGGCGGAACGCCGCTTTCAGTTCTGGGTGAAGCAACCGGGGGCTGATGGCAAGGTCATAATTGATGACTATGCTCACCATCCCGATGAACTGCGCCAGAGCATACTGTCGGTAAAGGCTCTGTATCCCGAAAGGCCGCTGACTGTGGCATTCCAGCCGCATCTGTATTCACGTACAAGGGACTTTGCCCGTGAATTCGGAGAAGCGCTTTCATTGGCCGATGACGTCATACTTGTCGACATATATCCGGCACGTGAAGAGCCGATACCTGGTGTCACGTCTGCTATAATATTCGACCACATAGACGGCCCGTCTAAAACAATGGTATCAAAGTCCCGGTTGCCGGAGGCCGTGGCGTCATCCGGGTTCAGTGTCCTCCTTACTGCCGGGGCAGGAGACATCATAGATTGCATCCCCGAAATTGTAAAGCCATATATCAACGCTGATGGACAAGCGTAACATCGGATTTTTCATATTATCGTTGTTGATGGTGGCCTATTTGGTCGTTGTCATACCTATGACGGTTTCCAAGTCGGAGGCGGCCCCATTGAAAAAAATGGAGATCAATATCAATGATCCCCAAAAGATAGGTTTTGTCTCGACAGAAGATATTATAATTGAACTTGACAGTCTCCCTGGCCGCATTGCATCACTTCCCCGCTCGTCCATAAATACGCGCAGCATTGAACTGAGATTGCTGGCCCTTGACAAGATAGATGACGCAAAATGCGTCATACTTAATGATGGGACTTTAAAATTTGACATATCACCTATGACACCGGTGGCCCGTGTGTTTGACCGTACGGGAGAATCGTATTATGTAAGTTCGACCGGCAAACGTATTGCCGCCGATCTGCGGTATCATCTGGATGTCCCGATTGTATCCGCTGATTTCGACAGCATCGCCCAGGCAAAGGCGTTGCTTCCAGTTCTGGACTATATAAAGGCAGACCCTACTGCGAATGCATTGGTGTCGGCGATAAAAGTCGACAGGCGTGGAGACATAATACTTGTGCCCATTATACGTGGCCACGTTATAAATTTCGGAGATAATTCAGATATAGACAACAAATTTGCACGTTTGAAGGTTATTTATCGTGAAGTGATGCCTGTAAAGGGCTGGAACTTTTATGACACGCTCTCGGTGAAATGGCGTGGGCAGATTGTTGCCACAAGGCGTGGACGCCCTGCGCCGCCGCCATCCCTGGAAGTGTTGATGCGGAGCGATACGCTTGTCCCTGATGCGGATGTCCTTGAGTTGGAGCCACTTTCTGACGACTCTTTGATCCCAGATTCCATTGCCAATTAAAAAATCTCGACTTATAAACAATTCATCACCCCACTCCTTATGCCAAAAAGATATATATCAGCGATTTCCATAGGAAGTTCCCGTATAAAAGGGGCTGTTGGCTGTATAGACACAGCCACCGGTTCGCTTACGGTCCTTGCCATAGATGAGCAGCCCATTTCCGGGTCTGTACGTTATGGATGGGTAAACAATGTAGAAGAAGTCAGTAACCATATAGCCGGAATTGTCGCACGTTTGCAGGCTGTACAGGCGGTAGCTCCTCGCAAGATTGAGTCTGTCTATGTCGGGATATCGGGACGTTCCTTGGCATCCAACCCACACAAAGTATCACTGCGGCTTCAAGGAGAACAGAAAATTACAGCCGATACAATGGCCATGTTGCAGCGTGATGCATATGAATCGTTTCATACAGATTATGATATAGTCGGCATCATGCCTGGCGATTTTACCGTTGACAACATTCCTACTGTGAACCCTGTCGGGTCATATGGAAACACTGTCGCCGGGACATACAACATATTTACATGCCGCCCGCAGCTGCTGCGTAACATCCACCGTGTATTTGACGACCGTCTTAGCTTGGACATCGCCGGAACGGTGATATTGCCTGTGGCGGAGTCCGAGCTTGTGCTCACCTCTGATGAGCGCCGGTTAGGCTGTATGCTGGTCGATCTAGGAAGCGAGACAACCACAGTATCTATATATAAGGATGGGGAGTTGCGTTATCTGGCGACGATACCGATAGGAGGACGCAACATAACCCGCGATATCGCATCGCTTGGGGTGACGGAAGAACGGGCCGAGGACTTTAAGGTAGTATATGGCGATGCCATGCCTGACGAATCTGCCACAGTGCCGCCGTCAGCAGTCGGGGATATTCTTTCCGATATTGTTGTCGGGCATTACATCCAGGCGCGTGCCGGGGAGATTGCAGCCAATATTATGGCACATGTCGACTATGCCGGGATGCGTCTCAGCGACTTGACGGCTGGAATAATATTGGTCGGTGGCGGTGCACGCTTGCGTAATTTTGGACACCTTATTGAGAACGAGAGCAAGTTGCATGTACGTATCGGTGTCCCTTCGTCAAATGTCAGGATAGCCGACAGCTCGATTCAGCCTGTCCGGGAAGTCGATATTATATCGCTGTTGAACTCATCGGTTGTAATGGGTTCTGATGTGGAGTGCGTTATAGAACCTAAACCGGTAAACGTACAGTCATCACGTTCTGATGCATATGAGGGGACGCCTGGCCGCCAGGGATATGTCATCGATGACACCGATGATGATTCGGATATGACACTCTTTGACGACGATCCTGATCCCGATGATCTTCCCGAATTTGAGACACCGGAGCGGCAGGTGAAAAAGAAATCGATTCCGGAGCCGCAGAAACCTAGCCGCTGGATTTCAATCCGCGACCGCATAATCCATGTGATGAAAGGTCCGGATGAAGAAGACGACGAATAAAAGATAGAAGATAGCCCATACATTATATTAATATATTAGAAACTTCAATATGACAATCGATGATATATCCAACGGTACAGAATTCCTGAATGACCAGCCTAAAGCACCGGTCCTTATTAAGGTCGTAGGCGTAGGCGGAGGTGGAAATAACGCCATTAACCATATGTACCGTCAAGGCATAAAGGACGTATCTTTTGTGAACATAAATACTGACCGTCAGGCTCTAATGGCTTCGCCAGTCCCTACAAAGCTGCAGATTGGCCCAGGACTCGGTGCAGGCAATAAGCCGGAGGTCGCACGTGACTATGCTGAGCAGGCCGCTGCCGAGATTGATGCCCTGTTTGAAGACGATGCAAAAATGGTGTTCATAACAGCCGGTATGGGTGGTGGCACTGGTACTGGCGCTGCACCTGTGGTTGCGCGTATCGCAAAAGAGCGCGGTCTTCTGACAATCGGCATCGTTACGATCCCATTCCTGTTTGAAGGCGAGAAAAAGATAATCAAGGCCCTTGACGGTGCTGACGAAATGTCTAAATATGTTGATGCCATGCTTGTCATCAACAACGAACGTCTGACGGAGATATATAACGACCTTGATTTTCTCAACGCGTTCGCCAAGGCCGATGACACACTCCTTGTTGCGGCCCAGAGCATTTCGGACCTGATTACAAGCAACGGGATGATAAACCTTGACTTCAACGATGTGCATACCGCCCTTCACGATAGCGGTACGGCGATCATATCCAGCGGCATCGGGGAAGGTGAACACCGTGTTACCAAGGCTATTGAGGACGCATTGCTGTCACCGCTGTTGCGCAATAGCGACATTCTTTCCTCCACTCGCCTTCTGTTCAATATCTATGTTTCCAGGCAGGCCAACCAGACATTCAAGATGGATGAGATCAATGAGATCACACAGTTCGTATCCAAACTGTATTCCGATGTTGATGTCATTTGGGGTCTGGGATATGACGATACCCTTGGCGATGCAGTGCGCATAACCGTGCTTGCCGCCGGGTTCGAGATGACATTCCGCGACAAGGAGGCAAAGCCCCAGCAGAAGCAGGCTATTGCACAGGACGTATCCAGGAAGATAAACCGTCCTGGCAATATCACCGACCAGCGTTCGCGTCCGGAAAGGGGCGGCGCATCTGAAGAGCAGAAATCTTCCGACCGTTCAAGGATACAGGACATATATGACAGCGATAAAATCGCGGACATCAAACGAAACAAGAACAATTCGCGTTATATAATATTGAGTCCCGACCAAATCGACAATGAGGCTTCAATTGATGCCATCGAGCGGTCTCCGGCATTCAACCGTGACCGCAAGGCCATCAACAACGCCGTATCTCCGGCAACGTCATATCAGAGTGACCGCCAGCGTAGGATGGATCCCAACATTATCGAATTTGGTGAGGAGGATTAAACGTTTCAATCTATATTGTTGATGACCCTATTCTCACACCCGCAGCTATGGACACTCGGCCTTTATTCAAAATCGTAGGAGTCGGCGGAAGCGCTTGTATCGCCGTCGACCGCATGTATGGACATGGTATCGAAAAGGCTACATTCGCGATAGTCGATACCAGCCGTTATATAATCGGTAATGCGCAAGTACCGGCCAAGCTGCTTATTTCTAGTGATAATAGGGCCGTCGTGCGCCCCGACCGTGCAAAAGCGTTTGCCTCCCAGTATGTCGCCGAGATCGGTTCATTGTTCGATGACGGCACGCAGATGGCATTCATAATAGCTGGAATGGGTGGCATTACAGGCACTGGGGCTGCCCCTACCGTAGCCCGTATAGCCCGTGAACGCAATATCCTGACAATCGGTATAGTCACGATGCCGTTCAAGGCCGAGGGCGAGGCCAAACGTGAACTTGCCCGTAAAGGCGTTGAAGAGATGTCGGCACATGTCGATGCTATGATTGTGATTGACGATGAGCAGCTGTACCCTGGATTGTCGGAGGAATCGGTGCTGGAGTCGATAAGCAAGTTTGATGAGACAGTCACACGCATTATCAACGATATATTGGGGATATGTACCGTCCAGGCGCTTACATGTATAGACTTCAATGATATAAGGTTCACATTCCAAAAAGGCGGTAACACGCTTGTCACATCTGCATTCTCGGACGGTGACGACAGGGTAATCTCTGCCATAAAAAAAGCAATATCAGCCCCCATATGTGCGGGACGTGATGTGCATGATGCATCACGGTTGCTCATAATGATATATTCCCCCGCTGACGACAAGGAGGCTTTGAAGATGAAAGAGATTGAGATACTGGCGAATTATCTTGCTACATTCCCGGTTGACACAGACATTATTTGGGGTATGGCCGTTGATGGAAGCCTCAAGCGCGAAGTGAGGGTGACGATAATAGCCACAGGGTTGCCGCAATAGAGATACGTGATGAAATATTGAAGGCGTGATTCCGGATAATGCGGGATCACGCCTTCTTTATTTTATGTGGTCGCCTGTTTTGGAAATGAAATCCAAGTTGCACGTTTCCATATGTATTCCAAAGGACCTTGCCTGTGGCGTCCAAGCCAGTACCGGCTGAATATAAGCTGTATGGAGAAAATCCCTGCTCCGATTATAAGCGACATTGTCGCACCGGCCGAATTGTACAGGCATAGCCCGAAATTATAGTATATGGCAACACCTATAATAGACTGCGTGATATAGTTTGTGAGGCTCATCCTTCCGTACGCGATAACGGAACGTTGGAACTTGTATCCGTTTCCGTGGCTGTACCATGCCAGGACAAACACAGACATTAATATCACCATGAAAGCGAAGTTGTAGATCATCGGTATGGCTATACTATAATATGATAGCATGGTTATGTTTGATATATGTGCCGGTACATACGTTTTGAGGAAATATAGAGGTATTGCCGCCGCAACTGCATAAAGCATCGCCCATTTCCAGAACATCCTGTTGCCAGGCGTGTCAGTGAACAGCTCCTTGCGGCCTAGCCACATGCCTATAAGGAAAAGTGCAGGGGTCTGGAATAGTCGTCCGGCCTCTACTTGCCAGAAATTGGAGTACAGTTGGCCGTTCCATATATTATCCGATAGCGTTTCCAGTAGATTGCCGTGCCGTCCTGTCTGTTCTGCTATTGCTGCAAATTGCGCGAACATCGAATTTGTGTCGATATACTCTGGATTAAAGCACGCATATATTATCTTGCCCCATGCAAAAGGTTGTAGCATGAGTATAATGGCAACTGTAAGCACAGTCCTGTTGCTCCAGCTGGATGCCGGAATTAGCAAAAGCCCGCAGAAGGCATATAACAATAGGATGTCTCCGTTGTAAAATAAGGCATGGAGTTGCGAAAAGCCAACAAGGAGCATCATCCTCCATGCAAATCTCATGCGGAAATCATCGCCACGTTTTCGGGCATTCCTCATTTGTATGTAAAAACTGAAGCCGAACAGTAGGGAGAACGTAGCATATGCCTTTCCTGCAAAAAGGAAATATATGGCATCGCAAAGAAAGACGTCAATGGAGTTCAACCAGTCCGGTTGGCTAATGTTGTCCGAAAAAATATTATAGTGTTCCAGATTATGTAGAAGTACAATTGCCAGAAGGGCGAATCCTCTGAGGGCATCTACAACCTCGAGGCGTTGTGTAGGTCCGTTTTGAGAAACTGTAAATGGTTTTATATTTTTCATCTGTCTTAATTATAGATTTAATCATCTGCAAAATTAAAAAAAAAACAATTATATATGTATCGGAAGAAACGATCAAAAACATCCGTCCGAACAGACTCGCCCAGAAACGTGCCTTCGGCAGCCTTGGAATTATCGAAACTTAAAAAATGTGTATTGGGCGGTTTTGGGGTGGGCCGGGGCGACGATGCCATGCCGCTGAAAAAGGCATGAAAAAAGTCTAATCTGTATGTATTTGATTGACAGCAGAATGCAAAAATCCCCTAAAATTTCTTGAAAAAAAGATGCGATAAAATTTGGAGGTTAAGGAAAAAGTCTATACCTTTGCACTCGCTTTTGAGAAACAAGCCTCAGCGGAGGCGGC
>ERZ777011.279-NODE-279-length-82812-cov-7.601278_pt1 | contig 82812 bp, 57 predicted proteins | sample MGYA00374964_ERZ777011 | MGnify/ENA primary metagenome ERZ777011 (study PRJEB29310, sample SAMD00008975) | mouse gut metagenome | study: EMG produced TPA metagenomics assembly of the Metagenome analysis of fecal microbiota from mouse which was promoted... | reverse complement strand
GGGTGTACCCACCACACAGACCCGGGTGCGGGAGAGGTGCAGACCCGGGTCTGCGCGAAGCCCTTACGGGGGTGCAGAGAAGTTTATCCGCCATGTTGGAGGTACTTTTATGCCCTGTTTTTGCCTCTTTTTCGGTGATGGTTATTTTTTTGTCTACACAAACATAAATAATACATTATCAACAATATAAATAAATAGTCATGTGAAAAACATGAGGGCAGAATGATAGTAGGAAACAGCGACTGTCATGCTTTAATATATTGTGAAACAATAGTTAATAACCGAATATGATCGTATGATGGTTAGTTTGCGAAATTTTCATGAAAGAAGAGAGGTGATCCCGGATAGCAATTTTTGGTGCGGTTGCCCTGCACACTATTGTGTGTTCGAATATTTATACTTATCTTTGTCGAAATTTTGAAATAGAGCTTCATGACACAGAAAGCATATAAGGATAATCCAGCATATTTTTCCGGTTATATGTCGGATAATGAAGTTCATTTTTTTATTTTAAAGCATTATCATTTGGTTATATAGGATGCGTTAGTTATTTTTACTAACGCATTTTTTTTGTACCTTGTGATCTCTAAGACAATTATAACATAATATAAAATCATAAATTAAACAACCCAAATTACTATGTCGAAAAGTGGTATCAAAAAGGTGATTGTTCTGGGCTCGGGCGCCCTGAAGATCGGACAAGCCGGAGAATTTGACTACTCCGGTTCACAAGCATTGAAGGCACTGAAAGAAGAAGGGATCAGCACCGTATTGCTCAATCCGAACATTGCAACCATTCAAACATCAGAAGGGGTAGCCGACAAGGTGTATTTCTTGCCGATCACTCCTTATTTTGTTGAAGAAGTGATCAAAAAAGAACAACCGGACGGTATTCTGCTGGCTTTTGGCGGACAGACTGCTTTGAACTGCGGAACTGAACTGTATACCAGCGGAACACTGGATAAATATGGCGTGAAGGTACTGGGAACTTCGGTCGAAGCGATCATGTACACTGAAGACCGTGACCTGTTTGTAAAGAAACTTGACGAGATAGAAGTAAAAACTCCGGTCAGCCACGCTGTTGAAAACCTGGAAGACGCCGTAAAGGCTGCCTACGAAATCGGTTTCCCGGTCATGATCCGTTCGGCATACGCGTTGGGCGGCATGGGAAGCGGTATCTGCAAAGACGAAGCCGAACTGCGCACATTGGCTGAAAGCGCTTTTGCCTATTCCCCCCAAATACTGGTGGAAGAATCACTGAAAGGCTGGAAGGAAATCGAATTTGAAGTAATCCGTGACAAGAACGACCACTGCTTCACGGTCGTAAGCATGGAAAACGTGGACCCGTTAGGCGTACATACGGGCGAAAGTATCGTTGTCGCTCCCACCTGCTCGCTGACAGACAAGGAACTGAACCTGCTGAAAGAACTTTCAACCAAAACAATACGCCACTTGGGTATCGTAGGCGAATGTAACATCCAATACGCGTTCAACTCCGAAACTTGCGACTACCGTGTGATCGAAGTAAACGCCCGTTTGAGCCGCTCTTCCGCACTTGCATCCAAAGCAAGCGGTTATCCGCTGGCATTCGTGGCGGCCAAGCTGGCATTAGGCTACAGCCTTGACCAAATCGGCGAAATAGGAACACCTAATTCCGCTTATAAAGCACCGGAAGTAGATTATATGATCGTAAAAATCCCGCGTTGGGACTTGACCAAGTTCGTCGGTGTCAGCCGCCAGATCGGTTCGAGCATGAAGTCTGTTGGTGAAATCATGTCGATAGGCAAGAGCTTCGAGGAAATCATGCAGAAAGGTCTGCGTATGATCGGACAGGGTATGCACGGTTTCGTCGGTAACAACGACGTGGAATTCGACAATCTGGACGATGCGTTAGCCAACCCGACCGACCTGCGTATTTTCGCCGTAGCCAAAGCGCTGGAAGAAGGTTACACGGTAGACCGTATCCACGAATTGTCCAAGATCACCCCGTGGTTCCTGGAAAAACTGAAAAACATCGTAGACTATACGAAAGTATTATCCGCTTACAATAAGATCGAAGATCTTCCGGAAGATGTGCTGAAAGAAGCAAAACGCCTGGGATTCTCCGACTTCCAGATCGCCCGTTACGTTGAAAATCCGGAAGGTAACATGGAAAAGGAAAACATCCGCGTACGCAATCTGCGTAAAAAGTTAGGTATCCTGCCAAGCGTAAAACGCATCAATACGATCGCATCGGAACATCCAGAATTGACAAACTACCTGTATTTGACATACGACGGCAGCCAGCACGACATCTCTTACTACCCGAACGACAAGAGCGTCGTGATCCTGGGTTCAGGTGCTTACCGTATCGGTTCTTCCGTAGAGTTTGATTGGTGTTCGGTAAATGCTGCACAGACAGCCCGCAAGTTAGGCTACAAGTCCATTATGATCAACTACAATCCGGAAACCGTTTCCACTGATTATGACATGTGTGACCGTCTGTACTTCGACGAGCTTTCGTTCGAACGCGTGCTCGACGTAATCGACTTGGAACTTCCCAAGGGAGTAGTCGTTTCCGTAGGTGGTCAAATCCCAAACAACCTCGCCATGAAACTATATCGACAGAACGTGCCGGTATTGGGTACTTCTCCACTGTCGATTGACCGCGCCGAGAACCGTCATAAATTCTCCGCGATGCTGGATACGTTAGGAATCGACCAGCCACGTTGGGGCGAGCTGACCAGCATGGAGGAAATTGATGATTTCATCACCAAGGTCGGTTTTCCGGTTCTGATCCGTCCGTCTTACGTGCTTTCGGGGGCAGCCATGAACGTATGCCACAGCAAAGAGCAGATGATCGAATTCCTGAACCTGGCAGCCAAGGTATCTAAGGAATATCCGGTAGTCGTTTCCGAATTCCTGCAAGGAGCAAAAGAAATCGAGTTCGACGCGGTTGCCATGAACGGTGAAGTGGTCGAATACGCCATCTCCGAACATATCGAGTTTGCAGGTGTACACTCCGGTGACGCGACGTTGGTATTCCCGGCACAGAAAATATATTTCGAAACAGCACGCCGCATCAAGAAGGTGAGCAAGATGATCGCCAAAGAGTTGAACATTAGCGGACCGTTCAACATCCAGTTCCTGGCCAAGAACAACGACGTGAAGGTAATCGAATGTAACCTACGTGCATCCCGCAGTTTTCCGTTCGTCTCAAAAGTACTCAAACGCAACTTCATCGAAACGGCGACCCGTATCATGCTTGACGCTCCTTACACCAAACCGGACAAGAGTGCGTTCGATATCGACTGGATCGGCGTGAAGGCTTCCCAGTTCTCGTTCGCTCGTCTGCACAAGGCAGATCCCGTATTAGGCGTGGACATGAGTTCTACAGGTGAAGTAGGTTGCATCGGCGACGACTTCGACGAAGCATTGCTTTCCGCCATGATCGCCGTCGGAAACAAAATTCCAGAGAAGAACGTACTGGTTTCTTCCGGAGCAGCCAAGAGCAAAGCCGAACTACTGGAACCGTGCTCAATGCTGGCGGCTAAAGGCTACAACATCTACGGAACGGCAGGAACAGCCAGATTCTTGAACGAAAACGGCATCCCCGCAACAACAGTTTGCTGGCCGGACGAACAAGGTGACCTGAACATCATGGACATGTTTAGCCAACACGTCTTCGAGCTGGTTGTCAACATTCCGAAAGACCACAGCAAACGAGAGCTGACCAATGGCTACAAGATCCGCCGTGCGGCAATTGATCACAACATTCCATTGATCACCAACGCCCGCCTGGCAAGCGCCTTTATCAGCGCCTTCTGCAATATGGATGAAAAAGGCATCCAGATTAAAAGCTGGCAGGAATATAAATAAACAAGAGTCTGTTTAAATTTTCTCCAAAAAGTTTATTTCAGCTTCTTTTGAGTTTCTTTCCGGTCTGTTTTCCTGTTTTTATTCGTCACATAGCTCGCTATGCTCTTTATAAAAACAGGAAAACATACTCAAAAAGAACTCTCAAAAGAATGCTGAACAAAATTTAAACAAGCTCTAAGAATTTAATTATATTTGCATTCAAATATTCATAAGGGGAGGGGTGTCAAAGAACATCTGCTTCCCCTTCTACTTTTTTAATTCGAGCTTCAAATCATGTACAGACTACTGATCATTCTCGCTTCTTTCCTGTTCACGGCACATGCCCTGCGAGCATCAGTAGCTATTCCATACATATTTGTAAAAAACTATACAATCGACGATTATAAAGCAAGTTGCCAAAACTGGAGTTTTTCCCTGACCCCTGACGGTATCTTGTATGTCGCCAACAATTCCGGCCTGCTTGCTTTCGACGGCAATACCTGGAAACTATACCCGTTACCGGGACAAGAAGAGGTGACCGGCGTAACGAATTACAATGAGACGATCTACACCTGCAACGAGACAATGTTGGGAAGTTGGACACGCGACAAAGAGGGTATCCTCCATTATCATCCATTAAACACGGTTCCGCCAGAAGTCCGCTTCACCCCCCCACCCGTTGAAATCCCTTTTACTTTACCAAAAGAAATACAAAATGCACAACCAAGCGCCTTCGCGACCAACGGGACGCTCTTTTTCATCGGAACCCAGACACAAGGATTATATATCACAAACTCCGACGGTACGATCCTACAACACCTGTCTCTACAGAATCAGTTGCAAGACAACATCGTCCGCTTTATCTGCGTACAGGACTCTCGACAAATCTGGGTAGCACTCGATAACGGATTGTCCCAAATCTCTTTCGATCCCCCGATCACCTTGTTAGGAGAAAGAAGCACGATCGGCAAACTGACAAATGCCGGACTGGATGGTGATCAATTGTATATCCAGACCAACCTCGGCTATTTCAAACGCTCATTGGGAGCCGTAAGTCCTTTCATCCCTATATCCGAAGCCGAAGCCCAACCTTATCTTCGGGTCAACAAAGCACCCGTACCGTCTATCAGTCAATTGTTCCGAGATACAGAAGCTTTGGGAAAGTTCGCTCGAACAGAACTTGTTTACCCAACCGGGAACGACCTCTACTGGCTATCCTCTGGAAATGAAGCCGGCCTATTTCATGTCGCAGATGGTATCGGGACACTGAAGTGCCGCCTACTCTTCGACAATTACAATATGAACCTCGTGACAAGGGGCAAGCGCATCATCCCTTTAAACGATTCCCTGGTCTTGGCCTCCGCCATGCAAGGAGCCCTGTTGATCAACATTCGGGAACTGATCGGGAGTAGTCTCGGTAACACACCCTTAAAGATTTCCGGACTTGAATTCGTGGATGCTTCCGGCATTCACCGACTACCGATCAACACACAACACATTTCTCTCCCGCACAACTTCCAGGAAGTCAATCTGCAAGTAGGGACTACGATATTCACCCCCAGCCACCAGATCAGCTATAAAATCGAAGGAGTCTCTTCGGACTGGTCTGCTTGGCAAAACGACGGAAAAATATCTTTCCTGCAATTACCGGAAGGACACTACGAGCTGAAAGTCCGCAAGTATGTCATCAAAGGCCCCTATCCCGAACTCACACTCTCCATCGAAGTCCGCCCTCCTTGGTACAACACCCTATGGGCATGGTTGAGCTATATCGCCATCGTATGGTTCCTTGTACACGCCGTACTCCGCCATAATCTGAAAAACCTGCATAAAGAAGAACAGGAAAAAGCTGAAGCTGAACGGCAGGCAGAACAGCAGCAAATACAGATACTGAAAAATCGAATGCTCGAAGCAGAGTTGCAAAACAAAAACAACGAACTGACAATTCAAACCACAGCCCTTGTCAAACGTAACCAGGCTGTTCAAAGCCTTTTGGAGGAGCTGGAGAAACAGAAAGAAATACTGGGTGAACGCTATCCGAACAAATTCTACAACCGCATGAAAGGATTGATGGAAGAAACCTTGAACAACCAAGCGGACTGGATACTGTTCGAAAGCTATTTCAACAGTACGCACCAAACTTTCATAGACCGTCTCAGACAACAATACGGCGACCTTACGACAGGTGATCTCCGAATCTGTTGCCTGCTTCGCATGAATCTCTCGACAAAAGAGATCGCCTCCATCATGAACGTATCCGTGAGAGCCATAGAACTGCGCCGATATCGTCTAAGAAAACGTTTGGGACTGGAAGGAGAGACAAACTTAGTTGATTTTCTGATGGACTTATAGAAAATATTTTCTCAGAAACACATATCTTATATATCATTATTTATTAAGTAATTACATTGCAACAAGAATGAGATGAGAAACTAATATAGTAGTATTTTATCCCACTCAGAACACTTGCGCAAGCCATGTAGTAGCCCTTTCTTTGTACATTTTTCCGGATCATTCTTTCTTTGCAATAAAATCTAATTTTTTCAAACATGATGAAACACGAACTGAAAGATCAACTGAAGAATTTTGAAAAGAAAGGCATAGACCGCCGCCACTTTTTCAAGCTAATGGCAATGGCCGGTGTATTGACTGCTGCAAATACCCAAAAAGCAAAAGCATTTTCAAGCAAAGCCAAAGGCAAAATCGTTATTATCGGCGGAGGAGCTGCCGGTATCAGTATGGCTGCCCGTTTAAAGAACTGGCTGGACAAACCGGATATAACGTTGATCGATCCCAGTGATCGTCAGTTTTATCAACCAGGATTCACCCTGATTGCATCCGGCGTATACAAACCGGACGATGTTTGGAGAAAACAGGAAGACTGCATGCCCAGCGATATCAAATGGATCAAAGATTCTGTCACAGCCGTTGACCCTGTATTCAATCAGGTAATGACTAAAAACAACGGAAAAATCGCTTACGACTTCTTAGTACTGACCCCCGGACTCCAGATCAACTGGGAAAAGGTGGAAGGAATCACGCAAGCGACATTGGGACAAGGAAACGCTCATTGCATCTATGATTTCAAAGGTGCGCAAAAGACATGGAAAGCCATACAGGAGTTTTCCAAAACAGGTGGACGCGGAATATACACAGATACCTACACTAAACACAAATGCGGTGGAGCTCCCAAGAAAATCTGCCTGTTGACAGAACATTATACCCGTAAACAAGGAACACGCGAGACGGTAGACCTGAATTTCTACACAGCGTCCAAAGAACTGTATGATGTTCCGTTCTTCACCCCCCGCTTATTAGAAATCTACAAAGAACGAAATATTCCAATCAACTTGAATGTACGCGTGAAAGGCGTGGATACGGCTACCAAGCAGGTACATTTCGAAAAGATCGAAACAGTGGGTGACAAGAAAGTCTACACTCCGTTTGTGGAAGACTACGACTTTCTGCATTTCACACCTCCGATGTCAGCCCCCGATTTTGTAAGAGAGGCCGGATTGGGCTGGACGGAAGGCAAGCTGGCTGCCGACGCTTGGGTAATGGTAGACAAAGAAACACTGGTCCACAAGACATATCCAAACATCATCTCCTTAGGAGACGTAGCCGGAATCCCGACCAGCAAGACATCCGCCGCTATCCGCAAACAGGTTCCTATCGCTGCCAAGAACCTAATTTCGCTGATGGAAGGCAAGGAACCAGCAGAGAAATACGACGGATATGCCGCCTGTCCGATCGTGACAGACTACGGGCATGTACTTTTGTGCGAGTTCGATTACAAAAAAGAGGCACAAAACTCGTTCCCGTTCACGTTACTGGACACATCAAAAGAGCAGTGGGCTGCATGGTTGTTGAAGGTCTATTTCCTGAAACCCATGTATTTTTACGGTATGTTGAACGGCTGGGCATGATATAACCTAAACAACTCCCTATAATAAAAATGCCAAACTGAAAAATCCCCCCCCCGGTTCACTTCCAAGGTGTACGGGGGGATTTTATTTTCTCCCACCCGGTTCTATATCCGATGCTTGCTCTACGACTACCGGCAGAATATCCATGCACCGAATATAAAGTATTACCAGAAGTTTATCCTGAACATATCAAACACGATCGACAACTTCGGCTCACTCAAAAACACCTTTGTGATGGACGAGGCGCATATATTCCATTTATTTCTTCAAGGCATAAATCCGCTGGATGATGTCCACGACCTTCATGCCTTCCAGTACGTTGGTCGTGATACATTCCGTACTTGCACCGGAAAGAACACGGACCACATTACGGATCACGAAATTATGATTCTGGGCGGAACCTTTATAAGGACCGTAGTCATTTCCCGGATTCGTCGGCGCCAGTTCCGGCATTTCATAATCTTTGATATGACAATATTCGACTTCGTTCATATACTGCCCGCCGATTTTCACGCTGCCGTTCTCCGCAACAATCAGCATACTGCTTTCCATGTTCCTGTTCCAGACAGAAGTGGAATAGCTAAGGCTCCCCATTCCCCCGTTCACGAAATTGAAATTCACAAAACCCGAATCTTCAAAAGCCGTAAGTCCGGCATGGTTGAAATCGGCAAAGCGAGCCTGGATGTTACATATATCTCCAAAAAGCCAGTACATAATATCGATGAAATGGGAGAATTGAGTGAAAAGCGTACCCCCATCCAAAGCGGCATCGCCGTGCCAGCCTCCGGGTTTATAATAACGCTCGTCACGGTTCCAATAGCAATTCAACTGGACCATATAGATCTTGCCCAACTTGCCGGAATCCACCATTTCCTTGATCCAGACGGAGGGAGGGGAATAACGGTTTTGCATGACGCAGAACACTTGTTTACGATATTTCAACGAAACATAGACCACCTTCTCGGCATCGGCAAGCGTCAGTGCCATCGGTTTCTCGATCACGACGTGATACCCGGCTTCGATAGCCCGGATGGCCATAGAGGCATGCAGACCGTTCGGCACGCAGATATTCACGACATCAATGGAAAGTCCGCTCTGCAATAATTCCGTAAGGGAAGAAAAAAACGGGACATCGTATGCTTCAATACCCAACTCTTCACGAGGACGAATATCACAAAGGGCCACCAATTCGGCTCCCGGATCGCGTGTCACCATCTCGGCATGACGTTTGCCGATATGACCGCAACCGATTACTGCGAATTTTATCTTTTTATCCATAAATCATAAATCACAATTTTTCAGGATTTCTATTATATATTGTTGTTGTCCGGGAGACATTTCCGTATGGATGGGCAAGGAAAGGACGGATTCGCACAAACGGGTGGAGATGTCCAGGCTGCCGGATACACGGGAGATGTGCCGGTAAGCTTCCTGACGGTGCACCGGTACGGGGTAATAGATCATGGAAGGGATTCCCCGTTCTTTCAACAGACATTGAAGGGCATTCCGCCGGCCGTCTTTTACCCGGACCGTATATTGGTGATAGACATGAGTCGAAAACGTCGATCTCGCAGGGAGAACCAACGAATTGCAGGAAGACAAGGCTTCATCGTACCGGAAAGCAACCTGCCGGCGAGCTTCCGTGAACTCCTCCAGATGCTTCAACTTCACATCCAGTACGGCAGCCTGCAACGTATCCAGACGGGAGTTGCATCCGATCCGCCTATGATGGTATTTGCATTCCTGGCCATGATTGGCAATCATACGGATACGGGCAGCCAGCATCTCGTCGGAAGTCATCAACGCACCTCCGTCGCCATAGCAGGCCAACGGCTTGGACGGGAAAAAAGAAGTGGTTCCGATATGTCCGATCGTTCCGGTCTTTCGCACCCGCCCGTCGGAAAAGACATAATCGGCACCAACGGATTGGGCGTTATCTTCCACGACATACAGATGATAGGCATCTGCCAAAGCCATGATCGGCTCCATATCGCAAGATTGCCCGAACAGGTGGACGGCCACGACCGCCTTTGTCCGTTCCGAAACAGCCGCTTCCATTTTCCCGGGATCGATATTGAAGGTCCCGGGATCGACATCCACCAACACAGGCGTCAACCCTAACATAGCGACAACCTCGGCTGCCGCTATATAAGTAAATGCCGGCAGGATCACCTCATCGCCGGGCTGAAGTTCCAATGCCATCAGGGCGATCTGCAAAGCGTCCGTCCCGTTACCGCAAGGGATCACGAACGGAACCTGAAGATAACCGGCCAGATGCCCGGCAAAGGTTTTCACCTGCGGGCCATTGATAAAGGCACAACTGTCGATCACCGCCTGCATGGCCCCGTCGATCTCCTCTTTGAACCGGAGATATTGTCCATGCAAGTCGACCATCTGTATCTGTTCTTCCAGCATTGTATTATCTATTTCACTTCGCTGCCCGGTTTCACCTCTTTTTCAGGAGTGATGACAGCCAACTTGCCGTCGAAGTTTTCTGCGGAAAGGATCATTCCTTCGGAAACGATACCTTTCAACTTGCGCGGGGCCAGATTGGCAATGAAGCAAACCTGCTTTCCCACAAGGTCTTCCGGCTTGTAATGCTGGGCGATACCGGAAACGATCGTACGTTTTTCCAGACCATCATCGATACGGAACTGCAACAGCTTATCCGCCTTTGGCACTTTCGTACATTCCAACACGGTCCCGACACGGATATCCAGTTTCATGAAATCATCAAACTCGATATTCTCGCGGATGGGTTTCGCCTTGTAGTTCGCTTCCTCGTTTGCTTTCTTCGTGTCCAGCAACTTTTGTACCTGCGCTTCGATCACGCAGTCTTCAATCTTCTTGAACAACAGTTCCGATTTGCCCAACTGGTGGCCGGCTTCCAACAGGTCTGTCGATCCCAGACGGTTCCATCCTAACGGTTCCACATTCAACATCCTGTTCAGTTTCTCCATGCTGAACGGCAGGAACGGTTCGAAAGCGATCGCCAGATTTGCCGTGATCTGCAAAGCAATGTTCATGATCGTGGCGACACGTCCCATATCGGTCTTTGCCAATTTCCAAGGTTCAGTGTCAGCCAGGTATTTGTTTCCGATACGAGCCAGGTTCATCGCTTCTTTCTGTGCGTCACGGAAATGGTACGTATCCAACAGACGTTCCACGTCGGCCTTTACATTCGCGAAATCGGTCAATGTCTGGCGGTCATAATCGGTCAACTCGCCGGCAGCCGGCACCTTGCCTTCGAAATACTTTTCGGTAAGCACCAACGCACGGTTGACGAAGTTACCTAAAATGGCTACCAGCTCATTGTTATTGCGTGCCTGAAAATCTTTCCAGGTGAAATCGTTGTCTTTTGTTTCTGGAGCATTGGCCGTCAAAACATAGCGCAACACATCCTGCTTACCCGGCATGTCCACCAGATATTCGTTCAACCAGACAGCCCAATTGCGGGAAGTGGAGATCTTGTCGCCTTCCAAGTTCAGGAATTCATTGGCCGGCACATTTTCCGGCAGGTTGTAAGAACCTTCGGCTTTCAGCATGGCCGGAAACACGATACAGTGGAACACGATATTATCCTTACCGATGAAATGTACCATCTTGGTTTCAGGATCTTTCCACCAGGTCTCCCAACTTTCGGGGAGCAGTTCTTTTGTATTGGAGATATATCCGATAGGCGCATCGAACCAGACATACAGCACCTTCCCTTCCGCACCTTCCACAGGCACGGGAATACCCCAATCGAGGTCGCGGCTTACGGCGCGAGGCTGCAATCCCATATCCAGCCAGCTCTTGCACTGCCCGTATACGTTCGGTTTCCATTCCTTATGCCCTTCCAGTATCCACTGGCGCAGGTATGATTCCCACTTGTCCAAAGGCAAATACCAGTGTTTGGTTTCTTTCATCACCGGCTGGCTACCGCTGATGGCGGATTTCGGGTTGACCAGATCCGTCGGGCTCAAAGATGTACCGCAGGCTTCGCACTGGTCGCCATAGGCCTTTTCATTGCCGCAATGCGGACAAGTCCCGGTTATATAGCGGTCGGCAAGGAACTGTTTTGCTTCCTCGTCATAATACTGTTCGCTTGTTTTCTCGATAAACTCGCCTTTATCATATAAGGTACGGAAGAAATCCGACGCTACCTGGCGATGCGTAGCCGAAGTCGTACGGGAATAGATATCGAACGAGATACCGAAATCCTCAAAAGACTTCTTGATAATACCATGATAACGATCCACCACATCCTGCGGCGTAATCCCTTCTTTCTTCGCTCTCAGCGTGATAGGCACTCCATGTTCATCCGACCCACCGATCATCAAAACTTCTTCCCCCTTCAGGCGAAGATAGCGTGCATAAATATCAGCAGGCACATACACCCCGGCCAAATGACCGATATGCACCGGCCCGTTCGCATACGGCAACGCCGTAGTTATCAGCGTTCTCTTAAACTGTTTTTCCATACCTTGTGTTCTCTTTTTAAGACACAAAGGTAAGGAATAATTTGGTTAGATGGAAAAGATTGGTTTCCAATCCAAGGGCAACCGCACCAAAAAATAGCCATCGGCGAAAAAAAGGCAAAAACAAGGCATAAAAGTACCTCCAACATGGCGGATAAACATCTGCTCACCCCCGGGAAGGCCTCGCACAGACCCGGGTCTGCACCTCTCCCACACCCGGGTCTCCATACAGCTTACACCCGGGTCTCAAGCGGCTTTAAAAGCTGTTTTTGACAAAAGAAAAGCCTGTCTTGATGAAAAAAGAAGCCGTTTTAACATATTCTGCACCTGTTCCCGGACGGTCTCTGTTTTTATCGTATAATTGATACACAGGATGTTATCGTTTTTAACTATGATAGGTGTGATAGATGAATGATAGTTAAAAACAGCAACTATCATGCCATAACATATTGGTTTAAACCGATATACAGGCGGAAATGATAGTATGATGGTTGTTTTTGCAAAAACATTTATGTGATTAGTCCGTATCGGTGACGAAAACAGAGGGACGCTTTATGATTTTGATTCGGTTGCCCTGTTTCCGATCCCAGAGCAACCGTACCAAAATTCGGAAACCGTATCATTCCTCTATCACCGGCCATTCGGAAAAAATACAGGAACATTAATAGAAACTCACACCATAGGTTCCCAGCCCGGTTCATACGTGCGGCTCCACAAGCGTTGAGCCTCCGGATCGTTCACGATATGGCCATTGGAAGGGTCGATCATCAAGCGATGGCCCGTACGCCAGGCTATATTACCCAACTGGACCAACAACGTACTTTTATGCAACTCTTCAATGTCTCCATTCGGGCGGCGGTTCGTCTTGACCGCATCGATGAAATCCGCAATATGTCCCATATCCAAGTTCGCGCTCGGGCTGTTCGGGTCACGGCCGTCAATAACGTCCTTTGAAGCAAGTTCCTTGACCAGCTTGTTCTTCATATCGAAAATACGATACCCGTTATGGCCGGTCTCCAACGCCCCGCCTTCGCCATAGAAGATCACGCCACGGTCACGACCTTCCGTATCGCGGCTGTTGCAGCTCCGTCCCTCCCAGGTGACAAGGCAATCGTCGCCGAAACGGATATCGATCGTCTGCGTATCAGGAGTTTCCCAGTCATCCTTATAGCGGAAACGTCCGCCTTCAGAACTGACCGCTGTCGGGAAATCCAATCCCAGGCCCCAACGAACGACATCTATCTCATGCGTACCGTTGTTCAAAGCCTCGCCTGTTCCCCAATGCCAGAACCAATGCCAGTTATAATGAATCAGGTTATCACGGTAAGAACGACGGGGAGCCGGTCCCTGCCACAAATCAAAATCAATCGTGGAAGGAGCCGGAATTTCTTTTCCAAAACCGATCGATTTGCGGTTATTCGTGTACCAGGCCTTTGCAAAATGGACCTTGCCGATGACACCATTATGCAAAGCTTCTATTCCTTCCGTCAGACCAGGCCACGAACGACGCTGGGCACCGACCTGCACGACACGGTTATATTTGCGGGCGGCGGCAAGGCTCAGCTCACCCTCGTGAGGATTATGGCTACAAGGCTTTTCACAATAGACATGTTTACCTGCCTGACAAGCCATGATGGTCGCAGGTGCATGCCAATGGTCAGGAGCCGTCACCAGTATGGCATCGATGTTTTTATCTTCCAATACCTTACGAATATCCTTTTCCGTCTTCGGATTACCTCCGACTTTCTTTACGGCAGCAACACCTTTTGCCAATGCTTTTTCTTCCACATCACAGACGTATCTCATTTCCACATCCTTACGGCTTTGGAAATTACGAGCCATACCCGCACCACGCCCATTGGTCCCCATAACGGCCATGTTTACCCGTTCGTTCGAACCCATAATATTCGCATAACTCTTGGCACTGCTCGCTCTGAACGACATGCCACCGATGGTCAAACCCACACCCGTTGCGGCGACTTGCTTGATAAAACCTCTTCTTGTTGTTGTATTTTTCATCTCCCTGCTTGTTTTTTAATTATTTCAATTTTCTGATTTTTACATTCTTGAATGAAACGACATCCCCGTGGTCCTGCAAAAGAATATGCCCTTTTTCCACATCCCCAAACATAGGCCGGCTATTCTTATACTTGCTCAATTGCCAGGTTTCCTTATACGATCGGCTGCTACGGTCGAAGGTCAGGATTTTCTTCCCATTCAAGTAATGTGTGACCTTCGAACCTTTAGCGACAATACGGGCCTGATTCCATTCGCCTGTCGGATTTACCTTTTTCGCTGATGTCGGGAACATATCGTAAAGGCCGCCTTCCAAGCGATTTCCGTCACGTCCCATTTTTGCATCCGGATGGGTCTCGTCATCCAATATCTGATACTCCAATCCCAACCAGCCGCCTTTTTCGTACTTGGTAAAGAAGTATTTTATCCCGCTATTGGCTCCTTTCGTGATACGGAAATCCACTTTCAGGTCGAAATCCGCATACTGCTCACGCGTGATGATATCGCCTCCTCTTTTACCATCCTGCTTACGAACCGTCAGCACCCCGTTTTCAATCTCCCAGCCGAACGCAGGCGGGACATCTTTACCTACAGAAGTCCAGCCTTCCAGATTCTTTCCATTAAAAAGCAGCACCCAGCCTTCCTTCTTTTCCTTGGACGTAAGCTGATTGTCTTGCGCTTCGGCACTTACTGCACATATAAACAGAAGTGCGGCTAAAAACATATACATTCTTTTCATTTCCTTTTTATGCTATTTTGTAATAACTCCTCTTATTTAGCAGGCCTCTCCTGATCAATAGGTAAAGGTATAATATTCTTTTCAGTACCTGGATAACCTACATTTTGATTGATAATTCCCCCCGTATTCGCAGTAATTGCAACTTCTGGAATCGGCCATAATACATGATGAACACTAATACGATATTGCCCACAAGCAACTACAACTCCATCACGGAAAAAATTATTGTGTTTTATCATCCAATCATACCAAAAATTATAACCTTCTTCTTTCACATTTAAACCTGTCCCTCCCGGTCCTGAAAAATTCGTCAAACTATATACTCGTCCACCAAACACTTCGCAGGGTTTACCTGTACGAGCGTATGTATAAGAAATACGAACTAATTCAGTATGACGGTTTTCCTCATAATAAAGTTCACGAGCACGCTCTGCCAATATTTCTCCAATGTTAATATCCGAAACGACTAACGGATCAGCTCCCGCTCGTTCCCTTACTACATTCAACATATCTGCTGCCTCCTGTGATTGTCCTTTCCAATAGTAACATTCACCCATTAAAAGATACACTTCCGCAGAACGATAGATATACCAAGGTGTTTCCCCTCCCTTACGGTCTTGTGTAACAGTTGGATCCGGGACAAATGTCTTATAATGAGGCCACATAAACCAACAACGAACAGAGTCTGACACATTCATATTAACAGGACGAACCAAGTGCTTCCCATACCATTCCGATTTATTTTTCAAACTGGGTTCGTTATAGAACAAATCTTCCATTCGTCTCCAACTTTCTCGATTATTAGGACTGCGCAAATCATTTTTTTCTTTATCCGTCCAAATCTCGTATTGGAAATAATTCGTAGGACGCGTCGATGCAATGCCACGGCCAACATTATAATCATTGTCTATTTCAGTCCCTTTATCTTCCTTTGCCGGAACAATAGCAGTACCTGTCTTCCCATCAGGAGTTACATTCACAGAACCTTTTGCCCAATAAGGTAAAGCGTTACGCATAATTTGCATTCTGGTTGTCCCCTCGACTTGCGGATAAGCAACGACATACATCAGACCTTCCGTATTTGCCATATCCAACTTTGCTTCAACACTATGCAAATCATGCATCAAATTGGTATTTGGCTTCATTTTATTGCTTGTAAAACGTTGTGTCATTAAGGGATGCTTTGCCACAATTTCTCTTCCCACTTCAATTGCACGATCAAAATCAGACAAACACATACAAACTTTCATCAACAAAACACCGCAAGCTGCTTTGGATGTTTTTCCTCTATCCACTTTTTCCGGAACCCATTGGTAGGCAAATTCCAAATCCTTTTTCAATTGTTCCAATATACTCCAGCGATCATGTGTATAAAAATCTAATTTAGGAGTTGCATATTCTTTATCTAAAAAAGGTACGTCACCAAATTGATGAGTCAACTTATAATAGCGATAAGCACGTTGAAAATAAGCTGTTCCTAACACTTGGTTACGCTCTTCCTCGCTTTTAAAAGTAGCATTGTCTATACGAGACAATACCGTATTACCAAACCTGACTCCTCTATATCCCTCATTCCAGTACCATTGAATCTGATTTCGCTCATCACCACTTACATAAATAGTAGTCGGAAGCAAAAAATTATCAAAATCAATTAATGAACCATTGTGATCAGTTTTTCCATAAACCGCAATATCCGAAGAATTTAATTCCGATAAAATCGGGGATAAATTTCCAAAAAACTCATGCCGCATATTACGCTCTGCCGCTACAATTGCTGCATACAATCCATCCGCATCAACATAAGTATTTTCGGGTGTATAAAAAGAAAGAGGTTTAGGATCCAACCAACTCTCGCTACAACTACTCATCAACAATGGAATAAAGGTCAATACCAATACATGTTTTAAAATTTGCTTATTACAATTCATAATTTTATTTTCATTAATCGTTATCAAAGAGAAAAATTAACATTAAGGTTACAAGATTTCATCGTATAATCTCCACCTTCAACATCTCCAAAACTCCAACTTGAGATAACAAACGGATTACGTATACTCAACGACAAACGCATATTCTGAACTTTAAATTTATTCAAAAATGATTTCGGAACATTATAAGACAATGCTATATTTTCCATACGGATAAATGTTTTTTTCACGTAATGGTTAGCAAAATTATGAGAACCGATACGTCCATATTCATTCGTCGCATTATCAACCGTCCACCGTGGAATATCAAATGCGGTATAACGATCATACATTGTCCCTGAGTTCGAGGCTTTGTTGAAAGTACTATAATGCCCTACATGAGAATACATCATAAAAGAAAGTGAAACATCCTTATAAGTGAGTTCATTTCTCCACGACCAATAAAAACGAGGAGTTTTATACCCTTGGAACACTTTATCATTGCTGTCCAGGACTCCATCTTTATTTTGATCTATATAACGGAAATCACCAGGTCTGCAACTGTATTTAGCCGCTTCTTCTTCCTCACCCAATTGCCATACGCCATCTCCTTCATAATCCCAGATTTGATCAGGGTCATGACCTATAAACCATTTATTTTCCAAATCATCGGCCTCTTTTTGACCGATCACATTTCCATTTTGATCCAACACGTCCACCATATCACCATACAACGATTTCAATTTTCGACGATTAAAAGAAAATGTACCGGAGGAAGTCCATAAGAAATCTTCAATTTTAAGGATATCTCCATTCAAAGACAATTCAAAACCCTTATTCGTCAACTTACCCAAATTAGCCTTGACTTCATAAAATCCGATAATCGAAGGCAACGTACGATTGACCAACAAGTCTGTTGTCGTATTAAAATAGCTTTCCATTGAACCTCTCAAACGGTTATTGAACAATGCAAAATCCAGACCGGCATTGTAAGAAGCCGTCCGTTCCCACCGCAGGCTGGCATTCTCCATGTCATTCACATAGATCTGAGATGTGACAAACACATTCCCATTTTGATCTATATAAGGATGAAGACCTGACTTTAAACGAGCAAGCGCATCATAGCGGCCAATGTCACGATTTCCGTTTTCTCCCCATGAAATACGTAACTTTCCATAATTCCACCAACTGCTCGCCGATTCCATAAATCTTTCCGAAGTAAAAGTCCATCCTAACGCAATAGCCGGGAAAGTCGCACGAGGATTAGCTTGCCCAAAAGCAGAATAACCATCACGACGAACCGATGTGGTCAACATATATCTATTTTTATACGAATAAAATAAACGTCCCATCAATGCGTCTCCTGTTTCATAAGTATCATTACTTGATATGACGGGAAAAGTTCCAGCCCCTATGTTATGATACCCTAAAACATCGTTGGGTGAAAATTGCGTATTCTTAGCTGTCGTATTCCAGAATTGTCCTTTTTCCGCATTGGCCAAAAATGTGGCTTCCACATTATGATCTCCAAATCGTTTCTTCCAGCGGACAATATTATCGACCAGCCAGTTAAATGTTTTTTCTGTCGTTCTTTCAGAATTTCCACCTTTCCCTTTCCATTCCGGATGCTGAGATGATTCATGATTATAATACTCATACCATTTATAAGTAGGTGTAAAATTCATTTGATACTCTATACCAAACGGCAACTTCAGAATCGCATAAATATTTGCATTTAAAGTATGTGTCATTTTCTTACGATCCCTATACAAATTATCGAAAAATGGATTTTTTGTATTATTGTCACCAGAAGGATATAGCCGGTAAGGGCTATCTATATCATCTATTTCATTGGTCGTAAAAGGAGAATTATGTTCTCTTTGCCCAACGTCTGCAACTAATGCTTTTTCATCTTTTGTCGCAAAAGAAGAGACCAAGCCGACCGATAGGAAATCCGTCACTTTAGATTCCATATTCAAACGAGTACGGAATGTTTTATATCGATCACCGGCTTTTATCCCTTCACGATCCACATGTCCTAATGACCAATAGTAAGAAAAATTATCTGTCCGGTTCGATATGCTTGCTGTATAATCTTGTTGAAAACCTGTTGGGAAAAGCAATTCATCCCAATCTGTTTCTACCCCATCCAAATAATTGTCTATTTCTATATTTTTAAAATTCAGACGAGACAACCAAGTCCGTATCAACTGTTCTTCTGCCGGCAAGGTTGTTACCGGTTTGGATTGGTCATAGTTATACCAAGCCAACAGATCTACTCCCATATTATTTAATGTACGAGGATCAGCATACATTCCAGGTTTTGCTGCCATTTCCGCTTGTGTCAACAAACTTTCAGAATATTCTTGACGGAATTTGACAAAGCCTTCACCATCTACAACTTTTGGTAATAAAGAAGGACGGACAAAACCAAGATTTACGTTGAAATTCACAACAGGCTTACCAACTTTTCCTTTTTTAGTAGTAATAGCAATTACCCCATTAGCGGCTTTTGCACCATAAACGGCGACTGAACTGGCATCTTTCAATATATCAATAGATTGGATATCCATAGGATTAATATCAGAAAGGCTACCATTAAAAATCACACCGTCCAATACATATAATGGACTGGAACCTGCAGACAATGTATTTTTACCACGTATTTGAATATCAGACGTGCCTGCCGCATCTGTCGACATTTTAATGGAAAGACCTGCCGCATTTGCCCGTAACAAATCTTGAACGGAACGAGGACTTTCTTTTTCTAAAGATTCTGTTTTAACAGATGAGATTGCACCTGTCAAATCTCTTTTTTGGGCAGTTCCGTAACCAACCACCACCACTTCATCCAAAATTTCAGTATCTTCGCGCAGTTTCACATTAATGCTTTTCAGATTTCCTACAGAAACTTCCTGTGGAGCATATCCAATAAAACTAACAAGCAATACACTTTTTTCCGAAGCCTCCAACGTGAAATTTCCATTCATATCCGTTATCGTGCCATTCGTCGTCCCTTTCTCCACAACATTCGCACCGATGATCGGTTCGCCTTTTTCATCTTTGACAATGCCGGTGACTTTTCTTGTTTCGGAAGATGTCGATGCTTTTTTGGAAATGATTACATGACCGTTGCTGAATGTGACGGAACAGTTCGTGCCTTCCAGCAATTGTTCCAAGACGTTCTTGACATTGTTGCCTGCCGGTACTTTCTTAATTATGCGTGAATCGTCGACATCTTGTGTGTTGTAGTCTACGAAGAGTTTCGTTTGCTGTTCGATTTGCTTGAAAGCCGCCTTTAAGGTTAAATTATTTCCAGACAAACGAATTTGTTGATTTTGAGCAAATACGAACGGTCCACCAAGAGACAAAGCCCCTATTATACATAGACGGGAAAGCGTTTTTCCCGCTTTTATAGGTATTAGATTAGTTAATTTCATATATTTGTATGTTTGAAAATTGAATATTAATTATTTCCAACGTTTTACGTTGCATCCAAAAAAGTCACAATTCGGTTTCAAACGCCGGAAAGAGGGATTTTCGCACTTTCGTTCTTTCCGGTTTTCTTTTGTTCATTCTGTTCCTCTCCTCTCTTTTTAATTTATAAATACGACATTTCCCTTTATCTTGAAACGAATGCCGATCAACTGCTGCAAAACAGCCAGTACATCCTCCAAGGTTTCATGCGGGGCAAACTTGACATTGTAATACTCATCCGCATATTTCTGGGAGTTATAATGGATCGTCACGTTAAACTTCCGTTCCAACGAAGCCATCAGATGACAGAAAGAGACATTCTCGTAAATCAGGTAGCCGCTACGCTCCATCTTATAAAGCAAAGCATCGACCGGCCGGACCGTTACCGTATGCGCCGCATGCGAATAAACCAGACGTTCGTTCGGCTTCAAGATAGCCGGCTGGTGTTCGCCTGCCTTTACATCTACTTTGACACTCCCCTCTTCCAGAATCGTGCTTGTGCAGGAATCAGCCGGATAGGAAGCAACCGTAAATACCGTACCCAAAGCCTGCACATCCAGATAAGTCGTCTTTACGATAAAAGGCTTTTCCGTATTTTTCCGAACCGTGAATGACGCTTCACCTGTCAGGTAAACCGTACGGGTTTCCGTATCCGTAAAGTCTTTCGGGTAAACAAGCAACGAACCGGCATCGACCCATACCTGCGAACCGTCCGGCAAAAGGACCTGCCGGCTCTCGCCATAAGGAACGAACAACTCCGCCATCTCTACATGCCGGGCAGGTTTCATGCGATCCGTAACGAAAAAAGTAGCCACTCCCGTCAATAACATCAATGCGATCACCGCCGCATATTTGATCCACTCGCGACACATCGGGACGGTATTCCGGCAGACCGGTTCAACCTGTAAATGTCTTTGCAGGGCATCCCAGTCTTCGCGGGTTTCGGCAGTCGCTTCTGCCGGCGAATGTTCCCAAAAGGTTTGCAACAAATCGACCTTTTCAGAAACCCCATCCTCCGCCCGCAGCCAGCGTCCGAACAGGATACGTCCCGAACGGGAGAAATGCTTTCCGAAATAAAGCTGTATGATCCGTTTTATATTGTTGTCGTTTTCCATAAAATCCCATGCTTTATAATAAAGTCGGCTTACGACGCAAATACACACAACCGAATATGAACTTTTTTCATTTTCCTGTAATTTAACCACTTTCACAATATGAAAATAAACGGATGGGAGAATTTGAAAGGGGGGTTCTTGTATAATATTGTTTCGTTAACAACAAGACACATTCTTTGGGAATAGCTGCAAGTTCAGGTTTTTCATAGAAGAAAAATGGCTTTTCGTCATGAGGTGCGCGGTTTTTCACTGCAAAGACGGTCACCATCACCATGAGTTACAGAGATTACATACCATGAAGACGGTCGTCGCAGCGATGAAGACGGTCGTCGAGGCGATGAAAACGGTCGTCATATCGGTAAAGAAGCAAATCTTTTTTGAAATATTCAGGTCTACGGCAAGATTCTTTTGTCACAGACGAATCTCCGGAAGTTGAACTTTTCCATGATGCCAAGATTTCTTACTTTCCAGTAACAAAAAAATTCATTTTTTCCATTCCCTGCCGACCTCATTTTACCAATTGTTTATTGATTCCGGTCTAAAAGATGAAAACGTCAAACATGGATGGTCCGGAATTTCATTCCAAATAGAAAAACGGCCCAACAAGGGTTATTGTCTGTTTCGGTAACCCGTTCTTTGGCAAATCCTGCAATAACCACAAGAACAGATATAACCACTCCAACTACAAATTCATAACAAAGAATAAATAAAGGACTTTGCGAAGAATGGCAAGAGCGGCGGTCAAGTGATTTTCCACTGTTCGTTTACTAATATCAAGGCGCATGGCAATTTCATCATTGGACAAACCTTCCTCACGGCTCATCCGATAGATTCTGCTTCGCTGGGAAGACATTCGATCGACCGTACGATTAATGACCGATTGTAACTCACGGACAAACAAGGCCTCTTCCTCCGATTCAGCCGGGGAAACTTCCCGCAGGTATTCATTCGCATATCTTTCCGAGACAATGAGACGGTCAAAGTAGTCATACACGGTAAAACGCGCCATCTGGAAAAGGTAGGAGGAGAAAGAGCGGACATCCTTCAGTTTTTCGCGGTCTTTCCACAACGAGAGAAACAAATCCTGAGCCATATCACGGCTGACTTCCCTATCGTGCGTCAGGCCAATAAGGAAATTTACCAACCGAGGTTGGTACTGGAAAAACAAATGCTCGAAAGCTTCTACATTTCCGGCAGCAATCTCCTTTAACTTATTTTGCTCCTCTGGTAATTCCATAACAAATGCGAAGTAGCGAAAAATATCAGAATAATCAAAATAAAAGTTTGCAATTCAGTTGCATTAAATTGGAGGCACAACTGGAAACATGGGACAAATCAACCATTTCACGCTCTCGGTCGATCTTGTTGGAGCATCACGCCATCCACACTTTCGAGAAATGATCCCCCTGGATAACGGCTATGACCTTGCCGCATTGTTCAAGTATCGAAACGATCTCTTCCGCATTGCCGATATAAAGTTCTTTGTCGATTCCGGAGAAAGTATCCAACAATTCGTGGATAAAGATCACGACCGGCAAATCGTCTTTCTTCAGTTCCTGCCGGAGCCATTCCTTCTGAGCAGCCGGGATAAACGTTTTGGTCCAATCCAAATCACCGGAATCATAATCGGTTACCACCAGAAACGCAGGTTCCTTTGCCGGTTTAAACCGGCAAAAGAGCTCGGACAAGATAAAAGGAATGCCCCGGCACATGATCTTTTTAGAAATAATCGTCTATTCATGGTTTATCAGATTGATCAAGGTAAATGTAAACAATATTCTTAGAAACCAGACAAAACTGTTTATCTTTGCCTGATCAATTATGAAATGCTGTATGAAACTAAAAGTAATCACACTACTGGTCAGTCTGTTCTTTTGCACGTTGCAAGCCCAGACGATCCATTACAATGCTTTTTCGCACAATGATTATGAACGACCCCGTCCGCTACTCGACGCCCTCTCCTTCAACTTCAATTGCGTGGAAGCCGATTTATGGCTAATCGACGGAGAACTGTATGTATCCCACGACTCGGTCGCCCCCGATCCGGATATCACGTTCGAGAAGCTATACCTCCTGCCTTTAGTCGAAAGGATCAAGAACAATAACGGCAAAGTGTATCCAGGCAGCGACCGGCCCTTTTTCCTGATGGTCGATTGCAAGACAGACGGTGAAGCGATGTATCCTGTCCTGAAAAAGAAATTAAAGCCGTACGAATCTATTTTCTGCCATGAGAAAGACGGCAAACTGCAAGAAAGTGCCGTGTTGTTCTATCTGTCGGGCAGAAGTCCCCGCAAGGCTATTGCCGCCGAAACCAACCGCTTTATCTTCTTAGACGGCACGATAGAAGATTTAGGGAAGGACATTCCGGCCGCTCTGATGCCTGTTATCAGCGATAATTATTCCAAATACATCGGCTGGAAAGGCCAAGGAGAGATACCCGCAGAAAAGCTCGAAAAGATGCGAGAATATATCTGGCAAACCCATGCGGAAGGCAAACTGTTCCGCTGGTGGGGCGCACCGGACACACCACTGTTCAAGAAGTTCTTTATCAAAGAAAAAGTGGATTTAATCGGAGCCGACAACCTGAAAGCATTGAGTTTGATTTTACAGAATCCCTAAAAGAGACAGCGGCTTTTGATAAAACCGTCGGCGGCTTTTCCAAAAAGGATGCCTGCCGCTTTCCAAAAAGATATAGGTCGTTCCAGGACAGCCTTGCCCCCACATCAAGCGCGGGAACAAGGCTGTTTTGATACGTTTCCTTTAAAACAAGCCTATTTATAAGACGAAATATTGAATAACTTCTTCATCTCACCCGCTTTCACCTTGGCTGTAAACAGGTCTTGCAAATCCTTTGCGGATAAAGAGTAAGAGGGTGCGAAAGCAGGGGATTCCATGTATTCCAAAATGCTACGGTAGAACTGCCTGGCTTCCGGTTTGTCCTGTACGGCTTTCAGATCGGACATGCAAACCAAGAGTTTGCCCTTCCCGACCTTGAACTCGAACAACAAGCCCAACTTATGGTTGCGTTCGACATTGTCGATTACCTGCACGATCGGTCGGTAATCGTCGGACAGACGATCCAGAATCATAGGATAACTCTGCTTGATGATCGTGAACCATTGCCAATCGGTATGGAACTCGGTCGGGAAATCAGCCAATGCCGGATGGGCAGGATCGGTCAGAATCCCTAATGTGCCCGGAGAAACAGGCCGGCCTAAGTTCTCGCAAATGGAACGGAACATGCGGTAATTCCAGTAATCCGTCTGGAAAAGCCCGTCTACCGTTTGGTCCTTATGTTTGTCTTTCCTGGGGAACCAAAGGACTTTGCCGCCTTCCGTCAGGTATTTCAGATGAGCATCCAGATCATCCGTCACGCAAATGTCTTCAGCCGGGTTAACCTCTTTATCAGCCGGATAAATCCAAAGAGAATAATCATTCCGGTACGGAGTGCCGTCTATCGACAAGGCAAGCGTGAGTTTTTCCGCTTTCCGGACAGAAGCGATCGCCGGTTTCAATGAGCCTACCTTTGCCAGTTCTCCCTGTTTAACCTGCAAAGGTAAAACACCCTTATCCAAAACCTGTCGTTTGCTGTTGGTCAATGTCCAGGACAATTGTTTGCCATTCAAATCGCTTTCGGAATAATTGGCAATCTCCACCTCTCCGGTGAGTGCCTCATCGTTCGTCCAACAGAACTTCCCGGTGCAGAACAGAGGAACCACTTCCGAACAGAAATGCCGCCATTCCTCCGGCGTGATCAACCCTTTACTCTCCATAAAAGCATCTAAGATTCCGACATAAGCCGAACCCTGTCCCGGATAATCCTGCAAATCGAGCAACTGGAAGCCGCCCCATTCCGGTGTACGCAAGTTCATTTCGATATCCGCCCGGTACAGCAGAGCCGACCATTTGCCGGAAGCCATCATAAAGTCATGCGCCTGGTCGATCATGCCGGCATCTTCCAAACGTTTCCTGAAGATTTCGAAATTGCGAGGCTTCAATACACCCGTATATTTCTTGATCTCTTCATAATTCGGATATACCTGAAACTGCCCTGTCTCGTGACTGATAATCGGAACATCACACAAAGCATTGGCAGACGAGAAATCCATCTCCGAATTCGGGTACGTATGATTCAGATACCCGCCGTCATAAGCATCGGCGAATGAGAAAGAGGCACGGGCATGCGTGTTGAACTGCTTGTCGTCTTCACGCCCGACACGGCAAGTCGTGAAATAATCCTCATCCGCCTGTTTGCCCTTAAATCCTAAATAATTATTCGAACCGGAAGCATAGAGATGCCGGTCGTCTTCCTTTTTGAAAGTTCGGACCAGCATGGCAAGCCCTTCTTCGCCGGACATCTCGTTGCCTAATCCGAACATGACGAAAGAGGCATGATTGCTATACGCCTGATGCAGGTTCCGCCCTTCTTTCAACAGGTAATCGCATAATTCGGAATCGTTTATATCGATATTTCCCCAAACAGGAAGTTCCGGTTGCAGGTAAATACCTTCGATGTCGGCAGCCTCGAAACAGGCTTCGGGAGGACACCAGGAATGGAAACGGTAATGATTGATGCCGTATTGTTTCGCCACCCGGAAATAGTGCCGCCAAGTCTCCACGTCCATTGCGGTATGGGCAATCAGCGGGAAGACACAGGCGTCATGTTTCCCACGCAGGAACGTAGTCTTGCCATTTATGGTGAACTGACGTCCTTTTGTCCTAAAATCACGCAAACCGAAAGTAGCCTGCTCCGTATCAACGGACTGATCTGTTTTTAGTGAGACAGAGAAACGATATAGAGACGGTGTGAATTCACTCCAAAGCAAAGCCTTATCCCCCAGCGCAAGTTCGAGCACCTGTTCCGGTTTCATCCAGTCTACTTCAACTGTCTGTACCGGTGTTTTATGCTGTTTGTCCGTATTCCAAGCTTCGGCATAAAAGGACAATGTACCTTTTCCCGCCCCTTTGTCCGGGTTACGAAGGATTACTTTGGCTGTCACGGCTTTTTTTGCGACATCCGGATAAAGCTGGATCTCACCGATCCCGCAAAGAGGGGCGCTTTCCAGATAAAAATCACCGATAATCCCGTTCCAGTTCGTCTGCGTGGAAGCGGAATAGGCATGTGAAGAGCCATAGACCTTTTCCGGAACCGCCTCCTTTCCGTTATCGACCAAAATGGCAAGGGTATGAATTCCGGAAGACAGATAGGAGGACAGGTCATATTGTTGAGCCGTAGAGATATCACTATTCGACCCTACCTCTTTTCCGTCGATCCAGATCGTCGTGGGTTTCGTGCGTTCCATCACCAGGCGGACGGATGTTCCGTCCCATCCTTCCGGTATATCGACCAGCTTTGTGTACAAAGCTTTCCCTTCAAACATATATTCCCTGGAAAGGACTGTAGTCTGTGTCATATCCGTATTGTAAGTTCCCTTTTTTCCTATATCGGTAGTGCCGGGCAGGAAAAGAGAGTCGGTACAGGGCTTTGTCAACCAATCAGGAGCAATCCCCGTTCCGGCAGTATCCAGTTGCAACCCCCAATTACCCTCCAGGGAAATGCGGGTCCGGGTATCGGAAGGCATTTGTCGGGTACAGGCGGAATAAAATCCGGCGGTTAACAACAAGGCAACAAGTTTAATCGAATTTTTCATCTTCTTCAAGTTTATATTTACGTGCGTACTTCAGCAAAATTACAAAAAAAGCGCATCAGAATATCCTCGGATAGTCCTGATGCGCTTTCTCTCTATAATTCAGAACCGGTTACTATTTCCAGCCTTCGTTCTGGGTAATACGACCCGGATTCAAGTCAATCTCTGCTTGCGGGATCGGCCACCAGAAATCCCTTGCCGTATAGGCATCTCTCTCCGCTGGAATTAAAACGGTATGTTCAGGTGTCCCGCTTGAGAAGTCACGATATTCGATACCTTCGATCGGTTTGTTCATTACATCCAACAAAATATTCCAGCGACGGATATCGGCAAAGCGAAGGCCTTCCTGTGCCAGTTCCACACGTCTTTCGTTGCGGATCAGATCCCGGAGGCTGCCGTTATAATGTTCGGCAACCATCTTGTCGATATCGTTCGTATTGCCGGCACGGTCACGGATCACTTTTATCAAAGACTTGGCCTCGTCCGTACTTCCGCCGGTTTCCACCAACGCTTCCGCCCTCAACAGGTAGGCTTCCGCATAGCGGAAAATAATAAACGAGTTATAGGTCGTCCAAGTTTCCGGTTCCTGGCAATATTTCTTCCAAGCCAGTCCGGTAGGCGTCTTGTTCCATTCGCCACCGCCGCCTTCCGCCAAAGCGTCACCTACGCTGACTTCCTTGTCCTGCAAAGCCCCGTAATCCTTATTGGGATCAAAATAGGTCTTGCCATCCTTTTCAACCACATTGTTCGGAATCGTATTGAAATATTTGCCGCGCATTTCCATACCCGGAGCATAGATGGTCTGGTAAAAACGGGGATCTTTATTCAAATACGGCATCGTTTCGTTCCTCTCACCCACATATTCGAAAGCATCAGCCAGTGCCTTCACCGGAGTCGTCACGCAATATCCGCCGATAGACTGGTTATACCAGTTTCCCCAACTGTTCGTCGCATCCAACGAGTAGCGTCTTACGAGGATCACCTCGTCCAGGTCTTCACAACCGGTCATGAACAACTTGTCAAAATCGGCCAGTTGCGGAGCGGATGCAATCAGGTGGGCCGTTTCATCCAACGTGAGCTGAAAATAAGACTTATCATTCAGATAGCCGGCGGCATAGGCAGCAGCACGTGCACGAAGCAGGCGGGCGGCCGGTTTCCCGATCTTCGACTTATTGCCGGGCTTGTCCGGCAGTCCGGCAATTGCCTTGTCCAGATCATCCAGGATAAAATCGAACACTTCTTTCGGGTCCTGTACTTGCTGAACGTTTTCACTCTCCGCTACCGTAGCCGGATTTTCCGTATAAAACATGATATGTCCGAAGATGGAAACCAAATCCAAGTAGAAATAAGCACGCAAGGTACGGGCTTCACCCAAAACCCGGTTCCGGTTAGCATCGCTTTCCCCACCCGGCCATTGGTACTTATCGATGTTGTTGATCACGTTATTCGCACGCTGGACGGAAACATATCCTTTATCCCATTTGTCGGCAGGGAAAGAGGAAGCCGTACTTCCGATGCCCCGTCCCAAATCATATCCCCTGTTCCAACTATGCGTAACCAAACCATTATCCGTCACGCCATCCATCCATAAATCATAACTTTCGACATTCAGCCTCTCATACAAGGCGGTCAACGCCTTTTCATAGTCTTCTGCCGATTTGAAATACCCGTCTGCCGTAATGATACCTTCCGGCTCCAGATCAATATTACTGTTACAACCGCCTGCCATACAAAGGGTAAAAGCCAATGCCCCATACAGCAACGATTTCTTATATATTTTCATAATGCTCTATTTATTAGTTTAGATTAAAAGATAATGTTTACACCGAAATTCACGATTTTCAACGGAGGGAAATCATTGATCCGATCGCTCTTTCCTTCCGGGTCCAGCCCTTGATACAGGCTACTGAATGTAAGCAGGTTCGAGCCAGAAACATACAATCTCAGTTTCGTGATTCCCAGTTTGTCCGTGATCCCTTTCGAGAAGGTATAGCCCAACTGGGCGTTTTTCAAACGAAGATAGTTTGTCTTTTTCAGGAAGAAAGAGTTATAAGTAGATGCATTCCGGTTATTGGCCGCTTCCAAACGAGGCATTTCGGCATTTCCATTCCGGTTCTCTTCCGTCCACCTGTCACGGAAATGTATGCCGGTGAAAGCCTCATAGCTCGGTCCTTCGATCCATTCGCCGTACATCATACGGTTCGCGCCGCTCGACCCCTGGAACAACAAACTCAAGTCGAAGCCTTTATATTCGCCGCTGATATTCCATCCATACGTAAACTTCGGGATATTGGAGGCAAAGATCTGACGGTCGTCCGGGTCGATTGTTCCGTCGTTATTCGTATCGACCAGTTTCACATCGCCGGCATGAAGATCTGACATACCACGCGGGTCCGATTTATATTTGGCACGGTATTCTTCCAATTCCTGTTCGTTCGCGATCAGACCGTCTGCCTGATAGATATAGAAAGCGTTCAAAGGCGAACCGATCGTCTGGATATTATAACCGCTGATATTCTTGTCGTCTCCACCGCGATCGACCCATTCGTTTTTGTTATAAGCCAGGTTGAAAGAGGTGTTGAACGTAAACTCTCCGAATGTTTTACGGAAACCGGCCATCGCCTCTATACCAGAGTTACGAACCACTCCGGCATTTTGTTCGGGAGCATCCAAGCCGATGAAATGAGGAATACCCAATGCTAACAGAATATCTTTCGTATCTTTTGAGTACCAATCCAATTCACCGTAAATCGTATTATTCAGAAAACCGAAGTCCAAACCGATATTGGTCTGTTCCACCGTTTCCCAAGTCACATCCGGATTTGCCATCTTCTTCTGGTAAACCGCAGAAACAAGGCTACCGTTCATGACCACATTCGAAGTGTTATACTGAGGCAGATACATGAAAGCATCGATACGTTCGTTACCGGTCTGTCCCCAAGAGGCTCTCAGTTTCAGATTATCCACAAATCCTAAATTCTTCACAAACCCTTCTTCCGAAATACGCCATGCGGCAGAGAAAGACGGGAAAACACCCCACTTATGGCCTTTCGCAAAGCGGGAAGAACCGTCGGTACGGATATTCGCTTCAAATAAATATTTATCCTTAAAACCGTAGTTTACACGTCCGAAGAAAGAATTGATACCCCACTTTGTCGGATATCCTTCCGCAAACTGGCTACCGGCCGAACCTAAAGAAACGTCCGGTAAAGCATCAGAAATCAAATCTTTACGCTGAGCCATCGAATAGTAGTTGCGGTAAGAGATTTGTTCCATACCATAGAGCAATGCCAGATCATGGTCGTCGCCGAAACGCTTTTTGTAATTGGCCAGGAAACGAAGTGTCATCTGGTAACTGTTGTTACGTGAATCTTTTACACTGTTCGGATTATTACGCTGTGTAACCAGTTCACCGGCCTCATTGTAGTATTTATAATTCTTATAATGGATCTTTCTTCTGTCCCAGGAACCGTTCAAAGAAGCCATACCCGTAAACACCAAATCCTTGATCGGTTCGAAATCGGCTTTTACCTGTCCATAAACCACATCCTTGTTATAACGGTCTTCCCCGACCACGTCCATATCCATAAGGGAAATAGCATTTCGATTTTGCTTGTCCAGCCGGTAATCACCATTTTCATATTTTACCGGAGAGGTCGGTTGCATACTCCATACTTCATATTGCACGCTTCCCAAAGATTCCGGCCACAAACGATCGATATGACGATAAGTCACGTCACTACTGACTTTTAACATCTTTCCTATATTCAAGTCCGTATTGACACGATAGCTGTAACGCTGATACTCCGTATTCTCAATCAATCCCGGCTGGTCGAGATAATCAAACGAAACCAGATAACGTCCGACTTCACTCCCCCCTGTCAGATTCAATGTATGCTGCGTGATATAAGTAGGTTTATATACTTCATTCCCCCAGTTCAAGTAAGAATGATTATACGGATCATCGCCTCTTTCCGTTGCCAGGATATCATCCTCCGAATATTGGATCGAACCTCCCGAATTAACAAGAGCCTCGTTTACCATCGTCATATATTCGCGTGCGGAAACCTGTTCGGCTTTTACCGCCCGGTCTTGGAAACCGATCGTACCGTCGTACGATAATTTCACTTTCCCTTCCTTGCCGCGTTTGGTTGTTACTAAGATTACACCGTGAGCAGCACGTGAACCGTAGATCGAAGCAGATGCGGCATCTTTCAAGACGGAGATATTCTCGATTTCGGAAGAAGGAATCTGGCTGAGTGACATTTCGATACCGTCCACCAACACCAACGGTTTGGCATTACCGGTCGTACCGACACCACGCAAGTAGATTTCAGGATCGTCACTACCCGGAGCACCGCCACGGTCGACTACCGTGATACCGGGGCTCAAACCCTGCAAAGCTTTTGTGGCATTTACCACTGTCATTTTATTGATTTCATCCCCTTCCAATTTGGTAACAGCACCCGTAGTCGTCACTTTACGCTGAACACCGTAACCGACAACAACGACCTCGCTCAATGCCTGGGTATCTTCGACCAACCGGATAGCCAAAGCCGACTGGTTGCCGATCTTTACCTCCTGCGTATTATAACCGATATATGAAACCTGTACGACCGCACCCGGAGCGACTTCCAGCGTAAACTTGCCATCGATATCGGTGATAATGCCGTTTGTAGTTCCTTTTTCAATCACGTTGGCTCCGATAATCGGTTCACCCATCTCATCCGTGACAACGCCTGTGATTGTCTTCTTTTGCCGGTCAACGAGGAGAGCCGACGTTTCTTTTACTTTATGGCTCGACAAGACAATGTAGGAACCCTTCTGGGAATAACTTAATCCCAAAAGGGCAGAGAAATTATCCAAAACCTCCTTGATGGACTTACCGACCATATTAACAGATATCTTTTTATTCACATTCACACCTGCGTCATAGATAAAAAGATATTCCGTCTGCTTTTCAATAGTATTCAAATAATCTTTCACTGAAAGATTATCACCCTGCAGGGTGATCTTTTGCGATATCGCATGCTCTGCATGCAAGCAGAAGATGGCTGCAAATAATAACATATAGGTTATTCTCATAATCCTAAATAAATGTTTATGCCGTGATTTTAATAAGAGACAAAACCCCGACAGAGGTATTTTATTCATAACTTTGTGATATTTAAAGATTAATACTTGTGTTAGACATGTGTTAATTGCAAGGCGGTGAATCTCGCACATTCATCGCCTTTTACATTGTTTTTCCGTATTCTATTTCATTCCATAGGCATTTCTCGTTTTTAATTTAAGGTTACACACTTACTTGATATAGATAATCGTGTTATCGTCGCTACGGGTAAAGCTAAAACGCGTACTGCGCTGCAACACTTGCAAGATGAAATCCACACCATCCGAGACACGGCATTTTCCACTGCACCTATAATCATGCAGTCTTTTGTTCTGAATCACAATGTGGATATCATATGTTTTTTCAAAGCGTTTCATCAGGTCGTCAAAACGAATATCCTCAAAACAGATCAATCCTTCCGTCCAGCGGTAGTTATCGAGATTGCGGATGGAATCGACCACCATATCATTACCTCTCAATTCCGCTTTCTGCATAGGGGCAAGCCGGAACTTCGATCCCGGTTCCTGATTGTTCGTCAATTCGACAGAACCTTCCAACAAAGCAACTGAGAACTCACAATTCAGCTCCTCCGACTGGACATTGAATTTCGTTCCCAAAACTTTTATATCGTATCTATTCGTTTGTACGACAAAGGGATGTTCCGCATCTTCAGATACGTCGAAATAAGCTTCCCCTTTCAACGAAACGTTACGGGTTTCCTCCGTAAAAGAGGCCGGATAGGTTAATTCGCTACAAGCGTTCAACCAGACGTTCGTCCCATCGGACAGGGTGATATTCGCCCGTTGGCCCGGAGGGACGGAAATCTTGTTCATCGCCAAGACAGGAGCCGGTTTCGTCATACGGTCGTATACATACAAGGCAGATACTATCAAAACGGATATTGCAACTGCTATCTTCAGGGATTCTCCGATAACGGAAGGCAACCTGAAACGGCGTGCGGCCTGTCCCGAAGGGCTATTTTTCGCCTGATGCAACAACAGCACATCAAAATATTTCCGCTCTTTAATCAGCTCTTCCCTATTCTTATCAGAAGCATCCACCCAATTGCAGACAGCCTCTTCCTCTTCAAAAGAAGCTGTCCCTGCAAAAAACCGATGTAATACTTTTTTGTCCATATACTATATAAGCACTCCCCGGAAGCAACCCCCTAAAATTTTATCCGGATATTTTCACCTTCTTTTATTTTCCGGTTACAGATCTTCTTTCCGTCGGAGAGAACGGCCACTTGCAATTTATCTCCGGCACGCTTCACCTCGATATCGAAAACCTTTCCGAAAGCGCAAATCTTTCGCAGGTTCATGTGATCCCACTCCTGTGGGAGACGGGGAGTAAAGACAAATGAATTCAGGCCGGTCGGTCGGATACCGAACATGCCTTCCGTGATGATACGGCAATACAAACCGCTTTCGGCCGACAAATGGCGTTGGCTGCCTTCCGGCCATGCCTCGATGGCATAAGGGACATGTTCTCCCAACAAACGCTGGGAAGAGTAGAACTTCAGGTAATCGGTGGCTTTCTCCGTTTCGCCGCAGGCATACACGCCACGCAAAGCATACAAGGTGGATCGGTCCCAGAATGTTTCACTTCCGGCCTGCGTCAGCAAACCGTTTTCCGTCCACAGGCGCGGAGAGAACAAAGCTTGTATGGTTGCATCTTTCCGGTCCTGGATTCCAACGGTGAGCGGAATGCAGATCCAAGAACGCAGGACATCGTTTCCTTCATAATATTTATAAGTGTCGAATCCTTCGACAGTCCCGCCGAAATAGCGGTCGATATTTTTCTTCAGGGCTGTAGCCTGTCGAGCATAGGCAGCTACCGGCTTACCCAAATCTTTCCCTAAATAACCGGCTGAGATCAAGGCATCATAATATAAGGAAGAAGTACAAAGGTTTGCTTTTCCGGCAGGGAAACGGTTTTCCAATTCATCCGCATCGGAAGCCACAACACCGCCCTCGTTCAAATTACGCCTGCAATATTCCAGACACCATTCGATCAGCGGCCATAGTTTTTCGGCATTCTCCTCATCTCCACATGACAAAGCATAACGGGAAGCGCCATACGCAACCATTGCCGCATCGCCACGGTCGCCGGCTCCCGCCCAAATATCGATACCTTCCGCTATGATCGAACTGGGGATCGGCTTGTATCCGGGATTCATGAAACGGGCAAAATGCTCATAGGAACACTGTGCGGAACGGTTTCCGATCTCATATCCTAAATAAGGGAAGAAGGGATTGATATATTCCGCCTGGTCGTTCGCCCAGATTGCGGCATAATAGGATTCGCCGCCGGGACCGTGCATCAGACCGCCTTTCGTGTCGTAAATACTTTCAGCCCCACGTATTTTTGCAAAAGCAAACATCGTATTGATAACAGGATCGGGCGTGTCTAAGACCAACTTGTCCCAAAATCCGGCAATCAACGCCTGACGGGCCTGCAATTCCTGCTCTATGTCGAAAAGCTGTTCATTTTCATCCTTCTTATATCCGGCGAAGGTCGCGCTGAAGGTCAACTCCTCGCCCGGTTGCAACTGGCGGGCAGCCTGTCCGTTGATGGTCGAAACCAACTTATAACTGCCCTCCACCCCTTTCGCCGGGTCTGTCCCGATCACCGAACGGGAAGAAGGGATTTCCACCGATACGACGGATTCGCCTGTATTCCGTAAAATATATTTTTCACAAAAAGCAGGATTCCTGGTGGAAGGGAACAGGATACGGGTCAAACCAAGCTTGCCTTTGCGGGGAAGCACATATTCGCTCTGCACAACCATCGTCCCGTTCAACGTGATCTCTTTTACTTTTTCGTTCAGCAACGACTGTCCGTTTACTTCGACCATATCCGTCACATCCCAGGCAAAACGGCGCATCAGGCTGGCATGCGTATTGTTCGGAATCGTACGGAGCATCGGCCATACCAGACTCCTGTTCAGCAGAAAAGCCCCGTTCGCATCAACTCCGTAACGCAGGACGGTCGAGACTTTCAACCCACTCATTTCAATATGGTCTTCATGCGGAACCCGCCCGTCAATCTGCCAGGTAATACCGCCGGCAGGATTAATAACCCAACGATCGGTTGCCGAAACGGAAAGGCAACTGATCCACAAAAGAGATAAAAGGCAATAAATCTGTTTTCTCATATTATTTAATTGATAATGTGTTTTTCATGTTCTCTTTATAGTAAGCACCTCAAAAATGATATCCCCTAAAAAAAATATCATTTTTCCTGAAATACTTTCATTTCACATGAACAAAACAATCGTCATATAATCCTTCAACTTCACTTTCAATATCTTCAATGCTTTGGATACGTGGAACTCCACGCTCTTGACAGAAAGCGAGAAATAGACGGCAATTTCCGGATATGTCTTATTTTCATAGCGGCTCATGACAAAGATCCGGCGGGTCTTGTCAGGCATCATCGCCAATGCCTCATCGACGAGCCGCCCGGCCTCCGTACTGAAGATTTCCTGGGGATCGCAAGCTTCAAGCGTGGCGATCCTCAGACTGTTCACCCGTTGCTGGTGTTCCCGGATGCGTTGTTCAACATCCTCGCGGACACGAAGATGACGAAGGTAATTCAGGCATTTATGTTTGATCGCTTCCAGGATATAGGCAGGGATATTCGAATCGGATGTAAGCGTGTGACGGTTTTCCCAGTAATACATGATTCCTTCGACAGCAATATCTTCCGCCGCCGCTTCATCTTGTGTGTATGTATTGGCGAAACGCACAAACAATCCGTGATATTCGGCAAACAATTTGTTAAAAGCTTTTATCTCCGAGGTTGTTTCCATGATATTTCTTTTCGCTGATAAAGATAGTATAAATTTTCCTACCGAAAAGTTTCCGGGAACAGCGTTTCCTGTGTATTTTTTTTCGGGATGGCCGCAGAAACAATGTTTACAGGCATAAGCGGAACAATATATAGCTGGAAAAATGTTTCTGAGCCTATTCAGGGGAGGGGAAACAGGAAGAAACAGTATTTCCGGCTTGTCTCCAAAAGGGAAGCGACAAGAAATGGCGTTTTCGGGCTATTTCCAACCGGGAAGTAAAAAGAAACAGTGTTTCCGGGCTGTTTTTTTTGAAAAAGAACCGGGAAACACCGTTTTTAGCTACTTCCTATTCCGAACGGAACCGGAAACAATGTTTCTGCGCATTCATTTTATTTTTTCAAACCAGGGAAGGCGTTCCAAAGGAGCCGTTACTTCGATCGTTTTCGGCCCTTTGAACTTTTTGCCTGCCTCGTCCACCCATACGCCTTTGGGGAGCATCACTTTGCACGCGTGCTCCTTGGGTAGTACCGGGGATTGATTTACGTGTCATAATATATTCAATGTTGTTATGTTATTTACCGAATATTTCCACAAATATACGTTTTACTGTCGGAATACAATCTCCTTCCGGTTCGCTCGGATAAACATTTGTTGCTTTCGTCCAGGGTTCCTCGATTGCATAAAAGTCGATAGCTGCCGCTTTCGTGCCATCCAAAAGCCGAGTCTGATAATCGAACCAGGTTTTCCAGCGCATATAATAGAAATCTTTCAGGATGCCGTTCCATTCGCGATGGGCATAATCGCGCAAGCCGCCTTCGTCGGCCGCCAACCGGTTACCCCAAGTCGTAATCTGTACACGGGCGTTCCATTCGTACAGGTCCTTTTCTTCAGAGGTATTTCCGAGGCTGCGGGCACGAGCGATCCAGGTTCCGACCTTAAATTCAGGACGCGTTGCCAACAATTCGTCCTGCAACAGGATCAAACGCAGGAAACGGTCGGAAGCATCCTTATACAACTTTTTGTCGCCAGCGGCAAAAGCAGCCTCAACAACCTTCTCCGTAAGACGTCCTTTCTCGGCGATCGCCTGGCGGACGATATCGACTAAGTCATACTCAAAATTATTGTTTCCCTTGAACTGATCAGAGGCAGACACCATCATGGCGGCAGCACGGATCACATCGTTCGGATCATAATAGTCTTTCATCTCCGACCAACTTGAAACCTGATACGGATGTTCAGTAGGACGGGCACAGAATACAGATTCATGCGTTCCCTGCTGCGTATTTGCATCTGGACAGTTATAGATGGAATTGCTCAGCAGTATCCAAGCGTCCTGCACCGTGGGATTGCTCTTTCCGTAACGGGCAACCGTATACTCCTTCAACCACTGATCCTTGTCGAAACGCTGCGGGCGCCAAGGCAGTTCCGACAACAGTTCGAACATAACCGGGTTGTTTTCGCTCCCCTCCATCGTCATACCGACTCCTTTCAGCGTTTTACCGAACGGACTTTCCTTCGCCTTATAGAACTCGTCGATCACATGCTTCATCTTCCCGTGTAATCCAACGTTCCCACCATAGTTCAGCAACATACAATAAATCCAGTCATGCTGTCCGAACCCGTCCTTCCGATACCAAGTAGACGCAGGATCTCCCCACTGCGGACGACTTTCCGCGAACAGATCCAACGCGATCAGATCTCCCGCCTCCAAATTTCCGATCATCTGCGGACGCGGGTTCGCCTGCCATGCCTGAGCCACCCAGACGGCTTTCGGATTATTTTTCTTCATTGCTCGCATAATGGCCTTTCCTGCTGCATCCAGATCCACGCCAGCCACACTTCCGCCTTCGTGGAACGGGTCCATGCTGTAATAGTCCGCTTTGCCGTACAATTTATCCATCTCCTTATAATATAAGGAAGCGATCTCCTCGAAACGCGGATCTGTCGGTTGCAAAAATGCCGGACGGCGATACCCGTTCCATAATCCCGGATCAGAGACATTCAAACCTAACTTCTCTTTTGCGTTATGAGGAACCATGCCGGAGTATCCGGGGAATACCGGTTCGATACCATATTCACGCATCCGCTTCACGATCCGTTTCTGCAAAGCAATCTGCTGCTTATACCAGTTATCCGGATTCGGGCCACCCCAACCTTCCAGATTGTTCATCAACCACCAAGCCTGGAAACCGGGACCGGCTACAAAATCGTTGATTTCTTCCTTCGTATAGCCTAACTTGCCCAGCACATTGTACCAAACGCCATCCGTCCCGACCATCGCCAACGGCAAGTTAATGCCATGCAATGCCATCCAGTCGATCTCTTTCTCCCAACGCGTCCAATCCCAAAAGGCCATCGTATAGGAGAAGGTACAATAGTTGAAGTCATAGCGGTATTTCATATCCGTCTCATGACGTTCCTTCTGCTTTACAGCCGGCAAGACCTCCGGTAATTCGGCCTGCATGCCATTCCAGGAAAGATGAATTCCGGCATGATATTTCAGATACCAGTTCAGCCCGGTCGCGATACTCACATAATTATTACCCCGGATCACGACCTTGTCACCTTTCTGGTCGAGTTCGAAAAAATCGACAGGAGATTTCACCTGTTCAATCATAAATTTACGCGACGCACCTTTATCGATACGTTCCAGCAACCCTTCGATAGGGGAAGCCGCTTTTACGGCAAGCGCAACCAGCAACATGCCGAGGATATGGATAATTTTCATTTGATAAAAATTTTATTTATTAAGAGCCTGTTTAAAAAAGGTCGCAATGTTTTTCATATCAATCGTTTTTAGTTGTTGTTATAATCAATGTAGCCTCCTGCCCTTTCAGCAAGTCATCCGGCAAACCGGTAATCTTCCCGTTCACGATAACCGTTCCGGCATCCTGAACCAAGCGCAAGGCTTTATCATCCAACGGTTCCCATTCCACAAACTGTTGTGTTACCGTCCCGTCGTTATAATGCACATTTACAAACGAAGGCGTGTATAACAACTCGCGTGTCACATGTCCGTCAATATCGCGCAAGATAGCTTTTCCTTCGGATATCTGCAAGCATGCCGGCTCGACAGAAGTGATGCGTAACTCATTTTCTGGTACCGCCTGACAGCCTTCGGGTATCTTCTTGTACATGCGGATATAGTCGATATCGAAACTCTTCGGATACGGGACGGAAGGATCGTAAGTCCCTGTCCAGCCGTTCTTCGCTTTCCGATTGTCATAAAAAGAGATAATCTGGATCAGCGGATAAGTGATCGCCGCCTTATGCGTCATCACCCGTATGCCATCCACATACACAGTCACACCTTCCGGTGTCCAGTCGAAGCCATATACATGAAACTCTTCCGCCAATTTCTTATTGGCAAACCAGGGATGTTCCGTATGATACCGGATCGTCGAGTCTTTCCAACTGTGTACGGTAGACCAGATACGATTGACATCAGTCCCCAATATTTCAAAGATATCGATCTCGCAACTTTGGTTCGGATCATCTTCAAACCCGATCAACCACCAGGCACAATGCACCCCGCCCCCAGCTTGCATCTTGGCACGCATTTCATAATAGCCATACTGGTTTATTTGTGTAGCTTCCGTCTTGATCGAATGAAGGGCTTTCCTTTTCGGATCATAGTGATGCATACCGGTGCGGCTGGCACTCATAAAACCCGATATATACATCCCCTTATCAAACTCATTTTTTGAATCCCGGTCGATCGTCAACCGGACCACCCCGTCTTTCATCTCATACGTCGGTGTACAGACAGTCCGGTCTTTCGGCCAAGAAGGCAGATACTCAGGAATCCATTTCGTTCGGTCGATCTCTTTCCCCTCGAACTCATCATGAAAAATCAAACGATAACCCTCTTTCTCCAACGGGCTGGCGGGATAATCCTGCGCCCTAACAGAAAAGACAGACATTAATAATCCTACACAAACAATTACATCTACTTTTTTCATAAAACAATATTTTCAAGTTCACCATTTTAATAAACCTACTATATTTAGTACAACTTTCTCGTTATACAGATGTTGCAACCCTTGGCTTTCTACCCATTTTATATCATAAGTCGGATGATGGACTAAAGATAATTGTGCATCAGGCATCCAAATAGCAACTCTATAAGTACCGTCCATCAATGAAACAGGAACTTTCCCTTCCATCGTATGTGTGACAGTTTCATATTTTCCTGAAATGACACGATATGGTTGCCAATCTTTAGGATTGATATTTGAAAGCCTTATTTCTAAAGCAATCCTTCCTTCTTCATTAAGAAAAACCAAATAAACAGGATGTGGATTAACAACTGTGGCAAAACCTGTATTTTTCAAACGGATAGAATAGAATAAACTATTATCGCGCCTTTCAAATAAAGAAGAAACCAGATTCAAACGATATCCTAAATGATCCCTAATAAAATCATAAGCAGACCGAGACAGAACACTCCCATTTTTTCCCTGAAAATATTCCATATCATAAAGGATGCCGAGTGAATCCAGTTTTTGAGGACACACTTCATAATTTTTCCAATTCCGAATGTTCAGTTCATTATTTTGAGTGATATCAAAAGCCGAATAATGATGATCACGCAAAATTTGTAAAGAATGATCTACACTGATCAGATCATGTAAGCCCCATTCCGTATTTTCTGCATATGGTATTTCTCCACTCATAAAGAAACCAGAAGCATCTTTTAACACCATTTCGAAATTTTCGTCTCCTGGAACAAAATCATTTTCAGGAGCATGAGAATGCTCTCCTGCTGTAAAATAATCGTTAGAAAAACCGATTCTTTTCCAATCATCAGGATGATCCAGCGTTAGCAATTCTTTTTGCCTCGGATACCGCATCTGCAAACAATACTCTTTCGGAAAAATATCCAATAATGTATTGACCAATTTATTTTTCGCCTTTTGATTTTTGCTAAGCGGAGAATTATGCCACTCCCCCCATGCACCGATAAAGCCCATCTGACAAGTTGCGATCAATCCTAAATTCTTCCGTAAAAAAGGGCGGAGTTGTTCCAAATGTCGAGACATGATAGTCTCCGTTTCACCTCCAGAGGTATTCAAGCCCGTATAATTATATGCAAACCGTAAGATCGCTTTAAAACCCTTAGCCTCCAAATTATCAAAAATCACCTGCATCCGTTCAAATGCTTCTTGTGGAATATCCCGATCTACATAATCAGATAAATACAAATACAACTGTGTCAACGTAATACTGTCTTTCTCCGCACCAAATTGCTTTAAGCGTTCATCTACAAATCCTCCGGGATAAGTTTCTGAACGATTGAAAGGATTGATATAATTATGCACAAAATAATTGGATTCCAAATGAAAACCCCTATCTGGATTTCGAAGAGGGATTGCCGGCTCCAAACGTTTCGAAATATTCTGTGACTTTAATTCAATAATATTGCCACTTAATAAAAAAACTAATAATACCAAACAATATTTTATGTCTTTCATGTATCATCATTACTTTACAAGAAAGGCCGCTCTCTTCGCGGCCTTTCCCATTTATTAAATACAAACTATATTAATAACCCGGATTTTGAATGATCTTACCTTTACCTTCATTGATAACAGCTTGAGGAATTGCAAAACGTGTACGGATATCTGTTGAATTTTCACCCCGATCAATCGCCGACTGGATAAATTTGCCATGACGGATCAAATCGGAACGACGGTTTCCTTCCCACCAAAGTTCATGACCACGCTCCAACAACACATCATCAAGGAAAGCCTGTACATTTGCATAATCGGAAACTTTTCTTGCCGGAAGTTTTGCACGTTCACGAATCATATTCAATAAATCGACAGCTTCCTGCGTCACGGCATTACCATTACGGACAATTGCCTCCGAAAGCAAAGTCACAACATCGGCATATCGATATACGATCCAATCTATTTGGCTACCGTCTCCCGTAGAGTTGGGGTCCTCTCCATATTTTACAGGAACAGCACCCTGACGATAAATTTCAGTATGATTCACTTTGTCAATTGCCTCATTAAAAATCACATTGCCATCTGCATCAGTATATTTACCAACCAAAGCAGTCGTCAGACGATCATCACCTTTTTCAAAGGTATTATAAAATGCCCAAGGCACTTTATAACCATCCCAACGTTGGATAGATTTATTCTGTACAGGGAAGTTACTCGGCAGCGCATGATCATGCCATAATTGCAAACTGATACCTCTTTGTTCAACACAAGCGAAAACAATTTCTTTGTTTCCCTCATTTTCCAACGTAAAAATATCAGCATATTTATCCATCAAGCCATAACCATAATCAGGCTTCATCAGTTCACGACCACATTCTTCCGCCTTGCTCCATTGTTCCGTCGCCATATAAAATTTCATCAATACCGTATATGCCAACCCTTTATCAAAACGTCCAAATTCGTCTTTTGATACTTTTTTCGGCAAGGCAGTACTTTCTATAGCAGTTTTCAATTCTGTCTCAATAAACGTCTTCATCTCTTCTTCGGAAGCACGAGGAACAACTACATCATTCAACGGACTATTCAACTCTTCCAAAGTTGCTAAAGGCACCGGACCATAAAAATCGTATAACAGATAGCCTAACCAACCACGCCCTAAATGAATTTCCGCTTCAAAACGCGCTTTTGTATCATCGCTCATCGGCACGTTTTTAATACGGTCTTGCGTCAAAAGCATTTTACCCAAATCTTTGGCAAAATTCGTATAATTCATTGTCGAATAAGAATGATTCGGATCCCAATTGTGCTGTTGAAGCGGAATCCAAGCCACTCCACCCCAACAACAAGCTGCAACATCCGTTGTCATTTCACCAATTGTCTGAACACCTGCTGCGTTATTGAAAATGCCACCATAAGAATTATTTCTAAATGTGGCATACACATTCGCAGTCATCAAAGCCAAAGCATCTTTTTCTGTTTGAGGGAAAAGAGTCGTATTAATCTGGCTATAATCCTCCGGTTCCAAATCCGTGCAAGAAGTTGCAACCCCCAACAACCCTGCACATATATACATATATATATTTCTCATTTCGTCTATCTTTTATAAATGATTTAATTAAAACGTAATATCAACTCCCAAACTGAATGAACGTACATTCGGATAAGACCAATTAGCGGAACTGTCCGTTTCAGGGTCAATGCCACCATATGTTGTAAACATAAACGGATTGTTTACATCAGCATATACACGCAAGTTTGATAAAATATGACGTGTTGTCTTAATCGGTATGTTATATCCCAAAGTGATATTGCGACAACGGATAAACCATGTTTTCTCCAAGTAATAATCGCCTGTACCATAACTGCTGTATTGTTGAAGAAAACTTGGCAACGTTCCGGACGGATTCTGAGAACTCCATATATTTTCCGCTGCCGCCGGCAAATTATAACCACGCCGCAATTCTCCGGAAAGAGTTGACCAATTATTCTTATAATTCGAATTTAACAACATATTAAATTGTCCATAAAAATAAATATTCAAATCAAAATTCTTCCAACGAAGCGTATTATTCAACCCCATCATGAAACCAGGATCTTTACGACCATGAATTACCTTATCCGCATCATCCAATTTGCCGTCCGGCTTACCAGTCTTCAAAGGAATACCATGCTCATCTACTTTATAAGAACCGTCCTCGTTATATACAAAGCCATTTATATCCTTGATTTTCACCTGTCCCGGCAAAGCATTCGTCATCCAAGACACGTTTTCCCCCGGCTGTACAAGCCCATCAGACACATATCCAGAGTAATAACGCATCGGACCATCATAAGATTCCCAAGCACTTGGAACCCAACTTTCTATACGTTCCTTCCAATTATCACGATACAAAGAAAAAGTAAAATCGGATGTCCATTCGAAATCTTTAGTCCGGATATTATTGGTATTAACAGTCAATTCAACCCCTTGGCTAACTGTTTTTCCACTATTCGCTACAATTTTGCCAACTTCATTATACGACAACAAAGGGCGATCTGCCAACAACCCGGAAACAATACGGTGAAAATATTCAGCCGTGATATTAATCCGGCTGTTGAAAAGGCCCAAATCCAAACCGGCATTCCATTCCTTACTGGTTTCCCATGTTAAAGCAGGATTGCCCAATTGAGTCAAGTACACACCTTTAACAGAAGAAGAACCAAATATATTATTGTATCCGACCCCATAAAAACTCATCGCCTTATTACCGACATTCGAGTTACCTGTTTCACCATAGCTCAAACGCAATTTGGCATTTGAAACAACATCCCTCAGATTTTCCATGAAATTCTCTTCCGAGAAACGCCATCCCAACGCAACAGAAGGGAAATATCCCCACCGTTCTCCGTCGGCAAAGTTCGAAGAACCATCCGCACGCAATGAAGCGGTCACCAAATAACGGTCTTTATAAGTATAGTTCAGACGAGCAAAGAAAGAAGCCATCTTCGAACTGGAGGCATTTGACCCGACAGACGGTTTGTCCGCATTACCGGCTCCCAGATTATTATACAAAAAAGAATCCATCAAGAAATCATTGTTACCTGCGCTCAATCCTTCTTTGTCAAAACGCTGGTAAGAATGCCCCAACAAAGCGTTGAGACTATGATCTCCGAAAGATTTCAGATAAGACGCCGTCAACTCCATCAGATAATCGTTATTATCTTGCTGAGCAATGGTTGCAGCACCATTCTGCTTTTGTCCATATAAAGTTGTCGTAGGCAAATAAGTTTTACGTTTCTGATAGTTGCGGTCCAAGCCAAAGTTACCTTTGATATGTAAATCTTTAATCGGTTCGATATCGACGTAGAATGTACCAAGCAACCTATCTTTTGATGTTTTGTCTGTGACATCCAACAGGGATACCGGATTCGGCAAGAAAGCAGCATCCGGATTCATCGTATAATTTCCATTCTCATCCCGTATCGGCATAGTTGGATTATACTGGGATGCCGCAACCAACAAACTCGCACCTTCATTAGCACCATCTCCCAACGGAACATTATCATACTGGCTTCTCGTTGCAGTCAAGTTCAGACCTACTTTTACATATTTACTCAAACGCTGATCCAAATTAGCACGAAGTGAATAGCGATCCATTCCATTGTTCTTCACAACTCCATCCTGCAACAGGAAGTTACCGGAAATCATATATTGAGTACTTTCCGTACCTCCATTAATCGAGACATTGTGAGATGTCTGGACCCCTGTACGAGTAACAGCACCCAACCAATCCGTATTTGTCAAAGGATTGGCAATCTGCGAATCTGAATATTTAGGAGTATAGGCAGGTGCGCCCGATTCACTTGCCCCGCCATATATGCCGATTTTATTTTCATACATCCAAGCTTCGCGTGTATAAGCATTTGTCAAGCTCATGAAAGATGCGGCATCCAACATCTCATACGATCTTGCCATCGCTTGGACAGAAGCAGTCCCTGAATAACGTACGACCGGAGCACCTGTTTTTCCTCGTTTCGTTGTAATAATTATCACACCGTTACCGGCACGAGAACCATAAATGGCAGTAGAACTTGCATCTTTCAATACCTCAACAGATTCGATATCGTTCGGATTGATTGAAGCCAATATGTTGTCTTGGCTACCCGATTCATAATAACCTCCAGCGACATCGCCCGGATTACTAACCGGGAAACCATCGATGATAATCAAAGGATCATTCCCTGCAATATCGGAAGAAGCAGCACCACGAATACGAAAATTCGTCTTACCACCCGGCTGCGCACTTACAGTATTCACCTGCAAGCCGGCCGCCTTGCCTGCCAGCACTTGTCCGACGGAAGCAACAGTTGAAACAGGACTGTCATCCATCTTGACAGAAGAAACTGCACCTGTCATATCCTTCTTCTTCATCGTACCGTAGCCGACAACGACTACTTCTTCCAAAGCCTGCGTATCTTCCTTCAACAGAACATTGATGACACTCTGGTTCTTCACAGCGATATCCTGCGGAATGTATCCGATAAAGGAAATCTGCAAAGTCGCATTTGCCGGCACTTCAATGGAGAAGTTACCGTCCATATCGGTAGTCGTGCCGTTAGTCGTACCCTTCTGGATAACGTTCGCACCGGCAACAGGGCCGAAAGCATCACTTACAGTACCGGTCACCTTACGATCCTGTTGTGCGGCAGCAGTAGAAGGCAGAGCAGTTTCGGAAGTCAAGACAATGTGGCGATCCTTGATTGTGTACTTCAAACCGGTTTTAGCAGAAATAGCGTCCAAAACGGTCTGGATGTTTGCATTTTTTTCATTGATAGAGATCCTTTCATCCTTGTTGATCTCTTCCAGATTATAGAAAAAGAGGAACTCGGACTGCTTTTCGATCTGTTTCAACACTTTTTCCAATGTTTCATTCTTGGCTGAAACATTCAGAGTGGCAGTTTGTGCATAGGTGGAAGCAACCACGCTTGACAAACAAACAGCCAACATTAACACGGTTAATTTCATGATTTTTATAGTTCTTTTCAAGTTAAGAGAAACAACTATATGTTTATTATTCATACTTTTGAATGTTTTTAAGATTAAACATGATCCCACGGCAATGGGAGTTTAATTGTTCACACCTTAGAAGAGAAGATCCGGCAAGATTTTCTCTTCTTTTTTTGTTTAAGACTAACTGGTATTCATTCCTTTTCTAAGATTGGCAATTTGTTTTTATTTAAATTTCTGATATTGTTACGTGATGATCGTTGATCTCATACCGGATCGGGATCGACAAATGGATAATTTCCATGATGTCCTTGACACTTTGTCCACGATAGAAAGTCCCGGTAAACGTGCGGTGGTTCAACGTTTCCGACTTGACAGTAAACTGCACGCCGTAAACATGGCTCAACCGGTACAGAATAGCTTCAAGACTTTGTTCGGGGAAATAATAATATCCGGTGGTCCACGAAACGAACCGATTGGCGTCGACCTGCTGCAGGAGGGCTGATCGCGTTTTTTTGTTATAGACAAACTGTTCGTTTGGCTTCAGGATTGTAGGATGTAATAAATTCTGCGTGATCAGCAGCACAGAGCCATCCAGCAGTGTCGTAGTCAGGAGCGAATCGGCCGGATAAGCGGTGACGTTGAACTTCGTCCCAAGCGCTTCGATAGTTTGTTCTTTTGTATTGACAATAAAAGGCTTATCTTCCTCCTTGGCAACTTCAAAATAGGCTTCCCCTTCCAGATGCACGATACGATCGGATTTACCATAATGAGAATCATAGGAGAAAGAAGTCCGGGTTCCGAGGCTGACACGGGTTCCGTCTGGCAAGACAACAACATCCGCTTCAAGCCCATCTCCACCCACATAACGGGTAATCCGGCCATCATGTTCCCTTGAAGAAAAGATAAATACAGTAGAAGTAATAGCTGTGGCAATGATTGCCACAGCCGCATAAGTACTTATGCGGCTCAATAGAGAGAACCTTTTACGCTGGCGAGACTTTCTCTTATTGAGAAGGCGAAGCCAGCTATCTTGTATTTCAGAAGCATCGCGGGAGGGAACACAGGCTTCATAAAGCGCTTTCGTCTCGAAAAACAATTTTTTATTCTCCGCGCTTCCATTCACCCAAGCATAAAAATCGTCTAAAGACCGACCTTGCAACCGTCCCTGCAAATACCCGATGATTAATTCCGAATGTTCGTTTTCCATTTTCACTTAATTATTAGATGCAGATACAAAGTCGACACATGGTTAACTTGGTTCTTACATATACACAACGAACGGGAAAGAAAAAATACTCACAAGAAAAATGATTTTTTTATAAAAATCCATCACACGATTAAAAAACGGAACAACCGGCCTTCCCCTTATTGTCCATATTTCTTGAAAAAAGAAGCTTATCTATAAAAGGAAGATAAGTAGGAACAGATTCGAACAGTTCTTACGCAGATAAAGGAGGGAACGATAAAGCTGGTTCTCGACCGTACGGACAGAGAGATCCAGACGTTCCGCTATTTCGGCCGCTTTCAGACCTTCGAGATAGGACATACGGAAGATTTGCCGGCTTCTTTCAGGCAGTTCGGCAACTTTTTTCATCAGCAAATCGAGCAAATCCTTTCGCATGAAAAGTTCGTCGGATGCCTCAAAGAAGTCAAGCTCTTCCAATTTTAACTGAAGGGCGCGGTGATCGATGATCTCCTGCTCCATATTCATGCGGCGGAGACAATCCAGGCAGGCATTCCGGACGGAGACATAAAGCACCCGTTTCAGGTCATTCTCCGGGAGGCGGAACACCTGCTTGTCCCACAATTTCAGGAATACATCGTGAACAATATCTTCGGCAAAGAAACAGGAAACGAACTTCTCCGCAAAGCGCATCAACATCGGGGCATATTCCGTATAAATATGCCGGTATTGATCTATGTCCAAAGATGTATTCCCCATATCTGCAAATATACAAGAAAATCTAATTATTCATTAACAAACACTTCATGTACGCCCGGCTCATCGAATTTTATCGGTTCGACCTTTCGGGTGACAGCATTCCTCCGATCACGCGCAAGAATTTTCGCGCCGGGATTCCGGACTGCCCGAAGGTAACGGTTTCGGAAATGTTTTTCGTTCAAATCACTTTCCAAATGTACGATTTATTTCCGTATTATTATCAAGGCAACCGCACCAAAGAAAGCATGACAGAGGCTGTTTTCCACGATCATTCTGTTATATATTTATATATGCAAAAACAGGGCATAAAAACACCTCCAACACGGCGGATAAACATCCCCGCACCCCCGGAAAGGTCTCGTATAGACCCGGGTCTGCACCTCTCCCGCACCCGGGTCTCCGCGGTGGGTACACCCGGGTCTCAAGCAGCTCTGCAAGCCGTTTTTGACAAAAGAAAAGCCTGTCTTGATGAAAAAAGAAGCCGTTTTAACATATTCTGCACCTGTTCCCGGACGGTCTCTGTTTTTATCGTATAATTGATACACAGGATGTTATCGTTTTTAACTATGATAGGTGTGATAGATGAATGATAGTTAAAAACGGCAACTATCATTCCATAATATATTGGTTTAAAATAATATACGGACGAATATGATAGTATGATAGTTGTTTTTGCAAAAACATTTATGTAATTGATCCGTATCAGTGGCAAAAACGGATGGACGCTTTATGATTTCGGTGCGGTTGCCCTGCATTATTATTACTCACAGTTTTTATGTACTTTTGTGTCACTATTACTAAGTACCTAAGACTGACAAGATGATAGTTGTAAGAGACACGGAAACATTAAAAGGGAAAAAACTGGTAGCCACTATCGGCTTTTTCGACGGTGTCCATCTGGGGCATCGTTTTCTGATTCGCGAACTGAAGCAAGTAGCGGAAACCGCCGGGTTGCCTTCCGCCGTCATCACGTTTCCCCAACATCCCCGTGCAGTCCTGCACAGCGACTATCAGCCAAAGTTGCTCAACTCGTTCGAAGAGAAGTTGAACCAGTTGGCCTCCACTGGGATCGACTACTGCATCGTGTTGGATTTCACCCTCGAACTATCCCGCCTGACGGCAAAAGAGTTTATCACGACCCTATTGGCAGGCCAATTGCATGTAGACACATTGCTGATCGGCTACGACCATCGCTTCGGGCATAACCGCAAGGATGGCTTCGAACAGTATGTAACATACGGCAAAACTTGCGGCATCCGAGTTATCAAGGCGAAGCGATACAGCGAAGGCGAAGCGGCCATCAGTTCGTCCGAAATGCGGAAACTCCTTGCGGAATGCCGGGTGGAAGAGGCAGCTCATCTGCTGACTTACCCCTATGCGCTGAAAGGAACTATCGTCAGTGGCTATCAGGTCGGCCGGAAATTAGGTTTCCCGACCGCCAATATCCAAGTAGACGATCCCTTCAAGATTATTCCGGGTATCGGCGTATATGCCGTTCAGGTATATCTGAACGGTAAGCGCTACAAGGGAATGCTGTACATCGGCAACCGCCCGACTCTGGACAACGGGGACAATATCACACTGGAGGTAAACATCCTCAATTTCTCAGGTGATATCTACAATAACGAAATAACAGTCGCGTTCATACAACACGTACGAGGTGACATCAAATTCAACACCCTCGACCAACTGATCGACCAATTGAAAAAAGACAGGGAGACGGTGGATAATATATTAACGGAATAAAACATATCATGTACTACGACGCAATAGACCTATTAAAAGGAATGATTTCACGTCCTTCTTTCAGCAGAGAAGAGGGAGAAGTGGCGGATTTTCTCGAGCAGAACTGGAAAAAGGCCGGGTATAAGGTGAACCGCAATGGGAATAACCTGTGGATGGTCGCCCGGGGATTCAATATTAACAAACCGACCTTGCTGCTTAACTCCCATATCGACACCGTCAAGCCGGTTTCGGGCTGGACCAAAGATCCGTTCCATCCGGAAGAGACGGAAGAGGAACGCCTATACGGCCTTGGCAGCAATGATGCAGGCGCGAGTGTAGTTTCCCTATATGAAACATTCAGGGTACTATCAGGAAAGGAACAACCCTACAACCTGATCTTCCTGGCTTCATGCGAAGAAGAGATTTCCGGCAGAAACGGGCTGGAAAAGGTCCTTGCCGACCTCCCTCCCATCACATTCGCCGTTGTCGGCGAACCGACCGGCATGCAACCTGCCGTAGCCGAAAAGGGGCTGATGGTTCTGGATTGCGTAAGCACCGGCAAGGCCGGGCATGCCGCCCGAAACGAAGGGATCAATGCGATCACGCTTGCCATGAAAGATATCGAGTGGTTCAACACCTACCAGTTCCCGGAAAAGAGCGATTTCCTCGGGCCGGTGAAAATGAGCGTCACGATGATCCGCGCCGGGATACAACACAACATCATTCCGGATCGTTGCGAATTTACCGTCGATATCCGGACGAACGAGTTTTATCCCAATGAAAAATTGTTTGAATTGATCAAGCCGCAAGTCGGCTGTAAAATAGAAGCCCGCAGTTTCCGGCTCAACTCCACCCGCACGGATTTGCAACATCCGTTCGTCCGTCGTGCCGTCATGATGGGGAAAAAGCCTTTCGGTTCACCTACTTTGAGCGACCAAGCACTCATGCCTTTCCCCTCCGTGAAGATCGGTCCGGGAAATTCCGCCCGTTCCCATGCCGCCGACGAATATATCGGTCTGATGGAGATACGGGAAGCGATCGATATGTACATCAAGCTGCTTGACCAATTGTCATGAGGGAACTCTTCACGACCATCGGCACACGCTACCTGATTGCCATCCTGAACCTGGCACTGATCTTCATCAACGCCAAAGTACTGGGAGTCGAAGGAGTCGGGCTGGTCGGGTTGATTCTGGCGACAGTAGGAATCGCAACCATGTTCTGCGGAATATTGGCAGGAAACACAATCGTCTATTTCATGAACCGCTATTCCATGCAAGCCGTATTCTTACCCTCTTACTGCTGGACACCGGTCGGAGCAGGTATCGCTTGTGGCTGCATGGCCATCCTCGGAGTGTTTCCCGAAGGGTATGCCCTTGATATTTATATTCTTTCCATCCTGACCTCCCTCGTTACAGCGAACTCCCGTTTTCTGTTAGGAAAGAATCATATCTTCGGATTCAATCTGACTTTCGTCTTGCAAGGAGGATTACTATTCTTCGCGCTGCTATTCCTCTATTACGGATTGAAGATACAGAACGTAACCGCCTATCTGTGGGGAATGTATTTCACAAACGGCATTGCATTCCTCGTCAGCCTCTTCCTGCTCCTGCCGTTTCTGAACAAAAAAGAGGCAGATCCCCGTAAGGGACGCTCCCAATACGCTCTTTTGCAAGAGATGTTCGCCTACGGACTTTGGGGAAGTGCAGACAATATAGCCGAAATTCTGACTACCCGCCTCAACTATTTCCTGATCAAACAGTTTGCAGGGTTAGGTAGCGTCGGGTTATTGGATGCAGGAACCAAAATGTCCGAAAGTGTCTGGCACATCAATCGCAGCATCGGCTTTATCACATACAGCCACATTGCCCAAACACATAATCACGAAGAGCAAAAACAAATCACGCTCCGGTTCTTCAAACTAACCTTTTGTGCCGTAACGCTTGCGACCGGTTGCATTCTTCTGATACCGGAATGGATCTATACGGATTATCTGTTCAGTAACGAGTTTGCAGGGATGCACAATGTCATCACAGGACTGTCAGCCGGAATCATAGCGCTGGCCTGCAACAGCATACTATGCCAATATTTTACCGGAAGCGGTCAAATACGCTACAGCGCAGTCAGTTCTTTTGTCGGTTTGATAAGCCTGCTTGGTTCGGGCTACCTGCTGATTCCGCACTACGGAGTGTTCGGATCGGCCATCAGTTCCAGTATCGCATTCTGCACCATGCTGGCATTCTCCATGATTATCTTCTGTTGGAAAACGAAAGCTCGACCAAAGGACTTTCTGATCAGTAAAGAGAATGTGAAACTCGTACTCCGGAAGCTCCGGTTGACACATGACGGCAGCCAATCCTGACACAACCCCTGATCAACCTTGATATGCCTTTTCGTCAATCTAACCACAGAGCCGGATTCAATTTCGTTTTTTCTTTCCAAAGCTGGAAATGAAGGATCGTGGCATTGCCATCCTCGGTATCGGTAAAGATCTTTCCGATCGCCTGGCGGATGCTTACCTTATCGCCTGCTTTCACATAAACCTGGCTCAAGTTGCTATATACCGTCAAGTAATTTCCGTGACGAATAATGACCGAATTGTTATATCCCGGAACAACGAACACGCGCGTCACCTCGCCATTGAACACCGCACGAGCATCCGCACCCGGAGAGGTCTGGATATCGATACCGCTGTTATTCGTACGGACATACTTCAGTTCCTGATGCTGCTGCTCGCCAAAGGCAGCGACAATCGTATGGCGGCCAGATACAGGATAAGGCAGACGGCCCTTATTGCCTGCAAAATCATCGGACAAGCGTTTCTCGGCCTTTGTCATGGCATACCCGCCTTTGGTGTCGGCGACGCGTTCTTCACGGGCCGGTTCTGTCTCCGGAGCAGCATCTGGCACTTTCTTTCCTGAAGCAGCCGCCTTTTCACGCGCCAAGCGGTTCCTTTCAGCGCGAGCAACACGTTCGCGGGCAGCTTTGGCCTCAGCTTCGGCACGGGCGATTTCTTCAGCTATCTGTTTCTCGATCTGGCGATTCAGGGCATCAGCCTGCTTCTGTTTTTGTTTCAGGTCGGCCTGTAACTGCTTTTGTTTCTTATTTAACTGCTGTACTTCTTCCTTCTGATTCGATTCTTCTGTCTGAAGCTTGCGGCTTTCATCCTCACGCACACCCAATAAAGCGTTCTTCTCGGCACGCGTCTTTTCCAGTTCTTTCTGCTTACCGGCAATCTCCTTCTGTTTATCGATTATTGCGGATGCCTGCTTCTTCTGCCAGCCTGCGTACTCGCGAAGATAACGCATACGACGTAGGGACTGGGCAAAATTGTCGGCAGAAAGGATAAACAGCAACTTATCCTGTGAACTACGGCGCTTGTATATGCTTTGAACTGATTTACCGTAATTCTGCCGTTTATTCCCCAATTCTTTTTCCAGTTGAGAGATATTCCGTTGCGAAACAACTATTTGCTTATCTATTTCACTGATCTCCTGATTCAAAAGGTTAATGACCTGTTTACGAGAAAGGATCTGTTTGGAAAGCAAGTTCAGCCGGTTCAGCGAGTTACGCGCCGTCTGCCGCGTCTCGTCCAATAACTGGCTGGTCATCTCAATCTCGGCAAGTGCAGCTTTACGCCGCTCTTCGAGTTCGCGCACTCTTGCCGAATTCTGTGCGAAAACAGAATCTATCGACAATACGAATATGACGAACCAGAAATATCTCATTCTACATTTTATTACTACCCAACGATTTGAGGATCTGAGCCAATGTTATACGTTTATATTTGGAAGGAACGGAAGAATCCATTTTTACTGGGACATCCGTCTGCATGCGAGAAAAATGCAATGTTATTCCTCCTTGTGAAACACCATCCTTCATCACCTGAACATCCATCTTCATTGGAAACGGTTGTCCGTCCCCCAGGCGAAAATCAGCATAGTCCCATTGTAGAGCGTAACGGTTCGAAGGTTCGGCAATACAGGTTGAAAGAATCTTCTCCTCACCGTCCGCCAGAAAGGTATATAGCAGCCCCATCACATCTTTCACCCGTATTTCGGCTGCGAGTCCTTCCTGTTTCAACTCAAAACGACCATACTGCTTCGGACTGATCTCCTGTTGTCCGGGAAGGAACAGATGATTGGTAAACAAAGCCTGCAGATTATAGAAATTAAAATCGATCGGTGTCTGCCCTTTCAAGTTGGCATAATTATCAGCCACATAGCACTTGTTCATGCGGTCGATCACCTTTACACTATCCACACTGATCTCGGCACGGAAAACCTCGATACCCAAAAAAGGTTGTACGGACAACTGAAAAGCGCTGTCTTTTACCATCTTCAAGTCCACACGAGAACTCACACTGTTGCCCGGCAGATTCAAATCCACATTCAGGCGAGCGGTCAAAGTTTCGTACTTGAATGCCTGCTTCTGTATAAGCGCGAAAAATTCATCATGCGCTTTCGTCCCGCCTGCTTCGACCGTAGCGATTTTCCTGGTCGATTTACAGCCCGTAAACGACAAGCCGATAATTAGAACCAGTGCAAATATTAGGCTTATCTTATTCATTCCCGACCTCCTCTTCTATATAGTTCCCTTCTGCGATCTTACGATCCAGCACATCGCTCTCTTTTCCCATCTCCTTTGCTTTCTTCCACTGTTCAAGCGCCTTTTCCTTCTCTCCGCTCATAAAAAGGATATCGCCGTAATGGTCCACCAGCTCGAAACTTTTAGTCGTATCCTTGGCAAGTGCACTTTCTATGTATATCTTGGCAAGCGTATAGTTTCCCTGTACAAAAAATATCCAAGCATATGTGTCGAGGTAAGTCGAATTGTCCGGTTCCAGTTTGACCGCTAACGCGCTCATCCGCTCCGCCTTCTTTAAGTCTTTCTTTTCCAACGAAAGGAAATAGGCATAATTATTAAGAACAACTACATTTTTATCATTGTATTTCAATGCTTCGTCATACGCCTTATAAGTTTCCGGCATATTCTTGATCTGATAGTAAATATCACCTATCTGCCCGTAAAAATCCGATTTCAATCCGATATTCGTCTCCGGGATAATCTCCAGACCCGTTTTATAAGTATCCAAAGCTTCCTGATACTTTTCCTGCTGGAAATAAGCGATCCCAAGATAAAAATAATACTCTGGTGCATCAGGGAAAAGTTCCTGGCAACGGGTACAGATACGGATCATTTCAGGAATATCTTCAGACTTCAATGCCAAGTTCAAAAGTTGTTGCCAAGCAGTAACATCCGAAGGTTCCATCTCGGTAATCAGTTGAAATTGAAAACGAGCCTCGTCAGCTTTTCCCTGCGTAAACAGCAAGCTACCATACATTTGTTTCAGATGAGTATCTTCCGGATGCTGCTCCAGCAATGCCTGGAAAAGGACATTCGCGCTTTCGGTTCCCTTTTTCGTCTGTTGCAGTTTCAGAATATAACGGGACAGAATACCGACTTTCGTATCAACATCCAGCTTCTCATTCACCAATGCATTGCGTATCTGCGTCTCGGCGGCATCCTTATTACCGACAACTTCATAATAGTTAGCCATAGAAACAATATAATAAGGACTTTTCGGATCGATTTCGTATGCCTTCTGATAATATTTCAAGGCTTTGACCGTATCGCTCTTTTCGAGGTGGAGATCACCCAAAATTATCTGATAACGAGATTCCATTGGAAACTTGGCAGCAAGCTTTTCCACCTCTTTGAACGCATTGCCTGCTTGCTCCAACGCATTATACAATTTATATTTTTGCATGGAAAGGACTTCACTCATGCCGATAGACGATTCGAGAGCGTCATAAGCATCAATCGCCTTTCCGATTTCACCTTTCTGCGTAAGCGCATCCGCCAGATAATAGTTCAATTCCGGCTTTCCAGGATAATCTTTTACAAGTTTCTCATACTCTTCCGCCGCTTCGCCGAACATACCAAGATTACGGCTCATTGTCGCCAATGCCAGCCGATAAGTAAAATTATCGGAACTGTAAGCCACCGCACGCCGCAACATCTCCAGCGACTTTTCCGGCCGGTCCAGTTGAGCATAAAACGAAGAAAGCTCGTATAAGACGGCCGATGCAGTCGAGTCAATAGCCAGACAATGATTGAAAGCATCATAAGCGGCATCGAATTTTCCGGCTGCTTTCAAGTTCAGCCCTTCATAGAAGAAGTAATCGAATTTCCGCTGATCCTCGACACTTACTTTATCCGGCCCCGACGATGTTTCCACCTTCGCATTCTGATCCTGCGCTCTCAACGATTGCGAACTCCCGATCAGGAATAATAGAAAAGATATCGAGATCAGAGACTTTAGTATCTCTCCCATATTTTCTAACTCTTAATTTTTAATTCTCAATTATCTCCCCGTGTGACCAAAACCGCCAGCCCCCCGTTCGGTGTCGTCCAACACTTCCACCGGTCGCCAAACGACCTGGCTGTGAGTCGTGACCACCATCTGGCAAATACGTTCCCCATCGTTGATGGTAAACGGTTCGGATGAGAGATTTACCAGAATTATGCCGATCTCACCGCGATAGTCCGCATCAATAGTGCCCGGCGTGTTCAACAATGTGATGCCATGTTTCAATGCCAAGCCACTACGAGGACGCATCTGTGCCTCATAGCCTTCCGGCAATGCGATATATAATCCGGTCGGTATCAGTTTCCGCTCGAGGGGATTCAAAACTACCGGTTCCGTCAAATTTGCACGAATGTCCATTCCTGCCGACAGCGGAGTCGCATATCCCGGCAGCGGATGGTGTGACTTATTGATGATCTTTACTTCCATAATCTCTATTTATTTCCGGGCAAATTTACGCAAATATCCCTGAAGTATTCTCATGATTTTAGATTTATTAATTCAGGGACAAGGCAGGCACAAAGATTATTAGAAAAGATATTTGAAAGAATTTTAACACTCATCCGTAAACGAGGTATCAAATAACAATTCGGTACTGTACATTTTCCTTAGTTTCCCTTCATAATATCTTTGTAAAACAAGATATATAAAGCCTGTATCTGTTATTTCAGCGCGATTACCCTATAAGACAAACAAGATATATACGTATATTGTTCTTTTTCATTATATTTGTATCCATCATTCGTTCATTTCGAAATATAACACAAATAATATAACATGAAGAAAACAATCCTATTCCTCCAAGCTGCAGCACTGGGGCTTTTGACAGCCTGTAGCCAGCCTTCCGGTGAAGGACAACTATGCAATGAGATCCAGTATGTGAACCCATTTATCGGAACTGGGTTTCACGGGCATACCTTTCCTGGTGTTACCCGTCCTTTTGCACTCGTACAGGTCAGTCCCGATACACATATCATGGGCTGGGATGCCAGTAGCGGATATCATTATGATGACAACCAGATATACGCTTTCAGCCATACGCATCTGTCTGGCACGGGTATCGGCGACCTAGGAGATGTGGCAATATTGCCTTTCTCCGGTGGTGACTCCATCAAGCCGATAGCGACCTTCAAAAAGGAGACGGAAAAAGCAGCACCGGGCTATTATGCAGTACGTCTCGACAATTTCGGGATTAATGTGGAACTGACCAGTACAAACCGCGTCGGGTTCCATAAATACACATACGATAATCCGAAAGACCGCCGCGTCCTTCTCGATCTCGGCCATGTGCTGCAACCAAACTGGGGACATAAGCTAATAGGGAACGAATATCTTTTTGTAAACGATTCGACGGTGGAAGGAACCATCAAGACACAGGGATGGGCGCATTTCCATTCCGTCTCTTACCGGATAACCTTCTCTGAACCGATCGAAACGCTATACCAGTATATCGACGGGAATTTGCGTAAGGATTCGTTGTTTTTGCGTCTCAACACACCGGGAGACCTAAAATTCCATTACAAATTTGCAGAGAACGACAAGCCGCTCTATGTAAAAGTGGCGATTTCTCCTGTTGATACGGATGGTGCGGAAAGAAATATGCAGGCAGAGCTACCGGAATGGAATTTCGACGCTACACGAAACGAATCCGCGCATATCTGGAACAAAGCTTTAAACGATATCCAGATCGAAAGCTCTGATCCGAAAGTGATGGTGAACTTCTACACGGCTCTCTATCACACAATGATTGCGCCATACGTTTATCAAGATGTAGACGGACGTTACCTGGGAATGGACAAAAAAGTACACCGGGCGGAACTTGGCTATATGAACTATTCCGTCTTCTCACTTTGGGACACGTTCCGCGCCTTACATCCGCTAATGACGATCATCCAACCCAAACGAGCCGCCGACTGGGGAAAAGTGCTCGTGCAAGGATACAAAGAAGGAGGAATACTCCCAAAATGGCCGTTAGCTTCCAGTTATACAGGTTGCATGGTAGGTTATCCGGCAGTCTCCATACTGGCTGATCTGGTAACTAAAGACTTAGCGGAAGACGATCTGGATGTTTGGGTCGAAGCAGGTGTCCGTTCTTCTGTCTATAGGGAAGATCTGGCAGAAAAATTCAAAGGAACACGTGAGCTGGATTTGATTACCCGCCACCCTTATTATAAAGAGAAATACGGATTTGTTCCGGCCGACTCAGTTCCCGAGTCTGTTTCTTGGGGATTGGAAATGGCCTACTACGACTGGTGTATCTCCCAGATAGCCACCAAAGCGGGTAATACGGAACTGGCTAAAGAGTATGCTACAAAAGCCGCATACTACAAACACTATTTGGACCCGGAAACCAAGATGATGCGCGGAATAATGGGCGATGGTTCTTTCCGCACACCGTTCAATCCTCGTTATTCTTCACACATGAAAAGCGATTATACTGAAGGGAATGCCTTTCAATGGAGTTTCTTTGTCCCTCATGATATGGACAAATTCATCGAGACGATCGGAGGCAAACAGGAACTGGAAACGCGTTTAGATACATTGTTTACCACCTCTTCCCAAGTTGACGGTGAAGAAGCTTCCGGTGATATCACCGGTCTGATCGGCCAATATGCCCACGGTAACGAACCGAGCCATCACATGGCTTATCTCTACAACTGGACGGATGCCCCTTGGAAAGGACAGGAACGTCTGGACCAGATCATGCAGAATTTCTATACCAACGAACCAGACGGCATCATTGGGAACGAGGACTGCGGGCAGATGTCAGCCTGGTATGTGATGAGTGCGCTAGGCTTATACCAAGTCGCTCCCGGTATTCCGGTTTATACATTAGGCCGTCCGATGATCAATAAAGCACTTATTCGGGTAAAAGGCGGGATATTCAAAATCCAGGTGAAAAACAACAGTGCAGCCAACAAATACATCAAAAAAGTTAGACTGAACAACAAAGAACTCAAAACCCTGTTCATCAACCACAACGACATCATAAAAGGAGGCGAACTGGAGTTTATCATGACCGATCAACCGGTAAAGTAAATTCTTATAAAGAAACACACAAAACAAAGGACGGATCAGTGTACAGATCCGTCCTTTGTTTTGTGTTCACCTATCAACAACCAAATTAAAAGACTTTATCCAGAGCTTGTTAAAGTTTTATTCAATAACATCCTGATTTAAGGTTTTCTTGATAATATTGTCAATGTGTTTCTTCTAAATCCGTATAATACATAATTATTTGAAGTTTGATAACCAAAAACAATCATTTTGACGGAAAGAGGAAACACGCTTTTTATTTCAAACTACAAAATTTAAACAGGATCTAAGTAAATAAATTTGGATTATAAGAATATTTTCCTACCTTTGTACTCACAATCAGGAATGATTGCAATCTACATCGCGGAGTGGAGCAGTGGTAGCTCGTTGGGCTCATAACCCAAAGGTCGTAAGTTCGAGTCTTGCCTCCGCAACTTTTTAAGGAATAAGTATAAAAGAGGTGTACAAGACTGTACACCTCTTTTGCTATTTGGGCTTAATATGCAAAAAGTAGGGGTCAGTAGAAATTTAATTCCTCAAGCGTACGGCAGGTCACCGGGGATGTCTCCATATGTCTCTTCTAAAAAAACTCCAAATTCTTTGGAGTATCGGGTACCCTTGGCAACTATATCCAGGTCGATGGGAATACTGAAGCTCTTACCTGTGCGTAAGTCAGTCCAACGTCTGCGTCTGATTTTGAGAATCACCTTATGGTCTCTTACGGGAAAGTCAGTCACGCTTACTGCTTCCATAAAACCTTTGGATTCAAAATGTACGTCTTTAATCAATTCCGGATTCATTTTTTCATCCAGACTAATATAAATCTCTTGAGAGGTTTGTCCAACTCCTGAAATAAGAAAGTAATCTAATATCTGTGCAAGCAACACGAGGCGGGTAAGCAGGTTCAAGTTATCGTTTTCCATAATGCGAAGTAAGTAATACCCCACTAACATAAAAAATAATCCCCACTAAAAATCTACTGACCCATGATCCCCAATATCCTTCCGTATAGAAAACAAAAAAGGATGTATCATCTATTTCGATACACCCTCTTGATATAGTCGGGATGAGAAGACTCGAACTTCCGACCTCCACGTCCCGAACGTGGCGCGCTAGCCAACTGTGCTACATCCCGTTTTTTGATTACGGTTGCAAAGGTACAACTTTTTTTGAAATTGCAAATAGTTTTGCTGTTTTTTTCCAAAAGTAACCACCAAAATTCGGAAATCGTATGATGATATGCCCAAGGAAGAAAAAAAACGTATTTGTATACAATTGTTTATAGATCTATTGAGAATTGTTTGATTGATATTTTCCAAGCGTTTTTTTGAGAAATATCAATCATTTAATATGCTGATTACAATATATTAATACGCTGTGCTTTTAAGAGTGATAGAGAATCTCCTTGCTATTTCCGTCCGAAGTCTGCCGGGATTTCTCCCCATTCTGAAGTTTCCCATTTCAGGATAGGGGTTGTGTAAGTGTTGGTGTTTAACCATTTTTCGGCTCGTTCGATCAGGTCGAAGACAGGTTCGTTTTCTGGCACACGCTTCAAGAGTGTCTTACATTTCTTTTTTTTTACCCAGCCGATGGCGTTCCGGCTGTCAGAGTAGATCGGAAGGCTGCTCTTTTTCTGTTTTAGTAAGGCAAGGCCGTGTACCAAAGCCAGGAATTCGCCGATGTTGTTTGTCCCTTTCTTTAACGGTCCAATCCGGAAGACCTCTTGCATGGTCGGTGGATAAACGCCTCTGTATTCCATGTCTCCCGGATTTCCGCTACAAGCGGCATCCACGCAAAGACTTTCCCAGATCGGTTTTCCGAGCGGAGTTTTTGGAGCGAGGTTTGCTGCCGATTTGGAAGAGGATACTGTTTTCAGATAATGTTCATATCCTTTCTCAAAAGCTTTCGTCGCTTCCTCTTCGGTTTTGAACGACTTGTATTTTGCTCCTTCCTGTCCGTCCACCTGCGCCTTGCATTCTCTCCAAGTGTCATATATACCCGGAGCCACGCCTTTCCACACTACATAATATTTCTTTGTCATAATCGAAGAAGTATGGGGTCAAAGGTAAAAATTATCTGGCATAAGACAGGAGTCCTTAGCGGAAAAAGTTTACATTTGCAGGAAACAATCATACAGATATGAAACGTATATTTCTGATTGGATATATGGGAGCCGGCAAAACCACTGTAGGAAAAGTGTTATCCCGACAGTTAGGACTCTCGTTTGTCGATCTGGATCATTATATAGAAGGTCGTTATCATAAGACTGTCGGTCAGCTTTTTGCCGAGAAAGGGGAAGAAGCGTTCCGGGAAATCGAACGGAGGATGCTCCGTGAAGTTGCTGCTTTTGAAAATGTCCTGATATCGACCGGAGGCGGTACTCCCTGTTTTTTCGATAACATGGAGTTTATGAATGGAACCGGACAAACCGTTTACCTGAAGGTCTCGGTGTGGGAATTGGCGAAACGTTTGGAGCTTTGCAAATCCACCCGTCCGGTATTGAAAGGCCGTTCAGGCGATGAACTGAAAAATTTTATTGCCGAAAGCTTGGAGAAAAGAGAGCCTTTCTATTTGAAGGCGGAGATCGTGTTCGATGTGGAAGAAATGCTTACCGATCAGGATGTACATAAAATATCACAAGAACTGGTGACACGATTATAAAAATGGAAAGTTGATGTTAAATATGAGCGAATTCCCATTTTGAATCTATAATTTGTAAGATGGACAGACAAGGACAGGGCGCTTATGTCCCGCAGGAGCTTTTGAAAGAACTTAGCAAGGTAAGCAATCGCTTACTGATAGGAATTCCCTGTGAACGGGTAGAAGGAGAGTGCCGCCTGGCTCTGACTCCTGAAGCGGTCGACATGTTGACTGACCGTGGGTATCGCGTTTTGGTAGAAGCCAGGGCGGGCTTGGGAATCAATTATTCCGATAACCATTATTCGGAGGCGGGAGCCGAGATAGTGGCGACGGCAACTGAAGTGTTCCAGGCGGACATCATCCTGAAGATCCTGCCGCCGCTTGCTGCCGAGGTGATGATGATGAAACCACGTGCTACGTTGTTTTCGACCATTCAGTTCAATACTTTCTCGCATGAGGCTTTCGAGTTGATGATGGCTAAACGGATTACGGCTGTAGCATATGAGTTGCTGGCGGATGACAAGCAGCGTTGTCCGGTACTGAACGCGATTTCCGAGATCGAAGGAATTGCTTCCATCACGATCGCTTCCGAGCTGTTGAGCAATACGCAAGGCGGAAAAGGAATCTTGCTGGGAGGTATACCGGGCGTTTCGCCTACTGAGGTCGTGGTTATCGGGGCTGGTAATGCCGGGACGGTTGCCACCCGCGCTGCAATAGCGCTGGGTGCTTCCGTAAAGGTGTTTGACGAGGATATCAACAAGCTCCGGACTATCCAGCAGGTGTTGAGCCAAGGTTTGTTCACTTCTACTTTTCATCCGAATGTGTTGCAAAACGCTTTCCGAACCGCCGACGTGGTGATCGGGGCGATGCGCTACATCAATACACACCGTCGGTATATCATTAGCGAAAATATGATTCGTGTCATGAAACGCGGAGCCTTGGTGATTGATCTGAGGATCAACCAAGGTGGTTGTTTCGAGACGACCTGCTGTCTTCATCCTTCCGATCCGGAAGTGTTCGAACAGTATGGCGTGTTGCACTATTGCCGGCAGAATATCAGCAACAGTGTGGCACGTACCACTTCGATGGCCTTGAGTAATATTTTCGTCCCGATGCTTTTCCGGCTTGGCGACGCCGGTGCCGTGCAAGGAATGATCAAGAGTGATCCAGGATTCAGGAATGGAGTTTATATGTATTGTGGGAGGCCTGTTAATAGCTATGTTTCCAATAAATTCGGTTTGTCATCGAATAACATAGACTTGTACCTTTCGGCGTTTTAATCCATAAAAGTTTTGAACTCGCAAAGTTTATTCTTTACTTTGCGACCAATCTTAAATATCAATAAGTGATTAAGCTAATTTATATAATACTATGGCAGAACAGACAAAAGTAATGGCATTAGAGAAAGTTGTCATTCGGTTCTCTGGCGATTCCGGTGATGGAATGCAGTTGGCCGGGAACATTTTTTCGACGATTTCCGCTACGGTGGGAAATGGTATCAGTACATTCCCCGATTATCCGGCAGACATCCGTGCCCCGCAAGGTTCGCTGACAGGCGTTTCCGGATTTCAGGTACATATCGGGGCCGACAAGGTGTTTACGCCTGGGGACAAGTGTGATGTTTTGGTCGCTATGAATGCGGCGGCCTTGAAGATGCAATATAAGTTTGCAAAATCAACAGCTTGCATAATCATCGACACGGATTGTTTCCAAAAGGCGGACTTGGAAAAAGCCGCGTTTAAAACAGATAACCCTATTGAAGAGATGGGCATTAAGCAAGATGTCATTGCTGCTCCGATCACACAGATGGTAAAGGACTGTCTGGCTGAAACGGGTATGGATAACAAATCTATGTTGAAATGCCGCAATATGTTTGCGTTGGGATTGGTTTGCTGGTTGTTCAACCGTGACCTGTCGATTGCTGAAAACTTTTTGCGTGAGAAGTTTGCCAAGAAGCCGGCAGTTGCCGAAGCCAATATCAAAGTGATACATGCAGGTTATGACTATGGGCATAACACACATGCTTCGGCCAACCATACATACAAAGTTGAAACAAAGGTGAAAGTTCCCGGGAAATATATGGACATCAGCGGTAATAAGGCGACAGCCTACGGTTTGATCGCTGCTGCCGAGAATGCCGGTTTGCGGTTGTTCCTTGGTTCTTATCCGATTACGCCAGCCACTGATATTCTGCATGAACTGTCCAAACATAAGTCGTTAGGTGTGATGACCGTGCAGTGCGAAGACGAGATTTCCGGTTGTGCAACGGCTGTCGGAGCTTCGTTTGCTGGTGCTTTGGCCGTCACCTCTACTTCCGGACCTGGAGTCTGCCTGAAATCTGAAGCGATGAACTTGGCTGTCATCACTGAATTACCGCTCGTTGTGGTAAATGTACAGCGCGGAGGACCTTCCACCGGGTTGCCTACAAAGTCGGAACAGACTGATCTGTTGCAGGCTTTGTTCGGACGTAACGGAGAATCTCCGATGCCGGTATTGGCGGCAGCTTCTCCTACCCACTGCTTTGATGCCGCATACGAGGCTTGTAAGATCGCTTTGGAACACATGACGCCGGTAGTGTTGCTGACAGATGCATTCGTGGCAAATGGTTCCGGGGCATGGAAATTACCGGAGTTATCCGATTATCCGGCAATCAATCCGCCGTATGTCACTCCGGAGATGAAAGAGAATTACACTCCGTATCAGCGAAATCCGGAAACGGATGTCCGTTATTGGGCGATCCCCGGACAAGAAGGCTTTATGCACATTTTGGGCGGTTTGGAGAAAGACAGTAATACAGGAGCTATCTCAACAGATTCGGATAATCACGACTTGATGTGTCGTTTGCGTGCTGCAAAAGTCGCTAAGATTCCAGTGCCGGATGTCAAGGTAGAAGGTTGTGTTGACGATGCCGATCTGTTGATTGTCGGTTTTGGTGGAACTTACGGACATCTTTATTCTGCCATGGAAGAAATGAATGCGGCCGGAAGGAAAGTGGCATTAGCTCATTTTGTCAATCTGAACCCGTTGCCTGCCAATACGGCAGAAGTTTTGTCACGCTACAAGAAAGTGGTGGTGGCAGAGCAGAATCTTGGTCAGTTTGCCGGTTATCTTCGTATGAAAGTGGATGGCTTCGTTCCTTACCAGTATAACGAAGTGAAAGGACAGCCGTTTGTTGTGAGCGAGTTGGTCGACACGTTCACTGAAATAATAAACAAGTAAGAACCGTAAAGAAAGTAAAGACAATGAGTGAATATACAGCAAAAGATTTCAAAAAAGGGCAACCTCGTTGGTGTCCTGGATGTGGTGACCATTTCTTTTTGGCTTCGCTGCACAAAGCGATGGCCGAGTTGGGCGTTGCACCTCACGATACGGCCGTGATTTCGGGTATCGGGTGTTCCAGTCGCTTGCCTTATTACATGAACACGTATGCCATGCAGACCATTCATGGCCGGGCTGCTGCAGTTTCTACTGGTTTTAAGGTGGCAAATCCGAAAATGACAGTTTGGCAGATATCCGGAGACGGTGATGGCTTGGCGATCGGCGGAAACCATTTCATTCATGCCGTGCGCCGCAATATCGACCTTAACATGATCCTGTTAAACAATCGTATCTACGGCTTGACGAAAGGACAATATTCACCTACTTCCCCACGCGGTTTCGTCAGCAAATCGTCTCCTTACGGAACGGTTGAAGACCCTTTCTGTCCGGCTGAACTGTGTTTTGGTGCTCGTGGACGTTTCTTCGCTCGTGCCGTTGCGACGGATGCACCCGGAACGGTAGCCGTTTTGAAAGCCGCTGCCGTGCATAAAGGAGCTTCCGTTTGCGAGATACTTCAGAACTGTGTGATCTTTAACGACGGAACGCATGCGTCTGTCTATTCAAAAGAAGGACGTGCAAGAAACGCGATCTATCTGGAACATGGCAAACCGATGCTGTTTGGTGAAAACAAGGAATTCGGTTTGATGCAGGAAGGATTCGGTCTGAAAGTGGTCAAGTTGGACGAAAATGGAATCACGGAAAAAGACATCCTTATCCATGATGCCCATTGCCTGGATAATACGTTGCAGTTGAAGTTGGCTCTGATGGAAGGTCCCGATTTCCCGATTGCATTAGGTGTGATTCGTGACGTGGAGGCTCCGACTTATGAAGAGGAGGTCCATAAACAACTGGATGAAGTCGCGGGCAAGAAGAAATATCGTAATTTCCGAGAACTGTTGGTTACAAACGATATCTGGGAAGTAAAATAAGGAAACCTTTGGGCTCGTTTTTATGTGGAAAAACTGTAAATCCGGAAAAAATACCGAGATTTACAGTTTTTCTTATTTATCTTAGTTACAAACAACGCCAGCTCGCGATTAAACGTCTTACTTCCTGATGACAAGCTATCCGTGAGTTGTTAGGAATGGCAGGATTTGACGTTAACAACATGGAAAAGTTTACTTATTGCCGAAAAATTTCCTTAATACGTTATCGGCTATGAAAAATTGTATTATTTTTGTACCGTGATTAACAAGGCGAGGGAACAACGAGTTAGGAATAAAGATGATTTGCCTTGTATTTTATACGTTGAGTAGAGAGAAAAGTTATATAAAGTCAATCAATTAAATTAATTTCAAGATGGCTACATTAGATTTAAGCAAGTATGGAATTCAGGATGTGAAAGAAATCCTGCACAATCCGTCTTACGATGTTCTGTTCGCAGAAGAAACGAAACCGGGTTTGGAAGGCTTTGAAAAAGGCCAGGTAACAGAACTGGGTACTGTAAACGTAATGACAGGTGTTTACACAGGTCGTTCTCCTAAAGATAAATTTTTTGTAAAGAACGAAGCCAGCGAAGATTCAGTATGGTGGACTTCTGAAGAATATAAAAACGATAACAAACCTTGTTCTGAAGAAGCTTGGGCTGATTTGAAAGCTAAAGCTGTAAAAGAATTATCAGGTAAACGTTTGTTTGTAGTCGATACTTTCTGCGGCGCTAACGAAGCTACTCGTATGAAAGTTCGTTTCATCATGGAAGTAGCATGGCAGGCACATTTTGTAACTAACATGTTTATCCGCCCGACAGCTGAAGAACTGGCTAATTACGGAGAACCTGATTTCGTATGTTTCAACGCTTCTAAAGCTAAAGTTGACAACTACAAAGAATTGGGCTTGAACTCTGAAACAGCTACCGTATTCAACCTGAAGACTAAGGAACAGGTTATCCTGAACACTTGGTACGGTGGTGAAATGAAGAAGGGCATGTTCTCCATTATGAACTACATGAATCCGTTGCGTGGTATCGCTTCTATGCACTGTTCCGCTAACACGGATAAGGAAGGTACAAGCTCTGCTATCTTCTTCGGTCTGTCTGGTACAGGTAAGACTACTTTGTCTACCGACCCGAAACGCCTGTTGATCGGTGATGACGAACACGGATGGGATAACGAAGGTGTGTTCAACTACGAAGGAGGTTGCTACGCCAAGGTTATCAATCTGGACAAAGAAAGCGAACCGGATATCTACAACGCTATCAAACGTGACGCTCTTCTTGAAAATGTTACGGTTGCTGCCGACGGTACAATCGACTTTGCAGATAAGAGCGTAACTGAAAACACACGTGTTTCTTACCCGATCTATCACATCGAAAACATCGTTAAGCCGGTTTCTAAAGGCCCGCACGCAAAACAGGTTATCTTCCTGTCTGCTGATGCATTCGGCGTATTGCCTCCGGTATCTATCCTGAACCCGGAACAGACTCAGTATTACTTCCTGTCTGGCTTTACAGCTAAATTAGCTGGTACAGAACGTGGTATCACTGAACCGACTCCGACATTCTCTGCTTGCTTCGGTGCTGCTTTCTTGTCACTGCACCCGACAAAATACGGCGAAGAATTGGTTAAGAAGATGGAAATGACCGGTGCTAAGGCTTATTTGGTTAATACTGGTTGGAACGGTACTGGCAAACGTATTTCCATCAAGGATACAAGAGGTATCATCGATGCTATCTTGGACGGTTCTATCGAAAAAGCTCCGACTAAGACAATCCCGTATTTCGACTTTGTCGTTCCGACTGAATTGCCGGGTGTCGATCCTAAGATCTTAGATCCGCGTGATACTTACGCTGATGCTGCACAGTGGGAAGAAAAGGCAAAAGATTTGGCTGGCCGTTTCATTAAGAACTTCGCTAAGTTCACAGGTAATGAAGCTGGTAAAAATCTGGTTGCTGCCGGTCCGAAATTGTAATAATATACATAACGACCATATAAGAGCGCAGGACTTCGGTTCTGCGCTTTGTTTTTATTATCCTTCTGAGGTTCATGAATTGAATTGCCATCCGGAACCACTTCTCTTCTTCCATGAAAATTTCGCAAACCAACCATCATACTATCATGCGTTTATCATGCTTTTTAAATGGCTATTTGTCTATACAACTGATAATGTATCATTTATGCTTACGCATGCATAAATAGCCATCGCCGGAAAAGATGCAAAAACAGGGCATAAAAGCGCCTCTAACACGGCGAATAAACACCCCCGCATCCCCGCAAAGGTCTCGCACAGACCCGGGTCTGCACCTCTCCCGCACCCGGGTCTCCGTAGTGGGTACACCCGGGTCTCAAGCGGCTTTAAAAGTTGTTTTTGACAAAAGAAAAGCCTGTCTTGATGAAAAAAGAAGCCGTTTTAACATATTCTGCACCTGTTCCCGGACGGTCTCTGTTTTTATCGTATAATTGATACACAGGATGTTATCGTTTTTAACTATGATAGGTGTGATAGATGAATGATAGTTAAAAACGGCAACTATCATTCCATAACATATTGTTTTAAAACAATATACAAATGAATATGATAGTATGATAGTTGTTTTGGCAAAAACATGTATGGTTAGTCCGTATCGGTCGGTGGTGAAAACAGAGGGATGCTTTATGATTTTGGTGCGGTTGCCCTGGCTAAATTTATAAATGTTAGGATATTTAAAAATTTATTCTTATCTTTATCCCAAATTATCTGTTAATGTGGGATATGAAGTATAACATGATTAGACGTTTAATACTGGTCGTTGGGATTATAGTGTCTTTGTCATCGTGTGGCGGGAATATTGCTTACCGGATAGAAGGGAAACTTACTAATCTGGAAGATCAGACTTTATATGCCGTTTTCGAGAATGAAGATATAAAAGTCGTAGATACGGTGACTTGCGAGAAGCCGGGTGAATTTTTGATCGAAAAGAAACAGGGCGATTTCCGGGAGGTGACGATTTTTTTTGCCGATAAGAGGCATTGGGTAACAGCCTATTTGGAAAAGGGGGAGAAGGTGACGATCACCGGAGATGCCACTTGTCCTATCATGTTGCGTGTCAAAGGCGGGCGGATTAATGACCGGCTTTCTGCTGCAAAAAAAGAAATGGCTCCTTTATTGAAGGAACAGGCTGATCTGATCGGTCAACTGAATAGGAAGAATAGAGAAAACATTAACAGTTCGATAGAGGAAGCGGATATGGTTTCGCGCTTGGCGAATGTAAACCATCTGTTAAGTGAGGCTGCCGCCGCCGCTATTAAGAAATATCCGGATGAAGAGGCCTCTGCCGTATTGATACAACATTATTTCAACCATCCGGACGATACCCGGCAGATGGATGAGTTGCTGGCTGTCTTGAACCCGAAATTAAATAATTTTTATATAGTAAGGAAGTTGCAAGAGCATAGCGCGCGGGCAAAAAGGACGGCTTTGGGAGCTGAGGCGCCAGATTTCAATGTGAAGAATATTTACGGGACTTCTGTCAGCTTGGATTCTTTTCCTAAGAAATATTTGCTGCTTGCATTTACGGCCCCTTGGTGTGATATGTGCCAGACGGAAGATCTCTATTTGGATGAAGTGGCGATGAGATATCCGAAAGAGAAGGTGGATATGTTGCTGATCAGTTTGGATGATGATCAGGCCGAAGTGAGGAAGGTCCTTGCAAAGGATAGCATCGATTGGAATCTGGTTACCGATTCTGCCGGACAGGCGGCTATGTTGGTCGACCTATATAATGTAAGTGCTTTGCCTCGTTGTTTCCTGATTGATGAAGAAGGGAAGATTATCTTGAAAACGGATAATGGGATCGAGATAAAGCAGACATTAGAAAACTTAATAGATGATTTGTAGAATAAAATCTTATCATCCGGTCTCGTAAGAGCCTGTTTAAATTTTGTTCAAAAAGTTTATTTCAGTTTCCTTTGAGTTTCTTTCCGGTCCGTTTTCCTATTTTTATTCGTCACATAGCCCGCTATGCTCCTTATAAAAACAGAAAAACATCTTCTAAAAGAACTCTCAAAAGGATGATGAGCAAAATTTAAACAGGCTCTAAATCAAAAATCTTAATTTATAAATTTGAAATCATAAAATCTTAACTATGTTAGTCAAATCTTACGCTGCGGCTGTGCAAGGTATATCGGCAACGGTTATTACAATCGAAGTGAATTGCACGAAAGGTATTCAATTTTTTCTGGTCGGGTTGCCCGATGTGGCTGTTCGTGAAAGTCATGAGCGCATTATCTCCGCTCTTCAAGTAAGTGGCTACAAATTCCCTCGTAACCGTATTGTGATCAATATGGCACCTGCCGACATTCGCAAGGAAGGTTCGTCGTATGACCTGCCGCTTGCGATCGGTATTTTGGCTGCTGCCGAAGAATTGGATGCCTCCCGGCTGAGTCAGTACATGATGATGGGGGAACTATCATTGGACGGTAGTCTGAAACCGGTAAAAGGAATCCTTCCGATCGCAGTCAAGGCGCGTGAAGAAGGATTCAAAGGTTTTATCGTTCCCAGGCAGAATGCTTGTGAGGCTGCTGTTGTTAATAACTTGGAAGTGTATGGTGTTTCGAACATCAAGGAAGTAATCGAGTTTATTGCGGGAAAACGGAATTTGGAACCGACGGTTGTCAATACCCGTGAAGAGTTTTATGCCCGGCAGTTTCAGTTTGAAGCGGATTTTTCGGATGTACGCGGACAGGAGAATGTGAAGCGTGCGTTGGAAGTAGCCGCAGCCGGAAGCCATAACCTGATTCTGATAGGCCCGCCAGGAAGTGGCAAGTCGATGCTTGCCAAACGTCTTCCTTCCATCTTACCGCCTTTTACTTTGCAGGAGTCGCTGGAGACAACCAAAATACATTCAGTCGCTGGCAAGTTCGGGCTGAACACTTCCTTGATGACACAACGTCCATTCCGTTCGCCCCATCATACGATCTCGAATGTGGCAATGGTCGGAGGAGGTGCATTCCCACAACCTGGAGAGATTAGCTTGGCGCATAATGGAATCTTGTTCTTGGATGAATTGCCCGAATTTAACCGGAGTGTGCTCGAAGTCATGCGGCAACCTTTGGAAGATCGGACAATCACGGTTTCGCGTGCCCGCTTCTCTGTTGATTATCCGGCTAATTTCATGTTGGTCGCTTCCATGAACCCTTGCCCCTGCGGATATTATAATCATCCCGATCGCCCTTGTCTTTGTTCTCCAGGCGCTGTCCAAAAATATATGAATCGCGTTTCCGGTCCTTTGCTGGATCGGATCGATATACAGGTGGAAATTGTGCCGGTCCCTTTTGAGAAGATATCGGATAGGGCTCCTTGCGAATGTAGCGAGGTGATACGCGAACGTGTAATGAAAGCTCGTGCTATCCAGAAAAAACGCTTTGCTGGCCATGATGGAATTTACAGTAATGCTCAAATGACTTCTAAACTGCTTCATGAACATGCGGTTCCTGATAGTGCCGGCTTGTCTTTACTGAAGGTTGCCATGCAGCGCCTTAATCTGTCTGCCCGTGCCTACGACCGTATTCTGAAAGTCTCCCGTACTATCGCTGACCTGGAAGCTTCTCCGAATATAGAAGTACGCCATTTGGCGGAAGCCATACAATATAGGAGTTTGGATCGGGAAACATGGGGGACGTAAAATAAGTTGGATGGATCTAATCGTTTATCAAAACAATACCTATTGGATTTTTTTGTTTACATGGTAGTGATATGCTTTGTATTAATGCTTGTTTTTTCTTTGGTAGTCCGTTAAAATGTAAATAAAAGGCATGCAGGCATGATGAATACATCTAAATAATAAATTTTTGCGACCCTTGCCTTGCTCTTTTTATTATTTCGGCAATATTTCGTATATTTACAGCCTATTATGGCTTATGAGCGGTTGACGCAGGCCTGTGGATGATGCAAAAGATTTGGATAGATATATGAGACCGGAAGATATTACTGAACAGGACGAAAACGAAGAAATAAAAGATACGGAGGAACAACCGGCGGCTGATGAAAGTAGAAATGAGACTGTCGAAACAGATGCAAGCCAGGAAACACATTCGGAATATAAGATACCCGGAAAATCGGAAAGCCGGGTGTCTTATCATTTGTCGGGCATGTATCAGGATTGGTTTCTTGATTATGCCTCATACGTAATTTTGGAGCGTGCCGTTCCGCATATTAATGACGGGTTAAAACCTGTACAGCGCCGAATCCTGCATTCTATGAAACGCTTGGATGACGGGCGCTACAACAAGGTAGCGAACATCGTCGGACATACCATGCAGTTCCATCCGCACGGCGATGCTTCTATCGGTGAGGCGCTGGTACAACTCGGGCAGAAAGATCTGTTGATTGACTGCCAGGGAAACTGGGGGAATATTCTTACCGGCGATGGTGCTGCGGCTCCGCGTTACATCGAAGCGCGTCTATCCAAGTTCGCACTGGAAACAGTCTTCAATCCGAAAACAACCCTTTGGCAACTCTCTTACGACGGACGTAATAAAGAACCAGTGACGCTTCCCGTAAAGTTTCCTTTACTGCTGGTACAAGGGGTGGAAGGGATTGCCGTGGGACTTTCTTCCAAAATTTTGCCGCATAACTTCAACGAACTTTTGGATGCTTCCGTTGCATATCTTCGGGGGGAAGCGTTTACCCTGTATCCCGATTTCCAGACTGGCGGATATATCGATGTTTCGAAGTATAATGATGGAGAGCGTGGCGGTTCTGTAAAAGTACGTGCCAAGATTACGAAATTGGATAACAAGACGCTTGTTATCAGTCAGATCCCATACGGAAAGACAACTTCTACTTTGATCGAGTCGATCCTGAAAGCAAACGACAAGGGAAAGATCAAGATCAAGAAAGTAGATGATAACACGGCTCGTAATGTGGAGATTCTCGTGCATCTGGCTCCGGGCGTTTCTTCCGACAAGACGATCGACGCGTTGTATGCTTTCACGGATTGCGAAATTAGCATTTCGCCTAACTGCTGTGTTATCATGGACAACAAGCCGCATTTTCTGACGGTGAGTGATGTATTGAAACATTCGGCTGACGACACGCTGTACCTGCTTCGCACCGAATTGGAAATACAGAAAGGGGAATTGGAAGAGTCGCTCTTTTTTGCCTCTTTGGAAAAGATATTTATTGAAGAACGCATCTATAAGGATAAAGGATTTGAGGAGGCAAAGGATATGGATGAGGCGGTCGTCCATATAGACAAACGTCTTGTCCCGTTCAAACCGCATTTCATCCGGGAAGTAACTCGCGAAGATATTTTGAAACTGATGGAGATCAGGATGGGACGTATCTTGAAGTTTAATACGGACAAGTGTAATGCGACTATTGCCCAGTATAAGGAAGATATTGCCCGGATCGATGATCATTTGGCGCATATTGTCGATTATACAGTCGACTGGTTCATGGGGCTAAAAGAAAAATACGGCAAGAATTATCCGCGCATGACCGAAGTGCGTAACTTTGACACGATCGAGGCGACCAAAGTGGTCGAAGCGAACGAGAAACTGTATATCAACCGTGCTGAAGGATTTATCGGGACAAGCTTGAAGAAAGATGAATATATCTGCAACTGTTCCGATATCGACGATATCATTATTTTCTACCGTAGCGGGACATACAAAGTCGTGAAGGTAAGCGAAAAGATGTTTGTTGGAAAGGATGTCCTTTACCTGAATGTCTTCAAGCGGAATGATAACCGTACGATCTATAATGTGGTCTATCGGGATGGGAAGGTTGGCTATAACCATATCAAGCGTTTCGCCGTGACAGGTGTGACACGTGATAAGGAATATGACATTACAAAAGGCACAGAAGGTTCGCGAATCCTGTATTTCAGCGCCAATGCCAATGGCGAAGCCGAGACGGTGAAAGTGATCCTGAAGCCGAAACCCCGTCAGAAGCTGTTGGTGTTCGAGAAAGATTTCAGCGAGATCGCGATCAAAGGGCGTGGCTCTATGGGAAATATATTGACAAAAGCGGATATACACAAGGTTAGTCTGAAACAAAAGGGAAGTTCGACGTTGGGAGGCCGCATGGTTTGGTTCGACCGCGACGTATTGCGTCTGAATTACGACGGGCGCGGAGAGGAACTGGGTGAGTTCCAGAGTGACGACCTGATTCAGGTGATCTTACAGAATGGTGATTTTTATACGACCAATTTCGACTTGAGCAATCATTATGAGCCTACTATCTTGAACATAGAGAAGTTCGATGCGAATAAGGTTTGGACAGTCGCTCTTTATGATGCCGATCAAAAGTATTACTATCTCAAACGTTTCCAACTGGAGACCGGAAGCCGCAAGCAGAACTTTCTCGGTGAGAACCCGAAGAGTCGCCTGATGTTGCTGACCGACGAGACCTATCCGCGGATTGAGGCGGTATTTGGCGGGCATGACGCCTTTCGTGAACCGTTGGTGTTGGATGCGGAAGAATTTATTGCCGTAAAGGGATTCAAGGCGAAAGGGAAACGCATCTCGACTTTTGAGATAGAAACGATCAACGAACTTGATCCTGTGCGTTTTGCCTCCGTACCACAATCACAGGAACGGAATGACGGTGATGAAGAGGAACCGGAATTTGATCCGGATGCCGATAGGAGCGATTCGGATATTCTGGATGAGATTACCGGCCAGATGAAACTTTTTTAAAAATGAAATATTCTTTCCTTGTCTTTTGTACCCTGTTCCTTTTGGGGAGGGTGTCGTTGATGGCTCAGTCCGGGGAGAATGAAGCACTCTGTTCGGTCAACGGGAGTACGATGATCGGAATTGGTGGCTATAACTTGCGTGATACCTACCTCTCCCCCGGTACGGATATCAATTATACGGGCTGGGTAGCGCGAATTCTCAATGAACGGATGCGGGTTGTACGATTAGCAGACTATAACGTCTCCCGCCAGCAATTGATAAACGTGGAGTTCGGTTCTACCCGCAACGCCGCAGGGGTGGCAAGCGAATATGCCGGATTCTTGGATTACAGCCTGGGGTATCATTATCGTTTTCTGCAAGTGCTGCCTGGATTGAAAGTCTTGACCGGTGCTTCCGCACGTCTTTCGGGTGGTTTTATCTATAATACGCGTAATAGCAACAACCCGGTTTCCGGCAAAGCTGACTTCGATTTGAACTTGTCGGTCATGGCAATCCATAACTTCGAAATCAAGGACTTCCCGCTTACGTTCCGTTATCAGGCGGAGATGCCGTTTGCTGGCGTGTTCTTCTCGGTACATAAGGGAGAACCGTATTATTTCTTGACACAGGGTAGCAAGAACGGGATCGTACGGTTCGGTTCGTTTCATAATAAGTTTGTGATGCGGAACTATTTCACGCTCGATGTGCCAATGTCTGACTTTACGTTTCGGGTTGGCTACCTGAATAATATGTATCGGACAGATGTAAACCATATCAAAACGCATGTCCTTTCCAACTCGTTCATGGTCGGAGTTGTAAAGGAATTTGTCTCTTTCAGCGGTAAGCGTTTGAAGAGGAATGTGCATCGGTACAGGAGCGGGTACTATTAAAATGAAATGTTCGGTTACTATTATTGAACTCTTGATTTTCAACTTTTATTTTTCAATTTAATGAAATATCTTCTTCTATTTTGTGTCTTGTTTTCTAGTTGCGAGAAAGCGACGGAATATAATTCGTCTCCTCGTGATAACTTTGAGGCGCTTTGGCGTATTATGGACGAGAATTACTGCTTCTTTACTTTTAAAGATGTGGATTGGGACGACGTGCATGAACGGTATGACCGACTTGTGGGGGACACGATGAACCAATACGAATTGTTTGATATCCTCGGTAAGATGCTTGCCGAGGTAAAAGACGGGCATACCAATTTGATCTCTTCTTTCGATATGTCCCGTTACTGGGCTTGGTATGAAGATTATCCGACCAATTTCTATAAAGAAATACAGGACAATTATCTCGGTACGGACTATAAGATTGCCGGAGGAATGAAGTATAAGCGGTTGGCAGATGATAAGATCGGATATGTCTATTATGGCAGTTTTTCGAACAGTGTGGGTGAAAACAATCTTGATTATATGTTGACACATTTCAAAGATTGCAAAGGATTGATATTTGATGTGCGTGACAATGGGGGCGGTTCCATGCTCTATTCCGACCGCATCGCATCGCGTTTTCTTGAGGAAAGAATTTTGACGGGTTACACGCAATATAAGAAAGGAAACGGCCATGACGATTTCACCGAGCCCAATCCGGTCTATCTTTCTCCGTCTGATCGTATCCGTTGGTTGCGCCCGGTCATAGTCTTGACCAACCGGCATTCCTATAGTGCTACGAACGATTTTGTCAATGTAATGCGTCTCCTTCCGCAAGTCATAGTCATGGGTGACCGTACGGGAGGTGGTAGCGGTTTGCCTTTTAGTTCGGAATTACCGAACGGATGGAGTGTCCGGTTCTCTGCCTGTCCGGTTCTGGACGTGAACAGACAGCATACGGAGTTCGGAATTGATCCCGATACTACGGTAGCCATTACGAGAGAGGATATTATGAAAGGACAGGATACGATCATAGAGGCGGCGATAGAGTTGTTGCTAATGAACAAATCGACTCCTATTGTTGCCTTACAGGGTACTTAAGTTGCCTATACTCCCGTGTTTTCTACCTTTTCTACCTACTAAATGACCCACTTACCAGAGGATGCAAAGGGCAGCAGCTACATGGAGGTTGTCCGTGAAATTATATACTTGATTGTTCCCAAAAAAGCAATAAATTGTGGCCGACCTGTTGATCAGGAAATCATGTACGCCGCGGTAGCGGGTATGAACGAGTTGCACCACATTTGGCACAGTTACTCTAAAATCTCTCCGGCAATATTTGTATATTGACAAAATTTGTTTATCTTTGCAAACGCAATGCGGCTGTGGTGTAATTGGTAGCCACGTCAGACTTAGGATCTGATGCTTCACGGCGTGGGGGTTCGAGTCCCTTCAGCCGCACAAAAGAGTTTGTTCGATTAAGAGCAAGCTCTTTTTTTATTTCTCGGATGTTCCTATCTTTGTATCCTTGTCAAAATAAAAAATAAGATGAAATATACCGGAGTATATATTTTGTTGACGGTACTGTTTCTGCTTACCGCATGTACCGGAAAGCAGACGGAAGGAAAGGTGGTGACGGTGACGATAGAGCCGCAACATTTTTTTGCCGAAAAGATTGCAGGAGATAAGTTTTCTATCCATTGCGTAGTTCCATCTGGGCAGAGTCCGGAGACGTATGATCCAACTCCGAGGCAGATGATGCGGATCGGACAGAGCGAAGCGTATCTGCAAATCGGTTATATCGGTTTCGAGCAGGTATGGATGCAGAAGATTCGCGAGAATAATCCCGATTTGAAAATATTCGATGTCTCGCAGGGCATGCAGTTTACACACCATGATGACGATCATCATCATGCGGGTGGTATCGATCCGCATATCTGGAGTTCCATCGAAGGGGCAAAGGTCATTGCTTGGAATACACTGAATGCTTTTATCGAACTGGATAAGGAGAATACGGAGTATTATTGGAAGAATTATAATGATTTACTGGTAGAGATAGATAAGACGGAGGCAGAAATCAAGCGTCTGCTTGATCCACTGGGCAATCGTACTTTTATCATCTATCATCCTGCTTTGACTTATTTTGCCGATGAATTCGACCTCATCCAGCTTTGTATCGAGATGGATGGAAAAGAACCCTCGCCTGCTCAGTTGAAACAATTGGTAGCAACGGCAAAGGAACACCATACGAAAGTCGTTTTTATCCAGCAGGAGTTCGATCAAAAAAATGCCGAACTGATTGCCAAGGAAACAGGTTGCCGGCTTGTGAAAATCAACCCTTTGGATTATCATTGGAATACGGAACTGATTCATATAGCAAAAGCATTGGTTGATGGAGAAACTAATTGATATAAAAGATGTTACGGTTGCATACGGAAATAAAACCGTATTGCGGGATATCTCTCTGACGATCTGGAAAGATGATTTCCTGGGGATTATCGGACCAAATGGGGGGGGGAAGACGACCTTGCTGAAAGTTATACTCGGTCTGTTGTCGCCTGTCTCCGGCATGATTCGCTTTTATGAGGATGGGCAGTTTGTCCCTTCCTTGCGCATCGGTTATCTTCCTCAGTTGAACAACATTGATAAGAATTTCCCGATTTCCGTCCGTGAGGTGGTGGCTTCGGGGCTGGCTTCGGAAAAGCCGCTTTTCCGTTCTTATAGTACAAGCCAAAAACAACGTGTGGAGGAGGTACTTGGAAAAATGGGACTGGAAGGCTTGGCGGATCAGGCAATCGGCGAGTTATCCGGCGGACAGTTGCAGCGTGTGCTGTTGGGGCGTTCCATAGTTTCCCGTCCGCAAGTCCTGATATTGGATGAGCCGAATTCGTATGTGGACAAGCGATTTGAGTCTCATTTTTATAAGCTTTTGGATGAGATCAATAAGGAGAGTGCGATCATCCTGGTTTCGCACGATATCGGGACTGTATTGGCGATGGTGAAAAATATCGCTTGTGTAAACGAAACATTACATTACCATCCCAGAGCGGATGTGTCTGAAGAGTGGCTGGGCGAGAAATATGCCTGCCCGATAGAATTGATCGGACATGGAGATTTGCCGCACCGGGTTTTGAAAAGACATGAACATGAGTAACCTGTGTTTGATAAGTTTACCGGAGGTCGGATATATCGTCGGTATCGCGGTGATTCTTTTCGGCATTACCGCTGTGAGGCAGAATCCTTTCATCAGTCGTGGACAGAAAATTCTTTGGATACTGACGATTGTCGTATTGAATTGGATCGGGCTGTTGTTGTATTATTATACCTATTACATTAAAAGGAATTAAGAATTGTCATTTTCTCCAATTCTTAATTTCTGGTTTTTAAATTTTCAATTATGAAAAGGATTTTGATTACCGGAGCTAGTGGCTTTATTGGTGGTTTTTTGGTGAAGGAGGCGCTTGAAAGAGGATATGAAGTATGGGCGGGTGTCCGTTCGACAAGTAGCCGTGTCAATTTGCAGGATGAACGGATTCGTTTTATCGATTTGAAATATTCCGATCGTGAATTATTGACAGCCCAGTTAGTCGATTTTGTACGTGAGTATGGTTCTTGGGATTATATAATTCATAATGCCGGTTTGACGAAAACACTTGATAAAAAGAACTTTTATCGTATTAACGCCCGGAATACGGCTAACTTGGTCGAGGCACTTGCTGCAGCGAATTGTAAGCCTGATAAATTTATCCTGATGAGCAGTCTCAGCAGCTATGGTCGTGGAGACGAGAAAACGTTTCGCCCTATTTCTCCGGATGATCCTCAATTGCCTGATACGGACTATGGAAAGAGTAAGTTGGAGGCCGAGAATTATTTGCGCCATCAATCTTATTTCCCGTATGTGATCCTACGTCCGACAGGAGTGTATGGACCGGGTGAGAAAGATTACTTCATGGAGATAAAAAGTATAAAGTCTGGTTTTGACTTTGCTGTCGGTTTTACACCTCAGCGTATTACTTTTATATATGTAAAAGATCTGGCTACCGTTGCTTTCCTCGTTTTGGAGCATGAGGACGTACGAAACCGCCATTATTTCGTCGCGGACGGTGATGTCTATACGGATGAATCGTTTGCTCGGATGATACAGGAAATATTACCGAAGAAGTATGTCCTACATGCCCGTATCCCTTTAGGGTTAGTGCGCATAGCTTGTCAGGTATCCGAGTGGATAGGCAGGCTGTTGAAGAAGAGCATGACATTGAATACGGATAAATATATAATCCTGAAACAGCGCAACTGGATTTGTGATGTTACACCGCTTCAGGATGAATTGGGCTTTGTCCCAGCTTATCCGTTACGTCGCGGCCTGGAAGAAAGCATAGAATGGTATCGGAAGGAAGGCTGGTTGTAGGTCAGCTTCTTTTTTGTCGTTTTGTGTTTTTATTTTATTTCTTCAACGACTCCTTTTCCGATGATTTTCTGCTGTACGGCTGTCGGACCTTTGTAGCGAATATTTCCTTTGCCTACAATTGAGGCTTTCAGGTTGTTGGTCGGATGGATCTGGGCGGAACCTTTCCCGGTTATTTTACAGTTCACTTCAGGTACGGCTACTCCGAAAGCCATGATTTCACCATCGGTCGTGATGTTGTAGTCCGCCTCTTCAGCATTTCCTGTTTTCAGGTTGATCGTGCCGGAGCCGTTGATGCTGCATTCCAGTTTGTCGGCTTTTAGCTCATTCACGACCATGTTGGCACTGCCCGACACGTTCAGGTCGAGTTTGCCGACTTCGACTTTCTGCTTTAGTTGGATGAGGCAATTGGAATTGGCATTGATTTTCAACTCGTCGCCAGTCAACGGGCTGTTGGCTATGAAGTTCGCGTTACCGGAAGCTTTTACCTCTTTCAACCATTTGGAATTGGTTTTGACGATGAATTTGGTGAAATGATCTACCTTTACGCCTTTGAATCCAACGGTCAGAACACGGTCTTTTATATCAATGTTTACATACGGATGCAAGTTTTCATCTATGGTTATTTCGATATGTGGAGTGGATTCCGACTGCTCATAATTGAAGTCAATCACCCCGTCGAACTTGATGGCATTGAAGTCGTCAATCGTTATTTTCTTGGTAGAGAGTTTTCCGTTTCCTTTTACATGGTCTGCTGCTTGGGTTGAAAAAAACATCCCTATCAGAAAAGCAATCATTAGTAAACCTTTTGTTTTCATGTCTGTCTTTTTTATATTATACTTAAGAACGCGTTTACTGCACTTTGGTTACAAATGTAAGATGAATTTTGTAAAAGTGCTAATTCTTTTTGATTGAACCGCTACCTATGACGCTTTTGCAGAGCTATTCCTTTTAATTCATAGGATTAAATTTTTGTTTTGCATTATATCTGGTCGAAGGGTATTAGTTTTTCTTATATGACTTGCAATATAAATTATGGATCATACAGGGTAACCGCATCAAAATAGCAGTTAAAGCATGTTTTATGACATAATAATCAAAATAGTTTAAAAAAATCTTGTGTACTCAGAAAATAATGTGGATCTTTGAATTGTTGGAACTTTAACTATGAAAAAAGAACCTTGACAGTTAAAATTTACGTAAAGATTTTGCATACCAAAGTCTCTTGACTATGATTAGTGAGATCTTATAAGAGACCTCTTCGGGTAAGGGGTCTCTTTTTTCATGTGTGAGTGGATCCTTATCGGCGCATAGTAAATTAACATGAAAATAGGCATAATTCTTTGTAAGTAAATAGAATATCCTAGAATGGATCGCAAAAGGTCCATAAAATGGAAGCTATCATCTATATTGCCATTGCGGCAGTGATTTGTGGAGCACAGTCTTGGAATGAGATAGAAGATTCGGGAACTCCAAATTGGATTTCTTTAAAAGCAAAATCCCCGGCCTTGAATCCATTCCCAGCCATGATACTTTTAATCGTTTCTTCAGTATTATCAAGCCCGATTTCTTTGAACTGATTTTCCGCAATTGGGTCAAAGAGATTTGCCGTGAGGTCAAAGGCGTTGTAGTCATAGACGGTAAACTCATGCGTGGCTCCAGCAAATGCGATGAAACCCATCTTGCAGGCCAAGAGGGGTTCAAACTGTGGATGGTCTCAGCCTGGTCCGCCTCCAATGGCATTTCCTTGGGACAAGTGAAGGTGGACACTTGACAACGTAAACCCGGAAGAAATCGCTACGGCAATCAGACAACATTGATCCATTGAAAGCAATCTGCATTGGCAACTGGATGTAACCTTCAGGGTGGACTGTAGCAAGAAGATTCAAAATGCCCCCAGAAACTTCTCGGCTGTTACTAAAATTGCATTGTCGGTTTTAAAGAATGATAAGATTACAAAAGGAAGTATGAACCTCAAAAGATTGAAGGCGGGATGGGATGAGGACTATCTGGCTAGACTTTTAAGGACAGCGCATTTTAATGCGTATGCCCTGCATTGGGCTATTGAAAGCATGCACTGGGATCTTGGCAGTAACCTCCGGCAAGACAGCGGCTGAACGGGCAGCCGGGAACCTTGACACGATTCAAAGGACGGTGTTGGCACTGATTGCCGTTTGGAAAAACAAAAGGAAAAAATATCAGATAAGCAAAAAGGTACGGCTGAGATAACAAGGGAGCTATCGGTTAGCTTCACTAATGTGTTACATTTTCTGGCTCACTAATGAGAATAATATAGATTTAACATATTCGTAAATATTGATTATCAACAATAAGAATGTTCCCATGGCGCACTGCCATGGGAAGGGGGATTGTATTCCTAAATCAAAGTTTAAATGAAAAACCCATGACTTTATATTTTCTTAGGAGAGGATGG
>ERZ777011.278-NODE-278-length-82822-cov-16.301424_pt1 | contig 82822 bp, 71 predicted proteins | sample MGYA00374964_ERZ777011 | MGnify/ENA primary metagenome ERZ777011 (study PRJEB29310, sample SAMD00008975) | mouse gut metagenome | study: EMG produced TPA metagenomics assembly of the Metagenome analysis of fecal microbiota from mouse which was promoted... | reverse complement strand
ACTCCGAAATATGTAATATATTATATTATTGATAGTATAAAAATTACATAATTAAATCTCAAAAGTGTATTGAAATAAACATTTATTTTGCTTTCTATTATATATAAGAAATAATGACCTATCAGTGTTATATACGAACCTTTAAAAGTGCATAAGAAGAAACCATCTCAATTTACATTACTGTATTTTGAGATGGTTTAATTTATATTTATCTTTTTCTAACTTTCTGACCATTTATTATATGACTTCCAAAAATTCTCTATTATTTCAAAATCTCTTTTTAACATTTCTTTTGCTGTTCTTGTTTGTAATTTTTCTTTAAATCTTTTTTGCACATTTATAGTATCTTCAACTGATTTTTCCCATTCTTTATTTCTACATTTTGCATTGCATATTATTTCTCTTATCATACCATAACTACTAAGTACTTCTATTGCATCTGCATCATATACAATCTTACTTTCCAATAATGACTCTTCATTAATGTATTGTGGTCTACATTTAACAATTTCGTATAATTTATTTTTTAATTTATCTTCTATATCTAATGTTTTTATGAAATTATTCACTTCATCTATATTGTCATGAAATTGGTGTAACCAACCACCTGCTTCTATTAAAAATAAATTACCACCCTCTATTTCAGCAATTTTTTTTGCGTTTTTTACTACTCTTTTCCCATGTTCAATATTATGTGCAAAATCTAAACTCTTATAAAATCTCTCCGAAAATTCTATAATTTGGTTTATACACTTTTCATAATTCATTATTTTTCCTCTTCTTTCAATTCATTAAGTTTCTTTGCAACTTTATCTGGAATAGGTCTTTTACCTTTGGTTGGAACAAAATTTGAAATAAATTTATCATTCCTATTTGTTTTCAAATATATAAATCCTATGACACTAAACACTACTGCCCCTATAAAGTTTACAAATAAATCTTTCATTGTATCGATAATACCAATATCTAAATATCCACCTTCTATTACAGCAAGTGATTTTCCATCTTTGTCGTACATAACTGTTTTATTTATATCTTTCACTGCAATTGCATTATTGCTTCTTGTTGTATCTAATTCAACTGTTGATATTTGTGATATTATTCTGTCTTTTTGCATATCTGTTAATAAAATTTGATCTGCACTATATTCAAAAAATTCCCATAATACACCTATTGTCATTGAAAAGCAAAAAGCTACTAAACACAAATACATTGGACTTAAATTGAAACTATCACTTGTTTTATTTAATAAGTTAATTAATGAAAATCCAACTGCTGCACATAAAAATCCATTTAATGTATGAAGAACCGTATCCCAATATGGAATTACCATATAGAAATTATTTATTTCTCCTAATATTTCAGCTGAAAATATAAATAAATATATTATAATTTCTAGGGTATTTGGTAATGTAATATCCAAAGTATGTTGAATTATTGAAGGCAAAATCAATAAAGCTAATGATAACAAACATAAAAAAGCATTTCCCATATCTCCATGCAATATTTGCATAATCATACAAAATATTACCAAAGCTCTTAGGATAAGATAAACTAATAAAGAACTACGCTTTGTTTCTTTATATGTATCTGTAATAATATCTTTCCACTTATATTTCTTCTTCTTTTCTTTCATAATTTTCTCCTTTACAAATCTTCAATATATATTGTACAATTATCTTCGTCTTCCAATTCATAAATTTTTCTTAAATTTACATCTGATACTATTTCTATAATTTCATCCTTACCTATCTTTTCTTTCATAAGTTATATAATCATAATCATAAGGATTTTCTTCATTATATACACCTTTAATTTTCTCAACAACTTTCCACTCTTTTTCATCAAATTGTGGAAAATATGCATCTCCATCAAAATCCTCATTTATTCTTGTAATATACATTCTATTAACTTTATCTAATAAAAGACTATATATAGTTGCTCCACCAATAACAAAATTTTCTTCTTCATCTTGAATATATTTATCTAATTCTGAAATATCGCTAATAACTTCAACTCTTTCATCATCAATTTGTAAATTTCCACTTTTACATAATACAATATGCTTTCTTTTTGGAAGTATTCTTCCTAATGATTCAAAAGTTTTTCTACCCATTATAATTGTTTTTCCACTAGTTAATTGTTTGAAGCGTTTCAAATCATCTGGCAAATGCCAAATTAAAGTATTGTCTTTCCCTATAACATTATTTTTCGCAACTGCAACTATTAAACTTAACATCTTTTCTCCTTATATAGCAACTGGTATTTTACCAAGTTTCATTTCTTTATTATAATCATATCCTTGTATTTCAAAATCTTCAACTTTAAATTCATAGAAATCTTTTGTAGGATTATTAATTATAAGTTTTGGAGATACATCTTTTGTTTCCCCAGCAATTAATTTTTCAACAAGTGGAATATGTCTATCATAAATATGACAATCTCCAATATTGTGAGTTAATGTTCCAACTTCTAACCCTGCTACTTGTGCAAACATATGTGTAAGTGCTGCATATTGCATTGTATTCCAGCCATTTGCTGCAAGCATATCTTGTGAACGCTGATTTAATATTAAATGAAGTTTTCCTTCTTTTACTAACCATTGTGTTCCAAATGCACATGGTTCTAAATTCATATCTTTTAATTCATCATGACAAAATATATTAGTCATAATTCTTCTGCTTGATGGATCATTTTTTAATAAATATAAAACATAATCTACTTGATCCATTTCTTTTATTCCATCTTTTGTTTTAAATTCATATTTTCTAGCCATTTGATAACCGTAAGCTTTACCTATTGTTCCATCTTCTCCTGCCCATTGATCCCAAATATGTGAATTCAAATCTTCAATTTTATTTGATTTTTTTTGCCATATCCATAATAATTCATCTATTGCTCTTTTTATAGCTCCCGAATTATTACGAAGTGTTATCATTGGAAATTCTTTTGAAAGATCATATTTATTGCTAACTCCAACTATTGAATAATAATTTGCTTCTGTTCCATCTTCCCATTTTGTTCTTACATTAGTTCCTTTTGAAGAATATCCATTTTTAATAATTTCTTTACATGTTTCTATAAAATTTCTATCTGCTTGTGTCATTTGTTTTCTCCTCTTTATTTATAATATATATTTATTTTTAACAAAAAAGGAAAAAGCACATACTCTTTTTCCTTTCTTCTCCTTAGTAATTTATGTTATATATTCTTAGTTTCCTCTACCCTCTGGAAGCGCTGGGTAATCTAAAACTACTTTTATTTGCATTATGTATCTTACTGCTCTTACCAATTTACTATTTTTAATTCTACTCCATAATGTTGGTTTTTCCTCAAATCTTGTTTCTTCAAAATATAATTCATCTTCTGTATCTTCCGGAGTAGTTTCAGCAGCTACAACATTTTCTAATACTGCATTTACAGGTTTTTCTTCTACTACTGGTTTAACTTCTTCAACTTTATTAACTTCTTTTGCTTCTTCAATAATAGAATTTACTGGTGCTGATTCTTTTACATCTTCAAAATCTTCCATTGGTGCAGGAATATATTTCAATGCCTCAGCTATTTCAATTCCGATATAACTTAAAGCTTTTGATCTATCTTCTATTCTTTCCATATCGATTTCAATATGTAAGTTTCCTTCAAGATTTCCAACCTTAGCATCTATTAATTTAACAGCAGATTTATATTCTTCTGATTCTTTATCTTTTGTTTTACCAATAATGTTTAATGCTTCTATAACATCTGCTGGATATTTATTTTCTATTTTAGTAACAATCTCTTTCCAGTTTTTAGCCCTAGCTTTTACAGCATTTCCAACTTCACGAAGCACACTTGCAAGTTTAATATTTTTCTCTCTTTTTCTGATTAGTTCTTCTATGCTTTTTGTATTTTCTTCAAATTGATTTGTAGCATATTCAACTAAATCATAAGCTGCTTTATATACACTTTTTGGAAAATTCTTCTTCTTTGGATATTCAATTAAGTATGTTTTAACAGACTCAACTAAATCTTTAAAATAAGAATCATCATCAAGTTGTACTATTTGCTTCTTGCTATTTGGATTTATTAACTTTTGTATCTTATCTATATTAGACAAGATTTTTTCTTCCGTGATTACCATCTTCACGTTTACTATGCCTGATTTGCGAAAAAATAATGACATTGTAAACATACCTCCTCTGTAACTATCTTACTAATACTAGATTTATTATACATTTATTTTTCCCCTAGGGCAAGTGGTTTTCGACAAAAATGTATTTCATTTTTGTTACATTTACCATTATTATGTAACATTTTGTTAAAATATTGTAATGTATGAAAAAAGTTCCAAATTACATGGAACTTTTTACTTTTTTATGCATTAATTGTTTTAATTTCTTCGTATCTTTTTACCTTTTGTGTAGTTGTTTTTATAAGCTCTTTATCTGTAATATATAACTCTTTTATATATTTATATGTAGGCATTTTCTTATTGATTAATTTAACATCTGCCCAAAGCTTTTTCTTTATTTCTTCTACATCTTCAATTCCAAATTTTTCTTTCATTTCATCTGGATCATAAACTATTTTTGCTGAAAGTTTTAAATCTTTATCATCATCTATTTCTGGTTTTCCAAATACAAAACTTTCTTTAACTCCTTCAATTTTATTTAATAAAATTTCAATTTCCTCTGGATAAACATTTTTTCCATTTTTTAGTACAATTACATTTTTCTTTCTACCTGTTATAAAAATATAATCATCTTTATCAAAATATGCCAAATCCCCAGTATGTAACCAACCATCAACTATTGTTTCTTTTGTTGCCTCTTCATTTTGATAATATCCAAGCATTACAGTTGGTCCTTTAACTACAAGCTCTCCAATTCCTTGTTCATTCGGATCTACTATTTTACCTTCTAAGCTTGGGAATAATTTTCCAATTGACCCTATTCTAGTACAGCTTTTATGTTCTGATGCAATAACTGGTGACGCTTCTGTTAAACCATATCCTTGATAAGTATCTATACCTAACTCATTTAGTCCTTTTTCAAGTTCTGGGTCAAAAGCTGCTGCCCCTGAAACAAATAATCTTAAATTTCCACCTAAGCTTTCATGTATTTCTTTAAAAATTTGTCTTCTTTTATCTATTCCAAATTTTCTTAATATATTACTAATCTTTACACCTATTTTTATAGCTTTTGTTTTACCCTTTTTTTCAACAGATTGCATTACCTTTTTATACATACTCTCAAAAAGTAATGGAACAGAAATCATTACACTTATTTTATATTCTCTAATATTATCTGCAATATGTCTAATTCCTTCACAATATGCAATTGATGCACCAACTGACATTGGATATAAAAATCCAACTGTACTTTCAAAAGTATGATGTATTGGCAAGAAAGAAAGCATTGTATCTCCTACTCGAACATCAAATACTGATGTAATATCTTTAATATTTGCTACAATATTTGCATGTGACAGCATAACTGCTTTTGACTTAGAAGTTGTACCAGATGTAAATATCATAATTGCCATAGCATTATTATCAATTTCGGCATCTAAAAAACTTCTTGCACCATTTTTTATTAATCCTCTACCTAATTCTACAAGTTCGTTTTGAGAATATATTTTATCTTCTGTTTTGTCTGAATCCATTGAAATAAAATATTTAATTTTTCCTATATTTTCTTTCTTTACTTTTTCCATTATTTCATCATATTTAGAAGAATAAAATATTGCTTCTACTTCTGAACGCTCTATTGAACTTATTATTTCATTTTCTGGTAAAGATTTATCTAATGGAACTACCACACCTGTACCATTTGCAATAGATAAATATGCTAATGCCCATTCATATCTATTTTCACTTATAACAGCTATTCTTTTATCTTTTAATCCTATACTAATTAAAGCTGTTCCTAAGGCATCAACTTTATCAGTAAATTCCTCATAATTTTCTGTTCTTAATTTTCCTGGAATTTCTGTTTTAAATTTAAAAGCAACTTCATTTGCATATTTCTCTTTTGAATTTTTCATCATTTCTTTTAAATTATTATAATCATCTACTTCATATAGTCTTTCGCTCTTTTTGTGTTTTCTATCCATTTTTTATACCCCTTTATATGTATCTATTTTTTCAAATAATGTTTTTTCATAATCTTTATATAATTTTTGAACATCTAATTTTTCTTCTGTTTTTCTTAAATATATCAGTGTTGAACATGTAAGAGAAAAAATTTCACAAGCCATAAGTTCACTATTGCACTCAAAAAAATCGCCTTTTTCTTGACCTTCTTTTATTATTTGTTCAATAATAGAAATATGTTCAAATACTTTACTTTTACAAAAAACATTTCTTGGTTCATTTCCCCAAGTTTGGCTCATCACAATCGTTAAAAGACTTTCATATTTTAATAAAACTTTTAATTGAACAAGAGAAACGGCTCTTAATTTATCAATAGTAGTTTGACATTTTGAAATTTTTATTTGAATACTATTTTTTAAAAGTTTCATTCCTTCTTCAACTAAAAAGTTAAAAATTTCTTCTTTGCTTGTAAAATGGTAATACAAAGTTCCCTTCGCAACTCCTACGGTTGCGGTAATTTCCTCAATGCTTGTTGCGTCATATCCTTTTTCAGAAAACAATCTCATTGAAGTTTCAAATATTTTTCTTTTTGTTTTGTTCATCTTTTTCACCTATATATTAATTTATGCTTATTATATAAGAATACAATAAATTTTTCAATAGATTTTAAAAATTTGAACACTCAGTCAAATTTAAAAGGAGCAAAATTTGCTCCTTTTATTATTTTATTTCTTTAATAATTTCATCTTTGGAAATCCCTAGCTTTTCCAGCTCTCCAATTATGTTTTTTAATTCACTAATTTTCGAATTAATTTTTTCATCTACTATTTTTTTAGTATCATACGCTATATATGTCCCTTTTGTAGAAATAGTAACAATTACACCTTTTGTTTCTAGAATACTATACGCTTTTTTTACAGTATTCGGATTTATACCTAACTCTGTTGCCATTTCACGAATAGGTGGTATTTGTTCTTCTGGTTTTAAAATACCTAATGCAACATATCTTTCTATTTCTAGAACAATTTGCTCATATATTGGAGTTCTACTTTGATAATCTAAGTTTATAATCAATTTCATCCCTCCTTTATATTAATCTACTAAATCTTTATCCATTCTTTCATATTCTGCTGCCTCAGCTTCTTCTAAATCTTTTCCGATTATTGCTTTCAATTCATCTGTATAGTTTGTTATAAAAACTTCTTCTCTTATTCCATAAAAACTAAACATTATATATTCTTTTGTATAATCACATTCATCTTGATAATGATTGTTAATGTAATTTATTAATTCATCTTTTACTTCAATTGTATTATAACTTGTATTAAATTCATTATTTATCATATTTATTCTAGCTACATTTGTATTATAATTGCGTTCTCTTTCAGTATTAGTTTTAAAACTATTATAACAATTTTCATTTAGGCTTTTTACTATAATATCAAATACTTCTTTGTATTTTATCATATCTAATGAACCTTCTTTTAATTCATGATTATCATATACATATACCGTTGTATTAATTGTATCTGAATAATTATAAACATTACTTCTTAATTGATAATAATTTTCTTTTAAAACTTCTTTTATTTTATTTGTATCCTCTTCTGATAATAATTTATATTTAACTGCAATAGCTACATCTTTAAAATCAAAACATTCTTTATATTGATCATTTTCTTTAAGTTTTTCAAAAAATTCTTCATAAACACTATCTTCCATATATACCCATGAAGAAATTTCTTCTCCGTTTTTTAATTTAATTTTCAATAATCTATAAGTAACATCACCTTTTCTCATTATTACTGATTGATTAGAATAAAAATCATCTCTACCATAAGTATTTTCAAACACTTTATTAATTAACTCAGAATCTGATACTAATATATTTAATTGTCCATCTACATCTAAGCTTCTTGCATTTCCTATACCAATTGCTTCTACATCATTAACTGAAAAAACTTCTACTTTTTCTCTATCTGTAAGCATATTACCGCAATAATATATTGCAAATAGTAATGCAACAGTCGATACAAAGCCTATAATTGTATATTTTATTTTTACCTTTTTATTTACTATAAAATCATATAATACATAATATACAAGCATTAAAGTAAGTACAATTCCCAAGTAAACTCCACGAGCACCTAATACTGCTGACATAAATACCATAGGTACCAAAGTTAGTCCTTTAACAAAATAGTGTGATTTTAATGTCATAAATGATGTTCCTACATTTTCCATTTTTCTTTTTTCAAATAAAATCATTCCTACAATTAAATAAACTATTGAAAGTATAATCATTTTAGCAATAGACATTGTATTATACATACCATTATTGCCTAAATAAAATGCTGATATAACTCTATATGGCATTGTATATTCTGAATCTACTTCTGCTATTAATTGTGTAACATTTCCAGTAGAGTTTATTTCATATTGTTTACCATTATATAATGTATTTCTTGAAAATATCATACTTGTAAATGGAATTAAAAATAAAATTAATGCAGTTACAACTATTTGTGTTAAGATATTTCCAGATATTGTTTGCGCAAGCATTGTTGCACTATAAACAAATATATATGAAAATAACATTAATACAAAACAATCCATAATCATAGCTATTGGAATAAATAATTCTGTAAAAATACTTGCACAAATCAAACTTACAACAAGTGTTAAAATTTGAGTAAGTAAAATTATTAATATTCCACCAATAAAGTTTGTAAAATAAATCGTTTTTCTATTCATTGGCATAGAATTAATAAAATCTACACTATTTCTTTTATAAATATATCCTGATAATATAACTGAAACTATTATAGGTAATATATACATCCCTATTATGTTTACAGTAGCTAAAACTCCTTCTTCCATGACACATTCATATTTTGAACTATTTTGCGAAATAATAACTAGTGTTGTTAGAACTGGCACTATTAAAACTAAAAGAGTTAATAATCCCTTAGATTTTTTGAGGTTTTGTTTTAAATATTTTCCATTAAATAACTTGGTTAAATTCATATCCTAACACCTCCATTTCATATATAAATACTTCTTCTAGTGTAAGTGGTAAAAAATCTAAAATAACAGGATTTTTTTCTTGTAAAATTTTCTCACACTCTTCCTTTTCTCCTTTTATTATTATTTTAGCTACACTACCTGTTTTACTAAAACTCAATATATCTAAACCTTCAAAAGAATCTTTATCAAAATCATCTTTTAAAGAAATTTGTACTTTAAACATATTTGTTTTTAAAGTATCTATATCACTTTCAAATAGTATTCCACCTTTATAAAGTAATCCTAAATTATCACAAATGTCTTCAAGTTCACGCAAATTATGACTTGTCATAATAATTGTAGTGCACTTTGACTTCATTTGTTTTGCAATAACTTTTTTCATTAAGTTTCTAATTACTGGATCTAAACCATCAAAAGTTTCATCAAACAACATATAATCTGCATTTGTTGCTAATGTACAAATTAATGCTACTTGTCTTTTCATACCTTTTGAAAAATTTTCAACCTTGCTATATATATCTAATTTAAGCATTGTTGCTAATTCTTTAAAATATTCAATATCAAATTTTAAATACATAGCTTGATAAAATTTTGCCATATCTAACATTGTATAGCCTGGAAAGAAATATAAATCATCTGGTAAAAAAGCTATTTTTTGTTTAACTTCTTCATTATCTTGTACTTCTCTGTCATCAATTAAAACTGAGCCACTATCTTTTCTTATTACATCACTAATAATTCTAAGGAGTGTAGATTTCCCAGCACCATTAGCACCTATTAGACCATAAATTGAATTAGTTTTAATATTGCAATTTAAGTTTTCTAAAACTGTATTTTTTCCATATGATTTTTTTAAATTACTAATTTTAATCATAGAAAATTATCCCCTTTCTAATTTTTATTGTATTATTTGTACTAGTACAAATATATCACTCTACATTTTATTTGTCAATACCAAAAAAGGAAAGGTTCGCTAGTACACCAGCAATCCTTTCCCTTTTCTCGCACTATTTTTTGTTTTCAAATGATAATCAAAATGATGACAAATACTATGACGCCTGATAACAACATAGCTTTAATCTCACTCATACCATTTCGCACCAGCGCATCTTTAAAGGATTTGTGCATTTTAGGAATCCAGCTAAAAATGGTCCGAAAAACCCAAGCGATTCCTTTGAAAAAACTCTTTCCTGCAAAACCTATTCCTTTACTCAATGCAGCTACAATAGCGCTTCCCAAACCCGCAAAAATCGTTATTCCAAACACAGAAAGAAGCGAAATTATCCCAATAAGTGTAATAATATCAGGCATCATTCCGTCAATCCCTGCTGAAATAAAAATTCCCAGTTCAGTTAAAAGTAACTTGATAATAATAATAATCATATTATCATCCTCCCATAATTTTTTATCTATTGTCACACCCAAAAGGTGAAAAATGGAGTTAACATATAGACATAAATTGACCAAAAGCCTATACTTATTAAAGTATATCACAATATCACTATATTTTCAAGTTTATGTAAACTTTAATAAAATTCGTTTACAGTTTACATAAAGTAAACAGAGCACGGTATGTTTTCCGTGCTCTGTTTCGTATTATTATATTTTTGTAATATCAACTACTGATAAATCTTCTTCCTTTGTTTCTTTTTCTATTGCTTTATATAAAGCATTTACTGTATCTAGTGATGTGAAACAAGGAATTTTACATTCAACAGCCATTCTTCTAATTTTGAAACCATCTCTACCAGATTGTTTTCCTTTTGTTGGTGTATTTATTACAAAGTTTAATTTTCCAGATTGAATTAAATCTAAAATACTGTCTTTTCCTTCCCAGATTTTTTCTACTACTTTTGCTTTTATTCCATTTTCTTCTAAGAATTTAGCAGTTCCTTTTGTAGCAAATATTTTAAATCCAATTTTATCAAATTTCTTAGCTACTTGTAACATTTCTGGTTTATCTTTATCTCTTACTGTTATTAAAATATTTCCACTTGTTGAAACATTTGCCCCACTTGCAATGAAAGCTTTTAATACTGCTTCATGATATTTTTTAGATACACCTAAAACTTCACCAGTAGATTTCATTTCGGGGCCTAAGCTTGTATCTGCATTTTTAATTTTCTCAAAAGAGAATACTGGCATTTTAACACATATATAATCACTTTTTCTATATAAACCTGTTCCATAAGGCATATCTTTTAGTTTTTGACCTAAAATTACATTTGTTGCAATTTCTATCATTGGAAGATTTGTAACCTTGCTTATATATGGTACTGTTCTTGATGAACGAGGATTTACTTCTATTATATATACTTTTCCTTCGCTAATAATGAATTGTATATTTAAAATACCTATTACATTTAATTCTTTTGCAATTTTCTCTGTATATTCAATAATTTCTTTTTCATTTTCTAATTCTACATTTTGTGTTGGATATACTGAAATACTATCTCCTGAGTGGACACCAGCTCTTTCTAAGTGTTCCATAATACCTGGTATTAAAATATCCTCTCCATCGCAAATTGCATCAACTTCAACTTCTCTACCCATAACATATTTATCAACTAATATTGGATGTTCTTGTGCAACTTCATTTATTTCATTTACATATTCTTCTATTTCTTTATCGTCATAAGCTATTGCCATACCTTGTCCGCCAAGTACATAAGATGGTCTTACTAATACTGGATATCTTAATCTATTTGCAACTTCTTTTGCCTCTTCTACTGTATAGATTGTATCTCCCTTTGGTCTTAAAATTCCACAATTTGTTAGAGCTTTATCAAATTCTTCTCTATCTTCTGCTCTATCCATATCTACTTCTGCTGTTCCTAAAATTCTAACTCCCATATCTGTTAAAGCCTTAGTAAGTTTTATAGCTGTTTGACCACCAAATTGAACTATTGCACCATAAGGTTTTTCAACATCTACAATGCTTTCAACATCTTCTGGTGTAAGTGGTTCAAAATATAGCTTGTCTGCTATATCAAAGTCTGTACTTACAGTTTCAGGATTGTTATTTACAATAATTGTTTCATAACCTTGTTTTTTAAGAGCCCAAACTCCATGAACACTACAATAATCAAATTCTATACCTTGTCCAATTCTAATTGGTCCTGAACCTAGTACCATAACTTTCTTTTGATTTTGACTATCTTCTGCTTCATTATCATCATCATAGCTTGAATAATAATATGGTGTTTGTGCTTCAAATTCTGCACTACAAGTATCAACCATTTTATAACTTGCTACAATATCATTTTGTTTTCTTAATTCATGAACTTCTTTTTCTGTAATACCATTTAATTCAGCTATTACTTTATCAGTAAATCCATATTCTTTTGCTTGTCTTAAAAGCTCTATTGTTAATTTATTTTCAGATAAAGCTTTTTCTGTTCTAACAATTGAATCTGCAATTCCTATAAAGAATTTATCTACTGTGGTTATTTCATGAATTCTATCTATTGAAATTCCTCTTCTTAAAGCTTCTGCAATTGTAAAGAATCTTTCATTATCAACCTTTGATAATTTTTCTTCTATTTCTTCATCAGAATATTCTTTCAATCTTGGTAAAATTAAACTGTCCAAATTTTCTTCAAGTGAACGAATTGCTTTCATTATACCCATTTCTAAATTTGGTGCAATTGCCATAACTTCACCAGTTGCTTTCATTTGAGTTCCTAAATCACGACTTGCAGTTAAGAATTTTTTAAATGGCCATTTTGGTATTTTTACTACTACATAATCTAGCACTGGTTCAAAACAAGCATAAGTTTTTCCTGTAACTTGATTAATAATTTCATCTAATGTATATCCTATTGCTATTTTTGTTGCTACTTTTGCAATTGGATATCCTGTTGCTTTTGAAGCTAAGGCTGACGAACGACTAACTCTTGGATTTACTTCTATTACTGCATATTCAAAACTATTTGGATTTAATGCAAATTGTACATTACATCCACCTTCAATTTTAAGTGCTGATATAATCTTTATTGCAGATGTTCTAAGCATTTGATATTCTTTGTCCGATAAAGTTTGTGATGGTGCTACAACTATACTATCTCCTGTATGTACACCAACTGGGTCAATATTTTCCATATTACAAATTGTAATACAAGTACCTTTACTATCTCTCATTACTTCATATTCAATTTCTTTCCAGCCTGCAATACATTTTTCAATAAGAACTTGATGAACTCTTGATAATCTAAGTCCACTTCCTGCAATTTCTTCTAATTCTTCTATACTATATGCAATACCTCCACCAGTACCACCTAGTGTGTATGCTGGTCTTACTATTACTGGAAGTCCTATTTTATTTGCAAATTCAACTGCATCTTCAACATTTTCTACTACTTTACTTGCTATACAAGGTTCATTAATACTTTCCATCATATCTTTGAAAGCTTGTCTATCTTCCGCATTTTTTATACCTTCTTTTCCTGTTCCAAGTAAACGTACATTATATTCATCTAAAAATCCACATTCTGCAAGTTCCATTGCTAAGTTAAGACCTGTTTGTCCCCCTAAGTTTGGAAGAATGCTATCTGGTTTTTCTTTTTTAATTACTTTTTTTACAGTTTCAACAGTAAGTGGCTCTAAATATATTTTGTCTGCCATATTTTTATCTGTCATAATTGTTGCTGGATTTGAATTTATTAAAACAACTTCAATTCCTTCTTTTTTTAATTCTCTACATGCTTGTGTTCCAGCATAATCAAATTCTGCTGCTTGACCTATTATAATTGGTCCTGAACCTATAACTAATACTTTTTTAATTTTATTATTCTTAGACATATTCTCCTCCTTCTATATCATTTCAACAAATTTATCAAATAAATATCCTGTATCTTCTGGTCCTGGACAAGCTTCTGGATGGAATTGTACAGTAAAGATATTTTTATTTTTGTATTTTAAACCTTCAACTGTTCTATCATTTAAATTTACATGTGAAACTTCTGCAATTTCTGGATCTATACTAGTTTCTAATATGTAATATCCGTGATTTTGACTAGTTATATAAACTCTTCTTGTTTCCAAATCTTTTACTGGATGATTTGGTCCTCTATGTCCATATTTTAATTTTGCTGTTTTTGCACCTGTTGCAAGTCCCATTAATTGATGTCCTAAACATATTCCAAAAATTGGTATATCTGAATCATATAATTTTTTTACATTTTCTATTTGGAAAGTACAATCTTCTGGATCACCAGGTCCATTTGAAAGCATTATTCCATCTGGATTAGACTTCAAAATTTCTTCTGCCGTAGTAGTTGCTGGATATATAGTTACACCTACATTTCTTTTCAATAATGATTTTAAAATATTTTTCTTATATCCATAATCTAGTAAAGCAACTTGCTTTTCTGCATTTTCATTATATTTTTCTACTTCTTTACAAGTAACCTCTTCTACAACATCACTTACTTTATATTTTTCTATTTCTCCATGAATTTTGCTTAAATGTGTTATATCTGTTGTAATATAACCTTTCATTGTTCCACTATCACGAAGAATCTTTGTAAGTTTTCTAGTATTTACATTTTTTAGTCCAGGAATATCATTTTCGATTAAAAAGCTTTCCAAAGTTCCCTCTGTTCTAAAATTACTCTCGTGTTCAGCAAGTTTATGTACAATTACTGCTTTTGCCCAAATTCTACTACTTTCGCTATCTTGTTTAATTATTCCATAATTTCCTATTAATGGATATGTCATAACAATACCTTGTCCTGCATAAGATGGGTCTGTAAAAGTCTCGATATATCCAGCCATACCAGTATTAAAAACTACTTCACAAGCTGTGTCTTTATCGCTACCTATTTTCTCTCCTTCAAATATTTGACCATTCTCTAAAACCAAATAACCTTTCAACTATACTTCCTCCTTTTATTCTAAAAAAAACACTAAATATATTATTTAGTGTTTTTTATTATAATTATTAATTTTTAAAATTGGAAACAATGATGCCTTGAAAGCATTTTCTTTAATTCTTATTCTGTTAGTATTCATTAAATGAAACATTAAATTTACCTTCCTCACATCATATTTACACTGTCTGTTATTGTACTATACTTTTACGGAAAAATCAAGTCCCAAAATCAAATCATTTACTTTAAATTTAAAATCATCAAAATTAAACTCATTAAATCTCACTATTCTAGGATTTATTTTTTCTAAAAACTTTTCTTCATTTTCATCTGTATATATTATTGCAAATTCGCCATCATTTACTTCTTCAAAGAAATCCTCTTCTTCTTCATAGACTTCTAATTCTAGATTATTTGTATACGCAAATTTTACCATTTCTTTATATTCTTCTTTATGTTCAGATTTAGACATTAATACTTTTATATTATTGTCATTCCAAAAAACTAAATTTTCATTTGAACAAAAATATTCAAAATTTTGATAATCAAAATAATCTCCTATATAAATTATTTTATCAAAGTTACTGTTCTTTTCAATTATATCTTCCTCTAAATAATTTTCATTATAATTCAAATATACATTTGGAAGCTTTATATCTTGCATAATTTCATAAAACAAAGTAAAAATACAATTGTTTATAATATGATAATTTAAAGTTACAAGCTTAATATGAATATTATTTCTTAATGCAGCTAATAATATTTGAATTGTCATTTCTGGATTACCTTTGCAAATTATCGCAATATGTTTTCCATTTAGTTCTTTATTATGTTTAATTTCACCATATCTACTAATAATTTTTACTACGTTTTCGAAATTAATTTGATTTAGATTTTCTGCTAATTCAGCTTGTACAGCTTCATGCAAAATATATTTACTTCTAATAATTGCATCTACTAACCTTTGTACAATGGCTTTATATTCACTATCAGTCATAGTTTTCCTCTTCTCTTTTGTAATTATAGTTGTAATTTATTTTGAAAATAATAATATTATAGAATATCTTTTTGCAATCCTTAATTGCATTTGAGTAAGCTTTTATAAACTTCTTTCATTTCTTTCTTTATTTGCTATATAATTTTCTCTTACTCTTTTTGACCATTTATCAGTATTTGCTTTATCAAATTGTATTTCTGGTCTTATTTTACTTATTTTTCTTTGTGTATTAATAGTCCAATCTGCTGTATGCATTGAACGCTCTACATACGGACTTTTAATTAAATCTTGCTTATTCTTTTTTTCAATAAATTCTTTTGCCATCTCAATTGGCATAATATATGTTGCATTTTCAACAGCTGGAATCAACTCACCCTTTTTATTTTTTCTATATTTAATATTACCAGCTTTATCTCTTGTAGTTTCATATAATTTTTCTAAAACAGCAATCTTTTTAGAAGGAATTATAAACATTTCATATCCATCTAATGAATTTCTTTTCTTACGATTAGTTTCACTATCTTTTATGAAGCTTTCGCCTCTAACCTTTAATTTTTTTACTGCACCTAAACTTTTTAGATAATCAATTCTAACTTGTGGATCAATAGTAAGATTTGCTGCATAGTGTTGAGCTTTTCCTGTACCTTCTCCTGACATTTCCACCAATTCATTTTCTTTACTATTTATAAGTTCATTAGTTTTAAAATCTTGAACTAATTGTTCTATATATTTTCTATCTTCTTCATTAATTATGCTTCTATTCTGCATGTATCCTAAATATTTCATAGAATTAGTATAATCAAATACATTATGTGTTAGAAGTTCTGATATATCTGTTATTATATCTTGTTTAGGTCTATCTTTATATGCTACTGCAATCATATTCCAATCTTGCTCAAAAGATGATTCTTCTGGCTCTAATCCCTTTGTTTGAACCAAACTCTGCAAATCTTCAATTGACATTGCTTTAAAAACATATGCTTTAAATGCTAAACTGAAATCAGCTATTTTTTTGAATGTATCCAAAGAAATTCTATTATTATTAAATAAAATTAATTTAGTCATTGGATCTACTTCTGGATCTTCTGCTACTTGCGTAAAATTACCTTTTTTATACACTCTTCTAATAAAATCTTCTTCTGAAATAACTCCATATTCCATAAAATCAACTGCTGATCTTTTTTCAATTTTTCCTTTTTCTATATGTTTCAATAAAATACTTTTTTGAGTTAATCCTTCTAAAATAGCATCTGATAATCCTTTGTTCGACATAGAGGTTATTAGTTCTACACTTCTTGCAAAATCTAATAATTCTCTTTCGCTATATCTAATTTTTTCTTGTCCACCATAAATTCCCGAACCAAAATATGTTCCTGATATTTCAGATAAAAATTTTTTATTTTTTTGATTATTACTATTAAAATGACCTGCTGAGATTAATATTATTCTAGCTAATTTATTTCTAATATCATCAACTGTTGTTGCCTCACCTTTTCCTATATCAGCTCTTATATCTGTTCCACTAACAACTACATAATCTCCATTTTGAAAAAATAGTTCTTCATGTTTTTTTATAGGTTTATCTGTATTAGCTCTGTTTAAAGCTTGTAAAACCCTAGAAGCAGTGAAACCAATATATAGCATTAATTTATCTGCACTTATTTTGCTATGATTCTCTTTAAATATATCATTTATTCTTTTTGAGTTCCTTTTGGTTACTTCAACATCACTATTACCTTGAATTGCCTCTTCAAATGACTGTCCCATTTTTTCTTGAAGCATTTTATTATTTTCATCTTGAAGAGCTATACTGATTAAATTTCCTAATTCTGAATAATCTTTATTTTTTAATAAAAATAAAGCACAGTTTTGTGGTGTAATAAATTGAGCAAGCTCTGGATGATTTAAAATTTCCTTAACAGTTAACTTTTTCATAATTTTTTCCCTTTATATCTTTAAACTTCTTTTTCCTTCAATTTTATTTTCTGAAACAGTTTTATAAATCGTTTTTTTTCTGTTTAAGAATGAATATACAAAAGCTGTAATTGGTACTGTATATACAACTCCCATACTTCCAGCAATAGCTGATATAATTTCTTCTGCTATTGTTTCTTTATTTAATATTTCTCCTAATTGCATGTCACAAGCTAAAAATAAAAGTATAAGTTTTAATGCTCCACCTACATAAGCTAAAATAAGTGTATTTGTCATAGTTCCTATAACATCTTTTCCTATTGACATACCACTTTTAAATAATTCTTGCCATGTAATATCTTTTGTCTTATTTTTTATCTCATCTAAACTTGAAGCAATTGACATACCAACATCCATACAAGCTCCTAATGCTGATACAACAATTCCTGCAAATATTAAATCTCTAAAATTAAATGTAACTGTTTTCATACTTATACTAAGCTGAATTGCATCCTCGCAAGCACCAGAAAGTTTTGCTAAATAACTAAATATTGCTGCCATTACACCTGACATTACAACTCCACCCAATGTTCCTATTGCAGCAGTAATTATTTTTCTACTTATTCCACCTATTACTAAGAAAGTAAGAACAATTATAACTGCTGATGTTCCAATTGATGTCCATATTGGATTGGCTCCATTAAAAATTCCTCGTATTAAAATAAACCAAATACAAAGTATTGTTATTAAAAGTCCTATAACTGCTTTAATACCTTCTTTTCCACCAACTATAATAACACTTGCTAAGAAAACGAAAAACATTATATATATATATGTACCTCTTTGCACATCTTGAACAGTAACTGTAACTGTACCATCTGAATCTTTTGCAATTTGTGCTGTAACTTTATCGCCTTCTTTTAATTCATAAGCTAAAATTTTTCCATCTATATCATAAGAAAGTATATAACTTGTCTCATATTCTTTTGCTTCAAATTCTCCATCTAAAATTTCTATTTTTACATCTTGAACTGTATCTTCTACTGAACCAGTAGTAACTTTTTTTACTTCTCCTGCCTCTATTACTCTTGCTTTTGCCTCTATTACTTCTGAATGTTTAGCAACTAATCCATCTTCTGTTCCCTCAGGATTTTCTGTATTTTTTTGTGCCTCTTGATTTTGAGTAGCATTAGAATCAGTAGCAGTATTTCCTGTTTCAGTTGCATATATAACTCCCATATAACAATTTATCATTAGTACAAATGTGATTATTATTAGAGCTATTTTTTTTAGCATTTATATTCCTCCTAAATTAGAAAATTACAATATCCATTTCATTAGTATAATCTTTGTTACCATAAGGATATAATACATAGACATATCCATCATCTGTAAGGAAATATGTAGTAGAATTTTCTACTTTATACATATCACTATTTAAATCTCTTTCATATAAATTTCCATATTCTGCTGCTATTATTTTAGCATTATTATATGCAGTTTTTATCTCATTATCTATTTTACTTTGAACACTTTCCACAGTTTGTTCTTTAAGTTCTACAAGTTCTGCAAGTGTAACTTGTCTTTGAGCTGATAAACTATAATTATAAGTTTTTATTGAAAGTTTTTCAGCTTTTTCTCCTTCTCTTAAAGAAGATTTAATAACAACTGATAAAATGTCATTATTTATGTATGCTGTATAAGTAACATTATACACCGTATAAACTTCTTGTTGACGCATAACTTGATTTGCTTTATCATGAAATTCTGATATTATTGATTTAGTAATTTCTTTTGCTTTTTCAGTATTTATATTTAAAAGTGGTATAATTGCATTTACACTAAAATAATTTTCATCTTCATTTTGTAATTTATACCCTGTATATATTAAATCTTTTGACTCATCTAACTTTGCTGTAACATTAACATTTTCACTATTTACTTTAAGTGAATTTGTAAATAATGCATTAAAATTCGCTTCTAATAATTGTAATTCCTCAGCTGTTTTTTCACTACTTGTATTTATTCCAATCATTAAAGGATCTGTTTCTGCATATTTATAAAAATATTGTGTATATATTCCAATTGAAATTGCCATAATACAAAGCATTGCAATTACAATAAAAAATATAAGTTTATTTGTTCCTGATAATTTACTAACGAATCTTCTCAAAGCTCTTTTTAATTCTAGCATATTCATCTCTATCCTTCCGTAGATATTTATATTATTTTTATATCATATTTTTATAATATAATCAATTGTTTTTTATTATAAATCGTGTTATAATATTTTAAATCTAGGAGGTGCTTAATTTGAAATTAAATTCGGATGACCAAACATTAGCTGAAAGTAAAATTTTGATTTTATATATTTTAAATAAAGTTGGAAAACCTATCTCTCACAATGAATTGCTAGAACTTGTCATTTCTATTTCTGATATGAACTATTTCTATTTTCAACAATTTTTACTTGATTTAATAGAAGACAATTATGTCATTTCTTTAAAAAAAGAAAATGATGATATTTACGAATTAACAGAAGATGGAAAAAACGCATTAGATTTAACTATTGATGTAATTCCTGGAATATTAAAATTAAGAGTGGATAGTAAATTTACAGAAAATTTCAACACAATTAAGGATGAATTTTCAATAGTAGCAGAATATGCACCCGTTACGGAAACTGACTTTTCAGTAAAATGCAAAATTATAGAAAATAATAATATTGTATTTAATTTAGAAGCTTATGCTGGTTCAAGAGAACAGGCAAAACAAATAGTAAATAATTGGAAAAAACATGCTATACATATTTATCCAGAAATATTACATACATTAGTTGATGAAAGAGAAGAAGAAATTTAAAGTTTTTATATGTTATTAATAAAAAAGTTCCGAAATTAATTGGAACTTTCTATTTATCTTTTTGGTCTTATAGCTTCATATAAGATAACACTTGTTGCTACGGCGGCATTTAAACTCTCAGTTTTTCCTGGCATTGGTATTTTTATTTTTTCATCTGCCAAATTTAATATTTCAGTTGAAACGCCATTTGCTTCATTTCCTATTACTATTGCTGATTTTTGATAATCTACATCATACATTAATTTATCTGTTTTTAAATCTGTTGCATATACTTTTATTTTATGTTTTTTTAATTCTTTCAAAGTTTTAGTTAAATCTTCACATTCTATAACTTTTACTCTAAAAATTGCTCCCATTGTAGAACGTACAACCTTAGGGTTATATTGGTCTGCGGTCCCCTTAGAAACTAAAATTTGACTTAAATTTATACTATCTGCTGTTCTCAAAATTGTTCCCATATTTCCTGGATCTTGAATATTATCTAAAACTAAAAATAAATTTTCTTTAAAATCAATTTGATTTTCTTCACTTGGATATTTTTCAATGATAGCTAATATTCCTTGAGGATTTGTAACATCTGTCATTGTATTAAAAACTTTTTCATTTACATATACACAATCATATTTTGCAATTTCATAAAGTAAATCACTTGGAATACTACTTTGTGTTTTACAATCATCACAAACTACAATTTGCTTTATAACAGCATCCTCTGCAATGGCTTCTTCTATCATTTTAATTCCTTCGACTAAAAATTCATCATATTCTTCTCTATATTTCTTTTCTTTTAGCTTTTTTACATGCTTTACAAATTCATTATCTTTACTTGTAATAATCATAAAAACTCCTTTTTAAATATTATTTGATTTTTTCAATTTATTATACCATATAATATATATTTCTTACTTCAAATGTTTCAAAAAATCTTGAATTTCAGCTAATATATTTTTTATATTACTAATTTTAAATGTTATATATGGTTCTGTTGCTGGTGAAAATTTAATTCTATTTCTATAAATTTTCATTAATTTATCAATACAATCTACATTAAATTTTTCTTTTTCAAAATGGAAAACTACATTCTCTAATCTTTGATTTATTTTCATAATATAAAGTTCTCTTGCAAGCATTTTTATTCTAGTAATTTCTAGTAAATTTTCAATTTCTTTTGGCATTGTACCATATCTGTCTAAAATTTCATCTGTAACATTTTGTATATCTTCTTCTGTTCTACACAAAGCAATATTTTGATAAATTTCAATTTTTTGACTAGCATTTTCAATATATTCATCTGGAATATAACTTGAAACATTTAAGTCAATTTGAACATCAATCTCTTCAATAACTTCTTCACCTTTTATTTCTTTTACAACTTCATCTAAAAGCTTGCAATACATATCGTATCCTACTTGCTCCATATGTCCATGTTGAATTTCTCCAAGTAAACTTCCAGCACCTCTTATTTCCAAATCTCTCATTGCTATTTTGAATCCAGAACCAAATTCTGTAAATTCTTTAATTGCTTTTAATCTCTTGTCTGCTACTTCTGACAATGCTTTATTTCGTTTATATGTTATATAGGCATAAGCTTGTTTGTCAGAACGACCAACTCTACCTCTAATTTGATAAAGTTGTGCTAAGCCTAATCTATCAGCATTTTCCACTATAATAGTATTTGCATTAGGAATATCAATTCCACTTTCTAAAATTGTTGTACAAACAAGCACATTAGTTTTTTCCTCAACAAAATCTTGCATTATGCTTTCAAGTTCGTTACCTGTCATTTTTCCATGAGCCACATCTACTTTTGCTTCTGGCACTAATTTTGAAATATCACTTGCTTTTTTTATAATTCCCTCAACATTATTATAAAGATAGAAAACTTGACCCCCACGCTCTAATTCCTTAGTAATTGCTTCCTTTATAACTTCTGTATCATATTCTAATACATAAGTTTGAACTGGTATTCTGTTTTGCGGTGGTTCATATATAACAGACATATCTCTCATACCTACAACAGACATGTGTAAAGTTCTTGGAATTGGTGTAGCTGTCATTGTTAAAACATCTACACTATTTTTTAATTCTTTTACTTTTTCTTTATCTTTTACGCCAAAACGATGCTCTTCATCAATAATTAAAAGTCCTAAATTTTTAAATTTTACATCTTTACTCAAAACTCTATGAGTTCCTATAATTATATCTATTTCTCCCAGTTCTACTTTTTTTATTATATCTGCTTGCTCTTTTTTAGTTCTAAATCTGTTCAAAAGCTCTATGTGTATTGGATAATCTTTCATTCTTTTTCTAAATTCTTCATATTGTTGATTTGCTAGAATGGTAGTTGGAGCTAAATATATTACTTGCTTTTGATCCATACATGCTTTAAATGCTGCACGAATTGCTACTTCTGTTTTTCCATAACCAACATCACCACAAAGTAGTCTATCCATTGGTTTTGTGTTTTCCATATCTTTTTTGATTTCTTGAACACATCTTAATTGATCATCTGTTTCCACAAATTCAAAACTATCTTCAAATTCTTTTTGCCAAGGTGTATCTTTTGAAAAAGCATATCCTTCCATTTTTTGTCTTTTAGCATACAAATTAACCAATTCTTCTGCTACTTCTCTTAAATTATTCTTTACTCTTTCTTTTGCTTTTTCCCAGTCTTTTGAACCTAGTCTATTTATTTTAGGTGATGTCTTATCAGACCCTATATATTTTCTAATATTATCTAATGAATCAGTTGGAACATATAGAACATCATCATCTTTATAGTTTATTTTTATATAGTCTTTTGTTACATTATCAGCCTTGATTGTTTGTACTCCAATGTACACACCAATTCCATGTGTTTTATGAACAATATAATCTCCTACTTTTAAATCTGCAAAAACTATTTTTTCTCCCTCTTTAAAACTAGATGGAGCTCTTAGTTTTTTAGGTTTACTTTCAAATATTTCGGCAGTAGAAATAACTAAAAGATTCATTTCTAATATTTCAAATCCAGCAGATAAAGAGCCAGGAGTAATAACTATGGCTCCTTGCTCTAAATCATAATTCTCAATATTTTCTCTGTAATCGTTATTTATACCTTTTTCATACAAAAGACTAGACATCTTTTTACAGCCATCGGTGTTTCCAGCAAGGATTATTGTTTGTTTTCCCCTTTTAGTTGCTTCTTGTAATTCCTGAAACAATAAATCCATTGAACTACGAAAAAAGTTGACCTCCCTATAACCGAAGCTATATCCATTTCTTTTTGCATGCATACTTTGTTTATCTACAAAACCAATATCTTGTTTTTCAAGATATACTATTTGTTTATCTTCGAACTTACTTGAAATATTATAATAGTCTTTCATTTCAGTAAGCATTTCTGGTACAATTTTATTTCTTTCAATTAAATCTTGTTTTAAACTTTCGTTGTCTTTTGCTATATTTTCTGCTCTTGCTTTTATTTTTTCTATTTCATCTATAAAAATTATATAATCATCATCTATATAGTCTAATAAAGTATTAGATTTTTCATAAAAACTATCAAAGTATTTATCTATTTTAGTAAGGAATTCTCCATTTTTGATAAGCTCAACATCTTCTTCAACTTTTTCTCTTACTGATTTTGTGTATTGCTTATCTAAAATTCTATTACAAATTGTATTAACATCTGTTTCTAGCAAAAATTCATAAGCTGGATATATATCAGCATCTTCTAACATCTCAATTGTTCTTTGACTTGCAATACTAAATTTTCTAATAGAATCAATTTCATCTCCCCAAAGTTCTATTCTAACACCATTATTTTTAGAAGTTGCTATATCGATTATTCCACCTCTTATACTAAATTGACCTTTACTTTCTATTAAATCATATCTTTCATATCCAAGTAAAACTAACTTTTCTTTTAATTCTTCTAAATTTAAAGTATCTCCTACTTTTAAATTCATAACATTTTCGAATAAAGCTTCCTTAGTTATCATTTTTTGCATCATAGCTTCAATTGTAGTTACTATAATTTTTGTTTTGCCTTTGGCTATGTTATTTAATACAGAAATTCTTTTATATAATAAATCTTTACTTTCAGCAATATAGTCAAAACTAACTGTATCTCTCTTTGGAAAAAATTTAACCTTCTCTCCAAAAAATTGTAAATCTTTAACTATTTTCTTTGCTTGAAGTTCATTATATGTAACTATACAAATTGGCTTTTCTGAATAAAATCTTGTTGAATATGCTAAATGTACTTTTCCGTGCATCTGTTAATCCAGAAAGCATTATAGGTGTTGTACCTTTTTTAACTTCAAATATATAATCATTAAATTTTTTTATATTTGGAGTTATTTTGACAAGTGCATTCATATAAGCTCCTTCCTATTATTAATTTTATAAAAGTGATATCTATTATATAATAAATTCCACATTTTTTCAATGTTTTGTGAATAATTATAAGAAATATAGCAAAAAAATGAAGTCCTATTCGAACTAGGACTTCATTTTTATAGAAAGGTGGAGAGTTGGTCTATACTGCGCTTACCCATCAAGCAATTCTATTTCATACTGCACATAGTGTTTCTTAGCATTTGATATATACATTATATATAAGCCCTGTTCAGGTAATCTTATATTGATATAATGTTCTCTACCATCTGCTTTAATTGGTTTTTTGTGTTTGATTTTATTTCTCTCATCTTTAAACACAATCTTACAATCCGATTTACTATGCACTCTATACCGTACTTTTACTTTTGTATGTTCAATATAAATCTCATCAAGTACGCAAATTATATCGCCTAAAAAAGCTCCATATTTACCATTATCCTCAAAGTCAAATTTATAGTACATTATCATATGCCTCCAATCTGACCTCGTCTCTCACCATTTTATCTCAATCACTATACTGTTTCTAGCAATTTTAAATAATTCGTATGAATATAATATCCACAATTTAGATGTATTATAACATGGTTCTTTTTAAAAGTAAAACATTAATTCAATACTAATTTGTATATTAGTTGACAATTTCGCATTTTCATCACTAGTTCATACTTTCAGCAACTGTATATGTTCCATTAGATAATTCAATATATCCTGCACCTGAGCCTATTCCATATCCAACATCATATTCTTTTCCATTGTAAGTATATTTTAATGGTGTTGTATTATAAGCATCTTTTACTTTTACATTTTTCATTTCAGTCAACTGATTTGCTATTTTTGTTGCATATGCTTCTGCCGTTAAATTATTTTTTCCCCACAATTCTTCAAAAAATGTAATTTTTCTAGTATCCATTACATCCCACCATAAATTATTTTTATATACTGCTCTATGAATTCCATTCTGAGCAAAAATTTCCAAAGGTTTATAGTAATAACCACTATCAGTTTCTTTTAACGTACATTCATTACCATTATAAGCATTTACAGTTGCTTGACTTGAAACAATTATCTCTCCTCCTTGACCAGCCATTCCACCATCTCCACCTGAATCTTTCCACCAATCAGAACCATTCATGCCTCCTTGACCACCAATAGCTCCTGCTATTGGTTCAGTATATATTCTATTATCATATTTACTTTCAGAAAAATATGCTCCACCAGAATTTCCTTCTGCATATAATTCTGGAACACTACCATAAGTACCATTATGAAATTGTGTTCCATCACTAGTTACCTGACATACACCTGGTGAATATCCCCCACCACCTTGTATATGCATTCCCGCACCAGCTCCTGCACCGCCACCACCTATTCCGGCTGCCGGATATCCACCACCTCCTGTTCCAGAACTTCCTGCAATATTTTCATATTTTCCACCAGAACCTCCTGCTCCACCATACGCATTTACAATCAAACTATTATTTATCGTAATTTTTCCACAATCTTCTCCTCTTTCTCCATCTTCACCTGATTGATTTATATCAAAATCTAAATTACTAGACATATGTTGATAATATCTTTGAGTACTTCCACCATTTCCACCGATTTCCACCAATACCAGCTCCTGCACCACCGCCACCTGCTCCACCTGTATTACTTTTTCCCGCTTGTCCACCATCACCTGCTTTTCCCCCTCTTGCCGTTAAAGTTCCAGTACCATACAAATTAAGTGTAGCTGTCTTTGGCACCCTTATTCCTGCATAAGCACCACTTCCACCTTCTGCTCCATCACCAGTATTTATTGCTGGAATAACTCCATAACTTGAATCCACATTTACTTTTCCATAAACATATAAATTTAATGTTGCTCCTTTTTCTAAATTTATAGCACTTCTATTTGACACATCTTTATTATCAATGTCCATATCATGCATTATTTTTATTGTTACTGGATCACCTGCTTGAATATTAAAGTCAAATGCATCAGCTGTTAGTTTTTCATCTAATACTATATATGATTTTCCATTTTCAAAAGTAAAACTATCTTCTGTATCTAATGTTTTTTGAGTTAATATAATATTATCTCCATCTTCTAAAATAGTTCCATCTACTTCATCTGATATTTTGTAATATGTACTACCTTCGTTTTCTCTTACTATTTCATAACTTTTATCATCATATTTTATAATTGCATAATCTTCATCAGTAGTTATTGCATAATTTCCTATTTGTCCTTCACCTTGTATTTTAGATAAGAATTTATTCATTCCTTCTACTTCACCTAAGAACTCACTAGAATTATAGTCAAGCAATATCATATCTAATGCTTCTCTTCTTTTAGCTTCTTCTGATATAAGTTTAGCATTTGTTGCTTTCGCTATTATTCCATCATCACCTACTATTGCATTTATTGAAACACCTGCCAATATTAACATTATAATTATTGTTATTACTAATGCTACTAAGGTTATTCCGATTGCTTCTTTGCAAATTAATCATTTGTTTTTTTGTATTTTGATTTATGCAAGTTTTTGGTTTTGAAACATTTTGTTTCAAAATGTTCTTCTTCTGTTTTTTCATTGCCTTTGTTCTCCTCCTATTTTATTTTTTGAGGAAAGCAAAAAGTAGCTTCCCTCCGTACACAAAATATAAAAGTGAGTTACTCACTTTTATTTTATAATAATGAAGGAAAACCACCTCTAATTATTATTCAGTTTTACATAATGTTTTTCGTTAAAATAATATCTTAACGAAAAAAGTAAAAATCTTATAACATTTGATATTCTAGTAGTTCCTTGATTTATCTGTCGTAAAAAGCATAAAAAAATACTTAGAAAAATTTTACTAAAGAAAACTTGACTTCTTAGAAATTTATATGTATCATAGATTTGTAAAAAGTCGTTAAGATATTATCTTAACGACTTTTCTGTTTTTTAGAATAAATTTAAAATCAACACATACAATTAAATATATCTAATTTAGAAGGAGATTATATATGAATTGTATTGTAATATCTGTAAAAAAGAATTTCTTTACCATTTTATTTTTACTTTTTACTGTGAGCTTAATTATATTTTCTTCTTCTAATTTAGAAGCTGCTAAATCTGGTCTTATACTTTGGTCTACATCTGTTTTACCAAGTCTTTTTCCTTTTTTCATTGCTACTGAATTGTTATATCGTACAAACTTTGTACATATCTTAGGTAAATTATTTACAAAATTCATGAGACCTATTTTTAATGTACCTGGTGAAAGCGCAATTTGCCTAATTTTAGGTACTTTAAGTGGCTATCCTATGGGTGCAAAACTTGCTTGCAATTTAAAAGAAAGCAAAGTTTGTACAAAATACGAAGCTGAAAGGCTTATAGCATTTACAAACAATTCTGGTCCATTATTTATTATAGCAACAGTTGGAATTTCAATGTTTTTTAGTAAAGAAATAGGTTTTCTTCTTTTAATAACACATTTACTTGCATCGTTAACAGTAGGCTTTTTATTTAGAAATTGGAAAAAAAATAATGATGAAATATCAAGAAATTTTTTCAGTAATTCAAAAAAAGATGAAACAATATCATTTTCAAACTTAGGAGAAATTTTAGGCGATAGCATTAAGTCTTCAATAAATCTAATTATGACTATTGGTGGATTTATTGTACTTTTTTCTGTAATTATATCTATATTTAACAATTTATGTATTTTTGATAAATTATCTAGTTTATTTAATGTTTTCGGAATTCCTAAGGAAATATTAACTCCTATTTTTTCTGGAATTTTAGAAGTTACTAATGGTTTAAAACTTTCTACTTCACTACAAACAAAAAATTTAAGTTTGAATATAATTATCTCTTCCATCATTTTAGGATTTGGTGGAATTTCTGTAATGCTTCAAGTATATAGTGTAATTTCAAAACATGGGTTATCCATAAAACCATATATATACGGAAAATGCTTACAAGCTATATTTGCAGGAATTTATACCTTTATAGCATTGCAAGCATTTCCATTACTAACCTATACTTTATAATTTATGATTGATAAAAAGCTTCATATCCTTTATATGCAGAATATACATCATATTTACTTGTTATCTCAAAAGGTGAGTGCATTCCCATAACAGGAACACCTGAGTCAACAACTTCCATTCCTCTATTTGCAAGAGTAAGAGCAATTGTTCCTCCTCCACCTTTGTCAACTTTGCCAAGTTCACAAGGTTGATATTTTGTACCAACTGAATCGTAAATTTTTCTAATTTCTGCTACAAATTCAGCTGGTGCTTCTGATGAACCAGATTTTCCTCTTACACCTGAATATTTAACTAGTGTAACTCCTTTACCTAAATAAGCTGTGTTATTTTTTTCAAAAGCTGATGGATAATTTGGATTATATGCTGCATCAACATCTGCTGAAATCGCTTTTGAATTACTAAATGTTCTTTGTAAAGAACTTGGTGCACTTTCTCCTTTTTTGTCTAATATTTCCAAAACAAAATCTTCAAAATTCATTGTGTACATTCCTGTAACACCATTAAATCCAACTTCTTCTTTATCTGTTAAAACACATACAGCTGTCTTTTTTGGATTTTGTATGTTTAAAATTCCTCTTAAAGCCGTATAACAACATACTTTATCATCTTGACCATATCCACCAATCATACTATAATCTAATCCTAAACTTTTAGCCTTAAATGCTGGAACAAACTCTATTTCAGAACTTGCAAAATCAGCTTCTGTAATTCCATATTTTTGGTTTAATAAATTAAGTATATTTAATTTAACTCTTTCAGATATTGTATCATCTTCATAAGGAATACTTCCTGCTAAAACATTAAGCTCCTCTCCTTGCACTCCATCTTTTAACTTTCTTTCCATTTGTTCACCAGCTAAATGTGGTAATAAATCTGAAATTGTGAATATTGGATCTTCTTCTTTTTCTCCGATTGAAATTTCTATTTTTTCTCCATCTTCTTTAACAATTATACCATGCATGCTAAGTGGGATATTAGTCCATTGATATTTTTTTATTCCACCATAATAATGAGTTTTAAACATTGCAAGTTCAGTATCTTCATATACTGGATTTTGTTTTAAATCTATTCTTGGTGAATCACAATGTGCAGCTACCACTCTTAATCCTTTGCAAAGCACTTCTTCTCCAATTACAGCTACATATAAACTTCTTCCATGATTAGAATAGAATACTCTATCTCCTGCTTTCAATTCTTCCTTTTCTTCTATATCTACAAATCCATTTTTTCTCAAAATTTCTTTTGAATTTTGTACAATTTCTTTTTCAGTTTTAGATGAATTTAGATAATACATATATTCATCTGCAAATTTAAAAATTTCTTCTAGTTGTTCATTGCTTAATTTTTCCCAACCATTTTTATTTTTATGAAATAATTTTTCTTTTAAAGCTTTTCCTTCGTTTGACATTAATCTTCTATCCTCCTTTGTTTATTAAAAAAATCTATAATATATCTAGTATAATTGCTGGCTTCTTGACTTTTTTATCTATAATAGTATATGCATTTTTAACTTTTAATATAGCATCTTCTGCTTTTTCTGGACTATTTGCATGAACATATGCAATAATCTCGTTATTTTCTACTTTATCACCTGTTTTTTTACAAACTATTATACCAACTCTTGGATCAATTTCATCTTCTTTTTTCTGTCTTCCTGCACCTAAACCTACACTTGCTCTACCAATAACCTCAGCACTCAACTCTGAAACATATCCAGCTCTTGAACTCATTACTGGTACTATATATGGAGCTTTTTCAAATTTTTCTAAGTTTTCAATATATGAAACATCACCACCTTGTCTTTCAACAAGTTGTACAAATTTTTCATAAGCTTTACCACCTTTTATTGCTTCTATTATTCTCTTTTCGTTTTCTTCTAAATTATCTCCTAAACTTGCCATTTTAAGCATATTTGAACCAAAAGTTAAAATAATTTCTTTTACATCTTCTGTCATATCGCCTTTTAATGCTTTAACAGCTTCAACAACTTCCAATGCATTTCCTACACTATATCCAACTGGTTCATCCATATTAGTTAAGATACACATAACATTTTTATTTGCATTTAAGCCTATATATTTCATTAATTTTGAAAGTACTTTTGCATCATTTTTAGTTTCCATAAATGCACCTTTTCCACAAGTAACATCTAAAATAATATTTTTACTACCCGCTGCAATTTTCTTACTCATTATACTAGATGCAATAAGTGGAATACTATTTGTACATGCTATACTATCACGAAGTGCATAAATTTTCTTATCAGCTGGTGCTAAATTCATGCTTTGTCCAATTAAAGAAATTCCTATCCCTTTAATATTTTTCTTAAATTCCTCAACATCTAAGTCTGTTTTATAACCTGGTATAGATTGCAATTTATCAATTGTTCCACCTGTAATCCCCAAACTTCTTCCAGACATTTTTGCAATTGGAATTCCCAAAGATGCCATTATTGGCATTAAAATTAATGTAATTTTATCTCCAATTCCACCTGTACTATGTTTATCTACTGTATTTGGTGCAATTTCTGACAAATCTAAAATTTCTCCTGAGTTTGCCATAGCAATAGTTAAATTGCTAATTTCATTTACTGTCATACCATTTATGCAAATTGCCATAATAAGTGCTGCTGCTTGATAATCTGGAATATCATCATTAGTATAAGCATTTACAAAAATTTCTATCTCTGTTTTGGTAAGTTCCCTACCAGCTTTTTTATTTTCAATAATATCTATTATACTCATTATAATCTCCTAAATAATTTCTAATACTTTTGATTTTACAATCACTTTTTTGGTTGTAAGTTTAAAAGCATCTTTTAAATTCTGAGTAGCACCCATTACTTTTGAATCATCATCTGTATGTATATATGCTAAAATATCACCACTTTGAACTTCATCACCTATTTTCTTTTTAAGTTCAATACCAGCAGTTCTATTTATTTCACTATTTGCATTCATTCTTCCAGCACCTAAATACCTTGCAATACTTCCTACAATATCAGCATCTATTCTTTCTACAAATCCACTATCAGTAGAATATACAGGTATTATATGTTTTGCTACTGGAAACTTTTCCACATTATCTATATATTCCATACTTCCATATTGTGTTGCAACCATTTCTTTAAACTTCTCATAAGCTCTTCCACTTTTTATTGCTTCAATAATTGTCTTTTCATTTTGCATCTTATCTTTTACATTTGTAGATAGTTCTAATATAACTCTACCAAGAGCAACAACAACATCTCCAATATCTTGTGACATTTTACCTTGTAAACATTCCAAAGTTTCTTTTATCTCCAAAATATGACCAACTGAATATCCAAGTGGTTCATCCATTGAAGTAATAACTGAACCAACATCTTTTCCAAGCAATATGCCTAATCTTTTTAATAATTTAGCAAGACGCCTTGCCTCTTCCCTTGTTTTTATATATGTTCCATTTCCACAAGTAATATCAAACACTATTTTATTACTTCCAGAAGCAACTTTCAAACTCATTAAACTAGCTGCAATAATAGGAAGACTGTCTCCACAACCAATTTCATTTCTTAATTTATAAATTTTGCTTTCTGCTGGTGCTAAATTTAAACTTTGATGTATAATACTTACTCCAACTTTTTCTACATTTTCTTTGAATTCATTTAAAGATATTTCTGAATCATAACCTGGTATTGACTCTAATTTATCAATAGTTCCACCAGAAATTCCAAATCCACGACTTGAAATTTTTGCAACTGGAAGTCCCAATGATGCAATTATTGGCATTAGTATAAGTGTTACTTTATCCCCTACACCACCTGTACTATGCTTATCTACGATATTATTTGAAATTTGACTTAAATCTATTGTATCACCAGAATTTGCCATTTCAACAGTAAAATCTACAATTTCTCTTTCTGTTAAACCGTTTACATATATATAACTTAAAAGAGCTGCTGCTTGTGCATCTGAAATTTCACCTTTTGTATATTTTCCAATAAAAATTTTAATCTCATCTTTTGTAAGCTCTTTTTTTGCACGTTTTCTAGCTATTATACTTTTAATATCCATATATATCTCCTTCTTTTGTAAAAAAATCATCAGTAATTATTTTACTAATACTCTCATAATCTATATAAAATTTTTTATAAAACTTTTTCGATGTAACATACAAGGTCCATTTTCTTTTATTGCAGAAATATGTGCTGCTGTACCATATCCCTTATGTTTTGCAAATCCATAAGCAGGATATATTTCATCCCATTGCATCATTATTCTATCCCTTGTGACCTTAGCAATAATAGAAGCAGCAGCTATTGAATAATGTTTTGCATCTCCTTTTATTACTGACTTATATGCTATACCATTTGTGTCAATATTATTCAAAGCATCAACTAAAATTAAATCTGGTTTTACTTTCATTTGTTCAATTGCCAATTTAACGCCTAGTTTAGTTGCATTTAATATATTTATTTCATCAATTGTTTTTTGATCTACAATACCAACTCCATAACTAATTGCCTCTGCAATAATTTGCTCATATATTTTTTCTCTTTTTTTCTCTGAAACCTTTTTAGAATCATTTACACCTTCTATAAAAGAATCTTTTGGAAGAATAACTGCTCCAACAACTACTGGACCTGCAAGTGGTCCTCTTCCTGCTTCATCTATTCCACATATATAACTAATTTTATCACTATATAAAGATAATTCTTCTTGTTTTAATAAGTTAAGTCTTTCTATTTCTTTTTCTTTCACAATTTATGTCTCCTATTTTATAAGATCTGTAAAAGTATATTTAACTACTCCATCATTATCTTTTACACCTTTGGTATAAATAACTTCTCCTGTTTTATAATTAACTATAAATTCTCCACCATTAGATAACATATTGCTGTCAAACCCTAAATTTACAAGTGTAGTTTCATCCCATGCGAACCATTTATCACCTGCATTAACTGCAATTCCATAACTATTCAAATCTGAAATAGGCTTTCCAACATAATTACTTGTATCTATATTATTAAACTCATATTCCTCATTTAAAGCTTCTGCCTTGCTTTGAACTAAATACATATTAGTTACTACTGTTTTAGCTTTTGTACTTGTTATAATAAGATTTGATGCTGTTATAACAGTTCCAGCCAAAATTATAATAACAATAATAGTTATTACTAATATTGTTAAAGTAACACCTTTATTATTTTTTAACATATTTTTTCCTCATTTAAGTTTATTTTAATTATTTATATGTATTATATCTATATAAGATATTTTTTTCAATAAAAAATACAAAAATTTTATCTTGAATACACATAATTTTAGAGTTATGATGTATTTGATATAATTAAGATTTAGGAGGTTTTTATGAATAACGAAAACGAATTTAATTATAGTGTAGATAATCAATTTAAACAATCTATACCACCTAAAAAATCAGGTTTTGGAAAAACAGTATTTGTACCTTTTGTATCTGGGCTTGTTGGTGCTAGTTTAGTAGTAGGAGTTTGTTTTGGTGTTCCAAATGTAAAATCAGCTTTAATTGGAGATATAAAACCAACAACAAATAATTATTCTACAACTCAAAAAACTAATGTACCTTCAAATAATGATAATATTAAAAACATTTCAAATTATTCTAGTACTGCAATAGAAGTAGCAAGTTCTGTATTACCTAGTATTGTTGGTATTGAAGTAACATATAATGTTAGCTCTTTTTGGGGAAACAGTCAAGCAGAAGCTACTGGTTCAGGTGTAATTATTAGTGAAGATGGATACATTATTACTAATAATCATGTTGTTTCAACTGAAAACTCATCTTCTTCATATTATGCAATAACAGAAGCAACTGGTTTAAAAGTTAAACTTTATGGTGATGACACTGAATATGATGCTAAAATAATCGGAACTGACGCTTATACAGATTTAGCTGTTATAAAAATTGAAAAAACTGGTCTTACTCCTGCTGTTTTAGGAAATTCTGACGAACTACAAGTTGGAGAATTTGCAATGGCATTAGGAAATCCTCTTGGTATGGACTTTTCTGTTACAGCTGGAATTATAAGTGCTGTTAATCGTGAAGTATCGGCTAGTGATGGAACGACATATCTAGCAATACAAACTGATGCTGCTATCAATTCTGGTAACAGTGGTGGTGCTTTGGTTAATAGCAATGGTGAAGTTATAGGAATAAACAATTTAAAACTATCTGGAACTGGTATTGAAGGAATTGGTTTTGCTATTCCAATTAATTCTACAACAGATGTAGTTTCTCAACTTATAGAATTTAGCACTGTAAAAAGACCATACATCGGTATTTCTGGTCAAGCAATTGATTCTAATATAACAGAAATATATGGACTACCTGCTGGTATCTCTGTACAAAGTGTTGAAGAAAATTCGCCTGCACAAGCAGCTGGTATTGAAAAAGGTGATATTATTATAAAAATTGAAGGCAAAGATGTTAAAACAGTTGCTGAATTAAATAGAATTAAATATACTTACAAAATTGGAGATACTGTTACTTTAACAGTTTTAAGAAATGGTCAAGAAAAAGAATTTAAAGTTACTCTTGGAGAACAACCTATTGCAGAAAAACAAGAACAAAACAATGATAATAATTCTTCATCACAAACACAAGAAAATAATCAACAATCACCAAATCAAAGAAGTGGATCTTCTAGTATTTGGGATTTGTTTAGATAAATCCTTAAACATAAAATGAGTACTATTTTCAGTACTCGTTTTTTTATTATAAAATTATTTACAAAAAAATATATTATTGGTATGATATATAAGTATAATGAAAATTAGCTAACTATTGTTTTTATAGGAGGTGTATATTTTGAAAGCTGTTTTTCCATGCAAAGGTGTTGTAGTAATTACAAAACAAAATGTTGACATGCTTACAAATTTTTACGAGGGAAATTTAATAAATTCAAAATTATTTTCAGCATATTCACAAAATAACTTTTCTGTTCAAGTTGGAAGTTTCAATTATTTTCCACAAAATTCTACAATAATTTTAGAAGAAAATACAAATTTGCTTACAATACAAGAATTAAATAAAGTTCTTGCTCAAACTGCTGAACAACAAAAAGAAGAACACATACCTCAAAAAACAAAAGATGTTCCGATTGAAGATAACTTTATAAAGGATCATCCTTTCTTTCAAACTTTAAAACCATTAAACTAAGGAGAAATTATGAAAAAGCCATCAATTATAAATTATCAAGGAAAATCTATTGAAGCTGAATTAATTTTAGCTTTTACTTGTAAAGAAAATGGTAAAAACTACATTGCAATAAACAATGGCGATTTAGTTTTTAGTAAAAATAGTTCATATAACAATTTAGATATTTTAGAAGTTATTAGCGAAGACAATAACGAATATCATGTTTCAAATATTTTAGATGAAGACTGGGAAGCAGTTCAAAACACTATGATAACTGAAATTTTTGCAAAAATAAAATCAGATTTTTAAAAATAAAACAGTACTAAATTTAACAATTTTAGTACTATTTTTATTTATCTTTTCCAATTAAAATTTCCTTAACAAATTCTATCAAATCTGATTTCTTCCATAATAAATTATCTTTCCTTTTTAACTTAAATCTATTTTTCTTTATTCTATTATTTTAGACTTATAGTTCCATCTGCATTTTCAATCATTTTAACAGAAGACTTTAAACATACCACAGGACGAATTCCACAATCACCATAATCAGGAGAACCATATCCCACTCCACCATCACTATAAACATTTGTAACATTGTTAGAACGAGCATCTCCTATTGCTGGAGAAGCTAACCAATATCCTCCACAGCCATTATATATACTTTTATGTGGATAGTACATATTATCTTTCTCTTCTATTTTATAACCTGTTCTTGCAGACATCGTTTTCTGTGCAATCCATTTACTTGTTGGAGAATTCGTTTCTCCCATATAATATCCCATTGTAGTATCATTATTACAATAAATCTTTTCATCTGGATATTTTGTATTCCAACTTGCTACCCACATGTTCAATGTTGGACTTCCTATTGCCATTTCTGCATAATCACTATCTATAAAACTACTCCATTTACTTGTATCTAATAACGTTGATACATATTTTCCATTAGCATTACTTCCATAACTTCCTTGCCATTTTTTTGTTTCATTTGTTACTGGACTAAATTTATTCACATTTGTTGTATCAGCTACCGCTGGAACACTATTCCAATATACAACGTATTTTCCACTAGTTGACAATGTATTACTGCAAGCTTTTGCTTTATCAGCTTGCAAATAGTCTGTTGCTATTATAAAAACATTTTCATCATCTGCATAAAATATCCTCCATTCACTTATTCCATTTGCTGTATATCCAATTACTTTTTTTCCATAATACATTTCTAAATTTTCTTTTACTTTATTTATTAAAGATTCTTCAAGAACAGTTATTGTACAAGTATTTGATATTTCATTATTTGTACTTGCTATTATCGTTACTATTCCTCTTGCTAGTGCTGTTACTACTCCACTATTTGATACTGTTGCTATATTTGCATCCGAACTATTCCAAACTATTTCATCAGTTGTATTACTTGGTTCTAATATTATTTCTAAATTCAATGTTTCTCCAACATTTATTGTCTCATTATTAGGTAATATACTTATACTTGTTAAAGGTATTCTTGTTGTTGCTATAATTTTCTTCGTTACATTACTATTCTTCTCTCTTACTATTATTTCTACATCTCCTAATTTATCCTTTGCTGTTAATAATATTTCCCCCACTTTTGTTTTCATCGCTTCAATTATGCTACTATCGTTAGATTCAACTATTACTTCTGGTTCTCTAATTGTACTATCTAATTTTGTTGCTTCTGTGCTTATTGTAATATTCTCATTATCAAATTCTATTTCATAATATTGTCCTTCTACTTCTGCAAAATATTTTATAGTTGTTCCTTGTTCATATATTAAAGTATATTTTACTTCCTTTTGCATATTTCTTTCTATTGTTATGTTTTCTTGACTTAAAACTATTCCAGTTACAATTTTATTTTCTCCACCTTCTTGCCTTATTATATATCCTTTTTCTTTTAAATCACTCATCACTCCTGCTATTTTTGCTTCATCACCTTCTAATATTTCATCTATTTTTCTATCCATATATAACAATCGTGCTATCTCTTCTATTTCTTTTATTTTAGATATTATTGATGCTTCTTCTGCTCGTCCTAGTATTCCTTTATTTTCCATTACTAAGCTAATACTTACTCCCACTAGTATTAATAAAACAATTATTGTTATTATTAATGCTATTAATGTAATACCTTTCTCTACTTTTTCATTACATTTCATCATTTGTTTCTCCTTTCATTCTATTTTCAGCAAGTTTTATACTACGTCAAACCGTAGTAGTATTATACTACGACTTCTCGTAGCTGTCAAGGAGTAGTATTTTATGATAAAGTAAATTTAAGGTATATGAATATGAAAAGTGGAAAAATTGTTATAAAATTAGATGAATATTTGAAAAAAAATAAAATTAGTAGAAGTAGTTTAGCACGAAATGGTGGTCTACGCTATGATACTATACTTAGTTATTGCAGACAAAATGTAACTCGACTTGATACTGACACACTCGCTAAATTATGTATTGCACTTAATTGCCAAATTTCTGATATTCTTGAATTTGTTGAAGATTAAAAATACCCCGTAAATGATTGAATTTACGGGGGTTGTTTTTATATTATTCCTAGTATTCCATTTTCTTTTAAAATCTCATAAATTCTTTGAATAGGAAGTCCTAAGGCACTTGTATAATTTCCTTCAATTTTGTCAATAAATAATGAAAAAGAATCTTGAATTCCATATCCTCCTGCTTTATCATAAGGCATTTCATTAGAAATATATTCAGATATTTCTAAATCATTCATAGGTTTTACATATACAGCTGTTTTATGTAGTTCTTTATATTCTTTTTCTTTTTCCTTATTATCAATAAGTACAGCAATACTTGTATAAATATAATGTCTTTTACCTTGAAGTTCTCTAAGCATATTCATTGCATCTTCCCTATCTTTTGGTTTTCCAAAAACTTTATCTCCAAGTACTACCAAAGTATCAGCACCAATAATCGTTCTATCACCTTGTGTATTATCATAAACAATTTTTGCTTTTTGATATGCTAAATCTTTTGATTGTTCTTCAAGAGATAAAGACATATTTCTCATTTCTTCTAAATCACTTACTAAAATTTCATAATCAAATCTTCCCAAATCCATAAGTTCTTTTCTTCTTGGTGAAGTTGATGCTAAAATAATTTTCATTTTTTTATTTCCTCTTATACTTTAATTTATTTGCTAAAATTATATATTTTAATAAATAAAGTGTCAATCATTATTAATAAATTTAGAATATATATAATTAGAAGATAGATATATATAAATAATTATTTCGTATCGAATATAACTGAAATATATTTAGAAATTCTTTTAAAATATTATGAGTAATGTTCGCGTCGAACGAAGCGAGGACTAAGTGAAAGAGGCTTATAATATTTTATTAGAATTTCTAATATATGTAAGGCAATCGAGATACAAATAACTATTTATATAAATCTATCCTCTATCATTAATTTCTAAATATTATAATATTCAAAAAACTTAAAATATTATATATTGTTTTTTATAAATATATATGATAGAATGAGTCCAAATGGTTATAATAATTTAAGTAACAAAAAAAGGAGGAATTTATGAAATTTGATGCTTGGAATGATTTTGTTTCAGGAGACTGGAATAAAGAAATCAATGTAAGAGATTTCATTCAAAAAAACTATACTCCATATAATGGTGATTCAAGTTTTTTAGCTAATGCTACTGACAAAACAACAGCATTATGGAATGAAGTTTTAGAACTTTATAAAAAAGAAAGAGAAAATGGTGGTGTTTTAGATATATCTGATGATATTGCATCTACTATCACTAGCCATGATGCAGGATATATTAATAAAGATTTAGAAGATATAGTTGGACTTCAAACAGATGCTCCACTTAAAAGAGCTATTATGCCAAATGGCGGTATTAGAATAGTTGAAAAATCTTGTGAAGCCTATAACAGAAAAGTATCAGACAAAATTGAAGATATTTTCCATAATTATAGAAAAACTCACAATGATGGTGTTTTCGATGCTTATACACCAGAAATTAGAGCAGCTAGAAGTTCTCATTTAATTACAGGTTTACCAGATGGATATGGCCGTGGAAGAATAATTGGAGATTACAGAAGAGTTGCACTTTATGGTGTTGATGCTTTAATAGAAGATAAAAAAGAACAATTTGCTAATACTCGTTCAAATTGGATGTCAGAAGAAATAATCAGAGAAAGAGAAGAAATTTCAGAACAAATTAGAGCTTTAAATGCTTTAAAAGAAATGGCTCAAAAATATGGATTTGATATTTCTAAACCAGCTACAAATGCAAAAGAAGCTATTCAATGGTTATATTTTGGATATTTGGCAGCTGTAAAAGATCAAAATGGTGCTGCTATGAGTATTGGTAGAACTTCTACTTTCTTAGATATTTATATCGAAAGAGATTTAAGAAATGGTTTAATCACAGAACAAGAAGCACAAGAATATATGGATCATTTTATTATGAAACTTAGATTGGTTCGTTTCCTAAGAACACCTGAATATGATCAATTGTTTAGTGGAGACCCTGTTTGGGTTACTGAAAGCATTGGTGGTATGGGAATTGACGGTAGAACAATGGTTACTAAAAACTCTTTTAGAGTTTTACACACATTAAATACATTAGGTCCTTCACCAGAACCAAACTTAACAGTTTTATGGTCTACAAGATTACCAGAAGGCTTCAAAAAATTCTGTTCATTAATGTCTATAAAAACAAGTTCTATTCAATATGAAAATGATGACTTAATGAGAGAATACTGGGGCGATGATTATGGAATTGCTTGCTGTGTTTCAGCTATGAGAATAGGTAAACAAATGCAATTCTTTGGTGCCAGAGCAAACCTTGCAAAAACTTTAACTTATGCTATTAATGGTGGTAGAGATGAAGTTTCTGGAAAACAAATAACACCACAATTTGCACCTGTTACTTCTGAATATTTAGACTATGACGAAGTATGGGCAAAATTTGATAATATGATGGATTATGTTGCAGGAATTTATGTTGATGCATTAAATATTATTCATTATATGCATGACAAATATGCTTATGAAGCTATTGAAATGGCTCTTCATGATAAAGATATATTAAGAACAATGGCTTGTGGTATAGCTGGTTTATCAATTGTTGCAGATTCTTTCTCAGCAATGAAATATGCAAAAGTAAAAGTTATCAGAGATGAAACTGGTTTAGCAATTGATTATGCTATTGAAGGAGATTTCCCAAAATATGGAAATGATGACGATAGAGTTGATGAAATTGCTGTTAAAATTCAAAAAGCATTTATGGATAAACTTAGAAAGCAAAAAACTTATAGAAATTCTAAACCAACTATGAGTATTTTAACAATTACTTCAAATGTTGTTTATGGTAAAGCTACTGGAAATACCCCAGATGGTAGACGTGCTGGCGCTCCATTCGGACCTGGTGCAAACCCAATTCATGGAAGAGATACAAATGGTGCCGTTTCAGTATTAAATACTCTTGCAAAATTACCTTATAAACATTCAGAAGATGGAATTTCTTATACTTTTGCTATCGTTCCAGGAGCATTAGGAAAAGATGAAGAAAGCAGAGTTAATAACTTAGTATCTTTATTAGATGGATATTTCTGTCAATTTAGTCACCATGTAAATGTTAATGTATTTGATAGAGCTCTTCTAGAAGATGCTATGGAACATCCAGAAAAATATCCTCAACTTACAATTAGAGTTTCAGGATATGCTGTAAACTTCATCAAATTAACTAGGGAACAACAATTAGATGTTATAAATAGAACAATTCATGAAAGAATTTAAAACCTAAAAATGAGCGTTGTTTTGCACCGTTACTGCTTTATAACTTGCAATACACGCTTATTTTTTAATTATATTAAAGAAAGAATATGAGAATATGGAAAATTTAATTGGAAAAATACACTCTTTTGAATCATTAGGAACTGTTGATGGTCCAGGTATTCGCTTTGTACTATTTATGCAAGGTTGTCCTTTAAAGTGTAAATATTGCCATAATAGAGATACTTGGGACATGAATCATGGAACAGAATATACTATTTCTGATGTTGTAAAAAAAGTAATTCGTAGTAAACCTTATATGGATAATTCAAATGGTGGAATTACTATATCTGGTGGCGAACCTTTACTACAAATAGATTTTTTGATAGCACTATTTAAAGAATTAAAATCATATAATGTTCACACTTGTTTAGATACAGCTGGTAGTATTAAAATCACACCAAAAGTTGAAGAACTTTTATCACTTACTGATTTAGTATTATTAGATATCAAACATATTAATAATGAAAAATGTATAGATTTGACAGGACTTCCAAATCATAACACCTTGAAATTTGCAGAATATTTAAGCAATCATAATATTCCTATATGGATTAGACAAGTTTTGATTCCGGGAATTACAGATGATGAAAATGATTTAAAAAAATTAAAAGATTTTATAAATACTCTAAAAACTGTTCAAAAAGTTGAAATTCTTCCATATCATGATATGGGAAAATTCAAATGGGAAGAATTTGGAGAAAAATATTCACTAGAAAACATTAAACTTCCTACAAGTGAAGATGTGCAAAAAGCAAAAGAAATTCTAGGTATATAAAGGAGATTTTATGGATATTAAAGAAAAAATACATGAAATGAAAAAAACAATCCTTCACTTACATTTAGATGGTTCTCTAAGACCAAATACTGTTCAAAGTTGGCTATGTTCAGAAGGTGCATGTGGTGTAGCTTCTGTTATAAAAGAAAAACTTATGGTTTCAAAAGATTGTCAAGACTTAAATCAATATTTAGAAAAATTTGACTTACCTATTAGACTTCTACAAACAGAAGAACATATAAAACAGGCTACATTCGAATTATATGAAGATTTAGCTAAACAAAATGTAAATTATGCCGAAGTACGCTTTGCTCCTAGTTTACATTTAAACAAAGGATTGTCTTACTCACAAATAGTAGAATCTGCAATTAGCGGTCTAGTTGAAGCTAAAAACAAATATCCTATTAATGGAAATCTAATTTTATGTTGTATGAGAGGAAATGATAATACTGAGCAAAATTTAGAAACTATTAAAATTGCAAAGCAATATTTAGGTAAAGGCGTATGTGCCATAGATTTAGCAGGTGCAGAAGGTCTATTTCCTACCAAAAACTTTGAATATATTTTTGAACTTGCCCATAAATTAAACATTCCATTTACTATACATGCTGGCGAATCTGATGGTCCAGAAAGTATAAAATCTGCTTTAAAGTTTGGTGCAAAAAGAATTGGACATGGTATTAGATGTATAGAAAATAAAAAACTTATGGAAGAATTAAAAAGTAAAAAAATTTTACTTGAAATCTGTCCTACAAGTAATTTACAAACTCAAGCTGTAACAGGAAAATATCCATTAGAAGAAATTTATAATAGTGGTATATTAGTTAGTATAAATACAGATAATAACACTGTTTCTAATACAGACATAGAGCAAGAATACAATTTGGTTTTAGAAAATACTAATTTAACTTTTGACGATTTAATTAAAATGAATAAAAATGCAGAAGAAGCTATTTTTTAGCTTCTTCTATTTCAAAGTAGAACTCTACTCCATCTATTTTATTAGTAACACCATAATTATTATTATATCTATTCATAATTGCTTTTACCAAAGATAATCCTATTCCAGTTCCACCATTTGATCTGTTTCTAGAACTATCTACTTTATAAAAACGATTCCAAATTCTATTCAAATCTTCATCAGCAATATTTTTTCCAGTATTAAAAACTGATACTCTTAGTTTATTAGGTGTTTTTGCTTTTTTTACAGTAATTTTAATTAAATTTTTATCTTTAATTTTTTCTACATTTTTAATAGCATTAGTAAAATAGTTTGTAACTACTTGTTCTATGTAAAAATCATCTGCATAAACATTAATTATTCCCTCATCTTTAAACTCAACCTCTATCTCTTTTTCTTTCAAAACGACCTTAGAATTCTTTATAACCTCATTTATTACTTCTGATAAGTCAAATACCTTATCATTAAATTTTCTTTCCTCATATTCCAATTTCATAAGTTCTAGAAGTCTTTTAACTAGCTTATCCATCTTGTTTGCTTCATCTAATATAACTTCACTATAAAACTTTTTACTTTCTTCATCTGTGATTACATTTTCAACTAATCCTTCTGCATATCCTTGTATTAATGCTATTGGTGTTTTTAATTCATGCGATACATCTGAAATAAATTGTTTTCTCATTTCATCTATCTTAGATCTTTGTTCAATGTCTTTTTCAAGTTCCATGTTATTTAATTTTAATTGATAAATTGTATCTTCTAATTTATCCGATAAAATATTTATACTTCTTCCAAGCTCATTTATTTCATCTTCATTATCCTGTATTCTATATTTTTTACTAAAATCTAAATTAGCCATGCCATTCGCAATATCATTTAATTCTTCAATTGGCTTAGTAAATCTTTCGGTAATTACTAATATTGCTATACCACCAACTATCATTGTTACAAAACCTAAGATAAGTAGAAATTGATTTGAAATTCGCACACTATCTTGAATTGGAGTAATAGGCATTCTCATATATACTTTTACATTATCAAGTACATTTCCAGAAAAAACTATGAAAGTTAAACCATACTGTCTATCTTGTTCTCTGGAAATAGTTATTTCAGCTGTTGAATATAATATATCTCCCTTAGAGAAAATACTATATCCAACATCATAGTTTACTTCTTTTATAGTTCCAAAATGGCTTAAAAAATTCCCCTTTGTAGAAAAAATTTCTTTTTCACCATTTACTATTAAAATTTCAAAATTGTTACTTAATGCAATCTTTTCTAATTCTTTTTCTAAATCTTCACTTATTTCTTCTGAATAATTAGATTTTATATATTCAAAAGCTTCTAATGAACTTTCCTTTTTTGAATATACATACAAAGTTTCTAAAACAACACTATTTACAATAACTAGAAAACTTATTATCATTGCAACTACAATACAAAGTGTAATAAACAATTTTGCTCTGATTGAATTAAAAATTTTTTTCATAACTTTTCCCTATTTAATCTCAAATTTATATCCTATTCCTCTAATTGTTTGAATATGTTTTCCTTTTTTACCTAGTTTATGTCTTATTTTTTTGATATGACTATCTATTGTTCTAGAATCACCATAATAATCATAGTTCCATACTGTATTTAAAATTTTATCTCTTGAAAGAGCTATATTTTCATTATCTAATAAATATTTCAAAAGTTCATACTCTCTAAAACTTAATTCTATTGGTTTTCCATCAACAGTAACAGTTCTTCCTTCATCATCTATAACTATTCCATCATAATCTTTATGTTCCTTATCTTTTGGTACAGTTCTTTTAAGTATTGCTTCAACCCTTGCTACTAATATTTTAGGGCTAAATGGTTTAGCAATATATTCATCTACCCCCAATTCAAATCCAAATAATTCATCTTGCTCTTCTCCCCTTGCTGTAAGCATTATAATTGGAAGTGTACCATTTTCTTGACGAATTTGTCTAAGTACAGACCACCCATCCAATCTAGGCATCATAACATCTAATAGTATTAAATTTATTTTATCTTTATTTTCATTATAAATTTTTAAAGCTTTTTCTCCATCTTCTGCTTCTAAAATATTAAAATCTTTTTGTACTAAAAAGTCTTTTATTAGCTTTCTCATTCGTGCTTCATCATCTACTACTAAAACTGTTAAATCTTTCATATGATACCTCCACTATTACTACTTCTAACATAATACTACTTTATTATGTTTTTTTTGTGAAAATTTAGTCATTTATTAATTTATTTAGTTCTTCCAAATTTTTTCTAAAATAATCAAATGCTATTTCATAAGTATCTTCTTTTTCTAAATCAACATCTACCATTTTTAAAAGTTCCAAAGAACCCTTTGCTCCACCTAAACTTAACATGTTTATATATTTTTCTACATATCCTGGTTCATGGTTTAAAATCTTATTTGCAATTACTATTGCTGATGTAATTCCCGTTGCATATTTATATACATAAAAACATCTATAAAAATGTGGTATTCTTGCCCATTCATATTTAATATCTTCATCTATAATTACATTCTCACCAAAATATTTCTTTACTAATTCATAATAAATATCATTTAAATTTTCTGATGTTAAGCTTTCATTTGCTTCTATTTTCGCATGTACATCCTTTTCAAATTCTGCAAACATGCTTTGTCTAATTAAAGTTGCTCTTATCATATCAAGTTGTTCATTTATCAAAACTGCTTTTTTAGTTTTGTCTGTTTCTTTATTTATAAGATAATTTGCAAGTAAAATTTCATTTACTGTTGAAGCAACTTCGGCTACCATTATAGTATAATTTGCATTTATAATATTTTGATTTTTACTTGCATAAAAGCTATGCATTGTATGTCCTAGTTCGTGTGCTAATGTAGATACATCTCTTGATGTATTAATATAATTTAATAATATATATGGATGAACACTATGCACTCCCATACTATATCCACCAGACATTTTATTTTTCTTTTCAAATACATCCACCCAATTGTGATCTAATGCATATTGTACAGTATCTATATAATCTTTTCCCATAATATTTAATGCACTTAAAACTGTCTTTTTCCCATCTTCATAAGAAATGTTTTGCTCCTCTTCTTCAAGAGCATTTACATATACATCATACACATGTAATTTGTCAATATTTAATAATTTTCTTTTTGTTTCCATATAATCATAATTCAAGTTTAAATTTTTATTTACAACTTTTAATAATGTATCATATACTTCAACAGTTGAATCATCACCAGATGTTGCCAAATCTAATGAAGATTTATATTTTCTAAGTTTGCTATTTATAACTTTCGCTTTTACTCTTGTTAAATATAATTCTGTAATTGTATTTATGTGTTTTTTATACAATGAATATACAGATTCAAAAGCTTGCTTTCTGATATTAGGATTTTTATCAGATAAATATCTTGAAAATAATGCATCTGTAACTTCTAATTCTTCACCATTTTCTCCTTTTATTGATGGATATTCAAACTCTGTATTAGTAAAAATGTCATAAGCATTCTCACTTGCTGAAAATATTTCAGAATAATTAGCTAGAACTTCTTCAACTTCTGCTGATAAGATATGTTTCTTTTCTTTAATAATATCTTGAATTGTTTTATTAAATTCTGTTCTTAAAGTTTCATTTTCTTCTAAAAATTGTTCTAATTTTCCATCTTCTAAACCACTTAATTCTGGTGATATAAAACTGATTGCTGATGATAAATCAGAAACAATTTTTTCTACTCTTTTATAAAGTTTTATCGAATTTGAGTTTGACATGTCTTTATGATATTTAAGCATTGCATAAGCATAAATTACCTCTTCTAATTCTAATAAAACTGTCAAATTTTGATGACATTTTAAAACATTGTCTGAACTCTCTCCTAAAATTCCTTTGTACTTTTTTATATTTTCTATTTCTTTATATAATTTGTTTATTGCTTCTTCTAATTCATTTTCATTCTTAAAAATTTCCTCTAAATTCCATTCGTAATTTTCCATTAAATTCTCCTCCTTTATGTTATTACATTCTATCATAAAAAAATTTGAATATCAACACAGTGACAATGCATATACATTAATATTCAAGTGTTTTTGTTCCGAATAAAAAATAAAGGTACCTCTTCTGGCACCTTTAAATTTAATTATATCAATTATTCGTCATTTTTAGACAAGGGACTTTATTTTTTTACCTCCTTTCATTATATTTAACTTATTATTCTACTTAAAAAATCCACAAAAAGAAATGGCACAGAATATGCCTGATTTAAAATTGATACGATAAACAAAATTATTTTATAGAAACTGCTTGAATATTTCATAAATAATTTTAAATTTAAGTATTTACATTTTTCTAAATAAAATATTGAAAATTTTTTTGATTTAAAAAGATTATATTTTAAGATTTCTTGAATGCTAAGTTATAATTATATTATAGAAGTTTTATTTTTTTAATCAATAAAATATCACAAATTGTGATACTTTATCTCAAATTGTGATATTTTTTAATTATATAAAAACCTCTAAGAAACTTGCCTTAGAGGTTCTTTTATTATTTAATTTCTTTATTTTTTGTATCTACTTTTGGTGTTTCTATTATTTCATTTTTATCTTCTTCTTTATTGCTTACTTTTACAGCATCTAAAATACTTATAAATTTAATTTCATCTCTTGACACATCACTTACAAATCTTTGATATTCTTTTGATAAATCTTCCATCTTCTTAACTCTGTTTTCAGTTCTTCTTATGTCTCCATTAACTAAACTACAAATCTTCTGAATTCCTTCACTATTAAATTGTCTAACACCATCTACTAGTGTATTTCCACCATCTAACAAAGTATCTGAACCAGATGATAAAGAATTCGTTCCAGTTGCAAGTTCATTTGCTCCACTTACTAATTTATCAGAACCATCTAGTAATGCTTTTGCTCCACCTGCAAGTGTATTTGTTCCTTCTATTAAACTTGCAGAACCACTTGCTAATTTGTTAGAACCATCTAGTAATGCTCCTGTTCCACCTGCAAGTGTATTTGCTCCTTCTGATACTGCTATAATACCAGCATTTAAAGAATTTGTTCCAGTTGCTAAATCGCTTGCACCTTTTGCAATTGCGCCTACTGCTAAATTTAATTCACTATCTTTTGCTGTTAAAGCTGTTACAGATGCATCTATTTTTGCTATTCCATCTTTTACAGCTGTTGATCCAGCACTTAACTCACTTACTCCATTGGCTACACCATTAACTCCGTTGTCAACACTAACCATGCCTGGTATAATCGTTGTTTCAAGTGCATTTGCTATACCATTATATCCATTTACAAGTCCTTGAATTTGTGCAGTATCTGCATTTGGCGTAACTGTTGGTGCCATATTAGATACTGCATTTTGAGCATTAGCTAAACTACTTTCTACTCCTGATAAATCAACTGTATTGGTCACTATTCCACTAGCTGATGCAAGTGTAGCTTTGCTTGATTCCAATGTGCTTATAGAAGCATTTATTGAATCAATTGCTCCTTGTACTTCGGGAGTAGTTGCTAACATTCCTTCTAAATTTGCTTTTGTTGCATTTAAATTTGCTATTTGAGCATCTATTTGTGCTTGTTCTCCTGATGTATTTATCTCTGCTGTTACTGTTGTATTTACTGAATGAAGTGCATTCATTGCATCATTTAAAGATTGAACTGCTGCTCCATTATCAATAGTTTGTGCTGTTGGTGTAATTCCTGTTACTGCTGATAAACTACTATTTAAGTTTTTCAAATTAGAAAGAACTTGATTTGATAAAGCATTTTTTATATTAGCTGTTCCAGCAGTTAATGTTGGAAGTTGTGTTTCAATATTTTTTATTCCATCATCTATTTGTGAATATTGGCTATTAAGTGCATTTGTTCCTTGTGCCATTATAGTCATATTATCATTTAAAGTTTTTGCAAATGTATCTGTTCCTACTTTTAAAGAATTTGCTCCTTTATTTGCTTGATCACTTCCTGCTTTTAAACTATCTGTACCATTTTTTAAATCTTGTGCTCCACCGTTTAATGTTTTAATTCCACTATTTAAATCTTGTGCTCCTTCATTTAAACTTTTAGCTCCACTATTCAAATCTTGTGCCCCACTATTTAATGTTTTAATTCCACTGTTTAGATCTTGTGCTCCTTTATTTAAAGTTTGTGCACCATTATTCAATGTTTTAGTTCCATCATTTAATGTAATGATTCCATCTCTCAATGTAACTGTTCCATCTTCTAATTCTCCACTTGCTGTTTCCAAATCACTCACTTGTGAATACACTTCGTCTAATTTGTCATAAATATCATCTAAACTGCCATCTTCTAATATTTTAGGTGTAGCAAAACTCATTATATTTCCTGTTTCAAAATTAGTAGCATCCATAGAAATTTCTATTTTATTTGGAATGTCAATATCATCTGAAAGTTGTAAACTTTCATTCATACCTGGAAGTGAAAATCCAACAACTATACTTTTGTCTCCATTATTTATAATTTTTCCATTACTGATTTCTATATTTTTGTTATTATCATTATTTATAATAAGTCCAGATACTACTAAAAATGGTGTATATATTGTTTCTTCTTTACCACTTATATTTGCTTTATTTTCTAGTTTATTTGTATATTCTAAGATAAGTTTTACTTTTCCGCTTTTACCAGCAATCTCATCTGCTGACATCTCTTTTCCGTCTAATACATATGTTACTTTACAATCTACTGGTAGTTCTTTGTCAGTTTCTTCTTGAAGAGTTTGCGTTCCTTCTTCATTTTCTGTTATTGTACTAACTATATTTTTGTAAACTTCACCAGAAGTATTTAATTTTGAATAAATTGTTTCTTCGTTTGTATATGCTAGGATTGGCATTGTGTATGTTAACATTGTGCATAATGCCATACCTGAAACAACTTTTTTAATAATTTTATTCATAGCTTCCTCCTTTATTTTACTTCTTTCATACCAATTGTTGTTTTTATTATTGATTTATCAAATACTAATAAAAATGCTGGTAATATAAATATTACTGTAACCATACTTACTATTGCGCCTCTTGCCATCAATGTACATAATGAACCTATCATTTCTATTTTTGAATATGCTCCAACACCAAATGTTGCACCAAAGAAACACAAACCACTTACTATTATTGAGCCGATTGATGTACCCAAAGCTGGACTTGCAGATTCCTTCTTTGATAAGCCCTCTTTTCTGTGATTTATATATTTAGTTGTTATTAATATTGCATAATCAATTGTTGCACCTAATTGGATTGTTCCTATAACTATTGATGCTATAAATGGTAATTCTGTATTTGTATAGAATGGAATTCCCATGTTTATAAATATAGCGAATTCTATTACTATAATTAAAATTACAGGCAATGATATAGATTTTAATACAAATATCATAATAATAAATATAATTCCAATTGAAACTGTATTTACACTATTAAAATCATGATCACTAATTTGCACTAAATCTTTCATTAAAGGTCCTTCACCAGCTAAAATAGCATTTTCATCATATTCCTTGATGATTTTATTAACTTCATCAATTTGTGCATTTAATTCATCTGTTGCCATTTCATATATTGAATTTACAATAATCAATTGATATTTATCATTTTGAACTTTATCTAAAATATCTTGTGGTATTGCTTCTTTTGGCATTCCAGTTCCAGATAATTTTGGTAAACCAATAGTCCATTCTATTCCCTCTATACTTTCAATTTTGTCAAGCATTTCTTTTATTTCATTATCTGGTATATTCTTATCTATTAATATCATCTCTGTTGAAACCATATTAAATTTTTCTTTTAAAGTTTTATTTGCTGTTATACTTTCCAAAGAGCTTGGTAACCCTTTATCTAAATTATAATATATATCAGTATTTGTATATCCATGATAAGCTATTGGTAAAATTATGATAAATGCAATTATTGCAAATACATATCTATTTACTGCAAAATCTCTCATTTTTGTAAATTTAGGCATAATTTCTTTATGTTTTGTTTTGTCTATAATATTATTGCAAGCAAGTATCATAGTTGGTAAAACTACTATTACACAAATAACACCAAAAGCTACACCTTTTGCCATAACTAAACCTATATCTTTTCCCAAAGTTAAATCCATACTACATAAAGCTAAAAATCCTGCAATTGTTGTAAGTGAACTACCTACAACAGAAACCATAGTTTTGGCAATTGCACTTGACATTGCTTTTTCTATATTGCTTTCTTTTGCTTTTTCCTGCATGTAACTATGATATAGGAAAATAGCAAAATCCATTGTAACACCTAATTGTAAAACTGAGCTTATTGCTTTTGTAATATATGATATTTCTCCTAATAATATATTTGTTCCCATATTATAAAGTATTGCAATTCCTATATTTAATAGCAATAACAATGGAACTATATATGAATCTAGTGCAATTTCCAAAACCAATATACATAATATTACTGCAATTACTACATATATTGTTATTTCTGCATTTGACAAATCTCTGGTGTCAAGTACAAGAGCTGTCATTCCACTTATTTTTGTTCTTTCATCTGTCATAGCTCTTAAAGTTTCTACTGTTTCAATAGTTTTATCTTCTGAAATTCCTTCCTTAAAAGTTGCCATCATAATTGTAGAATTTTCTTTATAAACTTTATCTTTTACTTCATCTGGCAACATTTCTGCTGGAATGCTTGTTCCTAATGCATCTGCTATTGATACAACCATTTCAACATTATCCATTTTCTTTATGTCATTTTCTAATTCTAATATTTCTTTGGTAGGCATGTTATCTAATATGATAATAGAAAAAGCACCCATACTAAAATCACTAGACAAAATTTCTTCACCTTGGATAGTTTCTATATCATTTGGTAAATATACTAAAATATCGTAATTTATTCTTGTCATCTTAATTCCAATTAAAGCAGGAATTAAAAGTAAAATAGCTATTGTCAGTATTATTTTTCTATTTTTACATATAAAACTGCCAAACTTTTCCATAAATCAACCTCCTTTTCGCTTATGACCATCGGTCACTTTTATATTATAGCACAATACTGACCAATAGTCAACACTTTTGAATAAAAATATTGACTACTAGTCATTTTTATGTAATAATACATTTATAAGGGGAATAGATAATATGAAAAAAGATGAAACAGAAAACAAAGAAAATAGACTTTTAAACACAGCATTTAAGCTGTTTACAGAAAAAGGAATAAAAAACACTTCAATTCAAGATATTGTTGATAATGCTGAGGTTGGAAAGGGAACTTTTTATTTATATTTTAAAGATAAATATGAAATTAGAGATATATTAATTGAAAAAAAATCTCAAAAACTTTTTCATGATGCATTAAATGCTTTAAGAAAAACTAATATAAAAGATTTAACTGATCAAGTAATTTTTATTATTGATTATATAATTGACGAATTAAAGAAAAAACCTTTACTTTTAAGCTTTATATCCAAAAATCTTTCTTGGGGAATTTATACTAAAACTGTACAAAAACTTTATGATAATCAAGATATTGAAGAAGATAGTATTTTTTCACTTTTTCAAAAAGGAATTAAAGACAATAATATACAATTAAAAAATCCAGAAGTTACTTTGTTTATGATAATAGAATTAGTAAGTTCAACTTGTTTCAGTTCTATTTCATATGAACAACCTCTTCCAATTGATGAATATAAAGAATATTTATTTGACACTATTAGAAAACTAATAAATAACTAAAAAAGCCTCGGTTTAATTCCGAGACTCTTTTGTTTTCTCACTATATTATATATAAAACTAATGCTGTAATAAATTTTATTCCTGCAAATTTGAATAAGAACCCTTCTTTTTCTTCTCCAAATAATGTTCTCATACCAAAGAAAGTAAGAACAGTTGTCATAGCATATAAAGCAGTTGAAATTGGACTTGAAATTAAGTAAATTCTTGGTAACAAACTTTCAATTACATCTATTACTGATGCAACAATTGATGGTAAACTTGCAACTACTAATGTTGCACTTACTGTTGTTAAAGATTTTTTATTTGCCTTATTTATAATTAAAATAAGTATGGCTGGAACTAAAATTGCAACTATTGGTGAAATACCTGCTGTAATTAAATCCCACAATTTGCCTCCTATGCTTCCATAACTGTATTTGAAAGCACTAATCAATGCTACTATTAAAGATGCTGCAATATCTATTATTAATAATACTATTGCCTTTTTGAAAGCATCTTCCTCACCTTTTGCTATTTTTTCAACTCTTTCAAATGGTGATACTATCATTTCTTGTACAAATCCTTTTGTTTCTTTTGCTTCTTTGTTAATATCAACATTTTTAATTGTGTCCTTTACTTGATTTATTGTTTCTTTTGTTTCGTTTTTTAATTCTTCCTTGTTAATTTCCATTTTGACATCCTCCCCAAAAATTAAGCGAATATATTAAAATATATTCGCCACTAATAAAATAATTCTTAAACTCTGTCTTCTTCAATGTATAAACCTTTGCAATCTTTAAATGTTTTTGTTGCAATTCTTAAAAAGTCATTAACAACAAATCCACCAACTACAACAAATGCAATTAGACCCAAAGCTAAATCCATTGATAAAATACATGCAGCAACTGCTGTTCCATAAGCCATTAAGAAACCGCTTCCTAATTTACCAGCATATAAACGATGCACACCTAAAAATCCTAAAAACCAACATAAAATTAATGTTGTAAGCCAATTTTTCTTGCTACCATTTTTTGATTCTATTTTTTCAGTATTTTCAACTTTATTTTCTACTTCTGCCATCTTTTGTCCACTCCTTTATATATAACTATATTTTCACTTATAATTTACATTATACACATTAAAAAGTCAACAATTTTATTGAATGTTACATAAATGATATAAATAATATGAATATATCTAATATTATCTTTCTAATTCAACTTGTTTCTTTTTAAAAATTGGTCCTATAATTTCCTTTATTAAAGTAATATCTCCTGTGGGATAATGATGTCCATCTCTTATATGCTTTGTTTTTAATGGAATCCCATTTCTTTTGCAAACTTTTTCTATATGACTTGATGATCTTAAAGGCACCATACCATCTACATCTTCGTCAAAAAGAAGTTTACTAGAAGCGTATAATGCTGTTGCAAAAGAATTTATAATCTTTTCAGAGTTCTATCTGTACATTTTGTAGTAATATTAGTTACTTTAATTTGTTTCATTCGTTCTAATGTAGCTTTATTAAACATATTTCCTAAAAATTCTTGGTCATATCTATCTTCATATTCTTTGGGTATTCCACTATTACCTAATTCTGCTACATCAAAATCCATGTGTGACCTACTAAGTGTTTGCCAATATATCTCTTTTATTTTTTGAGTTAAAAAGTTTTTATCTTCTTTCTTCATTACTTTTTTTATTCTTTTCTTAGTTGGAATAACTACTTGTTGTACACTATTAATTAAAGAACTAAGAAAATTATTAGATAATCCCTCATACAAACTATCAATTTTTTTATATAAATTAAGTGGAGAAGCCAACAAAGTTCCTAAAAATGGTGCTTGATAAAGTTGAACATCTAACTTATCTAAATTTTCTGGCTTTAAATATTTTAACGAAGCAATAGACATACATCCACATTTAGATTGTCCAAACAATATTACTTTCTTACAATTTTTATCACTTTTTAGTTTATTAATATATTCTGCTAGTAATCGAGATTGTTCTTCTAATGGTCCATCATTATCTACTAAAATTGCTGTTGGCTTTATTCTATCTGGCATGTTATCTAAAACTTTCATATATTCGCTCATACCCCAACCACTAATACTATTTATTCCATTTCTCTTTCCATCGCCAGAAAAATTTTCTACTCTTGTTCCATCCAGCATAATAAAGCTAGTATATTTTTCTTTTTCGTCATCTGCTTTTTTTCCAAATTCTCTGTTATATATTACTCTTGAAAAAGCTTTACCACTCTCTTCTTTTGATACTTTATTAGACCATTTTTTAGAAACTAAATCATATTTTGCTAATGGTTTACAATAAGCTAAGCAGATTTTTTCTTTTCCATATTTTACTTTTCCATATCTTCCTTTTTGTGATTTCATATTTTCCCCAATTATATCTTAATAAAATTGTCTTTATTATAACACGATTATTGCCTAAAAATCAAATATTTAACAAATCATCTAAAATAATAAAAACCTTAATATTAGATTATTCTAATGATTAAGGTTTATCTTTATAATTCTATTTTATGTCAAAACTAAAATTTAATTGGTGTTCCATTATAAGCATCTGTTAATATTTGTTTGATTTCTGAAACTAGTGGAACTCTTGGGTTTACACCAGTACATTGATCTTCAAATGCTCTATCTGAAAGCATATCAATTTTTTGGAAGAATTCTTCTTCTGAAATTCCACAATCTTTAATAGTTGTAGGTTCATTTAATTTAGCCATTAATTCTTGAATAGCTTTTACTAATGAATTTACACCTTCTTCTGGTGTTGATGCAGGTAAGCCTAATCTTCTTGCTAATTCTGCATATTTTTGATCTGCTATATAGCTTTCATATTTTGGCCAAGAAACCATTTTTGATGGTTTTGTTCCATTATATTTAACTACATATGGTAATATAATCGCATTTGCTCTACCATGTGGAATATGATATTCTCCACCTAATTTATGAGCAATTGAGTGGTTTACTCCTAAGAAAGCATTTGTAAATGCCATACCTGCTATACAGCTTGCATTGTGCATTTTTTCTCTTGCTTCTCTATTTGAACCATCAGCATAAGCTATTGGTAAATATTTGAATACAAGTTCAACTGCTTTTTCAGCTAGTCCATCTGTATAATCTGATGCCATAACTGATACATAAGCTTCTAACGCATGTGTTAAAACATCCATACCTGTATCTGCTGTAAGTGATTTTGGTAATGTCATAACAAGATCTGGATCTATAATTGCAACATCTGGTGTTAACTCATAATCAGCCAAAGGATATTTTATATTTTTTACTTTATCAGAAATAACTGCAAATGATGTTACTTCTGAACCTGTACCAGAAGTTGTTGGTATAGCAACCATCTTTGCTTTTTCTCCTAGTTTAGGGAATTTATATGTTCTTTTTCTAATATCCATGAATTTCAATTTTAAACCTTCAACATCTGCATCTGGGTGTTCATAGAATAACCACATACCTTTTGCAGCATCCATTGCACTACCACCACCTAATGCGATGATAACATCTGGTTCAAAAGCATTCATCTCAGCTACACCTCTCTTGATTGTATCAAAAGATGGATCTGGTTCAACATCTGAGAAAATTTTAGAATGAACATAAGTTGATCTTTTTCTTAAATGATATAGAATTTTATCTACATATCCAAATTGTACCATTGATTTATCAGTAACGATAAATGCTTTTGTTATTTCAGGCATTTTTTCTAGATATGAAATTGAACCTGCTTCAAAATATATTTTTTCTGGAACTTTAAACCATTGCATATTTACCCTCCTCTTTGCAACTCTCTTAACATTAATTAAGTTTACAGAAGATACATTTGATGTTGTTGAGTTTCCACCAAAAGTACCACAACCTAATGTTAATGATGGTAAATTTGTATTATAAATATCACCAATTGCTCCATGAGTTGATGGAGAGTTTACTATAATTCTACCAGTTTTTACTGTATTTGAAAACATTTCTATTGTTTCTTTATCTTCTGAATGTATAACAGCTGAGTGTCCCATTCCTCCAAATTTTATTAATCTGTCAGCTAAATCAATTCCTTCCTTAGCACTTTTTACTTTATAATAAGCTAATACTGGACTTAATTTTTCCTTTGAAAATGGATGTTCATCTCCAACTCCATCTTCCTTAACTACTATAACTTTTGTGCTTTCTGGGATTTTAATACCTGCCCAACCAGCAATTGTATAAGGACTTTGTCCAGCTATCTTTCCATTTAATTTATTTCCTGCTGAACTGTCAAACATAACTGCTTGTAATCTTGCTTTTTCACTATCTGTTGCAAAATAACAATCAGCTTCTTTCATTAATTTTTCAAATTCTTTTGATATTTCTGTATCAACAATAACTGCTTGTTCAGAAGCACAAATCATTCCATTATCAAAAGATTTTGACATTACTAAATCATTTACAGATGTTTTTAATTTAGCAGTTTTATCTATATAACAAGGTACGTTTCCAGCTCCAACACCTAATGATGGTTTACCACTAGAATATGCAGCTTTAACCATACCTGGTCCGCCTGTTGCAAGTATTAAATCTACTTCTGGGTGGTTCATAAGAAGGCTTGTTGCAAGAACTGATGGTTTATCAATCCAAAGAATACAATCTTCTGGTGCACCTTCTGAAACAGCAGCTTTTCTTACTATTTCAGCAGCCTCTCTACTACAATTTTGTGCAGATGGGTGAAATCCAAAAATAATTACATTTCTTGTTTTTGCTGAAATCATAGATTTAAACATAACTGTTGATGTTGGATTTGTAACTGGTGTAACACCTGCTATAACTCCAATAGGTTCTGCTATTAAAGAATATCCTTCTTCTTCATTTTCAGCAATTACGCCAACTGTTTTATCATATTTTATACTGTGATATACATATTCTGTTGCGAACATGTTTTTAGTAATTTTATCTTCGTAAATTCCCCTTCCAGTTTCTTCTACTGCCATTTTCGCAAGTTTCATGTGATTATCTAAACCTGCCATTGACATTTTTTTGACAATTCTATCTACTGTTGCTTGATCTAGTTTTTTATATTCATCAGAAGCTTTTCTAGCTCTTTTAACTAAATCATTAATCATAGCTTCAATCTCTTGTCTCTCTTCGTCAGTTACATCAGCCATAAATTGACCTCCTTTTATTTTTTTATATTACGATTTGATTATATAGAACTTTTTTTATATTTGCAACACAATTCGTAAAAATTTTCTTGACAAGTTTCGATTTTTTTAAATGACAAAAAAACACACTAATTTAAAATATTTTAAACTAGTGTGAATTCTTTTAATATAAATATTGTTGTGGATTAACTGGTGTTCCATTTACTCTTATTTCTAAATGTAAATGTGGTCCAGTAGAATTTCCTGTTGAACCAACTGCTGAAATTGTTGTTGATGGATCAACATTAGCTCCAACTCCAACATATAGTTCATTGCAATGTGCATAATATGTTTCAATACCATTTCCATGATTTATGATAATTAAATTACCATAAGAACCTTTATACCCTGCATATGTTACTGTACCAGCTGAAACAGGTCTAATTCCAGTTCCTAATGGAGCAGAAATATCTAATCCTGTATGAATGCTTGATCTTGATGCGCTTCTACTTCCAAATCTGGAACTAATACTACCATTTACTGGTATTGACAATTGCATTCCTGAAATTACTCCTGTTGAAGCAACTTGTGTAGTTGATGCAATTGCTTTCTTTTGTGCAGCAATTCTAGCTGCTTTTACCTCTTCTGCTTTTTTAGTTTCATAAGCAGTTATTCTTTGTGTTTTTATTTCATTTAATGAAGCTATTGCTTCTGGTTTTGAGTTAACTTCAAAATTATTAGTATATTCAGTAACAATACCTAATTTCATTTCAATTTCTTCATTAACTCCTGCTTTTATTTCTTCAATTATTTGCATTGCTTCTTCCTCAGAAGAAACTTCTGCTTTCTTTTCACCATCTAATGTTATAGCATAAGTCTCATAAGTTGTTGTTATTTTATCTTGTACTGCCATTAACACTTGACTTTCGTTTGTATCTTGTGTTCTTGATACAAGCATTAAATTATATTCTGGCATAGCATTTGCAATTCTAAATGCTATATTTCCTTCTTCGTCATTAATATAATTATCTAATTTTTTTTCTATTCTCTCTCTGTCTGCTATATATCCTATTGTTTTACCTGATAATGTGACTGCATATACAGGTTTATATTTTATAATTGCTACTACTGTTATTAATGTACAACCAATTAGGACAAATTTAAGGGTCTTGCAAACTTCTTTTGTATAATATTTAACCCATTTTCCTAGAATAAAATTCACTCTCCTTTTGTATGTTTTTTTATGTCACATAAATAATATTTTACCACAATCTGACTCTGATTGCAATTAAATATTTTTGCCATATTTGTATTTTATTCAATTATATTGTAAATTATTCTTTTTTACTTTGGCCATTTTTTACCATATTTCTCACATACTCGTTTTTACTTCGTTTTGCTCTCGTTTACTGTACGTTTGGTTTAACATCATACTATTTTTTCCCTTATTTTAGTATATGTAGCCAATTTTAAATATTTACTTTTTTCTTGACACATTGAAAATATGATGTTATTATGGTAGCAATTTCATGAAATTATTTTATTTTCAAATTTATCATTTGTTCAATCAAACAAATAAAAATCAAATTTACCATTAAATATGAAAAGAGGTCTTTTGAAAAATCTTATAATTATTGGACCACCACGCTGTGGAAAAACTACATTAGTACAAATGATTGCTAGTAAATATCCTTGCGAAATTATACGAACTGATTCAATTGAAATAACTATATGTCAAGCACTTCTTCATGATAGACTTCATGAAAGTTTAAAAGCAGAATCAAATGTATTAGTTTATCCTACATTAGATGAAAACTTTAAAATCGAATTATATCATAGATTTTATACAGAAATTAAAACAGAATTGAAAAATCAAAAAAAATTAATAATTATGGATGCTTACAATCTTTCATTTTCATTACTAGAAAAAGCTTTTGGAAATGAAGCACAGATTTATTGTTTAGGAGTTACTAATTTAACAGATTATGAATTTATAAACTATATTCGATTAAATGATACAATTGATGATTGGACAAATTATATAGGAAACAATTCGCTTCAATTTTTCTGTAATCGTATTATTGATGAAAGTAAAGCAGCAAAAGAAGAACTTGAAAATTTTCCAAATATAAAATTTTTTGATACATCAGGAAACAGAAGAGAAAAACTTAAAGAAATTTTTGAAGATATTGAACAAAATGTTATTCAGGCTTAAAAACATATAAACAAAAAGACTTTATCAAAATGATTAAAGTCTTTTTGTAATGTTTATTATTTTACTTCTGCTTTCCATAAACCATGTTTATTACAATATGCATAAAGTATAGAACCTGGTACATATTTAAATCTACATTCTGCATTTTGCTCTGGATATAAAGTTATTATATTTTCTGTATTATCAGTAACCATTGCAATCCATTCAATATAATGTTCTTTTTCCATAACATGATTTACTTTAACAAAAACTTCATCTTCTACTATCTCATAAGTAGGAACATGTTTTTCAATTGCAGCTTCTGTTGTATTTGGTTTTAATTCAACCATTTTTTCTCCACAACATTCAATTCCACATGGGCATTTGCAATCTTCAATTACTTTTACTATTGCTCCACATTGCATACATTTTCTTATTATTAATTCTCTTTTCATATTTTTTCTCCTTTTTACTTATTTATATTTATTTTAACATAAAAAACTTTTTTATGTTGTTAACAATTTTTCTAAAAAAACTTTCTTTATATTCTACAATATCAGTTTGTGTTGATGCTTCTTGCTTTGAATTGTTCTTAAATAAATTATCATAACTATATTTTTCATTTTCTATTTTATCATTGTTTATATATATTTCTTTTAATTTTGTTTTTTCTTCTTCATCATTACACCAATATTGAAGATTTAAAGCAGATATCAAAGCTAATCCCTCTTGTGATATACTATTTTGAGTTATATTTTCATTTTTATCATATATAGGAGTGTAACTTTTATCTCGATTTTCTTTTATTGTATCATAAATAGCATCAGGTATTTTATTAATATAATAATTGCCTAATACATTTAAAAAACTATAAACTTCTGAATATGCTCTTGGAATTTTTGCAGAGTTTATCATTATTTCTCCTATCTATTTAAAATATTCCTCAGTTTTTTCTTCTTTTTCTTGACCTTTCTGGCTAGCTATAACAGATTGGGACATACCTTGAATATCTTTATTACTTATTTGTTCTTTTGAAGCTTCAATTGTCGAAGACAATAGCTTAGGTGTTTCTTGATTTTCTCTCTCCATGACTTCTTTTAAATATCTTGCTTCAAATCTTTTATGTGCACTTGCAATAGAACCAGAATACTTTTGGTCCTGTTCAAAAATAAAATCTGTGTCTATTATAACAAGTTCTCCTGCGGGCAAAACTCTTCTTTCATTACTATTACCTGTAAAACCTATTGCACTGTCTTCTGGTTGTATTCTATTTCCATTTATATCAAATTCTGGCGTATTAGGTTTCAACAATCTTCCTACATTATCTTTTCTAACATCAGTCCAACGATGACCTCTGTCACGCATTTCTGAATATATTTTATATAATTCCTCATCAACCTCTTCATCTGATAAACCTTTATACCAGTCTTTATCTACTAAATTTTGAACTTCAACATATACTTCTTCACCTTTTGTTCCTTCTAATTTTCTTCTCGTAAGTGGCTGAATAATCCTTTCATCATAAGGAATTTCTGATGTTGATCTGTCCTCTCCAACTTTGAAAATATACTCTCCAATTTTCATAGAACGACTATAATGTCCCTTGCCAAAAATCTCCATATCTTTAAGTGATGCATTTTGATCTTGTAATAATTCTGTTGCCATTCGTGATATTGCCCATTGTAAATCTTCATCAGTTATAGCAGAAAAAGTTTGCTTCATAGCAGTTTCGATATCTATATCTTTTTCTTCTACACCTACATCAGAAAATAAATGAAGTACATCCATTATATCTTCTTTTTGGGTATTAGATGAAATTTCTTCATAATTTTTTGCAAGTTCCTCATCAATTAAATGCTTGTCTGTATTCAAAAATTTTAGAGCTTTTAGGTCTTTTATTGAATATCCTTCTCGTTCATTTTTTTCTTCTTTGGCTTTTAATCTTTCTAATAGTTGTTCAAAATTTTGGGCTATATATTCTTCAATATTAGACCTTGCACCTTGTATTTTTGTAGGATCTAAATTAGGTGTTGTTTCCAAAATCTCATCAATCTGACCTAATAAATCCATAAAATTATCAGCATCAAACATATACTCTTCTTTAACATCAAAGCTATCTGATACCATTCTAGTTGGATTTGCTAATATTAAATTTGCCATTTGCTCTTTACTTACTATTTTATCGTTTAATATATTTCTCATAAGAAAATTATACATATGTGAAGAATCACTATAAAAAAGAGTTGGTAATTCATCTTGTATAATCTGCTTTCCCTCAGTTGTAGTATTTAAAATATGAAATAACTTACTTCTTGAAATTGCACTACTTTTTTCTGTTAGAGCTTTCCAATTCGAATGTATTATATCTTTGCCAGATAATACTTCTCCATCATTTTCTTTTGATGGTATTTGTGTTGAACCTAAATCTTCTAAGGTATATTCATAAACCTCATTTGTATTTTCCAAAGATTGTTCAAAATTTTCCAAGAATATTTGCATAAATTCTTGATTTTCTTTACCTATTTTTATGTTTTCATTTATGTCAAGAGCACCAATATTTTCGACTACGATATTGGTATGTCCATTATTCATCATGTTAACAGCAAATTGTGCTTTTAGTTCAGTATCTAAAAGATTTTGCATAATCATTGAATAATCTTGTACTGAATCTAAAATATCACTTGCTAATATATCTTCTACACTATTACATATTACTATCGCGTTCAATTTGTTTGAAAAATCCTCGAATGACATATTTACTCACTTTCTTAACTTTTATATTCTGATAATTATACATATTGAATTATATCATTTAAACTTTCAATATATTTAATTGTTACATAAATGTTAAAAATATTTTATAACAAATCTTGTACCTTCTCCAACTTTTGATTCTACTGATATATTACCATTATTCTTCTCTATTATTGTCTTACTAAGCGCTAAACCAATGCCAATACTGTTTTTTGAAGAATTTTTACCTTTATAAAATCTTTCAAAAATATGAGGAATTTCTTCTTTTTCAATTCCTTTACCATTATCTTTAATATCAATTTGTGTATATAATTTATATTTTTTGGCTCTAACTAAAATTGTTCCTCCACTGTTGGAATATTCCACAGAATTTTTTAATATATTTGAAATAGCTTCAACTTGCCATTTTTCATCACAAAGCAAGGTATCGCTTTCATTAACTTCTATATTTATTTCTACTTTTTGTAAATCGCAAAGTGGCATAACATTCTTAATTGCTGAATCTATTATTTTTGACAGCTTTACTTCTTTTTCTATAAATTCCACTGCATTTGCATCAAATTTAGAAAGTTTTAGTAATGCTTGAACTAAAAAATTAATATTGACTATTTCTCTCCTAATATCAGATATAAATTCATGTCTAGTATTAACATCCATATCTGAATTTCCAATTATATTATCCAATAAAATTGTTATTGATGTTAGTGGCGTTTTTAATTGGTGTGAGATATCTGAAATTGAATTTTTTAAACTTATCTTATCACTTAACGAATTTTCTGCTTGTTCTTTAAGTAATATAGTTGTTTTATAAATTTCGTTTTGCAAAATTGAAAGTTCATCTTCTGAATTACTATCAATATCTAATTTGTAATTTTTTCTATTTATTTCTTCAATATATTCTGTTATCTTTCTAAGTTTTCTGTCTTTGTTTGAATTATATATAATAAAAATCAACATTAAGCATAAGCAAACTATTACAATATATATTATATTTATTTTTTGAAAATTTCTAAATTCCTTTTCATTTTCTAACAATACATTATCTTTTTGTAAATTTATTCCATATTCCTTTAAAACATTGCTTGAATTGTTTTTACTATTTAATATTTCCATTAATTCATTTTTATCTATTTGTGGGTATTTTTCTAACACTTTTATACATATACCATTTATTTTCATATTAAAATTTTGAGTGTATTTCATATACTCAAAATAATTCAATAACCCAAAACAAATTGATGATAATGCTATGACTATAAAACTTATTATTAAAGCTTTTTTAAATTCAATTTTCTTCTTCATCTATTCTATAACCTATTCCCTTTACTGTTGTAATAATATCTGTTTTAAGCTTTTCTCTAATTCTTTTTAAATAAACTGTCACTGTATTATCATTTACATCGTTTCCAGTCCAATCCCAAATTTTTTCTATAATATCATTTCTAGTTACAACCTTATTTATATTCACAAATAATAAATGTAAAATTTTTATTTCTAAACTTGTAAGTTCAACATTTTTATTGTCTTTATATACCTTCATTTTGTCAATATCAAATTTTATGTCTTTTACTGTAACCACTAAATTTTTCTTTTCTCTTAGAATAATTTTATTTATTCTTGCAAGCAATTCCTTGACAAAAAATGGTTTTGTTATATAGTCTTCTGCGCCTAATTCTAAGCCTTTTACAACATTATTCTCATCATCTTTTGCTGTTAAGAAAATAGTTGGTATGTTTAGTTTAGAAATTGTACTCTCATATAATTCTAAACCATTTCCATCTGGTAGTGTAATGTCAAGTATTATTAAATCTGGTTTTGAAGAATTTAAAAATTCTTCAACAGCTTTTACTGTTGTTTTACAAGTCACTTCATATCCATTTTGCTCAAATGTATATATGAGACCCTTGCCTATAATTTCATCATCTTCTACTAATAAAATTTTCATAACATTACCTCCGTCTGTATTATATAATAATAGAGAGGAGCTGTAAACTCCTCTACTCTATATGTTTTCATTTCTAATTGTTTCAATTGTATTTTGTTTATTAATTTTTGCTATTGAATATCTCATTATAATAAATACAAATAGGAAAACAAATAACGCAGAAATAAATATAGGTTTTACTGGTATATAAATTCCTTTTTCGATTTTTACTTCAAAAGCTTTATATATGGCAAAAGTTCCAAACAGTCCTAAAATTGTACCATATATCCATGATTTAGTTCCATAAAATAATGTTTCTAAATTAATCATATTATTGAATTCTTTTTTAGTCATGCCAACACTTTTTAGCATTGCAAATTCTTTTTGTCTAAGTTCCATATTTGAAGTAATTGTATTAAATATATTTGTTATTCCAATTAATGTAATTACTGCTATAAATCCATATAAGAATATACTCACTACTATCATCATAGCTTTTTGTTCTCTTACCTCTTCTTCTAGATTTCTAACAAAAATATTACTATCAATATTTTTTATGTCTTTTTCTGTCATGTCAGCATCATTTGATTCAAATGCAATACATCTTATTTTAAAATCAATATTTTGAAAATATTTAGTATTTAATATCATCATTCCATTGGACATATAATAACTTTCAAAAGTATATGGTTTTATATTTGTAACTTTTCCAACTTTTATTTTAGTTTCATTACCTTTGTAAAAGCCATTTATTATATCATTTTCATTGAAATTATACCTTCTAAGCTCTATTAATTTATTAGTATTATTATCCAAATACTGGAATTCATCACAAATTATTCCTGTATCTTTAATTTCTTCATAATTTGCACCTATTTTTTTAGCATAAGATTTAAAAGTTTCATCATCTAACCCTATAATATCCATAAAATAGTATTCTTTTTCATCTGCAACATAATCATTTTTTTCGCTGTCAAAATAGCTTTCAGCACTTTTCATCCAACCATCTTGTGTATTTACTTTGCTATCATCATCAATATTGAAGGTTCTTTGACAGTAATATATTTTGAATTTATTTTCTATATTTTCTAATTTTTCTATTTTATCAAATACAAGTTCTTCGTTTTCTGTTTCATCAAGATGTTGTACTGTAATATTGTAGTCATAAGCTTTATAATAATCTCCTGATAAATCAAATGCATTTACTATAAAAGCATTTAGAGTAATAAATATAAATATACTAATTGAAATTGAAGTTACTGTTGTTCTATATTTTCTTTTACTTCTTTTCAAATTTTTGTATGCTAAAACTCCACCAGTTTTGAAAAATTTTGATACAAATTTTGGAGTTTTTAATTTCTTACTTGTTAATTTTGTTTCATTTAAACCTCTCAAATTTTCTATTGGACTAACTTTCGAAGCTCTTCTAGCAGAAGAAATTGCAGATAAATAAATTGTAATTACTCCAAGAATTATCGCAAGCATAACAGGTGCTAGTGAAACTTTAAATACTAATCCATCTACAAAAGCAAGTAATTGATCACCAATTAATGAATTAACAATTTGCAATAATACAAAAACTGCAAATATTCCAGATACTATTCCCAAAGGAATTCCTATAACACCTAGTATCATACATTCAAAAATAACATTATGTTTAATTTGTTTTTTAGTTGCTCCAACAGATGCTAACATACCATACATTTTTATTTTTTCAGTAGTAGCAATTGCAAAAGAATTTCTTATACAAAATACACTTGTGAAAAGTATGACAAACAATACAACTCCAACAACAGCATACAACATACTTACTGTTGAATCAGAAAAAGCAAAATCTTCCCAACGAAGTAATTCTCTGTTTTCTTCAAAAATCTGATATTTTAATTTTTCTGGATACTCTTTTACTTCTTGATAATCTCTTGCCCCAAGAATTTCAGTAAAAGATGTTTTGAACTCTTTTGGATTTTTTAAAACAATATATGCATTATTTTTCTCTGTTTTCATTCCAGATGTAATCACTGTGTATGGTGCATCATATGTTTCAAAAGCATTGTTAGGTCTTTTAATAATTCCTACAATTTTAAAAGTCATTTGCTTAGAAGAATCTAGTGTGTTTTCTTCAAAATCAATTTTTCCAATATCAAAGCTCACTGTATCGCCAATTTTTAAATCAACATTGGCATTTTTTATAATGTTTTCATTAATTACTATCTCATTTTCATTTTTTGGAAAATTACCAGATATCAATTGTAAATTTAGTTTATCAAAATTCTCCTTGTTCATTGAAAATATTCTATAAAAGACAATATCTTTGTTGTCAATATTATTTATTATTCCATCTCCAACTTTGCCTATTTCAAACACTTCTTCTACATCACGATTATTATTTATGCTCGTTATATCATTTTGATTGACATCCTCTATTTTTAAGTGATAATACCCATACTCATTTATAGCATTTTCAACTAATGTCGCTTGTACACTAGTTGATAAAGTAGCAACAGCACATATTAATGCTACTGAAAGAACAATACCTATAATAGTACTAATTGTTCGTTTTTTATTCAATTTTAAATTTTTAATAGATAATTTACTAAGAACATTCATCTTTAAACCTCCTTAGCTATTTTTCCATCTTCAATTTTAATAATTCGGTCCGCGTTTTGCGCTATTTCTAAATTGTGAGTTATCATTATAATTGTTTGTTTGTAATCTCTATTAGATTTTTTTAATAGTTCTACAATTTCATCACTAGATTTTGAATCCAAATTTCCAGTTGGTTCATCGGCCAAAATAATAGCTGGATTTGTAATTAACGCTCTACCTATTGAAGTTCTTTGTTGTTGCCCACCTGATAATTCATTTGGTAAGTGATTTTTTCTACCTTCTAAGCCTAATAATTTAATAAGTTCATTCAAATTCTTTTTATTTACTTTTCTGCCATCTAAATCAAATGGAAGAGTAATATTTTCTTCTACACTTAATATTGGAATTAGATTATAAAATTGATAAATCAAACCTACTTGTCTTCTTCTAAAAATTGCAAGTTCATCATCATTAAAATTATATATGTTTTTACCATCTATAAAAACATTGCCACTAGTAGGTCTGTCAACTCCACCAATTAAATGAAGCAAAGTTGACTTTCCACTACCACTTGCACCTACAATTGCTACAAATTCTCCCTTTTCTACTGTGAAAGACACATTATCTAGTGCTACAACTGATGTCTGCCCTTTTCCATAAACTTTACTTAAATTTTCTACTCTTAAAATTTCCATAAAATTCACTCCTTAATTTTATTTACAAATTCATTATAAACTATCCAATGTGACAAGAAAGTGACATAAAGGAAATCTTAATAATTAGTTAGTTTGAAATACGATAAAATGCCAACTTTTTAATTTATAATGTGACTTGAATGTTAGTATATTACTAGTTTTTAGAGTGATATATTCCAATAATAAATTAACTTTTGGCTCTTATGATTTCAATGCATTATTGGTATAGCATTTATATAAGAAGCATTCCAGAAAATTTCTTAAATTATATAAAAAGCTAGTCTGTGCTTATTGAAGCATACTCAAAAAATTAGATTTTTATCTAACTTTTAAGATAAACTTCATATTCAGCTGACTAGCCTTTTTGTATATGATTGACAGATTTTATTATTTTTTTGTTAATTCATAACTTTGATCTATTAATTCATAAAGTAATTTTTTATCTACATTTTTATTTATGATAACTGTATTCCAATGTTCTTTATTCATGTGATATCCAGGAATTATATAATCATAAGAATTTCTAAGTAATTCAGAATAATTTGGTTCTGTTTTAACATTTAAATATTCTTCATCCTTTACCTTCATAATTAGACCAAACCACTTTTTATTATTGCTATGTCTAAAAACTGCTGCATCTGGCGTGCTATCCCATAAATATTCTGGACTTGTACCATAATTTTCTTTTATGTAATTAAATATTTCTTCTCTTTTTATCATTTTTTACTCCAATTTTTATATCGTTTTCCACAATTGTTGCAGTTTTTGTGGATTATTATTGATATTTTAATTATTATAAATTTTATATTATATGTTTCAATAATTTTTTTAATATATTTGACATTATTTGACATTTTTTAATTCATTTTATATCTTTTTAAATCTACTTTATAATCTATGACCTCAATTCCATCTGCTACTAATCTTTGCTTTTGAATTTCTATACCTCCATCACCAAAATTCTTTGATAATTCACCCTTACTATTGACAACTTTGTAACATGGATATTCTATTGGATCTGGATTATTGTGCAGAATATTCCCAACAACTCTACACAGATTTTTATTGCCTAAATATTCTGCAATCTGCGCATAAGTAGCCACTTTACCTTTTGGAATTGTCTTTAAAAAATTATATACTTTTTGTTTCATATGAGCTCCTTTTGATATATTATAACATGCATTTTATAAAAAATAAATCTAACTTTTCTTATTTTTGATTTTATATCATTTTATTTTTATTCTTTTGGAATAATTATTATAAGTTTATAAGATATATAAATATTTAATTGGATTTTATCACATATATATTAGGATTACAAAATATTAAGATATTTTTTGTGTGCCTTCGGGTTATGAGAATTTAAGCAGCATTTTTTGTAATTTAATGAAAAGTTAAGTTTTTATCTAAATATCAACATTTGTAGCTATTTTTATTTAAAGAACTTTTGTGCGTTTTTAGGTCATTTTTGGGTGCTTTTGTCCCCAGCGTGTCCCCAAGGTTTGGAAAGTCTTGTCGCACAATCGGTTCAAAATGGCATTTGCAAATTGGGGACATTTTAATTTTTTATAATTTGGAGGTTTTAAAAATGAATGAAATTACTTATCACAGAGAAGGAGATTATTTAATTCCTGACTTATATTTACCTAAGCAACCTAAAGGGCATGTTGGTAAATATGGGCATTTAAGATTAGAGTATTTAAAGAATTTTAAGAAAGGTTTATATACTGAGTTACTTTTAAATGGTACTTTAAACCAACATTTAATTGGGATAGATGAAAGTGTTTCTGACAAAGTGAATAAACTTATAAACCAATTGGCTGAAGTTGAACATATTGATGAGAATTTAAAAGAGCATCATCAAATGGAGTGGGTTCAGGCTATGAATAATATTAAAAACAGAGCTGAAGAAATTATTTTTAATGAGATTTTATATATGTAGGAGGATTTAGATATGGTTAATTTTAGAGATGTTAATGAAAATGATATTTTGAAAGAATGGTTTGATTTTAGAGAAGAAACTTATTTGTGTTATGCAAATAAACAGGATAGAGAAAATGAATTTAAATTTGATGTTTTTAGGGAGAATATTTTGAAGAATATTCCTAAGCAAAATAGAACTTATGTTGAAAAACAACTTGATCTTCTTTATGATGATTTTATGAGGTATTTGACTTATATTACTGAAAAGTATTATAGGAATGGATTTGTGGATGGTTCTCAGTTAGTTATGGGTTGTTTTGATGAATAGAATAATCTAAAATAAAAAGTGTGAAATTTGACTTTTTCAATGTAAAAAAAAGTCGTTTTCACACTTTTTTATCTCTAGAAATTGTAATTCATATACACTATGACATCTATTTCACTAATAATTATACTTTATAACTTTTATTATTCTTCCCAACTATAAAACTTTACTATTTCTTTATATACCCTATTTAAAGCTTCCTCTACTAAATTAACATCTTTCTCAAATTTATTTAAATCATAATCGTATTCAAAAAGTTTTGAATGTATAAAATTATGCCTTTGCTCTAACACTCTATTTATAGTTTCATATAAACTTTCTTTTCTTCTTTTATATGGCTTATTAAGATATCCTTTTATATCTATTTCTGAATTAAGAATTTTAAAGTTTTGAACTATTTTTTCAATATTTTGAAATGACATAGCTCTTGCTATTGCTTCCTCTATTTGCATATCCTCATTACTAACTTTGTTTAAATCACTATTATAGATTTTCACACTTTTTATTACTTTTTCCTTATTATCTGAATATTTAAATAATGCAATAAATAAATTTCTAAAATAATTTTCTATGATTGTGCATAAATATGGCAATCCCATTGTCGTCATAATATACATAGGATTATACTCCTTATAATCTTTAGGTAAATCCATTTTCATACGTTTATCATTTTTCATAATATCAATATACAGCTTTATATATGAAAAGTCATTCTCTATATTGAAGAAAGCTTTATAGCATCCTGCTTCACTTTTAGTAATAATCTCACCATGTTTAAAGTATCTGTTGTTGCCTTCATCTGTATAAAAAGTACATTCAAAAAATCTTTTTATTGTTTTTATTGTGTAGTTCATGTAATATAAATCATAATCCGAACAATGCATAAAAGTTCTTAAATGCAATTTCAAACGATTTTCTTCAAAATAGATAGTTGCAGCGTTACCCAGCAAAGATTTATAGTCTTTTTCTTCATAATACATAAATAAGTCTTTTTTTATTTTTTTATACTTTAGTAACTCTAATATTTCCTCTACCTTTTGCTTATCCACTTTATTTTTAAAATTTATATTAGCATCCCATCCCATACTTCTCTCCTATACAATTTACTATTACTCGCTCATTATCCATTCGCCATTTCTTTTTCCATTTTTTCTTTCTATTAATCCTTTTTTTTGCATTTCTGCCATATAAGTTTTTACAGTTCTTACAGATTTATTAATCTGTCTTGATATTTCTTCTTGAGTAGTTGCTGGATTTATTTTTAATATATTTATTATTGCTTGTTCTTCTAAAGTGTAATTATTGCACTCTAATTTGTCATTATCTGCACTTTGAATATTATCTATATGTGTATGTCTATTTTTTAACTCATTATTAGCATTTGTTAGCAAATTATAAAAGAATTTTTCCAAAAATGAGGTATCTTCAAATACATTTTTTTCAAAATTTTTGTAATTAGCTCTTACTAATGAGTTTCTAAAATACCATGAATTATCAGCAAATACTTCATCATTAATATTAAATCCAAATGTTCTTAAATATTTTATCATAAATACTGCTGTTGTTCTTGTATTTCCTTCGCAAAATGGATGTACTTGCCATATATTTGATGTGAACCTACATAGATGTTTAATAGATTCATCTAAGCTTAATCCTTTATATGAAAATTCTTTTTCTTGCTCAAAATCATATTCTAATGTTTCTTTTATAGTATCAAATGGTGCATATATTACTGTATCTCCATTTAATACCCATTCTTTTTTAGTAATATTATAATCTCTATAAACTCCTGCTCGATTAAATATATCTTTAAATAATCTTTTATGAATATTTAATAATTCTGTTGGTGAAAAATTAAATGTTTTTTCGCTCAATAGCTCTGTTATTCTTACTGCAACTTTATCAGCTTCTTCATTTTCTTTTTCAAAGTCTCTTCTACTACCTTGAACTTCATAATATTCATCTATTCTCGTTTTTACTTCTTCAATATCTATTGTTCCTTCAATATGTTCTTTAGCAGTCTCAATTAAGTATTTTGAAGGTTTTAATCCATCTACATCCTGCAAACCAATAGCTGTTTCCCATGTTTTAGTCTTTTCTACTTGATTTGGTTCACCTTGTTTAATATATTCTGATAATTCTAAATTCCAATCTTTTTTCTTATCCATTAGAAATACCTCCTACATATATATTATATCAGTTATTAGATATAATATCAATATTTAAAGTGCAGTTTTTGCACTTTAAGATGTAAAAATTGCACTTTACAATTTATATTACTGAAAAGTATTGCAAGAGTAATTTCGTGGATTCTTCTCAAATAGCTATAGTTTATTTTGAAAATTAATACAATTTTACTATTTTCTTTTACTCTTCTTTTTGTTCATTTATTTTTTGAATAATATCATTAATTAAACTAATAATTGTATCATAAACTGCATTAGAAAGTTTCTCATCTTTCTTAATACTATTACCTTTTTTGATTTCGATGGTATCACCTATAGAATAACTATCAAAAAAAGCATCATAAAATTTATTTCCTTCTATTTTTAGCGTATTTTTATTTATTGTAAATATTTCGTCTTTATCGCAAAACACAATATATTTTTCTTCTTGTTCTTCAAAACTATATATTTTTTTCATATCTTTTCCACCTTTCATTAATAGCACCTATTCCTCCATCAATATTATCAGCAACAATTTTTAATATATCACATTCTTTATTAACAAATTCTAAAGCTCCACTTTGAATAATTATTTCATTGTCATCATCTTTTCCTAAATATATAACATTATCTACATCTAGATTCACTATAAATTGTGGATTATGTGTTATTAGAATAATCTGTCTATTTTGGCTCATATTATAAAAATCATCTAATAAGAATTCCTTTATTGACTTTTGAGATACATCATCTTCAGGTTGATCTATTATAAATATACCATCCTTTTGTGTCTGTTCTGACAATATATCAAAATATATTTTAGAATTAAATCCAGAGGATAATTCCTTTGTTATATCTTTATCATCTAAATTGTTTATTACTGGTTTATATTTAAAATCCATTTCTATGTTTTCATATATCTTTTTCTTCAAATTATCTAGTTTATCGTAAAAATCTATTCCTTCTATTTTTTCTGATATATTTTCTTCTGTTAACTTGTTTATATCTTTTATTCTTTTTCCTAATACTTTCTTAATACTTCTGATAATGTATTCATTTGATATTTCTTCAATTTCGCATTTGTTCACAAACCTGTATTTACCTATGCCATTATATTCTATTGGCATTTTCTCATTCTTTATATTAGGAATATATTCTCTTTCTTTTTTAGATTGCAAATAGAGATTTACAATATTATCTTTAAATACTTCTAATGCATTCTCATAGTTGTCTATTGCCTTTGTATTATCAGTTTTAGTTTTTTGTAGTTCCTTTGAAATTTTACCCAAAATTTCATTTACTATTTTAATTTTCTCATTCTCAAATTTCCATTTTTCTATTTCTTTTTTATACTTATTAATTAGAGTATTATATATTTCTTTTTGTTCTTTAAGTAATTTAATATCTTCTTCAAAAATATTTTTATTCTTTATTAATTTATCTAATTTTATATTTATTTCTTCAAAGTCCGCTATAATATCGTCCAATTTCTGTATTTTAGCTTTATAATTTTTCTTTACTTTTTGAATATTCAAAGATTTTGCATTTTCTTCAAAAATCTTTATTGAAATATTTGTTATTTTTTTTATGCTTTCTTCGTAATCATAATTATTTTTTATACTTTGTATATATAATTCTATTTGGTCTTTTACTTTCGTTTTGTATTTCTCAACATTAGGTACAGCTGGAAAATATTCATTCAAAAATCCCTTGACATTAAATGTCTTCTTCTCAAACATTTCTCTTACTGCTCCTTGTTTGTCAAATCTATATATCTTATCTTGAGAAATAGATGTATTTATTAGAATTTTGTTTTTAGAAAGATATTCTTCATACTTATCTTCTATTTTTTGACTTTTTAAATATTCATAATTCGTTAATTTATGAATTAATAAAGACTTTCCTATTGAATTATCACCTATAATTGCATTAATTCCTCTTGATAATGGAATTATTTTTTCTTTACCATTAATACTAATTTTTATTTTATCTAATTTGTTATCACTAGTTGAAAAAAAACTATTTACTAATTTTATTCTTTTTACATTTGTAACTGACATTGCCACCCCTCTAAATATTGGTAAACACTTTAGATATGTAAAGGAAAAACTTTCATCCTCTTTTGGATACTCATTCCAATTATGGCAATCGCTTCCTGTAATAAATCTTAACTCGTCAATTTTTAAATTTTGCTTATTATTTTCTATATAATATTTATTAAAAATTTCATTTCTTTTGTTTTTAAACTCAAAAGATTCAAAATAATCTATAAATACTAACTCATTAAATTTTTCTTTTCCTAAAGACATAACATCATTATTTCTTTTTCTACTACTTGATAAAGTTTCTTTTTGATGTGCAATCATTACCACATTTAAATTAATTTTTTTAATTATCTCTAAAAATTTTTCTTCTGAAAATGAATTCTTTTTATCATATAAAGGTTTATTATTTTGTACATCAAATATAAGTTCTTGTATTTGTTTCAATTTTTCCTCATCACTATCATCAAAAATAGTAATAATATGTAATACTTTTGAATCATACTCAACAGAAAATTCTATTGCAGGCAATACTTTTTGGATAGTCCCAATATTTTCTTGCTCTTTTAGTTTTTTATATATATTAATGTCAAAATTATCATGATCAGATATTGAACACATATTAATTTTTCTATCATTTAAATTTCTTACCAATACATCTATGTTTTCTATTGTTGAACTATCAACTTTACCATTATCTTCCTTATGTTTTGATGCAATAGAATGAATATGGAAATCTACTTTTACTCCATTTTCTACTATATTCACTATTATCTCTCCCTTCTTTGTAAATCATATCATTCTTTATCATATTTTTGTGTCGAAACTTGTCTTTTATTAGCAAAAAAAACAAAATAATCCTGTAACTATAATTACTCTCATACTTTGCTTTTCTTTTGTAACCTTATTCTAAATATTCTTTTAATCCATCAACTAGCTTATACACTTTAGTCATTGGATTTTTTTGTGATGCTTGTCCTTCCTTATTTAATTCTTCCATACTTTCACAGTTCTTTATTGCAATATTTAGTTTTCCTTCGCTAGTAACTTTATTAAATATGTTCTCATCACTTTTTGAATACTCACCTAATCCATTTTTCTTAAACTCATCACTTAATTCTTGTAACACATCATCTTTTGAAACATATCTGTTTATTTTCTTGAAGTGTGATAATAGTCAAAGTTCAAAATTAGGATTTGACCAAGCAACATTATAATCACAATTTTTTATTGCTGAATCAAATTGTTCATCATTGTAATCATCTTTATCAAATACAACCCAAACTTGTCCATATATTTTATGAGAATAATTTATTATCTTTTGAGTGTATTTTACTAAAGATGTGGTATTCATACCTGTTCCTTTTACATCAATATTAGGTATTAGTACATCAACTTTATTGCCATATTTTTTATTTATCTCTTGTTTTAATCCATTAAAATAGTTAGGCTCTGTTTGTTTTCCTTCACATACGATCAAATAATTTGCTGGTGCAACTTGCAAAAAATTTGATTTTCTTTTATTCCCTTTTGATTCTTTACTTTTCATTATACTATATCAAAGTCCTCTAATACTGGAATAGCACCATATCTTCCAGATAAATAATCTTTGTTGTAAGTTGCATCATTTCTTACCTTTGTGTCATTTATTTTGTAATCAGACAACGAGTAAATTGTAGAAATTCCATCCCTGTCTTTTTCAGCAAACCATATTTCATCTCTTCTAAAAGTATCTTTATTTAAATTGACAGTGTCATGTGTTGAATATATTAGCTGTCCATTCCCAATATTAGTTTCAGGGTTATGGAATAAATTTATAATATATCTTGTTAATAATGGATGTAGCTTAGCATCTAATTCATCAACAAATAAAACCATACCTAATTTTAATGCATCCATAAAGAAATCAAATAAGTGAAACATTTTTCTAGTTCCGTTTGATTCAAGTTCTAATGGCAATGCTTTAATAATTCCGTTTTCTCCCTTATGAATTAATTCTATTTTTATAATTCCATTATTATTTTTTACTGCTTCTACTGAATCTGGAGTAACTTTTATTCCTTCAATGCCAGCATCAAAAGTTTTTATAAATCTTATTAATTCATTTTTATATTTTTCATCACTTAATATTTTTAATGATATTCTATTATTTATATTATTTTCAAATAAAGGATTACCTAAATCTAAATAATTAGCATTTATAAACCATTCTACTACATTATTAAGGTCTTTATTATTACTATCTATTTTGCTATAAATATTTAAGAATAATGTTCTCTCATCTATATTAGAAAATTCCTGTTTTTTGTTTTCATCTTTTAAAATTACATTGTTACTATCTCTTTCAAATATTGTATAAAACTTATTTATTCTTTTTTCAAATAACCATTCTGAAACAATATTATCTTTTAATACTTCAAAACCATATTTATATATTTTTCCGTTTTTAGCTAGTATTTCTACTTCTAAACTAATTGGTTCGTTATTTATCATATAACTAAAAACATTTTCTTCTACTGGAGAATTCTTTCTTGAATCATCTGTTATTAGAACTCTATTTTTCATATATCCAAATGCTTGTAATACATTTGTTTTGCCACTAGCATTTGCTCCATATATAGCAGATACTTTTAAATATTCGCCACTTTCTGTTTTGGCAATATTGTATTCATGTTCTTTTAATGATGTAGCTTCCATATCTAAACAATTTTCATTTTTAAAAGATTTGAAATTTTTAAAACTAAATCTTATTAACATTTTTGAATTCCTCCTTTACTTTATATATTATATGCTAAAAACAAAAAAATATCAACATTTTTGAGATTTTTTCTCAAAAATGTTGATATTTTTTCAGATATACCATTAATTTTATCTAATATATACAATTTACCTTTCATATTTTATATTCATAAAAAATTATACTCTTGTATTTTCAATATATATTTTAAACCTTATATGTGTTTCTTAAATATAAAATCGTTGCATATTCATGTTTACAATGATTTGGATATGGACAATTACAAGTTATTGATTTTATCTTTCCATTTTCATTTTTTTCTATTTTTACTTCATATTCCTTTGCAAAATCACTTCCCTGTATAAATGCAATATATTTATTAGAAGTTTCATTACATGAGTATACCATTTGTTTATGATAATAATCCTTCCCTCTCATTTTTATATGAGATTCAAATAAATCATCTATTTTATCATCAAATATTTCTAAATTTAAATCTTCCTCATTTGATTCCTCGTTCCATATTGTAGGAGGATCATTGTACTCAGATAAATCTTCTTTAATTTCTAATAATCCATTTATTCTAATTTTATAATTTTTTATTATTTCCGTTCTTTGTAGTTCTACAACTGCATTATAAATTTCTTTCGGAAAGTCTTCAAATTTTTTATTTGCTATATTTATCCAACTCTCAATTGTATTTAATGCTGCATTTCTAGGTTGCATATATCTCGATTTAATTCCTGCTACAATGAATTCGTTACCTAAGAATGGATAATCTTTTAATATTTGTATTATAAAAACTAAATTATTACTATATTTTTCATTCATTCCAAAAATATTTTCAGGCTTACTGTAATGCATCTCTAAATTCAGTTCATTACTTAGCAATTCTATTGATTTTTTCTTGAATATATCATTTTTTAATAAGTATTCTAAACAATAATGATATTCAAAAGGATTTTGTTTATACTTTTCATAGATTTCACTATATAAATTTATTTCCTTATTAAATTTAATAACATTGATTACTTTGGGTAGTTTTTCATCATCGTTAATAGACTCTCTTAAAGTTTCAAGGACTTCATTACTACCCATTAAATTCATTATTTCTGTTGCAATTTCAATATCTTCTTTACTTTTAGTCTCTTTGTTAAATAAAAACATAGATAATAATATTGGCATATCGTAAAAATCTAAATCATAAATGAATCTTCTAAACTGTTTTATATAATTTTTTATTAGTTCAATATAATTATTAGGTATTTCACTAGTTGGTCCATCATCAAAAAAACCTTCCATAATATCATTAATACCTAAAAATTCTTCTTTCGTTAGTGTTTCTCTATTTAATACTTCCAACAAGTTTATCTTTTCAGCAGTTACTGATGCTGTATAACCAAAATGCACCTCATTCTTGCAACCATTTATAATTAACCATTCTTTTATAGTATCATTTGTAACTTGTATAGTGTTTAATAAATGTATTTTTCCCCAGCCATTAACTTTTTTAATAAGCATAAATCTAATATCATTTGCATTTTCTAAATTTCCTAGTGCTACCATTGCATATAAAGTAAACTCATCACATAAAGCAAGTCTTATTAAAACATCTATTAATTCTTTCTCATTAGATAAGTCAATTAAACCAATTATTCCAATTGCAATTTTTAATGCTTCTGTACTAGTTGATTCAATTACTAAATAAAGTGCAAGTCTAAAAATAGAATTAAAATCTATTACATCTTTATTTTCTATAATCCATTCTAAAATATTATCAATTGTTGCCAACACTCTCTTTTCACTATTATTAAAATATTCTACAATTTGGTTAGCAGTTTCTTCTATATTTTCACCATTTACTTTTTTAAATTTTTCTACAATATAATTAACTAATTCTTCATCAGTTTCAATTTTAGAATGATAATAATTTATACCATCTAATGCACCTGATGCAAACTTTAATTCTCCATTAGAAGTATTATTATATATATCTAGATTAAAACTATCTTTTAACTTGCCATTATTTTGTATATTTTTACAGATATATTTATATATACTTTCCATTTTACACTTCCTACTACAATGATTTATAAAAATCATCTATTCCTTTTAAATATTGTCCCAATCCAGAATCCTGCTGTTTGTCTCTTATTATTGCATTTAACATTTCTTCAATAATTTTTAAATTTCTTTCAGAAATTTTGGTAGGAATATAATACTTTTCTAACATTGCTTTTACTTTTTCAGGATTTGGTAGTTCCTGGCTATTACTTTTTTGCATTATATAAATTAATTCATTTTTTGCCTTGTCATTATTATCAAATCGCATACTATAAATATATATTGCTTTTGCTAATTCCCATTCTTCTCTTTCTATATAATAGTATCCTAAATTCCTATAAAATCTCGCTAGGTCATGTGGATCATATAGTTTACTAAAGAATTCTAGTGTTTTATCTTTATATTCTTCTAATTTTCCTTCAATTTTAAATGTTTCATTATATTCAAAAATAGCATCTGAATTGTATGGATTCCACTTAAATGCTAATTCAAGCATTTCTCTAGCTTTCTTTATATTTTTCTTATCAACAGCTATTACTCCTAAATATGTGTATCCACTTGAAAAATCTGTGCCTGTTTCTTTAAATTCTTTTCCATCTTCATCATTTAAAATAAACATATATTCTATTGGATTTCTAGGTGTAAAATATTTGTATATTCTATCATCTTTAAACATTACTGTAGAAATTTGAACATATTTATTAAGTTCTTCTTCTGCCTTATCTAGGTCTCCATTTTTCAAATATTTTATTCCATTTTGAAAATGAATAGTAACATCATTTTCAATAGCATTGTTTAATTCTTTTAATTCTTCTTCATCAAGATTTCTTGTAAATAATCTGCCAATTTCTTTTAGAATTTCATGTGCCATAGAATGTTTTTTATACTTTTCAGCTTGCTCTTTCAAATATTTAATATTTTCTTTTTTATTATCACCTAAATTGGAATGTATTTCATCTATTATTTCTTGATATGTTTTCTCTTTTTTATTGAACCAACTCATATTACACCTCTTATTTTTTATGCAAACATTTCAGCATTTCTATTTATTTCTTCTATATCTTCTCTTATTTGTTTAAATGTTCCTACATTATCTTCAAAGACTTCTGAAACGGCTCCTAAAGAACTAAATGGGTCTTCTGTTAATACTTGTAAACTTATTGTTCCATTTTTTATTACATAGTCTATTAACATTTTTACAAATTGTATTTGTTTACTATTTAATCTATTATCATTTATATATTTTGAGAATATTTCATTTGCTGTTTCACTGTCTAACCCTACAATGTTTCTTACCACCTGAATTACATTTTTATTTCCAAAAGTTTCAACAAATTCACTATTATTTCCTAGTTCTTCAAACATAATTCTTTCAAGGTCTTTTTTCTCTTCATTGTTTAATTTTTGATTATGTTTTATTTTATAAATAATTAAATTATCTAAATTACCATTTAAGAACTTTGTAACTTTTCTTTTATAATTTGAATAATCTCCTGTTGGTGTTAATATATATGGCTCAGATTCTTCTTCAATAGTTAATGTATCTTCTATATCAATGCTCCAAATTTTTCTAGGTGGATTATCTATAAATTTTATTAATTCTCTTAATTCCTTTCGTGCCTTTTCTATTTCAAAAAAGTCAGCTTTCTGCCAATATTCTATATCAGAGGCAAACATTATCAATTCTTTTTTTTCATTAACCTGTGGAATTGTTCCTAATTTTTTTAAATTTTCTACTAACTCACAAAGTAGTGTTGTTTGTCTATTTATATTTTTATATTTTATTCTACCTACTTGAACTCCATATACTAAATTATCAAATCTTTTTGCATATTCATCAGTATCTTCGCTCATAAATATATTTATTAAATTTTCTCTAATTTCGTTATATGAGATATTATCAATATGTTGCCATTTATCTTTATTAGAATACTTTTCAATAAATACCATTTTATTTCTAACAATAAAACTTTCTTTATTTAGACTATTTATTCTTTCTATAAATTGATTTACTAATTCTTCTCGATAATTCTTATAAGTATCTTGAGCTTGATAATCCATATTTTCAAGTTCTACAATTAAATCCAATTTTAGGTTATAGATTTTTTCTGTTAATGATTGTGTAGATGCTCCTTCAATTCCTCTTTCATTTTCTTCAAAAAATTCGAAGTTTCTACAGCAATCAAATATATAGAATTGTTTTTTATCTATCCCTTCTCCAAATAAGTCTTCACAAAGTCTTGTTCCCCTTCCTATCATTTGCCAGAACTTAATTTTAGATTTTACAGGTTTAAAAAATACTAAATTTAACACTTCAGGAACATCAATACCTGTATCTAGCATATCTACTGAAACAGCAATTTGTGGTAGTTTTTCAGGCACTTCAAATGTTTCTATTACTGTACTTGCAAAATTCACTTGGTTATCTATAACCCTTGCAAATTCTCCATTGTACTTAGGATATAATAAATTAAATACTTTTACAATCTCTTCTGCATGTCTATGATTTCTAGCAAATATAATTGTTTTACCTAATTTATCTCCACCCTCTACTTTTAATCCTTTTTCCATCAAAGTCTCTAATACTAACTTAATTGTATCTCTATTAAATAACCACGAATTT
>ERZ777011.277-NODE-277-length-82996-cov-18.194729_pt1 | contig 82996 bp, 64 predicted proteins | sample MGYA00374964_ERZ777011 | MGnify/ENA primary metagenome ERZ777011 (study PRJEB29310, sample SAMD00008975) | mouse gut metagenome | study: EMG produced TPA metagenomics assembly of the Metagenome analysis of fecal microbiota from mouse which was promoted... | reverse complement strand
TGTCAGTATTTGCATTGTCTGCCGTGGCTCAGGATAAAAATCCATTTATCCCGGAGCATCCGCTCAAGGGATTGAATTTTCCTGAGTTGAGCCTGTCCGTTCCGGTTAATCTGACATATTGTCGCATGCTGAGAGTCGATGGTTTTCTGCATCGACTCAATCTGGGCGGATAATCCGCGCAGCACTTCTGCCATGTCATTAACCGGCTGTTTCACAGATACAAAGATGGCGATTTTATCTGACAAAAGCAAATACAACCGCATCTAATTTCTTTAAAAGAAACAAATTAAACGCCCTTATAGGTGTGACGTCAATTCAACATTATTGCCGTATTGTGTCCGCTGAATAGTTACCATTGAATATCGTAGATTTATAGCCAACTTTGCACTGAATCGGTTGACAAATCGAAGCAGAACATTGATTTGGCGGAGTGAATGATTGGTGAATGACACTTGTATCTCCAACCATAGTCCTTTGACCATCAGTGTTGTTAAATGATATAGCCCCGACTTCTACAGGGGCACCAAGCAAAATGCGGGATATTCCCCGGACAGAACACCTTTTCAGTTGTCTGGACAGAATTCATCCCTGAACACCTTGGGACTTTTGCCGGAAACACGCTTGAACAAGCGTGTGAAATGCTGCGGATACTGGAATCCGAGATCGTATGCGATGGAGCTTATGTCGGCATCTGTGGAAGCCAACCGGCGTTTGGCTTCTGCAATGATACGGAGTGTGATTATTTCCTGCGCCGTATTTCCCGTTTCCCGTTTTATCAGGTCTCCGAAATACCTGGGCGTGAGGTGGGCTTTTTCGGCAAAGTAAGAGACACGGGGCACCTCAGCCACGGTCGCTCCGGCGGCATAGATTTCCGACAGCTCCTTCTCGAACGCCGCCACAACAGAGGAATTCACCTTGTGGCGCGTTATGAACTGGCGGTCATAGAACCGGCTCAGGTATTCAAGAAGAAGCTGTATGTTTGCTGAAATCAGCTCTGCGGAATGGCTGTCAACAGGATGCGCCAACTCCACGCTTATTCTCCCCAGACATTCCAGAAACATCTTCTTTTCGGCATCAGAAAGATGCACGGCCTCACGCTGGGAATAATTAAAGAACCCGTAACTGCCTATCCTCGAGGCAAGAGGAGTCCCGCATATAAGGTCGGGATGGAACATCAGGCCTACCACGTCTGGAGCCATCGGCTTGCCGACGGTGTCAACATCGATTATCTGTCCGGGCGAGAAGGTTACGATTGACCCTTCCTGGTAATCATAGTATTCCCGTCCATACTTCAACGAACAGTCAACGCCGTTCTTGAGATATATGGCATAGACGCCGTAGTTCATCCTGAGACGTCCGATCTGCCGGGTGGCTTTCTTAAGGTCAATGACCGAGACGAGCGGATGCAGCGTAGTCAGGCCGAACAGTCTGTTATATGCATCGATCGAATCGAGTTTTACGGTATAATCCTTTTCCATATGGCAAAGTTAGGAATTAAATTCCAAGTTTCCGCGTCTGACCGCAAATATGGTAAGACTTCCCAGAATAAACTCAGTTTTTTGACTGCAAAACCAAGTTAGAGTGGTTTCATTGTTCGGAAAATTTTCGTACTTTTGTCCCTTACAATGCGAATGACCTGACATGACGCAATCAATGCCGGCATGTCCTGACTGTGATTCAACTTATTGCTTTGAATATGAAACATAGCTTAAACTTCGGACGTGTATTGCCGGCAATATGCGCCATAATCATAACCTGCCTGCCCTGCAGAGGGGACGGGTTGGCATCGCGCAGACCCGAAATACCCAAACAAGAACTGAAGATTCTTGACGTCGCAATCAACAAGTCAAAACAATTCGATGCCATCAAGCTCCAGCAAATAGATTCACTCAAAAAAGCCGCCGAAAACATACCGGCAGACGATGCGACCCGTCGGCTTGAGGCCGTCCTGACTATTGCCGACCAGTATCTGACCACCAACGCCGATTCTGCATTGGCTTATGCCCGGCGCGGAATCGAACTTTCAAACCACACCCCTAACGGGCAGGCAAACGCGAAGATTGCATACATCAATGCCTTGAGCGTTTCGGGAATATTCTCTCCGGCGCTCTCAGAGCTTGACTCAGTCCAGAGGCTTCCGCTTGACAAGAAACAGAAGATAGAAATGTGGAAGTCGGGCAGACGCCTTTATTCCTATATGATGAGCTATGTCTCCGAGAAAAGCCCGATATATGCGACATACGTACAAAAATATATCGAGTTTGACGACAGCCTCCTGACAAGCCTTCCAAAAACGGACAATTTCTATTTCTTCCTGAAATGCGAACGTGCAGTCGCCGACGGTAAATACAAGGAAGCGAAAAAGATGCTTGAAACGCTTCTCGACCGTCTGCCCGTAAAGTCAAACCTCTACGGCATAGCTGCATTCCAGATGGCCGAGGTCTACCGGAACCAGGGCGACGAGACAATGTATGCCTCGTTCCTTGCAAAAGCCGCAGTCAGCGACATAGAGGCTGCCGTGAAGGAGGGGCTGGCACTCCCCACACTCGCAAACTGGCTATACCTGCAAGGGCATCTAAACGAGGCTTTTGAATACATAAACTTTGCCCTCGAAGACGCCACAAACAGCAATGCGAGGGTTCGTGCCGTAGCCATCGCGCCGGTCATTCCCTTAATAGACGAAGCCTACAGAAAACAGATAAGCGACACCCACGACCGTCTTGTCACATGGGCGTTCCTTGCATCTTTCCTGCTGATATTGACTGCAGTCCTTCTCTTCTATCTCGGCCGGCAGATAAGACGCAGCCGACAGTCGCAACAGAAACTTGAGTCCGTCTCGCAAATCCAGGAGTCATATATAGGCAATTTCGTGAGCCTTTGTTCCTCCTACGCCGACAGGCTCGACTCTCTGTGCAGGCTCGTCGCCGTAAAGGTTGCCGCCGGCCAGACCGACGAGCTGCTGAAACTCATCAAATCTGGACGTTTCGGCGAATCCAAAGACGAAGAATTCTTCCGGAAGTTCGACGAAGCGTTCCTTGACCTATATCCCGACTTCGTGATGAAAGTGAACCAGCTGCTCAGGGAAGAAGAGCAGATCATGCTCAAGAAAGACGAAGGCCTGTCTCCCGAATTGAGGATATACGCCTTCGTCAAGCTCGGGGTAGAGGAAAGCACACGCATAGCCCAGATTCTGCATTATTCGGTCAGCACCATTTATGCCTACCGCAACAAGATGCGCAACAAGGCCATAAACCGGGAAACGTTTGAAGCCGACATCGTGGCCATAAAACGACATTGAACAGAAAAATCAAAGAGAAAAATATCCAAAAAATGCGTTTATGCCACCTTTATAAAAGGCATATAAAGGTTTATATTCTTATTTTGTATAAGACTTTATATCAAGGACATATAATTATACACACTTATATTTCTACTTATAAATCCATTATATGGCTTGCACAAGCCCCGGAGACTTACTAATTTTGCAGCGTAAAAACCTGCGGCTTCCGGCAGCGGCCGGTCGATATGATGAATCGCAGGAACAACAGAATTAGTTTCTCATGATGATTACGAATTACAGGTTAGTGAAAAGATTATAGGTTTATAAAAGGTGTAATAAGGATATTAATGACTACTTAAATTCGTTATGTTAGGTTTGTAGTAAAAAATTTTGATTCGCATTACGGCAGGCTTCTTGTGAAAGACGTCTGCCTTTTTGCTATTTCCTCCTTTGATAAATGTAACGAGCAAGGCCAAAAACGTATCTTCGGAAGCCGGGCACATAATGCACCACGGAATCAAACCATTTTGAACGTGCAACCGTAACCTTTACCACAATGCCTACATACACCATCGCGAACAGAGTGCCAGGGCCGATTATGTTCCACCTCCATTGGCCGAAAAACAGAAAGCTGCCCGCCACTGCAAGCAACACAAGTGCAGTGTCAACACATATCTTCATTTTAGGGAAAGGAGTGCCGGACACCCTGCTCAGAGCCACTGTAATGCCTTCTCCGGGCATCGTAACGGAGCCGCACCTGACCTCGAAAGCTATACCGATTCCCATCACCGTGCATCCAGCCAACTGCACCGTGGCCTTAGACCACAGACTTCCACACTCCAGGCCTGCCAGCATACCGGCGTTCAGGTCTATGAGCCATCCGAAGACAAAACCTATGACAAGCTGGAAAAGCTGTACCGGCTCGAACCTGCGCCTCAGGACGACCACCTGCAAGACGACAAAAACGAAATTCATCAAAACCGTATATCCTCCCACTGTCCACTCTGGCATAACGCCGCCTGAGCCTGCGATGGAAAAGGCCAGGGGAAGAGATGAGATTACGCTGCTCCCCAGATATGACTTTATACAGAGGACTACCCCTAAAGTCATAAGATACAACGAAATGAAGAGAAGAAGATGCTGCCATAGAAAAGATGCGATTCTCCCTTTGGAAACAGCTGATGATACATATGCCATAACAGTTATTATTTTTCTGCAAAATTAACGATTTTCGCTCATACCCCCGCAATGCCTCCTTTCATGCATTATGACAAACGCATCAAAAAACGGCAGATCCGTCGTCTTAAAAATGCTGTTTTAGACCAAATTAATGTTAAGCAAATTGCGGCTTTGGCTTCGGAACATGTATTTAGGTGTATTTCTTATCCACATCCTTTTCTCACATAAGGAAATTTAAAGGATTCGGAGATTAAGGACAAAACCATATTTTTGTCACACTCGTTTAAAAATGTGTCTGGATTTTTCAAGATTTCCATAAAGAAGGATTTTGAGACAAATCTGCTTATGCAGTCGAAGAACAAGAGTATCAAACAAATATACGACACTCTAAGAGATTGTCTAAAAAACACTTATTAAATTTTGTTACTATGAACACTAAAGCAAAAAAGGAAGACACTTCCAAGAAGGAAGACACAAAAGCGAAAGCTGAAACCAAAGGAAAAGATGCGGCTGAACCGAAATCCGCCTCAAAGGCCACCAAAGAGACCAAGAAACCGGGAGACGCCAATAGCAAAAAAGAGGAACAGGGCGGAGAGTTCCGTGAGTTTTTCATCGACGAACTGAAAGACATCCTCTGGGCCGAGAAAGCCCTGTTGAAAGCATTGCCCAAGATGAGCAAAGCCGCTACAGGCAAGGAGCTTGCATCGTCATTCGACAATCATCTGACGGAGACCGAGAAACAGATTGCCGTAGTCGAGCAAGTGTTTGAGCTTATGGGCGAAAAACCGGCTACAAAGAAATGCGACGCAATGGAAGGTCTTGTCAAAGAAACGGAAAGCATAATCTCCGACACTGAAAAGGGGTCTGCCATCCGCGATGCCGGGCTTATCCTGGCCGCACAGAAAGTAGAACACTATGAAATAGCCACTTATGGCACTCTTGCGGCTTTCGCCGACGCTATGGAAGAACCAAAGGTCGCAAAACTGTTGAGGTCTGTCCTGCGAGACGAAAAGGATTCCGACAAGAAGCTCACCGCTCTTGCCCTTGAATCAGTCAACGAAGCTGCTTCTGAAGAATAGCAAGCACGATCAGACCGACTGCTGACGAGGCCGTGTCAAATTCGAGATTCATGGTTATTGCTGGTTAAGAGGCTGGTTAAAAATCATTGTTAAACAGCCTCTAAACGCATAAGGACACGTCAACAAGGAATGAACGCATTCCCTATATGACATCGCCCTGCGGTTCAGCGGCAACCGAAGAATCTGGAATTCCGACACGGCCTAATCCTTGACTCGTCAAGCAAGGCAATCTCACATGTCCACGCAAACCCCACACTCGGAAAGGGACAAACAACGGAATGTCGCATATTTTTCGTAATTTTGCAACACGTTTCCTCATACGAGAAATCAACAGAATGACAATCAGCGACTACAACATCTTCACCCTCCCAAACGGAATGCGGGTCGTACACCGGCAGACCGACAGCCATGTCGGCTATTCAGGTGTGGTGATACGCGCAGGAAGCCGAGATGAAGGCAGCTGCCTCCACGGCCTTGCCCATTTCGTGGAACACACCATATTCAAAGGCACAGCACATCGTTCAAGCTGGCACATCAACAACAGGCTCGAGAGCATCGGAGGTGAGCTGAATGCCTACACCACCAAGGAGGAGACCCTGCTTTTCGCAAACACCCCTGCCGGAAACACCGAACGTGCGTTTGAACTGCTCTATGACCTTATAGCCTACTGCAACTTCCCGCATGCGGAAATCGAACGGGAGCGCGACGTGGTCATTGAAGAAATCAATTCCTACCTCGACAACCCCGGCGATTCGGCATTCGACGAATTTGAAGACAGGATATACGCCGGGAGCGGACTGGGCCACAACATACTGGGCACTCCCGAAAGCGTAAGGATGCTAAACAGTGAAGACTGCAGGGCATTCATCGACAGGCTTTACCGTCCAGAAGACATGGTGCTATACTGCGCCGACCCTGCAACTTCGTCCAAAGTCGAAAAGCTCGCCTTCAAGCATTTCGGGCGCCTGCGCCATCCCGGAAGCGGAACGGAAAGGACGCCGGTACCGCCGGCAGAGACGTTCTCGGAGACCATCGACCGCAACGGACATCAGGCACACACCCTTATAGGGACACGGTTGTTCGGACGCGAAGACCCAAGAAGCCACGCGCTTTTCCTGCTCAACAACCATATAGGCGGCCCCGGCATGAGTTCTCTTCTCAACCAGGAACTACGTGAAAAAAGAGGATACGTATATACAGTGGAAAGCAATGTGGCATTGATGAGCGACTGCGGCGTCTGGACGGCCTATTTCGGGTCAGACCATAAGACCGTGGACAAATGCATCCGCATAGCGGCCGCAGAAATAGCCCGGCTCGCCGATTCAAATCTGTCGGAAGCCAAAATAGAACGCATAAAGCGGCAATACATAGGCCAGATGCAGGTCGCCTCCGACCACCGGGAGTCCATGGCAATGTCAATGGGCAAGAGCCTTGCATACTTCAATGAAATCCACGACATAGACTGGATCACTGAACGCATCAGGGCCGTAAGCGCCTCAGACCTGCGCTCAATCGCAGAGACGATACATCCGTCCTCTTGGTCAAGGCTGACCATATGCTGACAGGATTGTCCGCAAACGCCTAATGTATGTCCCATTCCGATACAAAAAGGCCCTGACATTGCAGTTTCCGGATTATTTGTCTTAATTTTGCACCGTGCAACACGCACAAGACTACGGATTGACCAAATGAAAATAGCAGACCTCGACCTTGGGCCACGCCCGGTCATGCTCGCCCCGATGGAAGACGTTACCGACCCGTCGTTCCGGCTGATTTGCCGAGAGATGGGCGCAAGGCTCGTCTATACCGAATTCGTCTCGGCAGAAGCCCTCATCAGAAACATCAACAGCACAACGCGCAAGCTGCATATCGACGACCGCGAACGCCCTGTAGCCATCCAGATTTACGGCCGTGAGCCCGACGCCATGGTGGAGGCGGCGAGAATCGTAGAAGAGGCAGGCCCCGACCTGCTCGACATAAACTTCGGATGCCCAGTCAAGAAAGTGGCATCGAAAGGCGCAGGCGCAGGAATGCTCCGCGACATACCAAAGATGCTGGCCATCACAAAGTCTGTGGTCAATGCCGTATCAATACCCGTTACCGTGAAGACGAGACTCGGATGGGACCATGAGAACAAAATAATAACCGACCTCGGCCCTATGCTGCAGGACTGCGGAATAAAAGCCATAACAGTCCACGGCCGCACGAGAAGCCAGATGTATACCGGACAGGCAGACTGGGAGCTAATCGGCAGGCTCAAGGCCGACCCGCGCATGGAGATACCTGTGATAGGCAACGGCGACATCACCACCCCAGAGGCAGTGAAATCGGCTTTCGAGACCTACGGCGTGGACGGGATAATGATAGGACGCGGGGCAATCGGCTCACCCTGGATTTTCCATGAAGTGGAGCAGTTCATGTCGTCAGGAAGCTATAACCCTATTCCGGTTGAAGAGAAGTTCGCCGTCCTGAGACGCCAGATACGTGAATCCATCGAACGCATAGACGAATACCGCGGCATCCTCCACATTCGCCGGCATCTCGCGGCAACCCCTCTTTTCAAGGGTTTGCCCAATTTCCGAGAGACACGCATAAACATGCTCAGGGCTGAAAGCGAGGCTGAGATACTGAGACTGTTCGATGAAATCGGACAAAAACACTTCAATACAGAATGTCATACAAACGACACAAATCAATAAAACAGCCAACAATTGCATAAACATACAAATATGAAAAGATTCATTGCCTTTATTGTCGCTTTTGCGGCAATTCTCTCGATGAAACCGGAGAAAACCACCACATACACCACCTATTGCGGGCCTTTCGACAAAATCGAAGTAACGGACAATGTCAACGTGGTGTACGAATGCCGACAAGATTCGGCCGGATATCTCACATATTCGGGAGCGCACAGGTTTGCCGATGCCTTCATCCTGAACAACAACAACGGGAAACTCAAGATACAGGTCAACACCGAAGACGTCAACGACCCTGAACTCCCGACAATACACGTCTATTCAAATTTCCTCTCCTCCGTGGAGAACTCTTCGGTGATGAAGCTGGAAATCAGGACAATCGCACCCTGCCCCAACCTGAACATAAAGCAAATCGGCAACGGAGCCATTTCCGTGGACGGCGCAAAATGCGACCGCCTGAAAGCATCGCTCGCAACCGGAAACGGCACCATAGTCATAACAGGCTCGGCCGCAGAGGCAAAATACGTAATGGTGGGGACAGGAACCATTCAGGCCGACCTTCTTTGCGCCGACGTGGTGAAATGCACCGTGGTCGGCTCAGGAGCGATAGGATGCTGGCCCACAGAATCGATAAGCGTCAAAGGTCTCGGCTCCACAAAAGTGTACTACCGCGGCGACCCTGTGGTCAAGAAAGGCCCCGGACTCAAACTTTTCAGGATTGGAGGCAACAAAGGCTCATCCTCCACCTACGAAGACGACGAGCCCGTCCCCGACGAGACACCGGCACAGGAAGAGCCGGCGCCGGATGAAGACCACGAAGACGAGGCTGATGACGCGTCAAGCCAGGAAAGCGAAACCGTCGAGGAGACGACCCCCGAAGAAGAGGAGGAGGCGATAGAAGAATACTGACAATACCATAACATCAATGCCCGCAAGCCCCGAAACGGATTCCGCCGAACCTTCATTGAAACTGAAGACGGCTCGGACGCTTAAATGGAACACAATCGACAGGTTGTCTTCCCAGCTGGTCTATGCCGTAGTGGGCATAGTGCTGGCCAACAAAGTGAGTCCGGAAGACTTCGGCCTTGTGGGCGTGCTGCTCATATTCCAGGCGTTCGCCACAATCCTCACGGACGGAGGCTTCGGAATGGCACTGCTGCAGAAGAAGGAAGCCACCCAAGCCGACTATTCAACGGTGTTTTGGTTCAACCTTGCCTTCAGCGCGGCAATCTACTGCGCATTATGGTTTGCCGCACCACTGATAGCCGACACGTTCCAAGGGGAAACGAGGCTCATCGGCCTGTCAAGGGTGATGTTTGCAGCTTTCGTCCTCAACGGACTCTCAATAGTCCAGAACACGCGTCTGATGAAAAGCATGGACGTAAGGATGGCCGCCATAGCCAACGTGGCCGGGCTGATGACAGGCGGAATCGCAGGCACGCTTCTCGCAATCTACGAATTCGGGGCATGGGCACTCGTCTGGCAAAGCGTTACGGCGGCGGCGGTGAAGACCGCAATCTTATGGGGCACAAGCCGGTGGAGACCGTCTTTTGAGTTCGACTTCAAATCGCTGAAAAGCATACTCCCGGTCGGTTCAAGCGTACTGCTCAACCAGATACTCAACACCACGTGCCTCAAGATATACATCTACGTCACAGGGGCGTTCTACTCGCTGCGGGCGGCAGGCATCTACACAGTGGCCGACAAATGGAGCACCATGGGAAGCGCGGCCATAACGCAGATTCTCACATCAAGCTTCATTCCCCTGCTTTCGAAGTTCAGCAACGAGCCGGAAACGCACCGGAGATACATCCGACGCATCAACCGGTTCACGGCATTGCTCACCTTCCCTGCGCTCATCGGCCTTGCCGCAGTTGGAGAGCCGTTGTTCCACACCCTCTTCGGCCACAAGTGGGATGCCGCAATAATCCTGTTCCAGATTCTGTCGATAAGAGGGATATTCGTAGTCCTTACACAATTGTACTACAACTACACTGTCTCTCTTGGACGCTCACGCGCAATGATAGCAATAGAGACGGCCAAAGACGCCCTTGTTTTCATAGCCATTCCGGCGACTATATTTTCCGGATCGCTCGAAGTGCTCGTATGGGGACAGGCGGCGGCCTCGCTCATCACATTCGTCATCGCGCTTGCCATCTCATCAAAAGCCACCGGCTATGGAGCCGTCCGGATGCTCAAAGACCTTGTGCCGTTCCTTGCCATATCCGTATTGTCCGCCGCAGCCGCGATGCTGGCCGGAAGCCTGATTGCCTCGCCAATGCTTATGCTTTCAGCAGAAATAGCCATGGGAGCATTGGCCTACATATGGATGCTTAAGACACTACGCATCCCCGAACTTCCGGAAATGGCATCTTACCTGCTGGGCCGTTTCAGGAAAAAATAAAAAAGTCTACCTCTTTTCTCAAAGAAATAGACCGAAACCTTAATCTTAAATTTAATACTATGAAAAACACTGTGCAAAGGTAGCAATTTCCCGCATTCCACACAAATTTTCCAGACATAAAATTCCTTCATTTAACCAATTTTCAGAACATGTCTTTCCGATGCTATAAATTTAAACACAAATTAGCACCGGAATCAGTGCCAATTCTCAACGCCATGACCGACGCTGCCTGAAAACGCACACTAAATTTTCGCACCTTATTTTGCGGGATGCCGAATTTTAGTTAATTTTGCAAGACAAAGCCGCTTTCAGACAACATTATTTCAGAATCGCGACTTTCAGGAACATGAGAATCCACCGAGAAGGGACAAACATACTAATACTGCTCTTCGCAGTGCTCATCGCAATCAATGTGCCGGTGTGGCTGTTCATGCCGCCTCCGGTCATTCCGGCGGCATGCACCGCCTTTTCCGCGTTGACATACGGCTTCGTGTTCAACTTCTTCCGATGCCCCAGGCGCACATACCGTGGACAGCGCGAAAACCACGTGGCAAGTTCCGTTGACGGGAAAGTGGTGGCCATCGAACCAACCGACGAGTCCGAATACATCAAGGGGAAAGCGATGATGCTTTCAGTGTTCATGTCGCCCCTGAACGTGCATGCCAACTGGTTCCCGGCAGACGGCACGGTGGAATACATACGCCACCACAAAGGCCGCTTCCTGTCGGCATATCTCCCGAAGGCAAGCACCGACAACGAGCGCAGCACCATAGGCATAATATGCGAAAACGGACAGCGCATCACAGTCAGGCAGATAGCCGGGGCAATGGCGCGCCGCATAGTAACCTACGCGCGCAAAGGGCAACGCGCCGACATCGACGACCATCTCGGATTCATAAAGTTCGGTTCAAGGGTAGACATCTATCTTCCGCTCGACGCCGAAATCCTTGTCAAGATAGGAGACAGGACAGTAGGCGGCGTAACGCCCATAGCAAAGCTCAAGACACAACCACGAGAATGAACCCCATCACACGTCAGATTCCCAACGCCATAACATGCCTCAACATCCTTTCCGGATGCATGGCAATCATATTCGCTTCCCGAGGCACAAGCCAGATCGCCGGTCTCCCGGCGTTCTATTGGGCTTTCATCGCAATCGGCACGGCCGCAGTGGCCGATTTCTGCGACGGGTTCGCTGCACGTGCGCTCCACGCATATTCCGAACTCGGCAAACAGCTCGACTCCCTGTGCGATGCCGTCAGCTTCGGGGTGGCTCCCGCGATGCTCCTCTACCATTTCCTCATCGATGCCGGCTCTCCCCTCTACGCCGCACTGGCCGCACTGCTGATTCCCGTGGCGGGAGTGCTGCGTCTGGCCAAGTTCAACATAGACACACGCCAGACATCTTCATTCATCGGGCTTCCCATTCCCGCCAACGCAATATTCTGGATCGGCTACGTCTCCATGGTCCACGACGGCGCATCGTTCCTTGCCGAACCGTGGATTCTGATTCCGGTCATCGTTGCGGAATGCTGGCTGATGGTCTCCCCGCTGAGGATGTTCTCCCTCAAGTTCAAGAATCCCGGATGGAAAGGCAACGAGGCCCGGTGGATGCTCGTCATAGCCGCAATCGCATTCATATCCGCACTGCGCACAAGCGGCCTCTTGTGGCTCATCGTGTTCTACATAATTGCGTCTGCCCTTCCGTTCAGCCGCCGCGATTCCGCAGATTTGGCATAGGATTTGAAATTTAACCCGCAGTAAGACGTTAATAAACCATCGGGGGCCGTACAACCGACCATCCGGAAAACCAAAAACCGTACTGCAATGACCACAGCCATCATACTGCTCATACTTTTCCTCTTATTCCTGCTATGGCCGCGCATTATGCGCGCGCTCCGGCCTGTCATACACCGATGGATGGCCCGGCGGATGGAGAACTTCATCCGTAAAGCCGCAGGGATGCCTCCCCGCGACAAGAACGAAAGGAGGCGTGAACAGAGAGAGCAACGGCATAACGAACGTCAGAACACCCGGCATGCATACCGGACTTACGGCAAAGGCGAACCCATAATACCCAAAGAATACGCAGAAGACGTGGAATTTACCGAGACCGTCAGATACTCGTCCGACAAGGACGTGGCCTCCGACGGCACAAGGCGCGCCTCCGAACGGACTTCTGCAGAAACCCAGGTAAGCGATGCCGAATGGGAAGAAATCAGATGAGCGGCATTCCCTCAACCACAAAACCAGCAACAACGGATTGAAAACTCTTTACATAAGCGACCTCGACGGGACTCTCCTCGGCAATGACGCAGCCGTCAGCCCGGAAAGCACCGAGATGCTCAACGAAGCCATCTCTGCCGGGGCGATGTTCTCCGTGGCAACTGCCCGCACTCCGGCCACTGTGGCCTCCATACTGTCTGACATAGACACACGGCTGCCGATGGCAGTCATGACCGGCGCGACATTATGGAACGCTGCCGACAGGCAGTATTCCCACACACGCTTCCTGCCTGAAAAGGAAGCCAGGAAAGTGATAGAGATATACCGCGAGACAGGGTTCTCCTCTTTCGTCTACACCCTGCGCGACAACATGCTCCACATCTACCACATAGGCCAGCTGTCATGGCAAGAACGCATGTTCATGGCCGAACGTGAGCATTCAAGCTTCAAGACGTTCCACATCCCACCCGACGGAGAATCCGCGCTGCCCGACACGCTCGACAACGTAGTGCTGTTCTACGGGATACGCAACAACGAGATTTCACTCAAGGCGCACGAATCTGTAAGCAGGCTCGTAGAATGCTCGCCGTTGTGCTACCACGACATATACGGGCAGGAAACCGCCGTGGCGGAAGTCTTTGCAAAAGAGGCCACAAAAGCCGAAGGGATAAGGACATTGGCACAGATTGCCGGGGCACAACGGGTCGTGGCTTTCGGAGACAACATAAACGACCTTCCGATGATGCGGGAGGCCGACCTGGCGGTGGCGGTCAGCAACGCCCTGCCGGAAGTGAAGGATGCAGCCGACATAGTGATCGGGGCCAACACCGATGATGCCGTGGCCCGGTTCATCCTCTACGATTCATCCATGACCGACAGATGACATTTGCCGTGGCAAGCATATACGACAGACAGCGCACAGGCAAACTTGTATTCATCGTGGTGGCGGTCATCGCGGTGATAATCTTCCTTCTCGTCTCCAACAACCTCGTCAAGCAGCTGGGACAGCAGGAAAAGGAACGGATGGACATCTGGGCGCAGTCCACCGAACGCCTCGCCAAGGCCGATGTCAACGCAGACTTCGAGTTCCTCCTCTCCATAATAAGCCAGAACAACTCCATACCGGTGCTGGTGACGGACTCCGCGTTCAACATTCTGGAGCACCGCAACTTTCCTCTGCCCGACAAAGACGACAAGGAGAAGTTCATATTCTCCGAGCTTTCCGACAAGAACAAGGAATACCTCAACGGCCGCCTCCGGAAAGCCGCAGGAGCCAAGCCGCTCCACGAACTCGCCCTCACCAACCAGCATTTCATAGAAGTGGAAATCTTCGGCGGCGCACACCAATACATATATTATGAGGATTCGATCCTGCTGCGGAGGCTGTCCATGTATCCCTACATACAGATTGTGGCCATGGTCATACTTGCCATAATAATATACGTGGCAGTCCTCTACACAAAGCGCGCCGAGCAGAACCGCGTGTGGGCCGGACTCTCGAAAGAAACAGCCCACCAGCTCGGCACACCGATTTCCTCGCTTATGGCGTGGACACAGTTCCTTGAGGCTTCCGGCACCGACCCCGACATAGTAGGCGAAATAGACAAGGACGTGAAACGCCTATCCACCATCGCGCAACGGTTCTCCAAAATAGGTTCGCGCCCTGAGCTGCAGCTCGAATACCTGAACGAGACCGTAAGCACAGCCCTGCAATACATGCGCAGCCGCGTGAGCGGAAAAGTGGAAATCAGCCTTGACCTCTCGCCCGACGACCATGCCGTGATGCTTTCTGCCTCCCTTTTCGAGTGGGTGATGGAAAACCTCACCAAAAACGCCGTCGATGCTATGGACGGTTCCGGCTCCATTGCCATAACCACTGGCACCGACCGCGACAGGGCGTTCATCGAAGTCAAAGACACCGGGAAAGGAATAGCGCGCAAGAACTTCAAGAACGTGTTCAACCCCGGCTTCACCACAAAAAAACGCGGATGGGGACTCGGACTGACACTCGTCAAACGCATAATCGAAGACTACCACCGCGGACGGATATTCGTCAAAGAATCGGAAATAGGGAAAGGGACCACGTTCCGCATCGAGATTCCTCTTGCGGGGTAATGCCCCCATTTTTCAGACTTCACATATGAGAAACAGCACGTCAGCATTCATGGAACGGTGCATGTACGCACTCCTTTTATCCATCTTCTTCCTCCTCTCTCTGTTTCCGCTGCGCCTCCTCTACTGCATCTCCGACGCGCTCGCATGGCTGCTGCACAGCGTGGTCAGGTACAGGCGCAAGGTGGTGGACGCCAACCTGCGCTCTTCCTTCCCCGACAAGACCGACGCCGAAATCAGACTCATCACGCGCCGCTTCTACCGTTTCCTGTCAGACTATTTCATGGAGACGGTGAAGCTCACCACCATGGGGCGGCGGCAGATGTCGAGGCGCATGCGCTTCGAAGGGCTTGAAGAGGCCGACAAGGCCATGGCGGCCGGACATGACGTAACGCTTTATCTCGGCCACTACTGCAACTGGGAGTGGGTCAGCTCCCTCCCCGCGCATTTCTCGGCGGAGGCCGTCGGAGGCCAGATCTACCATCCCCTCGAGAACCGTGCCTCAGACCGTCTGTTCCTGCGCATCCGGAGCCGCTGGGGAGCCGTGTCCATACGCCTCCACGAGACATTGAAAGTCATCACACGCTGGCACCGCGAAGGCACAGTGTCGATGGTAGGATACATAGCCGACCAAGTGCCCGGCTACAACGGCATACACTGCTGGGTGGATTTCCTCAACCACGACACGCCGGTCTATTCAGGCCCTGAGCGCATAGCGCGGATGCAGCATTCCCAAGTCTATTACCTCGACATAAGGCGGCCCAGAAGAGGCTATTACATCGGAAAGTTCATCAAGATGGCCGACGATGCGGCGGAATGCGAAAAGTTCACCCTGACAAAAGAGTATTTCCGTCTGCTTGAGGAGTCGATAAGGCGCCAACCGCAGTATTGGCTCTGGAGCCACCGCCGGTGGAAACGCACGCGGGCGGCATTCATGGCCCGCTTCCCCGACGCAGACGAACGCCTGCGCCGGCTCTGACATCCGCCATAAAGCCGCATATAAGGTTGCGTGAACGGAAAAGTTTTGATAACTTTGCAAAACTTTTCCACCAACATCTTTCTAATGAGATTCTTTTACATTGCCACACACATCTTCTTATTGCTCATATCGTCAGTAGCCTGTTCGCGGTCAGACATTGCCGACAAGCTTTCCCGCGTGGAGGAATTGTCGGAATGCGATTCAGACTCGGCTCTTGCAATCATCGACTCCATCGACCCTTCAACCCTCGGTTCCGAATCGGAAAAGGCGAAATACGCACTGCTGCTGACTGCGATGAAAATCGACAACGGAAAGGTCTTGGGCAACGATTCGCTCATAGACATAGCCATTTCATACTATTCCAAGCACGATGCCACCTATGATCAGATGAGGGCATTGTACTACAAAGGGATATCCAACTATATGAAAGGCCGGCTCGCCAACGCCATAGTGCCTGCCACATGTTCCCGCGAACTTGCGATAAAGACAGACAACGATTACTGGCGGGCGAAGTCCACGGAACTCCTCGGAGCAATATTCAACTATTCCCAGAACAAAAAGGAAGCCATAAATTACTTCAAGGAAGCCGCCGATTACTATCAAAAGACCGGAAAGACCACCGAACACCGCCTCGCCCTATGCTACTTCGCCGTGGCAAAGAGCGGCAAAGAGCCAAATCCCGAAAGCATCGCAATGCTCGACAGCCTGCACGCGCTCGCAAAGGCCGCGCCTTCAGACAGCATACTCATGTCGTACTGCTACAAGGAACTTCTGCCTATGTACCTGAGTTCAAACCGCAATGAGGACGCAGCATATGCCCTTCAGGAACTATCATCCCTGAAAATAAGACGCATATCCGATGCGCAGAAACATGCATATACGGCAAACCTCGCGCTGAATCTCGGCGACACGGCAAAAGCCGCAAAAGAACTCCTGACAGCAGAGTCGCTGGCAAGAAGCGCGACGGAAAAAGTGCTGGCATACACCAACTACATCAACCTCTACAAAGCGGAAGGCCGTTTCCGCGAAGCGTTGGCATTGACCGACAGCATAATCCGTGCACAGAACCGAGGAATAGCCACTGTGATGAACCTGTCAGTAGTCGGAGAGCAGCGCGACTATTTCCGCGAAAAAGCCGAAAAAGAGGCGTTCCGTTCTGCCCGGCTGAAGGCATTCATCCTGTTCGGGGGGGTGGCTGTAATGCTTCTTGTGGCGTTTCTCATATACCGCCACAAGATGAAGATGAAAGTCAAGAAGGCGGAAATCGACAGCCGAATGAACGACATCCTGCGCCTGACAGAAAGCATAGAGAAGGAAAAGAGAAAAAAGGACAACGAAATCTCTTCGCTCACCGAATCCCTCAACGAAACCATCGAAAGGCAGAAGTCCGAGATACGAGAACTCGGCGAAATCGCAGCCCGCAAAGAGACCGAACGCGTCCCGCCCGTGGCAGACGTCAGGATAGAAAGCCTCTTCAAGGAGCAATGGCGATTCCTCAACATGCTCTGCAACGACTACTTCGAGAAAGGCGACTCCCCGAAGGCCCGCACCGGCATAATACACAGCATCGAAAAGGAAATCGAGAAACTGCGCAAGCCAAGCAACCTGCGCGACATCGAGAAGGCTGTGGACGAATGCCAGGGAGGAGTCGTAAGCCGCCTGCGTACGCAATGCCCGTTCCTGAAAGAGACCGACATCGTGTTCATAAGCCTGATATATGCAGGCCTGTCCCCGAAGGCCGTCTGCATATTCACCGACATCAAAATAAAATACTACTACAACAAGAAGAAACGCCTCACCGACAGAATCGAGGCGTCTGACGCTCCCGACAAAGACCTCTTCATCTCAAAGATGGCTTAGAGTGTGTTTGGAATTCTTCATTCAAGACTTTCAGAGTGTTTCTTTGACGCGCCTTTTCACTCGGACGTCTCCGTCCGGGGGCGCGGACGCGGTTTGCGTCTACGCGGCCTTGGACGCGGAGGCCCCGTCTGCTCCGCGGAATCAGCCACATCAGGCTTCCGGCTCTCAGCGGCCACCGACTTCGTCTTCGGAGCGGCCTCTCCCTCGGTCTGCGGCCTGCGTCGGCGGGGCTTGCGTGGACGCGGAGCCGCATCCGCGTCGCAAGAGACTGCGGCAACCGGCTGAACCGCCTCCGCGCTGGCCAAGGCACCGGCCGCCAGACCGGGCCTCAAAGAATCCACAAGGAGCTCTGCGGCATATTTTGAAGCCACGGAGGTGCCGAGTTTGCGCCTCATGGCTTTGTAGCTGTTCACCTGCCATTCGCGCTGAGGCGAATTCTGGAGAAGGGAAGAAAGCTCACGCGCTATGGAATCGACCGTGCAGTTATGCACAAGAAGCTCCGGGACCACCTGATTGCCCACTATCAGGTTGGGCAGCGACACATACTTCACTTTCAGCAGCTTTTCCATTATCTTGTAGGAAAGCTTCTTTCCGTTGGCACGGTAGCACACCACCTGCGGCGTCCCTACCAAAGCGGTCTCAAGCGTGGCGGTGCCGGAAGTAACAAGCGCGGCACGCGAATACTTCAGAAGAGTCGGCGTGCACCCGAACACGACCGGAAGCCCCGGATCCTGAGCCGTCTCACGGTAGAAGCGTTCGGGAACCGCCGGAGCGGCGGCCACGACATAGCGGAACTCCGGAAAGCGTTTCGCCGCCTCAATCATAAGCGGCAGGTTGTTGCGTATCTCACCCTTCCTCGACCCCGGGAGAAGGGCTATCAGCGGCCTGTCGTCCCCGCCGAGACCCTGACGCTCGATGAAATGCTTCACCGGAGGAAGGTGCCCGAGCGCATAGTCCATCTCCTGCACCGAGGGATTACCGACGTACACGGCCTTATAGCCATGGCGCGCATAGAACGCCACCTCGAACGGCAATATGGAATACATCGAAGACACATGCTTCTTTATCTTCTTGACTCGCCATTCCTTCCAGGCCCACACCTTGGGCGAGATGTAATAGTCCGCACGTATGCCGCGGCGATGCGCATATCTGGCAAGCTTAAGGTTGAAGCCCGGATAGTCCACGAGCACAAGCACGTCCGGACGGAAAGCGTCAAGCAGACGCTTGGCCTTCTTCAGGTTGCCGAAAATGCGCGGCAGCCTCCTCAGCACCTCGCTGAATCCCATCACGTTCATCTGGTCGTAATGCAGATCGGGCTTGCACCGCGCGGCCTTGGCCATGAGGTCGCCTCCGAAAAAGCGGATCTCCGCAGCCGGATCCAATTCGCGGATTGAGCTGATGAGATGCGAGGCATGCAGGTCGCCCGAAGCCTCGCCGGCTATGAACATATATTTCATCTCGGTTATTTGTCTAAATTCTCAGAAAACACGTCCTGATCAGTGCCATGCACTTTGCATGTCATTGTGTGCCCGGAGCGCTTCGGGCATACAATAATACGTATGCACGGGCGTTTTTCGTATATGGCAAACGCACGAATTTTCCTGTTATCGATAATAGCCGCGCTCGGACTCGCCGTCAGCTCCTGCATCACCGACGACTTCACCACATCTTCGTCCGATGTCCTGGCATTCTCCACCGACACGCTCACGTTCGACACGGTATTCACCGACCTCGGCACGCCTACAGCCCGCCTGAAGGTCTACAACCGCGCAAAGAAATCCATCAACATATCGTCGATACGCTTCAAGAACCCGGAATCGGAATTCCAGCTCAACGTGGACGGAATGAGCGGGGTCGATTTCCACGACGTGGAGATACGCGGGAAAGACTCGATCTATGTCTTCGTGGAATGCTTCATACCGCCAAGCGAATCCAATGAGCCGCATCTCGTGGAAGACCAGCTTGTCTTCGTCACCAACGGCGTGCAGCAGGAAGTGCAGGTGGAAGCCTACGGGCAGAACGTCAACCGCCTGCGCGGCATCACCCTGACCGAGGACACGCGCCTCACCACCGAACGCCCTTACGTGGTCTTCGACTCGCTCGTGGTGGCCCAAGGAGCCACGCTCTCAATCGGCCCCGGGGTCAAGCTCCTGTTCCACGACAAGGCCAGGCTCATAGTGAACGGCCGCCTCGATGCCGTAGGCGAACCCGGAAAGATGATAGACATGCGCGGCGACAGGCTCGACAATGTGCTGCCCGACGTCGGATATGACATCCTTGCCGGGCAATGGACCGGAATCAGGTTCGCACCGGGGTCATTCGACAACCGGATGGAATACGTAGACATGCGTTCAACCTCCGAAGGGATAAGGATCGACTCATGCGGCGACACGGACAGGCAGAAGCTGGTTCTGCGCAATTCATGGCTCCACAACTCGCAGTCCTCCGTGCTCGACAGCCGATATGCAAAAGTGGATGCCTACGGCGTGTGCTTCTCCGAGGCCGCGGATGCCGTGGTGCGGCTCACCGGCGGCAGACACGAGTTCATACAATGCACCATCTCCAACTATTACCTCTTCTCGGCGGTCTCAGAGCCTCTTCTGAGCCTGTACCACTGTCTTCCCGAATCCGGCGTTCCGGCCAACGACAACCCGCTAATGCGCGCATCGTTCGAGAACTGCATCGTCTATGGGCTCGGCTCCGACATCAACGAAGGCGACCTCACCGGCTCGCAGGTCTTCCTGCGCAACGTGCTCCTGAAATCGGAAGGGACTGACGACGACAACTTCATCAACTGCCTTTGGGGCGAAGATCCCCTCTTCTACACCGTGCGCTCAGACTATTACTTCAACTACCGTCTGAAACCCGACTCCCCGGCAATCGGGGCAGGCAACCGGGAATACGTCAACGACCCGACACTCTATGATATGGACGGCCTCAACCGGCTTGCCGACGGCAACCCCGCGCTCGGGGCCTACGTCTTCGTCCCCGAAGAGAACCCCGAAGCCCTGCGCCGCCACCGCCTCGCGCGCCCACGCCGCTGACCCCCTGCACACTACAGAACGCCAATGAAACGCACATACATACGCACAGCCTTCACCGCGATTGCCCATACGCGGAGTTGCTGACGATTTCGAATCATACAGGACGTTTGACGTCAACCGCGCAGGCGAATAGACCATCATCGATGAAGACCAGTCTCCAGGCTGCGGCACATCCTACTTCTTCCCCGGCAGCAACGGCCCGATGGGATGGGTTGTGATGTAACCTGCCGCAATACCGAGAATCGGCGGAGGCACCAACAAAGACCGCTTCCCCGCATACTCCGGCGAAAAGATGATGATGGCATACAACCCCGCTTCGGGCGACAATATGGACTGGCTCATAACCCCTGAGCTTTCAGGTCGAGCCCACGAGGTCAGCTTTATGGCACGCGCAGAGTCCAAAAAGGCCGGACGCGAGATGTTCGAGGTCTATTATTCGACCTCCGGCAACACGCTTGCCGACATGGAACGCCTCGACAACGTGGACCATCGCACCTCGCTCGAAGGCTGGTCGGAATTCAAGTTCCAGGTGCCTGAAGGCGCGAAATACTTTGCGGTGCGTTGCGTAAGCCACAGCCGTCTTTGCATGCACATCGACGATTTCAAGTACGAAAGCGCCCCCACACCGCTCAAGGTCAAGTTCATCGGCTACAACATATACCGCGACGGTCTGAGCATCAACGACGAGCCATTCACATCGCCGTCATATCTTGACAGCTCCGTGGCCGAAGACGAGACGCACAAATACACCGTGCGCGTTGTCTACGACCGTGGCGAATCAGACCATTCCAACGAAGTATCGATAACCCGCAGCGGCATCGACACTATAGGCATCGACGCGGAAGAAGGCCAATACTACGATCTCCTCGGGCGCAAGGCTTCCAAGACCGGCAACAAGAACGAGATCATAGTGAAGCAAGGAACGAAAGTGATACGCAAGTGATCCGTGCTTACGCAATCCACAAACATTAATAAACTGGCGGCCCGTCTTTTTTAGACGGGCCGCCTATCTTTTCCTTTTCCCATCCCAAGTCAAAGGATGAATTCCACCTGCTTGAAAAGATATCCACGCATGCTCCCGTCTACGAGGCGCAGATGCAGAGGGCCGTCTGGGTCTATGCCCGCTATCGATGCCTCGAAGGCCTCTCCTGTCGCCGTGTCGCGGAAAGGATAAGCCTTGCCGTCGCCGCGCCACAGCCTTCCGGAAAATTCCTTATGCACCCTCTGCCTCCCCTCTTCGTCGGCGATGCGTGAAAATGCCGATTCGAGCCTGCGCACCATCTCGTCCCTTACGGCTGCGAGCTGAGTCTCCCGGCCGAGCAGCTGCCACATCGACACCGGATTGGGCGCGGGACTCAGAAAACGCTTCTGGTTGACGTTGACGCCCGCCCCAGCTATGGTGTGCATCAGCTCCGCACCCATCAGGGAATGCTCTATGAGGATGCCGCATATCTTCCGGTCGCCGACGTATATGTCGTTGGGCCATTTAACTTTCGCCTCCACCCCGAACGCACCGAGCGTGTCGGCCACGGCAAGAGCCACAGCCTCGCTGACAGCGAACTGCCTGCGTGCCGGGAACCCGTGAAGCCTTACGAAAACGGAGAAGGTCAGGTTCGCGCCTGGCTCCGACTCCCAGGAGTTGCCCCGCTGGCCGCGTCCGGCCGTCTGCGCACGCGCAACGACCATCGACGGAGACACCAGCGACCCGGCATTCTCCTTGACATAGTCATTGGTGCTTCTGACTGATTCGAGTTCTATAAGCTTCATAGGCCTTTTATGTCTATTGTCCGGGAACCCGTGCCGGAATCGACCGTGATCTCCACATCGACGGTTCCGGGAGGAAGAATCGGCTCCACGACTTCCGGCCATTCCACGAAGCAATAGCAGCCAGAATAGAAATAGTCTTCCGCCCCGATGTCGAAAGCCTCTTCCGGCGATTCGAGGCGGTAGAAGTCAAAATGGCATATCGGTTCGCCGCTCGTGCGCGAACGGTACTCGTTGAGGATGCTGAAAGTGGGGCTGGCGCTCTCGTCGCCGACGCCGAGCCGGCGGCACAGCTCCGCGATGAAGGTGGTCTTCCCCGCCCCCATCTGCGCATGGAAAGCGAAGACACGGTGTCCTTTGGCCGCCTCCAGGAATTTTTCGGCCGCCGCAGACAGCCCCTCGATTGAATCTACTACAATTTTCATGACGCAAAATTACAAAAAATCCGCTAAATGTTTGGCCGTTACCGTGAATTGGATTACTTTTGCAGATTAAGACACAAACAAACTCAAATATACTGTTAATGGGAAAAGCATTGATCATCGGCGCAGGCGGCGTCGGAACGGTAGTTGCCCACAAATGCGCGCAACATCCCGAAGTGTTTGAAGAGATCGTGATCGCTTCACGGACAATCGCCAAATGCGACGCGCTCGCCAAGAGAATCGGAGCAAAGAACATCTCGACCGATTGCGTGGACGCAGACAGCGTGGAGCAGCTTGTGGAGCTTTTCAACCGCCACAGGCCCGACATCTGCATCAACGTGGCCCTCCCCTACCAAGACCTCACTATCATGGAGGCATGCCTGCAGACCGGGGTCAACTACCTCGACACGGCCAACTACGAGCCTAAGGACGAGGCGCATTTCGAGTATTCCTGGCAATGGGCATACCGCGAACGCTTCGAGAAGGCCGGACTGACGGCAATCCTCGGATGCGGCTTCGACCCGGGAGTGTCGGCGATATTCGTGGCCTACGCGGCAAAACACCATTTCTCCGAAATGCAGTATCTCGACATCGTGGACTGCAATGCCGGAAACCACGGAAAGGCTTTCGCCACCAACTTCAACCCCGAAATCAACATACGCGAAATCACCCAGAAGGGCAAATACTGGCAGGACGGCAGATGGGTAGAGACCGGAAACCTCGAAATCCACCGCCCGCTCACATATCCCAACATCGGCGAACGCGAATCATATCTCCTTTACCACGAAGAGCTTGAATCGCTCGTGCAGAACTTCCCGACCATACGCCGCGCACGCTTCTGGATGACATTCGGGCAGGAATACCTAACCCACCTCCGTGTGATACAGGACATCGGCATGGCACGCATCGACCCGGTGATGTACGAAGGGAAGGAAATAGTGCCCATCCAGTTCCTGAAAGCCGTTCTCCCCGACCCCGGAAGCCTCGGAGAGAACTACACGGGAGAGACCTCCATCGGCTGCCGCATCCGAGGAATCGACAAGGAAGGCAAGGAATCGACCTACTACATCTACAACAACTGTTCGCATGAGGCCGCCTACAAGGAGACCGGGGCGCAGGCCGTGAGCTACACCACCGGCGTGCCGGCCATGGTGGGAGCCTACATGTTCCTGACCGGGAAATGGGTGATGCCCGGCGTGCACAACGTAGAGGAGTTCGATCCCGACCCGTTCCTGGAGATGCTCGCCGCCTCCGGGCTCCCATGGAGCGTCGTCACCGACGGCGACATCGAGCTTGAGGCCTGACAACCCGCAAAAGGCACGAAACCATACCCACGCCCTGCCACGGACTTGAAAAACATCCGCGGCAGGGCGTGGCCTTTTCCGTATTCTTCACAAGCCCACTGTCCATATCCGTCTCTCCAGCCCCACTTTTCACGCAATCGACTGCAGGCCACCGCATTACCCCCCGATTAAAAAAATCGTTAAAAAGTTTGCGTCAAATAGCAATCATATCAGAAAAAAACACTAACTTTGGCACATCAAATACAGACGACATTTCACAGCCAGAACGTTTATCACGTTCAATAATGGCAAAAACCTGAAAACAAAAAACTCAAACTACTATAATTTATGAATAAAAGACTACGCTACACTTTTTCAGCCTGTATGCTTGTCGCAGCAGCCCTGGGCCATGCACAGGAAGGCGTAAGCTACGGCTATTGTTCCGACGAAATCGAAGGATGCGGATTCACCGTCGACGGCAAATACTGGATCGCAGGCGCGTTCAAGATGACCGACGCCGACGTGAGCCAATTCGACGGATGCGAAATCACCGGAGTGAGCATCGGATTCGGAAGCGGACGCAACAAGGACATCAAAATCTTCATGACCGAAGACCTCGCCAGCGAACCGTTCTACACACAGGCAGGACGCGTAAGGGCATCGCAGTGGTGCGACATACCTGTTACCGAGCCAGTAAAGATTGAAAAAGGGAAGCCGTTCTACATCGGCTACACCTATTATGTGGACAACATGACCGCCAAGCCCATCGGAACGGACGGAAACACCCTTTCCTACACCGACGGAGCCGACTGGATGGCCGCGGCAATGACCGAAGAGGAACTGTCCTCCCAATGGAAGCAATACGGAAAAGAGGTCGGCAACATCTGCATACGGGCCATAATCAACGGAGAAAACCTCTCCAAGGCCAACTGCGTGCCTGTGGCCCTCGACATGCCGGAACTCGCCACCCCGGGCGAGCCGTTCAAGTTCTCGCTTTCGTTCACCAACGCATCCTCGGTGCCGATCAGCAACGTTGAGGTGGTCTACCAGCTCGGCTCGGACGCCGAACAGACGATACAGTACGACCTTCCGCAGCCGGTCGCCACCAACGCGCGCGGCGAAATCGAGATTGACGGACTGACCGACCAGGACGAGCTTGAAATCCCGTCATGGGCAAGAATAACAAAAGTCAACGGGCTTCCCAACGACATGGCCGACCGCAAGGCATACGGCACACTGGTCTGCACCACCGGCCTGTTCGAGCGCAAAATGGTGGTAGAGAAGTTCTCAGGCGTACATTGCGGCTATTGCCCCCGAGGAATCGTCGGTTTCGACTATATGAACGAACACCATAAGGACGCATTCATCGGCATCTCCGTGCAGAACTATTCCGCCTCAGACCCGATGTACTGCACCGCATACGAACCCTGGGAAAAGAAATTCAGCGCCGGAGGCGCACCTTACTGCTACGTGAACCGCAACAAGATGCTGACAACCAACCCCGAGAAAGGCACCCTCGAGGACGCTTTCAATACGGTACATTCCCGTACGAGCAACATCGGAATAAAGGTTACGGCAGAAGCCACGGCCGATCCGATGGCATATGACGTTACCGGAACCGTGAAAGTGGCTCGCGACGTGGAAGATGCCAGCCTCGCCATGACATTCGTGGTCACGGAAGACTTCGTGGGGCCCTACAGGCAGACCAACAACTTCAACACCTCGCCCGGATGCCCCGAATTCAGCGGCAAAGGCAACCCCGTGAACATGCTCTTCCACGACGTGGCACGCAACATACCCTCCGACTGGGAAGGATACGCCAACAGCGTGCCCCAGACCCTTAAAGCAGGCGAGGAATATCCGTTCACCGTAAAAGCCTTGAGCCTGGGACGCACCTCCGAGCCGAAGAACGCCAACATCATAGCACTGCTCATCGACACCAAGACCTCCGAAATAATCAATGCCGACCGCATGCACATAGACCCCTCCCGAGACGACAACCCCGGAGGAATCGACGCGGCAGACGGCGGCGAGCCGAGATTCATCGTGACAGGCGGAGAAGGATTCATCGCGCTGGACGGCGACGAATGCGAAGCGCAGATATACTCCGTCTCCGGACAGCTGACCGCAGTAATACGCACCGGAGAGACCGTCGAGGCAGCGCCCGGCATGTACATCGTAAAGACCCCGGCCAAGGCCGAGAAGACAATAGTCAGATAAGCACCACCAAAGACTTCAAACGAACATCAACAGACATGGCAAAAAACTTCAAAACGGCCGTTGCGGCACTCGCATTCGGCGCGCTGTTCGGCACATCTGCCGCTGAAGCCCAGACAAGCGAAACGTGGAAGCCGATAGGCACCGGCCTGATACGCGACGACGTAATAACATCGTTCTACATCCAGGACTCTTTCTGGGAATTCCCGGCAGAAATCGAAGAAAGCGAACAGACCCCGGGACGCTACCGGATATTGAACGCATACAAGAACTGTCCGTCGGTAGGAGGCCCCGAGTTTCCCGCAGTGGACAACTATCTGGTGGTCGACGCATCCGACCCGGTGCACGTCTACATCGAACCGGCATGCGTCAACTACTACATAGGCGAAGGGCAAGTCCTGTGCCTATGGACAATGGCCGACGACTATTACAACAACCGGTACGGCAACTGGGAGCTCGCCGACAAGGAAGGGATATGCGGCCGCATAGAAGACGGAACCATCACATTCCCCGCCAGAACCCTGCTCGCCGGATTCATAGAGGAAACAGCGTTCAATCCCTCGGAGCACGACATTATGTGGAAACAGGTGAACACGAACAGCATGTTCCGCATAAAGCTGCCCGGCACCCCCAACACCGACATCGGCATATCCTTGGTCGGCATAAACCAGGACAAGACAGGCGTGCAGTACGAAATAAGCATCCCCGCAGACACGGAATACGCGAAAATAGGGGTCTTCGAAGGCGAATACACCGATTCCATGCGCGCCGCAGTGGAGAACGACGAGACGGAGACATTCAAATGCGAGAAATCCCAGACATTCACAGTCCCATTCGAGAAAGACGGCATCTACACGCTCGTGGCCGTGCCTTACGTCAACGGGAAGTCATACCGGGATTCATACACGACAAGCGAATGGAGCTATTCCGAGGCGGAATGGAGGAAGGCCGGAAAGGCAAAATACACAGAAGCCATCCTTTCAAGCAACGAACTCAGCAACTACGGATTCATAATCGACGAGTATGAATACGAAGTGGACGTCGAGCAGGGAGTGGCCCAGCCATGGATGATACGCCTGACAGACCCTTACGGGCCGGAATGCTACCCTTACGCCACAGACGTGAACTACGACTCCAAGAAGAAGCACTACATGTGTTTCGACCTCAGCGACTTCAGCTGCGTAGACCTCAAGCACACCGAAGACATCGGCCTCGACCTCAGCCAGGGACGCATGTCGGTACGCTCCAACTCAGACCTGTACATGAACGACCGCCCCTTCGGCGACAACATGACAAAAGAGGAATACAAGGCCGACAGCTCATTGCCGAAGTGCAGATACGACGCTCAGACGAAGACCATCGTGTTCGAGCCCAACTCGATCCGTCTGCTGTTTCCCGACCGCCGTCCCGACGCATGGTACTACGCCAACATGAACGGACACGCAAAAGTGTCGCTTCCATCCGACATCGACATCAAAGAGTCGTCTGTAGCCGCAATCGAGGCTGAAGCCCAGGCTGAAGCCGAATATTTCACCATCGACGGCATCAAGGCGGACTGCCGCAACCTGGACAGCGGAATCTACATAGTGCGCAAGGGCAACGAGACGTCAAAAGTAATCATCAGATAATATATTCAATTCAAAACCATCCAAATCATGAACAGCAGACTACACCCATTCATCCTGGGGGCGGCCGCAATCATGGCGGCAACCCCGGCAGGCGCAAGGCAGGTGGACGCGTTCCCGGAAAGGCTGATGCCATCCGAAAACCATCTACGGGCACCCATAAACCGCGCTCCCCTCAACCAGGAGGCCAGTCTTGGGACAAAAGTGTTCGGCACGACGCTTATGGACTACAACCTGGCCCGCTCATTCTCCAACTATTACGAAAACCGTTATGAGCTGGAGAAGCTCAACCTCATCTACGACGAGGCAATAGACGACTCTTCGGTCCCGACACTCTACATCATCAATGCCGGAGCCTACAACACCTCCGACGGCAACTATTACGCCTACAAGGTGAAATACTACACCATAGGCATCACCTACGCCTACCAATGGCTCAAGGTGAACCCTGCCGACGGGAAATGGGAAGTCCTGGCCACCCTCGAAAACCACAGCCATGACCACACCCCCCTCTACGACATGGCCTACAGCCCTTATGACGACGAGATGTACGGACTCGTGCAGAACGACGACGGACAGGTGAAGTCGCGCATAGGCAAAGTGAACCTCAGCAATTCCGAAGTCTACGACCTCATACAGCTCGACGAGTATTACCTGGCCGCCGCATTCGACTATGACGGCAACCTCTACGCCATCCGCTGGGACTACAACTCCGAAGGGAACATAACCGGCACGAGGCTCGACCGTTTCGACATGGACTTCAAGGTGGTCGATTCAAAGAAAGTAACGGTTGACGGCAAAGCCTTCATGTCCTATTACCAGCATGGCCTCGACTTCGACTACACCACTGGAGAGCTGATATGGGCGGCGACAAACAACGAAGCCGACCAGTACATGGTGCGTATCGAACCGGAGACAGCCGCCACCACCAACTACGGAAAGGTGGGGTTCAACGAGGTGATGACAGGCCTGCACGTGCCTTACACCACCGCGGCCCACCGTGAAGCGCCGGCAAAGGTCAACGGTCTCGGATTCACAATCGACCCACAAGGGCAGAACAACGTAACCATCTCCTGGACCAACCCGACAACGAAATGGAGCCGCACAGCCCTCGACAACCTCGTTTCGGTCAAGATATACCGTGATGCCCACAGCGGAGCCCCCATAGCCACCGTCGACGCCGCAGGCAAGGAAGGAGAGAAGATGGAATTCACCGACAAAGGCGCGCCCCAAGGCATACACAAGTACTATGTCATAGCGGTCAACGACAAAGGTGAAGGCGTGGAGACGTTCATCGAGGCATTCGTGGGCCGCGACGTCCCGGGACAGGTCAACGACCTAACCGTCAAAGACAAAGACAACGGAAAGAGCGTGGAAATCACGTGGACGGCACCGACCGTCGGAGCCAGCGAAGGGTGGTTCGACAGCAAGATTACCTATGACGTAGAACGCCTGCCCGGCAACACCAAGCTGGCCACAGGGCTCGAGACGCTGTCATACACCGACGCCAACATCGAGGAATCGCAGTTCTACAGCTACGTGATAACCCCCGTAACCTCCGACGGACGCGGCGAGTCCCGCACCTCCGATGGGATACTTGCGGGCGGAAGCCTGAAGGTGCCTTTCAGCACCGAGTTCTCCACCCGGCAGGAGGCTGCCCGCTTCCTGAGTTTCTACGGCTTCGGAGGCAATTCGTCTTTCGAATACACGCACAACAACACCAAGCCGGGCACAATGGCCATGATTTACCAATACCAGCCCGAAAACGACGCCACCCTCAGCTCTCCCCCGATGAACCTGACCAAAGGGAAGAAATACCGCGTCGACTGGCACGTAACCTTATGCGGATTCGGAAGGGTGTTCGAAGACAGGTACAACCATTTCAAGATAATGGGCGGCACAGCTCCCAACGCGCAGGAGATGACCGAAGTCCTCGCCGACCATAAGGACTTCCTGAGCATCAAGGCTCCTTACAGCTGCGTGATCACCACCTATTTCGAATCGCCCGTGGACGGGGACTACTGCGTAGGGCTCAACGTCGCCACCAACGACCAGGAAAGGAAAGACGACTGGATATATGTTACCGGATTCTCCATCTCCGAAAGCCCTGCCGACGACCTTGCTGCCGAAAAGCTGACATGTCCGCTGATAGTGTCTGCCAACAATGACAACTACTTCGACGTGGAAGTCTACAACAACGGAGACAACAAACAGAGGAACTACAAAGTAGAAATAGGGATCGCCCGCCTCGACGGCGTGTTCGAGCCTTTCGCCTCCACCGACAAAGTGCTGGCAATCGAACCGCACGACACCCAGACAATCAGGGTTGTGGGCAAACCCGGCAAATACGGCATTCAGGACATCGCTGCACGCGTGGTGCTCACCGGAGACGGCAACGCCGACAACGACATCTCAGGGATGTGCCAGGTAAAGGTGGAAGCAGGCTCGGCCTACAACAATACCGTCAACGACACGGAGACTAACCATACCGACTCCGGCCTCCCGTTTTCAGTGTACCATTCCAACTCAGCGTCGCAGACCATCTACACCCCCGAGATGCTCGGATTCGAGAATGAACACAACCTGATCGACGGTCTGGCCTGGGAATACACCTCTTCAAAGGAGATCAGCAACATCAAGATGAAAGTCTACCTCGGCGCAACCGACAAATCTGAATACGACAAAAACCGGGGCAAATTCATCACCGAAGGGAACAATCTCGTGTATGACGGCACCGTGGCGGCGGAAATGGATGAGGAGAACTTCAGATGGATGAACATACGGTTCCCTGACTCGCCTTTCAGCTTACCGAAGGACAAGGGACTCGTGGTAACCGTCATTGCCGAGGAGACCGCCAACAACGGGGCATTCCCGCTATTGTTCAAGGTATTCAATTCCTCCAATGCCAACCCCGACATCGCGGACAACCTCTACCACACAGTAATCGCACGCGACAGCAAGGAAATCGACATCGCCAACCCGGGAAGCATATTCAAAGCCTGCGAGATGCCTGTGCTGCATATAAGCCTCGGCAAAGGGTCAGGAGGTGTCGGCGAGATCAGCGGAGACGGCGGAGACCTCGGATTCAGCATCCTCGGCAACGCAATACGCTTCAACGGCAACGCGGCATACGCTGCCGTCTACGACATGAACGGACGACTGCTCATAGCGTCGGCAGTGGAAAGCAGCGGCTGCATGCCGCTCAACCTCTGCAACGGCATCTACATCCTCAGAGTCCAGGATGCCGACGGCAACATGAAGAGCGCAAAGTTCATCGTCCGATAGACAATTCACCACCCATTTTCAGGAGCGGCACGCGTGCCGCTCCTGAAAAACCACTTTTTCAAACATAAAAACAAATTTCAGACACATGGCAAACAAACTACTTTTCGCTGCGGCGGCCTCATTGCTGGCAATGCCAGCCGCCACGGCATTCAGCCCCCTGAGAACAGGCATGTCGGAATATGACCCTGCCTTCAAGGGACACGCTAAATCCACCCGGGACAAGTCCGCAGGATTCACACACAAAGACTCCGGCAACGGCATGATGCGCTCGCTCGGAGTGGCCGGAGGCGGCATCGAGCAGGTAACCAAATACGGCGACCTCACGCTCCTGATCGAGGAGGACTTCTCGCTCCTGTCCACCGGCACCGAAGAGGAGCCGGACACCGAGACCATCCTCAACTACGAATGGGACGATCCCGAATACCAATATGTATGGAACAACATGAAGCCCGAATTCGTACACGGCAACCTCAAATGGGGCATAGGCAACGCCTATCCGGCAGGCGGCTCGGCATGCTTCATGTTTTCCGCCAGCAATCCTGAGGCTCACATCGTAACACCCATGATGGACCTTACGGCCAACGACGGCTCGTTCGTGGTCGAGTTCCGCGCAAAGGCAAGCACTGATGCGGAAATCTTCAAGCTGATGGTAGAGGCCAGCGAAACACGCAACTGGGGGCCCACCTGGGACGAATTCGACAATTCGGTGGAGTTCACCACAATCTCCAACGAATGGACCACATACCGCGCCATATTCCAGAAAGGCGGCCCTACCAGCCTCTGCAACATCTATGCCGCAGGCATGGCCGGGAACCTCTATGTGGACGACGTGAAGATATATTCGCTCAAGCCTTTCGTGGACACCCCGACCCTCAAACGCCACACCGACTTCACCCAGACCTCGTTCAAGGCCAACTGGGAGCCCGTGGACGGAGCCGACAGATACTTCCTGAGCGTATGGAGCATCAACGAAGAGGGAGAAAGGGAGTTCGTGCTTGAAGACAAGGAAATCGCCGGTGCGACTTCCTGCGAGGTCAACGGCGTGTCGGAGACCACCACGTATTTCTACGACGTAAGAGCCGCCAAGGGCGGACAGGTGTCCCTGCTGCCGCTTCCCTACGAAGTGTTCGACATAGTGTCTCCCGAAATGATGCCTGCGGAACAGGGAAGCGACGAACGCACGTTCATCAGCCGCGTAAAGCCGCTGGAAGCAGCCAGAGGCTACAACTTCTACGCAATGACCGAACGCACAGCCAAGACAGACGGCCCGTTCGTGATCACCGACGAGCAGTTCACCGGATGGAAGCACCCCAACATCGAGACAGAGCAGCCAGTATGGACAATCGAGAACCCTTATGACCAAGTCTCAAGCCTTTGGTATCCCACCGACATACGCCAGCAGGGATGGCACGGAGAGAACTTCATGACCTATAAGGATTTCCTTTGCATCGACCCGTTCTTCTGGGAGGCCGGCGGCGAACAGTGCGGCTGGATTTCGCCCGAATTCGACCTCTCCAAAGACGGCGGAAAGATTTCCATAGACCTCAAGCTCGCAGGCAAGGTGTGCGAACTGTTCAACGAAGACGGCACCCCCGCAGGCACGGTGATTGCCGACTGCCTCATCGCCCTGTTCAACTGGAACGACGAAATCGGCGATTATGAACAGGTGGAAAGCGTGCGGTGCTCGGACGTAACCACATCCTGGAAACCATACCACGTGGAACTCACAAAAGGCTCTTCACGCTCCGTAATCGGATTCTTCGCGGTGCATTCGCTCGACAACCTCTACGTGGACGACATCCTCATCCAACAGAACTACAAGGCCGGAGAGAAGTTCTACGACCCGTTCGCCTACCGCACCTGGCTCCTCGCAGACCAGATAAGGGGAGAAGGCGGCGACCCGGAACGATTCGAGTACACGCTGCCCAGCCACGCATGGGACCGGGACATCTACCACAAGGCCCAGGCCGCACGCATACATTTCGACAAGAACAACAGCCACGACGGCGAGGCTCTGTCTGGATTCTCAAAAACAGAATACGTCGGGAACTTCGAGAGCGGCCTGTCGCTCGTGCTTGACGAAAACGACGGCTCCGCCCGCGTCATCGACGGGACAATCACCATACTCAACCCCGAAGGCAAAGATGTGATGCTCTTTTCAGCCGACGGCAAGGCCGCTCTGCTCGGCAGTTCCGCTGAAATCAGGCACAAGGCCCCGAGGGGGGCATACGTGGTCCGCATCGGCACGAAATCCATCAAATTAGTACACTGACCATTCAGTGGGGCTGTGCCGCAATGGATGTTTACGGCGCAGCCCCTTGCACCAAAATCAAACAATTATGCGAAAACCATTATCATCACTGGCACTCCTGTTTGCCACAACCGCTCTGGCCTCCCCCGGGACAGACACGTTCTCGGGCGAAGACTTAAAAATCGAAACAGGCGATTACTTTTCAGGAAACGTCTCCGGCGCCGAGACCGGGGCGAAATACGAATTCACCAAAATATTCGGATGGTGGGGCGCATGCTACATGAAGGCGGAAGACGGCGCATTCATCACAGTGACAGAACCGGCGGGCAGGCTCAGAAGCATCAGCAGGGACGGAGGAGTTGAGAACTCCCACTTCACCGTCTACTGTTCATCCTCCCCGATCACGAAAGACAACGCCTCGCAGGCCGAATTCATCGGAACGCTTGACGCGGCACAGACCTTCAGTCCGACAGGAGACTACGCATACGTCGCCCTGGAGTCGAGCGTGCCTGAGGCATATTTCAACTCCCTCAGCTTCACCTGGGACGACCCGACCCAAGGAGGGGAAGAGGGTCCCGACCACATCACGGCTGCAAACCTGCAATCCCAGAATCCGGAAGGCAACTTCTCCGCCACAAAATACGACGACCATGACGCCATGAACCCGTCAATCCGATACACCGGTGGAAGCGGAGCGGTCTACGACTTTGTGGAACTGATATCAGACGGAACGTGGTGGACACTGGACTGGAACTATCCCTCCCCTGCCGGACATATGGTTACGTCCACGAGCGGCGGATACCTGAAAAGCGTCAAGTTCGAGATGGATTGGGTGCCGGAGTACATCAGCTTTTATGTAAGCCCGGATCCTTTGACGCAGGAAAACAAGCATGACGCCACTCAAATAACCCTCTACAAGGAAAACGGCATCATCCCCGAATGGACTGCGGACGGCATATACAGGTATCTCCTCTTCAGCACGGCACAGGAACGCATAACCGACCTCGCCATAGAATGGACCGAGGAGAGCCCTGTGGTAGAGGCCAAGACCCCTTCCATCAAATGCTACGACAATCCCGTAACCGCAGGAAGCCAAGTGTACATATCCACCGAAACGCAGGATGCCACGCTGCATGTGGACGTCTATCTCAACGGGGAGAAACACATCGGCGAGGAAGACCAGCCCACCTCCGCGACACACGAAGGCAGCAGCTATTCGTTCCGCCTTCCGGGAAAGAGCGGAGACACGGTGCTTGTCGAGGCATCCGCGACCAAAGAGGGATTTGCCGTAAGCAATACCGCCTCTCAGGAATTCTCGCTCCAGATGCCACTGGCCGAACGCCCCGGATGCGACACGTATCTTTCCAAAGTATTGCCCGGACAGACCATAACAATATCTTCGTCCACCGAAAACGCCACAATCTCATACAAATACGGAATCATCAACCATAACAACGAATCGGACAACTGGACGAGCGAACAACTCAACGGCCCCTCGCCGGTTTCGATCACAGTTCCCGCCACGGCACAGAAAGGCATGGTGTTCTTCGTAGAAGCCACAGCCACGGCGGAGGGCTTCGCTGAAAGCAGCCTATACGAACTCTACACTCCTGTCGCTTCCGCCAAGCTCGACCCGCCGTCGTTCAGCATAGAATCGGGACGCGAAGTGCGCCCAGGCACAAAGGTGGCCATAACCCGGCCCGACGATGCGAAAGCCATCCACTATTCCGTCAACGGAGGCGAGGCAAAAACGTCGGAAGAGTTCCAGGTAGAGATCGCAATCACCGAGGACACCGCCATCGAGGCATGGGTTTCAGGCGAACCGCCGTATGTGGACAGCGACAAAGCCACTGCCACCTACACTGTGGAGGTGCTTTCTCCGCGGCAGGATGCCATCACGCCTGAAATGTTCACAGACGACACCAGCAACGACAAGTATGCCGAATACGCCATGAAGTCCCAGACCACCGGATACGAATATGTCTACAACGGAGGCATGTGGACGAAAAACGACGCGATCTGTTTCTATTTAGACAGAAAAAGCCCTGAAGGCATGCAATCGATACTCTACAACAAAGAGGGCAGGAAAATCACACGCGTAAAGCTTGAATCCACCTACGACTGGAGCGGATGCTACATAATGTTCTCAAAAGAGCCGATCACACAAGTGACCGAGACCATGCAGGGATTCGACTGGATGGAAGGCCGCCTGCGCATCATGAACGACGATGACAGGGCTGATTTCGGATTCGGAGAATGGATAGACCTATCGACACTCGAAGAGGATTTCCAAGATTGTTCATACTTCGCGGTATGGAGGTTCAGCCAGAACAGCTACGTGTCCCGTATAATAATCGAATACGCGGACAAAGAAGACGGCATAGACGGAATCAATGCCGAAAACTGCGGAACCGAAGCAATCTACGACCTGAACGGAACAAGGATGCAGTCCGTGTCGGGGCTTCGTCCGGGAATCTACATCCGCGTGGCCGGAAGCAAAACCGAGAAAATCATTGTGAAGTAACCTCACGACACAGAACAACGAAGGTGTGCCGGAAAATGGTTCCGGCACACCCTCCACTAAAAAACGCAATCATGAAACTAAAGACCGCAATCGCGATCACATGTATGATTTCTGCCGGGACACTCACGGCCTCGGCCGACCCAAAAGTGATAGTGGACCCGGCTCAGGAAGGAGCGCCCTCCCAAGAGACGGCACTCAGCGTGGACACGAAAATCACGTTCACATCCACAGGCGTGCAGATCGAAAACGGCGGCGACACACGAGCTTTCAAATACGCGGACATCGGCGGAATCAGGTTCGTAACGTCCACATCGTCTGTAACCGTAATCGAACGCGATGCCAAATACGCCCTGCGCACCAATCCGGTGGAGACGGAACTTGAGATAACCGGACATGCCGGTACACCAGTCCCCCTGTCTATATTCTCACTCAACGGACAGCAGATGCTATCCACCCTTAACTGGCAAGGCGAAAACCTGAACGTTGCCACACTCGCACCCGGCACATACCTGGTCAGAATCAACAACGAAACTTTTAAATTCATCAAGAAATGAAGAGAATTTCCATAATAATGGCATCTTTGGCAGTAGGCATTTCCTCTTTCGCCCAGACCACTGCCGAGCCAAACCGTCTTTTCCTCAATGACGAGGCCGGAGGGAAGCGCGGATACGTAATCGACCGCATGTCAGACATCACCTTCGGCCGGGTGGACGGAGAAGTTAAGGCGGAAGTGCAGATCCACTCCGTGGAAAAAGACGCACTTAAAGTATCGGTTACCCGGACAGCCGCATGCGAGGCGTTCAGAATCGACGTGCTCCCGCGATCTATCGCCAACATGCTGACCACGCCGACGGCAATGGTCAACTATATGGATTCCCACAGCCCGGCACAGCAATACAGCCAAGACTTCACCGAGGCCGACCTCACCGGACTCGAACTTGTGGACGGAGGCGATTACACGCTGGTCACCGTCGGCATAGACGCATACGGAGTCCAGGACGGCGTATGCCGTGCAAACTTCACTGCCCCGGCCATACCAGTGGCAGGAGACCCCAAGGTTACCGCCACCCTGAAAGAAGCCACCACGACCTCGTTCACCGTGGAGTTCGTGCCCAACTCAGACGTAAGCTCATATTACACAGTGGCCGGAGAAAAAGGCACCATGGAAGAGCAGTACGAGCAGTTCGGCCCGATGTTCGGATTCGCCAGCTTCACCGAGATGATCATGAAATGGAGCATCGAGAAGCAGGGGACTGAATCAGTAACATGGAAAGACATGGCTCCCAACACGGAATACGAGGTCTACATCGTGGCATGCGACAAGTACGGAAACCCTGCTGCACCTCAGGTGTTCGAGACGGCCACGCTCTCCATGGGCGGCCAGGGAGACGCCAAAGTGGACATAAAGCTCGGAGCCTACAAGCTCGAGAACTGGGACAACCAGATGATGCCTTCGCAGTTCATCACGTTCACACCCAACGACCAGGCTGGATGTTTCCGTTTCTCGGTCTACAAAGCCGAACAGTATGACGCACAGGCCGACGAAATCAAGTCTGGCCTCTGTTCCGAACCTCCGATGCCGTCGATGGCCAACTGGTTCTTCTACGAACCCATCACCACCGATTTCCAGATTGACCCCGCCACGGAATGCGTAGCCATAGCCGCGGCAAAGAACATCGACGGCGTATGGGGCGAAGTAAACGAACTGAGGTTCACCACTCCGAACGAACGTCCGACGTCGGCACCCGCAACCGGCAAAATCATCCCGCGCATATCCCCACGCAAGACCACGGCCACATTCACCCAAGGGAAATTCCCCCAGCTGGAGTCTCCGAAGAGAATGACGCTGATACAGAAATGAGCAAAGCGTGAGAAACCAGCCTTGGATGCATTCGGCAAGCATCCGGACTGATTTCAGACACTTGCTCCACCTACAGCCGCACAGACCAGCACGTGGCCGACGACTCGAAAAGAGCCATCGGCCACGCTCATTTTTGCCGTCTCGGAAAGTTTCCGTAACTTTGCCTGCGAAAATCAGGTCAAAGATTCAGCTGAAAATGAAACCATACGCCCTTACAGCCACTTGCCTTCTGTCAGCCGCAATGGCTTTTCCTGCCGTTTCATACGGAATCAAGACTCAGGAAGATTCCATCGGCATATCATGCATATGGGATTTCTCGCGCCTTTCACTCCGCATAAATTAAGAGGCTGTTTAAAAATGCTTGTTAACGCAGAGCCGGAAGATTTGTGATGTATTTATCCCTTCAGCGAAGGAGCATGGCGGGCTATGGGACTGAGCCGAAGGGATAAAGACGCGCAAAGATTCCGGAATGACGGCAGGCATTACAGGAAAGCCTCTTTAAAAGAATTTAATGTTTCAGTCTGAATGGTGTCTTTTCCGTTAATCCGCACTTTAATCGTCGGTCACATATCCCGATATGCTCCCTCCTCATAAAGTGCGCCTTAACAAAAAATCCACCACTCTGCGTTTAACAATGATTTTTAAACAGCCTCTAAACACAAACCAAGGATATGAATCCCGACGCAACCGCACTTCCCGGAAAAAGGAACACAGTAATCTCAATCTGCAAGGGTCTGGCCATCATCCTGATGGTGATAGGCCATGCCGAAGCCCCCGACCTCCTGACGCGGATAATATACACTTTCCACATGCCGCTCTTCTTCATCACGGCAGGCTATTTCTTCTCGGCACGCAATGCCGACGAACCGTGGAAATTCTGCGCACGGCGGTTCAAGGGGCTTTACATCCCTTTCCTTAAGTGGAGCCTTTTCTTCCTCTTGCTGCACAACGTCTTCTTCCACTTCGGAATCCTCAACGAGACTTACGGCAACTGGAGCGGAGGCGTAACCCACCCCTATTCGTGGCACTCCGCCGGCGCGCGCCTGATGCAGATGTTCACGGGAATGGCAGGATACGACGAATTTCTCGCCGGCGCGTTCTGGTTCTTCCGGGGACTGCTCGTGGCCTCTGTGCTTTTCGTGGTGCTCTACAGGCTTTTGGCAGGAACCGGACGGCTGAACCATGTCCAGACCGCCGCCCTCGTCTGCATCGGAGCACTGGCGTTCACCGCATTCAGGATAGCGGGCGGATACAAGATAAGCGTGATTCCCAACGGCGGAATGCGCGAGATATGGGGACTCTTTTTCTTCGGGACAGGCGTGCTTTACAGACATTTCGAACCGAGAATCAAAGAGAACTTCTGGCTTTTCCTCGTCTACTTCCTTCTCATCTGCGGAGCCGGATGGCTTCATCTGAGCGGAATGAACCACCGAGGCACTCTGCGCGACATATGGTCGCTGCCGCTCACAGGCACAATCGGGTTCCTGATGGTGCATTATGCCGCCAAGATGCTTGACAAGCGGCACAACCGCCTGCGCGACATACTCGTATTCATCGGCGACAACACGCTCTACGTGCTTGTGTTCCACATACTTGCCTACAAGGCCGTCAGCCTCTTGAAGATATGGCACTACGGACTGGAATGGGAGCAGATAGGATGCCATATGGTGATCCATGACTTCCGCGACGACGGTTATTGGATTCTCTACTCCATCGCAGGCGTGGCGTTGCCGCTTCTCGGCCTCATCCTCGTCCGCTCCCTGCGCCGCCGCTTCTCCACGCAGTTGACAGACACTGAAATAGCATGACGACAAAACCGTCAATCGCTTTCCGCTCCCCAAAAAGCACACAGAAGGCCCCGGACGCGCTTCTGCATACGCAAAACAATATTAATTAAGCACTGGAATCTTGAACCAATGCTTAATTAATCATAAACATATGATAAAAAGAGGTGTTTTATAGCAGTGTTTTGGGAAATTGTTTGTAACTTTGCATAGAGTTTTTCATGGTATTAGATTTTAAGGTTAACATTGAGGATTGGTTGTCGAGACGACAATCAATTTTTTTGTTTTATGCCAGCCCTCCAATGTCAAATAAATATCCTTGGAGTGCGTTTGGATTCTCACCCTTATTTTTACAATGAATTTCCGAGCCTTGGAACGAGCCGCACAACCGTATGCGCAAAGAGTGAATACCAACAAATCTTTATCGTCAGCGGGTGGTGAGCGGCGGAAGGAAAGCGTCTTCGAGATGGTCGAGCGTACAGCTGCCTTGGGTTCCGCTAACGGTGATGACGTCGAAACGGTACTCAAACCCGTATGGCAACGACTGAAGATAAGCGTTTGCCGCCCGCACAAGGCGGCTGATCTTCTTGCGTCCGACCGCATCGGCCGGATCATAATCCTCGTCAGTACGTGCCTTCACCTCGACGAAGACAATCACGTTGTCGGCCTGCGTGATTATGTCCACCTCAAGATGGGAGCCTTTCGGCCTCCAGTTGCGTTCCCTGATGGTGTATCCCTTGGCCATAAGATATTCGGAGGCAAGCTGCTCCGCAACCTGCCCCCAATTCTCATCGGCATCCGCCCCTTTGCGGTTCATACGAACTCCTCGCCGAAACGGGACTTGACATCGTTGACTATCTGGCGTATCTTCTGCTCGTCGGCCACCGGATATATGAGCAAAGCGTTGCCGTTGTCGGCCACGATGTAGTCTTTAAGGCCGGAAGCGACTATGATTTTGTCCCCCTTCACTGCAAACAGAGAGCCTTCACAGCCCGAAGCATGCACCTTGCAGTTCTGCACCACATTCCCGTCTCCGTTCTTGGGCGAGATTTCATAAAGGGCCTTCCATGTGCCGAGGTCGCTCCATCCGAGATCTACCGTCTTCACGTATACGTTGGATGCCTTCTCCATCACCGCATAGTCGATTGAAATGCTCTGCGCGTTCTGGAAGTTCTCGTCGATGAAACCGCGCTCGAGCGGGGTGGCATAATACTCCGCACCGGCATCGAAGATCTGCGCCATATCGGGACAGAACTCGGCAAAGGCCTTCAGTATGTCGTCGGCGCGCCAAATGAATATGCCCGAGTTCCAATAGAATTCGCCGCTGTCAACAAACAGACGCGCCATTTCCAGACTCGGCTTCTCAGTGAACGACTTCACCTTCATCGTGTCGTCGATTCCATCCACGGGTTTTCCGAGCTGTATGTATCCGTAGCCTGTGTTGGGCGACGTCGGCTTGATTCCGAGGGTGAGCAGCCTTCCTCCCTGTGCCACGAAATCGAGACCCGATTCAAGCGCACGCACGAACGCCTCCTCTTTGAGCACAAGATGGTCGGAAGGGAGAGTGGCTATAAGAGCGTCTTTGCATCTCGCGTATATGTGGTTGGCGGCCCAGCATATGCACGGGGCCGTGTTGCGGCGCGCAGGCTCGAAAAGAATGTTCTCCTCCGGAATCTCCGGAAGCTGTCCACGTATCACCGACGCATATTTCGCATTCGTAACAAGGATTATGTTTTCGACAGGGACCACAGGGCGCACCCTGTCCACGGCCATCTGGAGCAACGAACGCCCCGTGCCGAAGAAATCGAGGAACTGCTTAGGCATGTTGTCACGGCTGAAAGGCCAGAAACGGGAACCGACGCCGCCACACATTATCACGCAGAATTTATTGGATTTCATAACGGATATAAGATATATGTAGCTGTTAAAGATTGAACCACTGCTTATTTTGATATTATGCCAATATGGAATCAGACAGGGTCAGCTGGCTTGAACTGGTGCTTCACGCCCTCCACGACATTGAGCATATAGTCGCCAAGCTTCTCGGCCTCTCCGATAAGGTCCATGAAGAAGATTCCCTCCTGATAGTCATATTTCTTGCTGTTGATGTTGAATATGTTGTCATCGCGCAGACGGTTGCGCAGATTGTTGATTTCACGCTCCTTGTTGTAGGCCGTTACGATTTTAGAGCCTTCGGGCGTCTCCATCTCGCGCAGTATGCCGAGCATATTCTCCATTGCGCCGTCCACCATCTGATACATCGTGTCGATTTCCTTCAACACGGGAGCCTCTAAATCCACATGGTTGCGGTTTTTGCGGGCAAGAGTCTTGGCCACGTTGAAACATCCGTCGGCTATCGATTCTATCTCGCTGATTATGCGGAGCATGCCCGATATGCGCATCTTGGACTCCGGACTAAGGCGGCCCTCGGCCACATGGTTGAGGTAATTGCCGATCTCTATTTCCATCCGGTCTGAAATCTCCTCATACTTCTCGATGCGGTTGTAGGTTGAAGTATACTTCTCATCCTTCTCTTTGAGATGGATGAGGTCGCGGGCCATTCCGAGCATCCTGTGGACACGCTCGCCATAGACGACAATCTCCTTCTGAGCCTGGGCTATGTTGAGCTCTGAGGCCGAAAGCATTCCCCTTCCGATGTATTTCAGCGAGAACTCCTCCTCCATATCCTTATGGCGCGTAGGCATTATCCAGCACACGGCCTTGACATAAAGGTCGGTGAACCATATCATTATAAGGAGATTGAACGTATTGAACACCGTAGGGAACATGGCAAGGCCGAAAGCCACCGCAGCCTGAGCCTTCGAGGTGAGCCCACCGGCGGGATTCAGAAGCGTGCTGTCGGCCATTCCGGCCTCCTGCGCTGCATCTATGGAGAGAGGGTTGAGGCCCTGACAGATGCCGGTGATGTCGGCCACAAGCGCAGTAAACGGATGGAACACGCAAAGCACTATCACAGAGCCGATCACATTGAACAGCACATGTCCCATGGCTGTGCGTTTCGCGGCAAGATTGCCGCTGAGCGAAGCAAGCACCGGAGTTATGGTGGTGCCTATGTTGCCGCCGAGGATTATGGCACATCCCAGCTCAAACGAAATCCAGCTCTGGGAACACATGATAAGCGTTATGGCAAACGTGGCCGCTGAGCTTTGAGCCACCATCGTAAGCACCAACCCGATGCAGAAGAAAATCAGCACAGACCCGAAACCGAGCGACGTGTATCCCGACATGAACTTGAGCATCTCAGGATTCTCCTGGAGGTTAGGCACATACTGGCTTATGAGGTCAAGCCCCATGAACAGGAAGCAGAATCCTATGAGGAACTCTCCCATGCTCTTGTAGGCGCTTTTCTTCATGAAGAGCATCGGCACTCCAACGGCCAGGAGCAGTATGCTGTAGTCTGATATGTTGACCTCGAACGAGAAAGCCGAGATTATCCACGTAGTGAACGTGGTGCCGACGTTGGCCCCGAAAATGACAGCCATCGACTGCGCCATGGACATGAGTCCGGCGTTCACGAAGCTGACCACCATCACCGTAGAGGCACTGGAACTCTGTATCAAGGCCGTAATCAAAACACCGGTGATTACACCCGTAACGCGGTTCTTTGTCATCACGCCGAGAATCGTGCGCAGGCGGTCGCCGGCCACTTTCTGCAAACCTTCACTCATCACCTTCATTCCGTAAAGGAAAAGGCACACGGCACCGAGAAGGCTTATAAAATCAATAATCGTATAGTTCATCTGTCAGGTGAGCTTGTCCGACTGCGAATCCGTCTTCAGCCGGCGGCCGGCTGAAGACACACTGCAAATTCACCGCGAAGTTAAGCAAAATATCCCGAACGGCATACGGGTGCGTTTGGAATTTTTCTTCAAACCCCACTTAAGAGCTTGTTTAATAATAAATGTTGCCGACAGGGTCGTATGGCTTGAGATGGTTTTCGACATGTGACGAAGGAGTGTACTTTATGTACACGACTGAGGGACAGGGCGAAAAGCGGCCGAGACATACGGGACAAACGGTAATTTCATAATCACTCAATCTCTTGTCGGCTTTTGAAACAAATGCAAAAATACATCAACGATATTAAACAAACCACCTTCCATCGGTCATCCGCCGGCATATTTCCGCCTGCGCTTCGGTCGTTATGGAACCCCATAACTCCCTCACCACAAGCAGAAATCTGCTCGACGACTGACCGCCCTGACGGTAACATTTATTATTAAACAAGCTCTAAGAAAAACCACAGACCGCCTCTGCCCCCGAAGAATCTACGACGCCCTACCCCACGGCCGACCGTCCGGCCCGCTGCAAAGAAGGCCGCATCACCCAGCGGCGCAGGCAGTATCCGGCCACGAGATAGAAAGCTGCGAGAAGCCACAGATTGACGTATTCAGCGCGCACCTGGGCAAGGCTCGACCCGTTGGCATTCATCTTTATGAATCCCTCCACTCCCCATGTGGCCGGGAGCATATCGCCTATGAAGCTCCATAAAGGAGACATGGCATAGCGCGGCCATGTGAGACCTGAAAGGAACAGCAACGCCACGGACGTTACCACCCACAGGACGAACACCGCCTCACGCTCCCAGACTATCGACTGGAAGCAGAAGCCCAGCCCCATGCAGGCTATGACCATCGGCAGGATGAAGAGGAATATCTCAAACGCGCTCCCCGCCATCGGGAAAGAGAAGATGAGCGGGACATAATGGAGAAGGAACATGACCGGCACCAGAAGTATCGTCATATAGCAGAGCATCTCTCCGGCCATGGACATGGCCACCGACCCCGTCTCTTCGCCGCAGCCACGGCGGGTACGTTCGCGCCTCGCGCCCCCGGCCATTCCGGAGGCAAGCACAATGCACTGGTGGAGAATCAGCACCAGCACCCCGGGCATGATGAACGAGTCGAAACCGTTCTCAATGTTTCCCATCGATATGTTCTCGACAGGAAGCGGGTCGCCGGTGGATATGGTGGCGGCAATCGGAAGCGTATGGCCTATCTTCTCCTCAAGAAGCCCGGCACCCATTTCCTGCGCCACGTTGGTGGCCGCCACAAGGAATCCCCTGTAACGGAGCAGCAGGCTCATGTCGCTGTATATCACGGCAGGCGACTGTTCCCCGCGTCCCAGCTTCTTGCTGAATCCGTCCGGAATCTCAAGTATGCCGTAGCAGTCGTGGCCGTGCATCGCCCTCTTGGCCTCGTCAAGGTCGGCGGCATAGCCTGTGATGCGTATTTCCTGGCAAGCGTCGAGGCTGCGGACAAGCTCCCGGCTTTTGGACGTGCGGTCATGGTCCACGACCACCATCTTCACGTCCCTCACCACCTCCGGATTGTATATCAGGGAATAGATGATAGGATAAGCCAACGGAAGGAAGCAGAAGAACAGGATGATGCCTCCGTCGTGGAACACAAGGCGGAATTCATCGAAATAAGACCTCACAAGGTCGCCGAAACGGCTTTTTATGTATTTCCACATGACTTTTGCATTTTAGGGCACATAGGCCGGACGCTTCATGCACCGCTTGATGTTCCACATCATAGTGAACGGCAGAAGCATAAAGACGATATAGGCCACAAACCATACTCTTGAATAATAGACCGGAATGCCGTTGAGAGCCTGGTCTATGTAGATGAGGAAGTTGTAACGGGTCGGAAGCACCCAGCTGAATATGCCCAGCGCAGGATACATGCTTTCCACCGGGAAAGAGAACGCTGCAAGCGAGAACGAAAGCACTCCGACAAGAGCCGAAATCGAAAGAGACAGGCGAAGGTTGGGCAGAAGCCCGAAGAAGAACACGCCCATCCCCTGCGACGCAAGAACGAACATGACCTCCGAAAGGGTCAGCCACCACCACGACCCGTGCATCGGATAACCGTTCCACCTGAAAAGCCACGACTCCATAAAGATGACCAGAACGAGCCAGATTACGGTCTGAGGCAGAAGCTTAGCCGCCAACGCCTTCAGGATGGAGCCGTCGGCCATCCGAAGCAGACGCCGCGATGTCCCGTATTTGATCTCCTGACCGAGACTGAAGCACGTGATGAGGAAAATCATCAGCTGGAGCACAGCCGGCACGAAAGAGTTGCAAAGGTATATCGCATAGTTGAGTCCAGGGTTGCCGAGCGGGCGGCTGGTGATGTTGACAGGCATGAGCAGCGTGGACGGGTCCACCTCTGCCCCGGCCGCATCAAGCACCGACATCGCAATCCCCGCCTTGGCGTATACCGCAGTGGTCTTGAACGTCTTGAAAAGAAGGGAGGCAGGCACGAAGTAGGCCATGTTGGTATAGAACGTTATGACCGGCTTGCGCCCGGCAAGAAGGTCGGCCTGGAAATCCTCTGGGATAAGGAAGAAACCGAACACCTTTCCCGACTGCATGTCATGGCGCGCCTGCGTGAAACTGTTGCAGTCCTCCACGAGGTCTACCATCTGCATGCTTCCGAGGTTTTGAGTGATCTGGCGCGAAATGGCCGAACCGTCCTTGTCCACTATCGCCGCCGGAACACGCTGCGGAAGGCCGTCTTCCATCTCGTCGGTCAGGAAGAAGAGGAAGAACAGCGGCAGCAGAAAGAAGCCCGCCCAGTACATGGGCCGGCGCACTATCTGCAAGACACTGCGCATGAATATGGCCCTGAAGCCTTTTTCGGGTAATTCTTTCATGGCCGGGAGTTTATTGCTCAAGGATGACCGACATCCCGGGACGGAAGTTCTCTATGGGCTTTTCAGGACGCGCCTTGATCTGGAACGTGCGTGCGTCATAGTCGCCTGTGGCCTTCGTGGCCTGCCAGTTGGCGTATGTGCCGAGGTCCCGGATATAGAAGACGGTCATCTCCTCCACCTTGTCAAGGGCAGGGATGCGCACTTTTATCTTAGTGCCTTCCTTTATGTCTTTTAGCACGTTCTCGCGCACGTTGAACACCGCCCAGTAATCCTTCTTCTGCAGCGTCATGATCGGCGCGCCCATGGCCACAAGCTCGCTTTCGTTGGGATATATGACGGTTATCACTCCGTCGCATGGAGCAACGAGCACATGGTCTTCAAGCACCGCCCCGACTTCGTTGACGCTTCCTTTGGCCACATTCACCATAGCGCGCGCGGCCTCCTTGTCCTCTTTCTGCGCACCGGCCTTGGCAAGCTCATACTGGCTCTTGGCCGCAGCCTCCCCGGCCTTGGCCGCGTCGTAGGCCGCCTTGGCCTCGTCGCGCTTCTGTTCGCTCACCACGCCTTGGGCGTAGAGGCTCTGCATGCGGTCATACGTCTTCTTGGCTATGCCGCTGGCAGCCATGGCCTGCCGGTAAATGTCTCCGGCTCCTGCGATTATCTGTTTCCGTGTGCCGGCGTCCACCTTGGCGTTGGCTGCCGAAGCCGCCGACTCCATGGCACGCGCCTGTTCCATACGCGCCTCTACGAGCGAAGAATGGATGCGGACAAGAGTGTCGCCAGCCTTCACCTCCTGCCCCTCCTCTACGCAAATCTGCGCTACCCGTCCGGGCAGTTTGCCTGAAATGCGTATTTCCGTGGCGTCTCCCTGCCCCTGTATGGTGTCCGGGCCGGGCTTGATGAAGAGGAATCCGCACACGGCCATGGCCGCGAGAATCAGAAGTATGATTATTATCGTGGTTATGAGCATACGGTCTTTGCGCTCCACCGCCTTGGGGTCGGTGTATCCCGCGCCGTTGTCCGGCATAGTATTGCTGTTTTGAGTATCCATGTCTTTTTGAAGTAAGAAGTATAGAAAATGTGTCTGAGAAACTTAGAAATTCTGATTATAAGCCATAGTGCCGAGCACCTTGGAAAGGTAGGCGTTGCAGAGGCGTATCCCGATCTCGGCGTCGATGCGCTCCGAATTGGCCTTGAGCCAAGCCGTCTGCGCCCCTATCACGTCGTCGGCAGTCAGCACGCCCTCACGGAAACCGATCTCGGCGTTGCGAAGGTTCTCTGTGGCAGCACGCATGTTGCTCATCGTCATCTCATAGGTCTTGAACGCCTCCTGATAGGAGAATTTTGCCTGGCTCACCTGAAGCTCCACCTTTTCCTCGGCATCGGCAAGGGCAAGTTCCGCCACCTTTGCGGTGGACTGTGCGGCCTTGTATTGGTTGTACTTCCCGCCCCAATGCCAAAGAGGGATGGTGACGGCCGCGCCGACGCTGAACCCTCCTCCGAACCTCTTTTCAAACCCGTGGATCACATTAGGGTTGGAAAAGCTGTAGGCACCAACGATTCCCACCTTCGGAAGCATATTGCCAAGCTCAAGCTTCGCCTTCTGCTTGGCAATGTCGATGCCGTGGCGCAGTGCATTGAGGTCTTGGCGGTTGGCATACACGTCGTTCATATTGTAGGTAAGCTCCCGGGGCAGCCTGTCTGCAGAGTTGAGCTCCTCGTCGGCCAGCTCCATCTGCGTGTCCACCGGAAGTCCGCATATCTGGGCGAGGGCCATTCGCGAAAGCGTCAGGCCGTTGTCCACCTTAGTCAACGCCATGCACGCCTCGTTGTATTTCACCTCTACCTGAAGCGAGTCGCTCCTTGTGGCCACGCCGGCCTTGAGCATCGCCCCCACATTGAACCTCAGTGAATCCACAAGCCCGACAAAACTGCGGGCAAGCCTCTTCTTTTCCTTAAGCGACACCACACGCCAATACGCCTCGTCCACGGCATAGACCACATCCTGCACGGCCGAATTACGCATCGAGACGGCAAGCTTCTCAGCATACTTGGTGATCTGGTTGAGCGCGCGTATCCGGCCGCCCATATACACGGGCTGGGTCAGCGTGAACGCCCCGGCGAACACGTTGTGCGTGTCGAAGGCCATGGCTTCCTTGGGAATCACCGCGACCTCGGTCGGAATGTACTGCCCCGTCTCCGGATTCTTCACAGGAATCCCGTCAGGCCCCACCAATATGTTGGGATTGTATTTTCCAGTGGCGGGGTCGAACTTCATGGTCGGCAGCATCGCGTCGCTGCCCAACAGCTCAATCTGCCGCTGATTGTACATATACGTGCCGCTGAAGTCGATGCCGGGCAGATAAGCGGCAAAAGCCGCCTTCTTGCGGTAACCTGCACCGACAATGCTCTCGTCGGCCATACGTATGGCCTTGTTGTTGCGCACGGCCATGTTCCGGCACGAATCGAGCGACACCGTCTGCCCGAGACACGCCGAAGCAGCCCCTAAGAGGGCGAACGTCGTAACTAATCCTTTTCGCATAACTCTTGTTGTATCTTTCACCCGGCAGAAAACAATGAATCGCCTCCAGGTGGAATTCATTCTCATTAAATATTCTACAAAATTAGCGTATATTTGTTTAACAAAACGTCTCTGTAATTCCAATTACCAGGTTATTCGGAAAAATCGGACATCTTTTTCACCGAACTTTCTAACCGTCCATTTCCCGGACATCACCGCCCGATGCCATACGCGCCCTGAAGGATTGCCCGGATGACCGGGAACACGACGCGGTTCCAGCGCCGTCGCAGCCCTCCTTCTGCCTGCGCTTCGCCAAAAGACAGACAGGCTGAAACGAGTTTTTGCGGAAAACCAAAAAAATGACTACCTTTGCAGTTTGAAAAAATAAGACATATCTAACCGCATTTTATCATCAAAAACGTGGAGACCAAATATATTTTCGTTACAGGCGGAGTGGTGTCGTCGCTCGGAAAAGGCATCATATCGTCATCGTTGGCCCGGCTCTTGCTTTCGAGGGGCTATAAGGTAACCATCCAGAAGTTCGACCCGTACATCAACATCGACCCCGGCACGCTCAACCCTTACGAGCACGGCGAATGCTACGTAACCGTAGACGGGCATGAAGCCGACCTCGACCTCGGCCACTACGAGAGGTTCACCAACACGCCGACGACGCGCGCCAACAACGTAACCACCGGACGCATCTACCAGTCAGTAATCGACAAGGAGCGCCGTGGAGACTATCTCGGCAAGACAGTCCAGATCATACCCCACATCACCGACGAGATAAAACGAAACGTCAAGATGCTCGGCAACACGGGCAAGTTCGACTTCGTGATAACCGAAATAGGAGGCACCGTGGGCGACATCGAGTCCACCCCATATCTCGAGGCAGTGCGCCAGCTGAGATGGGAACTCGGCAAGAACTCGCTCTGCGTCCACCTGACATACGTGCCTTATCTCAAGGCGGCGAAAGAACTCAAGACGAAACCCACGCAGCATTCAGTGAAGCTACTGCAGCAGGTGGGCATACAGCCCGACGTGCTTGTGCTTCGCACCGAAAAAGACATCCCCATCGGCATGCGCCGCAAAGTGGCGCAGTTCTGCAACGTCGAGCCCGACGCGGTGATCCAGAGCATCGACGCCCCCACAATCTATCAGGTGCCGCTCCTGATGCATGAGCAGCATCTCGACGAAATCGTGCTGCGGAAGATGGACATCACCCCTGAAGGGGAACCGGACCTCACCGCCTGGAACGCGTTCCTCCACAAGCTCTCCACGGCATCGGAGGAAGTGAACATAGGCCTCGTGGGCAAATACGTGCAGCTGCAGGACGCCTACAAGTCAATCAACGAATCGCTGAGCCAGGCGGCAGTGCATTGCGGCCGGAAGCTCAACCTCACATACGTGAACTCCGAAAAGCTATCGGAAGACAACGCCGGGGAACACCTCAAAGACCTCGACGGAGTGGTGATTGCTCCCGGATTCGGCCAACGCGGCATCGAAGGCAAGTTCCACGCCATCAAATGGACTCGCGAGCATGACGTGCCGACGTTCGGGATCTGCCTCGGCATGCAGTGCATGGTAATCGAGTTCGCCCGCAACGTACTCTGCCTCGAGGAGGCCAATTCCACGGAAATGGACACCAAGACCCCCCACAACGTCATCGACCTCATGGAGGAGCAGAAAAGCATCTCCAACATGGGGGGCACCATGCGCCTCGGCGCATACGAATGCGAGCTGAAGCCGGATTCGCGCGTGGCCGAAGCATACGGCTCAACACGCGTCAGCGAACGCCACCGCCACCGCTTCGAGTTCAACGGAGAATACCGCGACCGATTCGACCAAGGCGGCATGCGCTGTGTAGGCACCAATCCTGAGACCGGCCTCGTGGAAGTAGTCGAGATTCCGGAGAAGCGTTGGTTCATCGGCACGCAGTACCATCCTGAATACCAGTCCACAGTACTCCATCCCAACCCGCTCTTCATCTCGTTCATCAAAGCCGCCGTGGCTTACAGGGAAGACCGGAAATAGTCCGGGATTCAGGTTTCAGAAATTCAGAAAAATCATACCCACCACAACAGATGGATAAAAACACAATCTACGGGCTTCTGCTAATGGCCGCGATATTCTTCGGCTTCATGTGGCTTCAGCCCAAGAACGAAAACCCTGACGCACAGAAAAACGCGACAGACGATGCTCCGGCGGCGCAATCAGCATCTTCCGGAGCAGACTCGCTTTCAGCGTCGGAACGCGAATGGCTCGTCAGCAACATTGCCGAAAACGGCACCGTGAAGGTGCTCGCCGACAGTTCACGCGTAACCACCATTGATGAGAACGGCCTGCACCTCACACTTCGCGGCGACAGCATCTCTGGGACAGTGGAAGTCGGCGGCCGCCAGCTCCAGTATGCCGACATAGTAAACCGCAACCTCGGCAAAATCTCAATAGCCGAACAGCGAAACGGTATCGAGATCCTGCGTGCGCGCTCGGCATCGATGGGCCGCTTCGGAAAATTCGCACGCTTCCTTTCCGGACGAGACACCGTGGTCAAGGTTGAGAACGATGCGCTCGCGCTCCAGATAAGCGCAAAAAGCGGTTCGATCACGCGTGCCGAACTCAAGAAATACGACACCGAGTATTCGTCCGTAGAGACAGAGAAGCGCAAGGAGAAAGTGGTCATTTTCCAGGATTCCACCAATTCCATGTCTTTCGGCCTCCCTCTTCCGCAGGACATCTCGACCCGCGACCTATACTTCACGCCACGCGTGCTCAACGACTCGACCGTGCTCATGGCCCTCGAAATGACCCCTGACGCTTACTGGGGCATCGAGTACACGCTTCCGAAAGGGGAAAGCTACCTCGTCAGGATGCGCATAGTGCAGAAGGGCATGGCTCCGATCGTGCAGAGCAACAGCCGCAACCTGCGCGTGGACTGGAAGCAGGACATCAAGCGTCAGGAAAAAGGCCGGATGTTCGAGGAACGCAACTCCGGGCTATACTACAAGTTCGCCGGAGGATCGGTGGAAAACCTTTCCGAGGCCAAGAACGACTCCGAGGAGCGTCAGGCCAAAATCAGATGGATAGCCTTCAAGAACCAGTTCTTCTCCTCCGTGCTGATCTCGAAGCGTCCGTTCAACACCGCCGACTTCGACTCGAAGGTACTCAAGGGTTCCGACTACCTCAAGAGCCTCGAGACAACGGCCGTGGTCAACGACTATGACTGGTCTGCCGAGAATCCCGTCAGCTTCGACTATTTCATCGGCCCCAACCTCTACCCGCTGCTTTCAAGCATCGACAAGAAGGCCGAAACTGACGAAGACCTCTCGCTCACACGCCTCATTCCGCTGGGATGGAGCCTGTTCCGTTGGATCAACACAGGAGTCATCATCCCGATATTCAACCTACTCGGCTCTTGGATCTCCAACTACGGCATCATAATCCTCATCCTCACGCTCATCATCAAGCTCGTGCTGTTCCCCCTCACATACAAGAGCATGAAGGGACAGGCCAAGATGCGCATTCTCGCGCCCGACATCAAGGCCCTAAACGACAAGTACCCCGGACAGGAAAACGCGATGCTCCGCCAGCAGAAGACCATGGCCCTCTACAGCAAGGCCGGGGCGAACCCGATGTCGGGATGCCTGCCGATGCTGCTTCAGATGCCGATACTATTCGCCATGTTCACCTTCTTCCCCTCCTGCATCGAACTGCGCGGGCAGAGCTTCCTTTGGGTGCATGACCTCTCCGCGCCCGATGCCATAATCTCATGGAGCGGCAACATACCGCTCATCACCGAGTATTTCGGCAACCACATCTCGCTCTTCTGCCTTCTGATGACCGCGGTCAACATCATCTACACCTACATCAACATGCAGAACCAGCCGAGCCAGATGCCCGGCATGAAATGGATGATGTACCTGATGCCGGTGTTCTTCATGGTGTTCTTCAACAACTACGCCGCCGGACTCTCATATTACTACTTCCTGACCCTTCTGATCACAATCATCCAGACATACGCGTTCCGCTATTTCGTCAAGGAAGAAGACGTAAGAAGGCAGATGGCGGAAAACGCCAAGAAGCCAAAGAAGAAATCAGGATTCATGGCACGCCTCGAAGAGATGCAGCGTCAACAGCAGCAGATGCTCAAAGAGCAGCAGAAGCAGAAAGGCCGCAGATAAGCATCCTTTACCCATAGACAGAGACCGGGGACACGACAAATTGCGTGTCCCCGGTCTTCTTTTATTACGGATTTATGGACTTGTTGCCTATGCAATCATCGTGCAACCATGCATTTCTCGGTGGTGCCGGTGGTGTAGACAATAATGAAGAATCCTTCGGCAGTACACTCGGAGAGGCAAATCAACAGTCAGAACCCAGTTCCCCCTACGCTCGACGACCCTTGCTTCGACCAAAGCTCATATGCCTCAGTGGCCCTGACCGTTCCACAACAATCCATCGATGCCTACAAAGCCGCTGCGGAATGGAATGAATTCAACAATATAAACGGTTACGGAGCCGTCGATGCGGTAAACGCAGACGGGAACATAAAAATCAACGGACGTGAGATTGCAGTCAACGATTCGAACGCATTCGTGGAGATATACGGTCTGTCAGGAAACACGGTCTACAGCGGCATTCCTGCAGGAAACACAATCACGCTTACAGAAGGCGGCATCTACATCATCCGTCTCAATGGCAGGGCCATCAAAATCTCAGTGAAATAAAACCATCGACCTACATTCAGAAAAAGTCCGTAGACAGGCAACATGTCTGAGCTACGGACTTTTCCGTTTGATTCAGCATTTTGTCATGAGGAAGGTGCGGGCGGCCAAGCGAAGACGACGAGCGGCCACGGCAGAATCGAGGGGATTCTCCAAAGAGGAACAGCCGTCGTTGATGCAGATGGTTTCCGCAAATCCTGCGGCTACAAGCTCTTCCCGGTCTTCAATGACGCCTGACATCAAGATTACGGGAACGTTGCCCTGCATAGCCTCATCCTGTTTTTTAGACCTGTAAAACGGCGATGTGCCATCCTGCGGTTTCAAATCGCCGCTCCTGTGTGCTGCGCGCATCGCTGCGAAAGGGGCTTTGTTCATCAATGTCTGACGGTCCGATTTCCCTTCGCCCGTAATGAGGAAATCCGCTGTCTGCAATGCTTCGGCAAGCCTTACAGACTCAATCACGAGGTCGGAGCCACTGACTATCTCTGCTCCGGCGACAGATGCCATCCCGCCTGCAAAACCTCCTGCCGCGCCACTGCCCGGAAGTGAAAAAACATCGATGAAACCGAGCTTCAGAAGCAATTCCTTAAAGTGGACCAGAGCTTTTTCCAGACGCTCAGTGGCCTCTGCGTCCGCTCCTTTCTGAGGCGCGAAAACACGCGCCGCCCCCATATGGCCGGTAAACGGTGCGGTAACGTCGGCGGCGAGCTTTACTTCCACTCCCGACAGCAATTCCTTCAGTCCGGATGCATCGACATCCCTTATTCTTTCCACATCCGCCCCGCAGGCCGGAGAATCGACAAAACTCCCGGTTTCATCGAGGAATTTCGCCCCCAAAGCCTGCAAAGCGCCGATTCCGGCATCCACGGTCGCACTTCCTCCTACTCCGACCACAATCCTTCTCGCTCCCCGGTTTATGGCCGCGCGGATTAGAATCCCTGTCCCGAAAGTGGAGGTATGCAAAGGGTTCCGCTTTTCCGGCGCGACAAGCGGAAGTCCGGAAGCGGCGGCAAGGTCGATGAACGCAGTGCGGTCTGCCGGATTGGAGAAAAACTCCGATTCCATCGGCATTCCGAGAGGAGAAAGCGAATCGGCGACAACGCGGACGGCACCGCAAGCCGACGCAAGTGCGGCGGCAGTGCCCTCGCCTCCGTCGGCAACAGGAACCTCGATGCAGCCGACATCCGGCAGCGCATCCTTAAGCCCTGCGGATATGGCCGACGCGGCTTCAGCAGCAGAAAGCACGCCTTTGAAAGAATCCGGCGCGACTACAATCTTCATTCCCATATCTCCCCTGATTCGGAAGAAGGCCGATATTCAGCCATAGCCTCCTTAGCCACCTGACATATCAATCGGTTGCCGAAACGGCAGTCAAGGCACCGGCCTTCAACGCAATAACTCTTATGCAGATGAATCAACGCCTGGCTACGCATGGCATTGTGGGCCTTAAGCCCCACCGATTGCCATCCACGCACCAGCGTGTTCCCTTCCGGAGGGAGCTTTTCAAGAATCTCAAACGCGCGTTGACCCATAGCCATATCGCCCCGCTGAGAAGCATAGGCATATACAAGCGGCGAGGCGACATTGATAATCAACGAATTGACCGAAGCCTGGCCGAGGGTGTCGGCAGTCCGCGCCGCCGGAGCGTCGAAAGAGAAATGTTCGTGCCAGAACCCGGTAAGCCGCCAGTCGAAAAGCCTTGCCAGGCCTTCAACGCTTTCAGAAGCTTCAAGAATCCGGCGCATCATGGAGAAGCCGCCTTCGAGGGACTTGCAAAGAAACGCGAGGCGGCGATGCGGAAAATTCTGCGGACGCGTGCGCGCATACTTCCACAACGACTGCGGCATCGGCCTGAGCCCGTATTTGCGCAGAAGAAAGAAGTATTCACGGCACAATTGCTGGTAATACTCATCGAATATGCGCGTGGACGGGTCAAGCATCCCGGCCTGACCGAAAACCAGTGCCTCTATCTGGAAAGGATTGTCGGAATGCCGGTGGATGACCTTAAGGGGCAGATTGCGGGCAAGCATCTCAAAAGGAATGCCGTTGAGTCCAAAACCGAGCGCACGCGCCAAGACGACGAAACACGTCTGTTCCCAATCGCCGGAAAGGTTGCGGTTCTCCTCGAGCACACGCGCCGCCTTCTGCTGCATGCGTTCCACAGCCAAAGTCTCAAGCCAATCCTCGCGGACAATCCCGGGAAGCGAGCCTATGCCGGAAGCGCAACGTATGCGTCCGTCCTTTGCCGCAAGTTCACCGTAAAGCGCGGCGGCCTCAACAGGAACCGCAAACAGCAGCGTAGGCACCTCCGACCCGTCGGCACGGCACACGCACGGAGCGTCGTTGAGCCCCACCACGTGGAGGACAATGGAATCGTAGGCCTTGTCCGTCTGATGTCCGTGTCGGAACCAGTCGGAAGCCTTGACATGTATTTCCACGTTTCCGGCCCACTGGGTGCCGTCAACGGTTATACGAGCGTTCGAGAAGTCGGGACCGGCATCGAAATTCTGCCTGCCGGGACTGGAGACGTGCAGCGGACGGCCGTCGGTCAGGAGAAAATCCTTTCCGAGCGCGGCCGTCCGCCACAGGTACTGGTACATCATCTCCATCCTGCCTCAGAATGTGTTTGAGATTTTAGCCATAAGCTCCCGGAGCCAGGATGCGGACCTGCGTATACAGCAGGCCAGGCATACCGACTGAAGCCTCCGAGAACCACAGGCAGGCATCAATGCTTCGGTGAGCGGCGTTGCGCCCCGGTAGCGGCCTCGATGCCGTCAGCTATATGGTCGAAAATCTCGTCAACGATTCCTGCGCCGTTGACTCCGATGTATTTCCCTTCCTTGGTATAGTAATCCTTCAACGGACTCGTCTGGCTACGGTATACTTCCAGACGGTTCTTGATCGTGTCGATGTTGTCGTCGGCACGTCCGGTCTCCTGTCCCCGCTTTATCATACGCTGGACAAGCTCCTCTTCAGGCACTTCAAGGCCTATCACCGCATGAAGATCCGTCCCGTGCTTGCGGAGAAGCCCCTTCAGCGATTCGGCCTGGGGGATAGTGCGCGGGTATCCGTCGAACACCACGCCGTTCTTCCCCATGATGTTATGGTCAAGCACATCGTCAAGAATCTGGGTCATAAGCCCGTCGGGTATGAGCTGCCCCTTCGATATGTACTTGTCGGCAGTCTTGCCGAGTTCCGTCCCGCGGGCTATGTGGTCGCGCAGCAGCTCTCCGGTGGATATGTGATAAAGGCCGTACTGGTCTATCAGTTTCGCGCTTTGGGTGCCTTTTCCGCTTCCCGGGGCACCGAACAATACGAGATTAAGCATATTCAAAAATACATTTAGCCAATTTCAATCTTCCGAAATCACATAAATCGCACGCAGATTGCGGGCTTTCCCGTCGAGGTCAAGCCCATAGCCTATGATGAACTTCGGAGGGATTGAAAATGCCACATAATCAGGCTTGAATCCGGTCTTGGTGCTGTCAGGCTTGTGGAGAAGCGTGGCAAAACGCACCGAAGCCGGATTGAGGGCCTTTACGTCATTGATCATCTTGTCGGCCGTAAGCCCCGTGTCCACTATGTCCTCTATGATCACCACGTCGCGTCCCTCAAGATTGTCGGGAAGCCCCGTCATCCGGCGCACGCAACCGGTGGATTCGGTGCCCTCATATGACGCATAGCGCACAAACGCAATCTGCGAATCGGTCATCCCTACTTCCCGGTAGAGGTCGGCCGCGAACACGAAGGCGCCGTTGAGGGCGCAAAGGAACACCGGCGACTTCCCCTCCAGGTCGCGGCGAATCTCGCCCGCCACGCGCCTAACCTGCGCCATAATCTCATCTTCAGTGAGATACGGCACGAATTTAAGTCCGTTGACTGTAATTTTATTGTCCATCTGCACTCAAATTTTCGAGTCTCGGCGAGCTGATGGAATCCACACGGCTTCGCCAAACAAAATCCGGGGCAAAGTTAGCAATAAATCCCTGCATCTCCAAAGTTTCCATCCCTTTATGCAACTTTTGGCGGAAATGCTTGAAGAATAAACGAATTATGGCTAACTTTGCAGTTGGCTTTTGCCGGACATCGGCCAGAAACGACTGTTTCAGATCCGGACATACACATCTCTATATGGAAAGAAAGACGCGTAACAACCAACGCACAGCCTGGCGTCCCGACCGAACGGCTGCATTCTCCAACGCCGGAGACACCGCAGTGCCTCTGATGCAGTTCGTAGCCGGCAAATTGCCCGACGCAAAGCGGAACGACATCAAGGCCTGGCTCAAGCACGGACAGGTGAAGCTCGCAGGATCGGTAACGTCGCAGTTCGACGAGCCTGTGGAGCCGGGAGCAATCGTGGAAATCAACTTCTCCCGGTCGTGGCCGCAGTTCCGCCACCAGCGGATGACGATCGTCTATGAAGACGACGACATAATAGTGGTCAACAAGGGATACGGACTCCTGTCGGTAGGCACCGGAAGCCTCAAAAAGGAGGAGACGGCCTACGGCATACTCAAAAACTACGTGAAGAGCATAAACCCGGCCAACAAAATCTTCGTCGTCCACCGCCTCGACCGCGGGACATCAGGACTCATGATGTTCGCAAAGTCGATGGAGGCGCAGGCGGCAATGCAGCACAACTGGAAGAACATGGTGATCGACCGCCGCTACGTGGCCCTGCTCGAAGGCGTGGTTGAGAACGACAAAGGGACCATATGCAGCAACCTCGGCGAGACTTCGCAGTATGAAGTCTATTCATCGCAAGAGGAAGGAGACGGCAAACCGGCGGTAACGCGCTACGAAGTAATCAAGCGCAGCCACGGCTACACCCTCGCGGAATTCTCCCTCGACACCGGACGCAAGAACCAGATCCGCGTCCACGCCCGCGACCTCGGCCACCCGATCGTCGGCGACCGCAAATACGGCGCGAAGTCAAGCCCCCTCAACCGGATCGCGCTTCATGCGCGCAGCCTGAAGTTCGCCCATCCCGTCTCGCGCAGGCTTATGGACTTCGAGCTTCCCGTGCCTCAACGTTTCCTTGCCGCAATGAAGTGAAAACGCTTCCTTAGGCGTTATCTCTTAGAAACTCCTTATTTATGGAAAACATGAACATACCTGAAAGCACGACGCCTGAGGCCAAAGCCAACGACATCGGGGGCATCGACCGTCTGGCCACACTCCTGTCATGGGTTCTCGTGCCGCTGATGATGCCCCTCTACGGCATCCTGATGCTCTTCAGCCTCTCGCAGCTCGCCGCCGCGACAATAGGGGTAAAAGCCATCGTATCCCTCGTCATCATCGGAATCAACGTAGTGCTTCCCATGATGCTCGTGTGCCTACTGAAGCTGTTTGGCCTGGTGAAGGACATAGGGCTCAACAACCGCAAAGAGCGTCTGCTGCCTTACGCGATCACCGTGCTGGCCTTCTGCGGTTCAGGATGGTACATGGCCTCCAACGGTGCTCCGTCTTGGACCGTGATGTTCTTCTTCGGAGGCGCGGCTGCGGCAGCCGTCAATGCCATCGTCAACTTCTGGTGGAAGATAAGCGCCCACGCCGCCGGGATAGCCGGGGTCGTGGCCCTGATGGTAAGAATCCGCATGGAATGGATGCCTTCTGACGGAATCCTGGCGTGGACGGTGGTCTGGGTGCTGCTCGCCGGCATCCTCGGCAGCGCACGCGTATGGCTCGGCCGCCACACGGTCGGGCAGGTGATGGCCGGATACGCTGTCGGGTTCCTGTCGGTCTACCTCCTTACGATGATCTGAATCGTCATTTCCCATAATCCCCATCATAACATCATGAAACCAATAGTAAGCATCATCATGGGCAGCACGTCCGACCTTCCGATAATGGAGAAGGCGGCCACATTTTTCGACTCGACGGAGATTCCGTTCGAGATGCTCGCCCTTTCAGCCCACCGCACCCCCCGCGAAGTGGAACAGTTCGCCTCCTCAGCCAAGGAGCGCGGAATAAAGGTGATAATAGCCGGTGCGGGCATGGCCGCGCATCTCGGCGGAGTCATAGCCTCCCTGACCACACTTCCGGTCATCGGGGTGCCGATCCGCTCGTCGTTCGACGGGCTCGACTCGCTCCTGGCCATAGTGCAGATGCCTCCGGGCATCCCGGTAGCCACGGTAGGCGTCAACGGCGCGCTGAACGCAGCAATCCTTGCGGCGGAAATACTTGCCGTGGGTGATGAAAAGATTGACCGCCGTGTGGCAGAATACAAGTCTTCGCTCACCGACAAGATCGTCAAGGCAAACGAAGAGCTTGGGAAGATAGAATACAAATTCAAGTGCTGAAGTGAGCCGCTACAACTACAAGAGGCGACTCGCGCGGACAGTGAACGTCGGGGGCACCGGCATAGGCGGAGAAAACCCCATACGCCTACAGTCGATGACCAACACCGACACGCTCGACGCCGGGGCAAGCGCGGCGCAGGCACTGCGCATCGCCGAAGCCGGGGGCGAAATAGTGAGGCTCACCACGCAGGGGCAGAAACAGGCCGCCGCGCTTGCCGAAGTGCGCCGCATCCTCGATGCGGAAGGATGCCACGTGCCGCTCGTGGCTGACGTCCACTTCAACCCCAAAGCCGCGCTCACAGCCGCCGAAGTGTGTGAGAAAGTGCGCATAAACCCAGGAAACTTCGTGGATGCCGCACGCACTTTCCGAAAGCTCGAATTCACCGACGAGGAATACGCCGCCGAAATCGGAAAGATAAGGACTGCGCTCCTTCCTCTGCTTGAGACGTGCAGGCGGCGCGGAACCGCCCTCCGGCTCGGGGTCAACCACGGATCGCTCTCCGACCGCATCATGAGCCGCTACGGCGACACCCCGGCAGGAATGGTGGAATCGGCGATGGAATTCCTGCGCATCTGCCGCAGCGAGGATTTCAACGACATCGTGATTTCAATAAAGGCCTCCAACACTCAGGTGATGACGGCCACCGTGCGTCTGCTCGTAAAGGAGATGCAGGAAGAAGGGATGGACTACCCGCTCCATCTCGGGGTTACAGAAGCCGGCGACGGCGAAGACGGACGCATCAAGAGCGCGGCAGGCATCGCGACGCTGCTGGCCGAGGGAATCGGAGACACCATACGCGTGAGCCTCAGCGAGGCCCCGGAAGCGGAAATCCCCGTGGCGCGTTTCCTGCGCGACTACATCACGTCCCGTGAAGGACATGCTCCGGTCATCGAACCGGAAACGGTGCTTCCCGGCCTTTCGCGCTCTCACTCCTCCAGGATGCCCGGAAACAGCGGAAACCTGCCTGAACCGCTGGTGGCAGGACTCGACTTCGCGGAAATCCCCGCATCGTGGCATTTCACTGATGCCTCTTCCCTGCCGCGGCTGCTCTCCGACACGCTGCCTGTGGTGCTTTCATCTGCCAATGCCAACGCCACCGGCGAGATAATGTCGTGGATCGACCGCTTTCAGGCCCTCGGCGGCAAGAATCCCGTATTGGTGAGCCTGCGCTACGACGATTCCGACTCCGGAAACCTGGCCATAAAGGCAGCCGCCGACTTCGGCACTCTTCTGCTCAACGGCTACTGCTCCGCCATCAGCCTCGACGCGCCTGCGGACACGGAAACCATACACCGGCTTGAGCTGGCAATCCTGCAGGCCGCACGCCTGCGCTTCAGCAAGACGGAATTCATCGCATGCCCGAGCTGCGGACGCACGCTCTTCGACCTCCCGGCGACGCTTCAGGAAGTGAAAGCCGCAGTAGGCCATCTGAAAGACCTCAAAATCGGAGTGATGGGATGCGTGGTGAACGGGCCGGGCGAAATGGCCGATGCCGACTACGGCTATGTAGGCGCAGGACGCGGACGCGTGAGCATATACCGTGGCAAAGACCTGATAGAAAAGAACATCCCACGCGAAGAAGCCCTTGCCGCGCTGATAGCCCTGATCAAGGCCGACGGCCGTTGGCAAGCCCCCCGGTAATCCCGGAAAGCGAACAAGTCAGATATTATCAGGTATTAAGAGTCAGATGTTAAGGCGGCGTTCCTCTTGCCAGCGGGGACGCCGCTTCACTTCCATATAGACCTTGCCGAGGTATTCGCCTATGATTCCGAGGGCAAGGAGCAGCACGCCCGTGCAGAACCATATCGAAAGGATTATGGATGCCCATCCGGGAATCGTGTGGCCGGTGAAATGGCGCACAAGCACGTAGGTCAGTATGCCGAGCGATATGAGCACGAAGACCAGTCCGCAACTGAGAATCATCCTCGCCGGACGCACTGAAAAAGACGTGATGCCGTCGGCGGCAAAATTGAGCATCTTGCCTACGGGATACTTCGACCTGCCGAACACACGAGGTTTCCGGTCGTAGAACACCTGCGTCTGCCTGAGGCCGAGCATCGGCACTATGCCGCGCAGGAAAAGGTTGGTCTCGCGGTAGCGGCAAAGCCCTTTGAGGGCTGCGGCAGAGAGGAGACGGTAGTCGGCATGATTGTTCACCGTCCGCATCCCCAATGCATTGCGCAGACGGTAGAAACCTTTGGCCGTAGTGCGCTTGAACACCCCGTCCTCTTTCCGGTGGCGACGCACGCCGTAGACCACATCGAATCCGGACCTGTAACGCTCCGTCATCTCGTCAATAGCCTCGACATCGTCCTGAAGGTCGGCATCTATGCTTATTGCCGCGTCGCAACAGACCGACACGGCCTCGAGACCTGCCATAAGCGCGAGCTGGTGGCCGGCGTTGGACGCCAGCTTCAGACCTCTGGAGCGAACCGATTCCGCTGCAAGCCTTTCTATTACGTCCCAGGTGCCGTCAGTGGAGCCGTCATCGACATAAAGGACGAAGCTTCCGTCTGACACTTGACCTTTTTCAACCAGCGAGACGATTTTCCCTGAAAGAACCCTGTCTGTGTGCAAAAGCGTCTCGGCCTCGTCAAGGCAAGGCACCACAATGGCCAGCACAGGGGCGGGACGGAAAGGCCGAACGGAGGCAAAACAATCGCTGTCAATCATTTCCGTTTGGCCAACAGGCTATTGAACAGTCCGATATATCTTCCGGCCACGCTTTCGTAGCCGAACCTCTCCTCCACCGACCTGCGCATCCGGTCGCGCACTTTCGCGTCTGAGGCAAGCCCGATTCCGCGTATTATGCCTCGGGCCAAGGATTCCGCGGCTTTATGCGAATCTTCATCGAAATGCACAAGAATGCCGGTATGCCCGTCATCGATTATGTCGCACTGCCCCCCGCGGTCGAAGCTGACGGGCACACAGCCGTAAGCCTGGCCCTCGGCCAACGTGGCTCCCCACGACTCATAAAGCGAAGAGGAGACCACCAGGTCGGCGACGGCATACGCGCCAGCAAGGTCTTCGGCATTGTCTATCTTCCCGAGATGCCGGTGGCGGATTCCGAATCCGTCGAACGAAGCCGGATTCTTAACCCCGCCGAAAGTGAGCAGTTCGAGCTTTTCAGCAAGTTCCGGATTCTCCTTTGCCAGTATCCTCGTGGCCTCGGCAAGGACAGGAAGCCCTTTGACCGGATCGTCGAGGCGGGCGGCGCCCATAAGAAGGCACGTCTTCCCGTCCTTCTGCCTCGAATGAGGCTCTGCCGCCGCTGCGTTGAAGGGATTCGGAATCACATCCACATCCTGATCCGAAAGCAACGACGACTGTTGCGCTTTGGACTTCAGCCAGTTGCTGACCGCCACGAACCTTATGGCACCGAGATTGTACAAATCATGCTTCTTTTGCCACACGGCTGCGGAAAGGTCGGTCGGGGAAGCCTTTTCGCCAAGCAGCGGACATTCCCCGCATCGGCCTTCAAAACGGCCGCAATCCCCGGCATGGTGGCAGATTCCGGTCATGTTCCACATATCGTGCATAGTCCACACCAAAGGCTTTCCAGTGTCGATAAGGCGGCAGATGCCCTCAAACGAAAGCATGCCTTGGTTCACCCAGCCGAGACATATCACGTCGGCCTCTTGTACGAGCCTATGCTTCCACAAAGGCACGCCGTCGCTGCATGTGTCTATCTTGAAGAGCGTGGAACGGTCAAAACCGTTGGCAATGAACACTTTCAGGCGTTCAGAAAGGAATGCAGACCTTATCCGGCGGGGCGACGCGGCCAACTCAACGAAAGGGTTGTCCGTAACCTTCTCGCAAACAAGCATACGCGCGTCCACTCCTTCGGCACGCAAAGCGAGCATAAGGCGATGGCTCACCACGGCCGCACCTCCGGTCTGGTCGGACCGGCTTATGATCACAACCCTCATCTGCGCCGCAGGTTTACAAAGCGATAACGCAGACCTCCAGCCTCTCCTTCAGGAGGCATTTCCTCTCCCGTCGGCACCCATTCCGTCTGGCTGAATTCAGGGAACCATGTGTCGGCATCATGAAACTCCGCGTCCACAAGCGTCAGGTAAAGGCGGGTGGCAAACGGAAGCATGGCCTTGTAGATGCTGCCTCCGCCAATCACGAACGGCATCGGGTCTCCGGCACACAGAGCAAGGGCTTCTTCCGGCGACGAGGCGGTCTCCGCCCCTTCCGGACGAAAACATTCGTCTGTCGTTACCACTATATTCCGCCGTCCCGGCAACGCGCCTTTGGGAAGCGAGAGCCATGTGCGCCGTCCCATAATCACCGGATGCCCCATAGTCAACGCCTTGAAACGCTTAAGGTCGGCAGGTATATGCCACGGCATGTCGCCGTCGCGGCCTATGGCCCTGTCGCGGCCCATAGCGACTATGACAGCCGTTTCCATAGGCCTTGAAGTCTGCGAATTGAACACGCTGAACGGATGGAGCGACACAATGTCCTTTTCAAGATTGCGCTCCGCCTCAGTGGGATAGCCTATTATATGTTCCATAATGATTCTCTCCGATATTTTTTAAGTGCGTTTGAGCAGAAGCCCGAACACTCTCTGATTTTCCTAAACCGAAACCACTCCCTTTATTGCCGGCCACGGGTCATAACCCTCAAGGCGGAAGTCTTCGTATGAGAACCCGAATATGTCCTTCACCTCAGGATTCAGAATCATCCTGGGGAGCGGACGCGGCTCCCTTCCGAGCTGTTCATTCACCTGGCCGAGATGGTTAAGATAGATGTGCACGTCGCCGAAAGTGTGGATGAACTCACCCGGCTCAAGGCCGCACACCTGCGCAATCATCATAGTCAGCAAAGCATAGGAGGCGATGTTGAAGGGCACTCCGAGAAAGCTGTCCGCACTGCGCTGGTAAAGCTGGAGCGAAAGACGGCCTTCACACACGTAGAACTGGAAAAACGCATGGCACGGCGGCAGGTTCATGTTAGGCAGGTCGGCCACGTTCCACGAGCTCACGATGATACGCCGCGAATCGGGATTGTGGCGTATGTCCTCCACGGCCTGGGAAATCTGGTCCACCGAGCCGCCGTCATAATCCGGCCAAGAACGCCACTGATAACCGTATATGTGGCCGAGGCCGCCGTCCGGATCCGCCCATTCGTTCCAGATGCGCACGCCTCGTTCCTGAAGCCAGCGCGCATTGGTGTCGCCGCGCAGGAACCACAGCAGCTCGTATATGATGCTCTTCAGATGCACTTTCTTGGTGGTCAGAAGGGGAAAGCCCTTCTGAAGGTCAAAACGCATCTGGTAGCCGAACGTCGAAATGGTGCCAGTGCCTGTACGGTCGGTCTTCCTGTGTCCGGCCTCAAGTATATGTCTGAGAAGATTCTGATATTCTTTCATCCCTAAAAACCTGATTTCTACTACCTGATTGTCATATCAAAAAAACTAACGGCCATGCGGCTTCACCCCACGCATCATCGGAGTGGCCACGCGGTTGCGTCCGGGCTGGTAGCGTATGGCATTCTCCGGGCATCGCGCCACACACTCCATGCACCTCACGCACCGGGCGTCGTCCACAAACCTGCCGACCACCTTGACGCAGCCCGCGGGGCAAGCCTCTTCGCATTCAAGGCATCCTGTACACTTGTCCGGGTCTATCTCGACTCTGTAAACGGAATTGCTGCCCATAAGCCCGAGGACTGTCCCGACGGGGCAGACCGTATTGCAGAACTCACGGCCTGTGAAGACCGCCGCAAACACAATCAAAAGCAGGGACACGGCCCCTGCCACGATTCCCGTGGCCGCGCCGATGCCCAGATTGACTGCCGCTGCCGCCGAAGAGGCCGGATTCGCCGTCCCGATGATGTTGCGGAAAACGTTCCACGGCTCTATCAGCGCAGGAACCACGGATATTCCGGCAATGAGACACACGAAATAGACCGTCGCTATGTGGAAACGCACCTTGTGGCGGTTGCGGTAACGGTAGCGGCGACGGCGGGCAGGCATAAGCCTCCGCAGCTTCGACGAAAGGTCGATAAGCGTACCGACAGGACACACCGTGGAACAATACAGTCGCCCGTAGACGAACGAAATCACGAGCCAAAAGAGCACAGCCCCTATGCTCACGGTGATGGCGGAAGGGATGATCTGGGATTTCTCGGAAAGCGACGCGAAGCGGAGGAGCTGCCGTCCGAATGCCAGATAAACCGCCGACATGACAAAAAACAGCCCGGCCAGAATCCATCGTGCCGTCCTCAATCCCTTCATAAACAACCGTCAAAAACCAAACGACATCATATTGTGTGTATGTTTGAAATCCACATTACGTCATATGTCCCTTCCGACTTCATATGAAACACATGTAGCTGTCATCGGCCGCGCCTACGAAAAGCGAGACCACAAGCATGGCCAAAGCCATGACAAGCATGTTCAGGTTAGCATAAAGCTGCAACCTGCGCAGTCCACGGCGGTCGCCTACCGACAATCTGGCGGCAATCATGCAATTGGACACAAGAACGGCAACCGGAAGAATCATATAGAAGTACCACTCCTCAAGATGCTGCACTTGGCAAAGCCAGGCGCACAGAGCAGTCCACAGGAATCCGTCGGCAACGAAGAGAACCCTCGTAATCCGGATTCCGAACAATGACGGGATGGTCTTCTTTTCCATCACACCGTCCACTTCAATGTGGGCCACACCGTAGAGAAGGCCACAGTTGACCGCCATAAGCCCCATTACGGCTGAAATGTAGAGCGCAGGCTCGATGTCGTAGAAGTTAAACAATGAACCGGCCTCATGGCACGACTGCAGCAGACATGTCCCGATCACTCCGATGGGGCCGAAAAGCAGGAACGTGCTGAGTATGCCCCAATGTGAATCGGAAAGAGGCCGCCGGCCTCCGAAAGTAAAGAAAAGCACCACGGCAAGCACCGACCCCACGACAAGCGTCCAGATTCCATCCATCGCCATAAGGGCAAGAGCCACTGTAACAGCAAGTATGCCTACGCCCAATGCCGACTCCCTGAGCACAGAGGTCTTGGGAAGACGTGCAAACTCAGCATCCACCATATCGTTGGAATTGTGATACGAGCGTGCCTTCAGGTAAAAATGCCAATACGTGGCTGAAATCTGCGTAAGCAACGCGAAAACCAGACACAGTGTGGCCGGGAACACCTCAAGATTGCCCCTCAAGGTTGCCGCCGCCGTCCCTCCGGCCACTGTAGCGACGCTTATCATAAGCATCTCCGGAGCCGCGCCCTGCACAAGCAACGCCGACACCGAAGAATTGTCATATCGTTTTTCTGATTTAGCCATAGCCGAGTCAGTCAATAGTGTACATCACCACGAAAAGGCTGCCTGCCCCTATCACCATCCAAAGCGTAAGGGCCTGGATGATAGGCTTCACCCCAACCGACTTTATCACACTCAGGCTCAGGCTTGCGCCGATGGCGAAAAGCACCGCAATCAGAGCCTGCTTGGCCACCGCCACAATCCAATGGTACACGGGAGCCATGACCGGCATCGCTGATTCCGGAGTGTAGGTGTTGATGACCATGGCCACTACAAACAGGAGAATGAACCAGGGAATGCTCACCTTGGCCTTACCTTCGCCGGACTTCCGCTTGCGGAATATCCACATGGTCGCGAAAGCCAACGGTATTATCCAAAGCGCACGCGTGCACTTGACGAGCGTTGCAAGCTCACAGGCCTCGGCTCCGTAGGCATTGCCGGCCCCGACAACGGAACTCGTGTCATGGATCGCTATGGCCGCCCACGTCCCGAACTGGGCCTGGCTCAGCCCGAAAAGATGGCCCAGAGGCGGGAAGATGAAGAGTGCTATCGCGTTGAGGATGAAGATAACCCCGAGAGAGACGGCCATCTCGTTCTCGTTGGCCTTGAGGACAGGCCCTACGGCCGCTATCGCGCTTCCGCCGCAGATTGCCGTCCCGGTGGAAATCAGATACGACGTCTTCTCCTGAATCCGCATATAACGGCCAAGCATAACGCCTATCACCATGACTCCGACCACGGAAACCACCGTGAACAGCATCCCGTCTGCCCCCGACTGGAGCGACTTCTGCAGGTTCATGCCGAAGCCGAGGCCCACCACGGAAGCCTGCAGCAGATATTTGGAAAGCTTCTTGTTGAACTTCGGGAACGGTATCCCGAAGATGAAAGCGAAAATCAGGCCGATGAAAAGAGCGACGGCCGGAGTGATGAACGATTCCCCTTCGCCGAATATGGCGTCGAAAGGCACGCACATCAGAGCCAGAAGCACCCAATAGAGCCAGCGTCCCGTTTGCGTGACAGGGCTTTGGGTTGATGATTGTCTTGCCATTTATAGTCTTAACTTGCAGTTCAACATCCAAAAGGAGAGGGGTTCACAACCCGTGATAAGGGCACGCCATCCTTTCGGTTTAATTTGCAAAGATAACGAAAGTTTGCGGAAAAACGTGCATCACCGCCGCAAAAAATCCACAGCCATCACCATAGAAATATCGGTAAAAATATTTCCAGTCATTAAAAACAAGACGATCAGGCATATGAAGGCGGAGGCAAGGGAATGTGTCTCCTGCCCCCGCAACATCAAGGTTACGAAAAGGTGGTTTTGGAAATGCGGTGTCCCGGCCATCGCGGATTCAAAGACCGGCGGGAACGAATCCCGCCATGACTTAATCTCCACACCTAATCTCCCGCGACGACCGGAAGCATCGCTTGTGCATTCCGCCAATCGTCTGACTTAAAAACACGTCGCCGCCGCGACTGTTCACGGCGGCGACGCTTTTAACGTTTGACGTGTGTCAGGATTTTTTATTGAGGATTTCGTGTCGGCAGCCCTATTTACGTCCCAACAGGCGGCGTAGGCGCGGCGACACCATCGGCACATCCTCAAACAGGCATACCGCACCGAGATATACGAGCAAGAGAAGCGTCCGCGACGCGTAGCGGAGGAGGCCGCTTCCCGGAAAGGCAAAGGCCCATTCGCCGACCGCATAAAGCACTGCGGCAAGAAGCGTGTAAGCCCCCATACGCCTGAGGTCGTAGTCGATAGGATAATACTTCCTGCCCACGAAGTACGAGACAACCATCACCGTGAAATAGCTTATCAAGGCGGCGTAGGCCGAACCCATGTATCCGCCGGGAATCCCGATAAGCGGCACAAGCCAGGCGTTGAGAGCAAACATGAGGCCGAAGCAGAAGAGCGAGAAATACATGCCCCACTGCGTGCGGTCGGTCAGCTTGTACCACAGCGAAAGGTTGAAGAAGACCCCGAAGCACAGATCGGCCACCATCATCACGGGAACCACGTCAAGCCCGGCCCAATAGTCCTTGCTTACGAAATGCTTGAGCACAGGCAGGAAGAACATGACCGCCAGAAAAATCAGAAGGCCGAAGAGGACAAAGAACTTCATGGCGTCGCCGTAGGCACGGCGTCTGTCCTCCCCTTCTCCCCGCGCACGGGCGAAAATGAAAGGCTCATAAGCATAGCGGAAAGCCTGGGTGAACATCACCATCACGACGGCAATCTTGATGTTCGCCCCGTATATGCCCACCATATCCCGCGCGGCCTCTTCCTGACCCTCGAAGAGATAAGGAATCATGACCTGCCCCATGTTCTGGCTCAGTATACCGGCCACGCCGAGAATCAGCAACGGCCAACTGTAGCGCAGCATACGACGCAGAAGAGCGCCCCGGAACCGCCATCTCCGGCCTGAAAGCTGAGGCAGAAGAAGAAGGAGGATGCAGAGCGTAGAGATGACATTGGCCACGAAAATCCACCCGATCCCGAACGACTCTCCGCCCAAAGGCCCGTAGAACCATCCGATTGCGCCGGGACACACCTTCATCAGCTCCGGACACGCCAGAAGGAAGAAAAGGTTGAGACCGATGTTGAGACCGATGTTGGCGAACTTGATTCCCGCGAAGACCAAAGGCTTCTTCCTGAACCTGAGATAGGCGAACGGAATGTTGGTAAACGCGTCTATGGCGACAATCAGCCCCATCATCCACACATACGAAGGATGCTCCGGCATAAGCAGCATTCCCGACACAGGGCGGATGAAAAGCGTCAGCATGACGATGAAAAGGGCCGACGTGGCCCCGACCGAGATGAGCGAGGTAGTGTAGACCGTCTCGGAATCCTCCTCCGGCTTGTTGGCAAAACGGAAGAAGCCCGTCTCCATGCCGTAATTGAGAATCACGAGGAAGACAGCCGTCACTGCGTAGAGGATGGTCACTATGCCGTATTCTCCCGGCGGGAAAAGATGCACGTAAAGAGGCACAAGGAGCCAGTTGAGGAAACGCCCCAGGATGCTGCTCATGCCGTAGATGGCCGTGTCCTTGGCCAATGATTTTATTCCAGCCATTGTCGTGTTATGGTTTTAGAGTGTGTTTGAATTTTTATTCTGATTTTTACAGGCAGTTTTACAGGGCTTTCCGGGCCTTGGAACGAGGCGCATAGCGGCCTGTGCAACGAGTGAAAGGCCGGAAAGGACGTGAAAATGCCGTAGTGTGCCGTTCGAGTGTGCCTTTATGGGTCTTTCGGCCGTCTTCACGCCTTTGCCCCGGTCATGCAGCCCGCCGCACTCCCTCGTCTGCATGCGCGAATCCGTCCCGAAATCCTCCAAAAAAATCTTGAATAAAAATCCCAAACACACTCTTAGAGTGTCGGATGTCAGAGACGAGACGGGCACAGCTGCCCGGTGCATGCCAGGAACCGCTCCACCACCAGATAGGAGATGATGCTCTCACGCCTGCGGTCGAGGAACTGTGCCGCCCACTCCTTTGAAGCACGCGATATCGCCGCAGCCTCGTCAGGATGGTCGGTATAGTGCTTTATCTTCTCGCCCACGTCGGAGAAATCGGGCTTTATCTCTATGAAATGCACGCCGGGGACAAGCCGCGAGTGCATGAGCCATCCCTCCACAGTAGGACGCGGCATCACAGGCACACAGTTGGAGGCCATCACCCACTGCAGGGCAGAAGCCATGTCATTGCCCTCGAGCGTGAGTATGAACTGATAGTCGAAATGGTCGGTGAGCTTCACCATAGGAGCGAACCAGCGGGAACGGTTCTTGCGCGTTGTGTCCCCAAGGTCGAAGAGAGGGTTGCCGGCCCACATCTCGAAGAAACGTATGCGGTGAGGCTTGCCGTCTATCTCCCCCCGGAAGAAAAGCACTGGCTTCTTTTCTTCAAAAGGAACCGGATCCACAGGCCTTATGAAATGCCGGCGACAGTCAAGGTTCAGCAGGGCGCAGTTATCGGCCTTTCCGTCGAGCCGACGGGCTTTCATAAGCGTCGGGGTGTCAGGATTCTCCCACACGTCGGTGGTCATATAGTCTATTCCGGACTCACCCGGAAAGCCCTTTACGTATCTGCCCAAGTCGAAAAAATAACGGCTCGGCGTTCCCTTGAGCCTGAAGTCCTTTATGGGTCTCGCCTTACCGCCGAGGGCATGCCCTTCGGCAACCCGGCAATAGAAATCCACGCGGTCCCGTATATAGTCCGCATCCGGCCTTTGCTGCCACCGGCGCAGCAGAAGCCGGCGTTGCCACCGGCGCACGAAACGCGGCAGAAGCATTCGCCATCCGCCGACAAGATAATAAAGCTGATTGTTTGTCCGGCCTGTCCTGCGGCCTTTCTTGTCTGATTCTCCCATTGGCAATCAATGCATTGCGCCTATAAAAATGCATTATGGCACAAAGCAGAGGCAAAATTACGGAAAAATCCCCTTATCCGCAAATTCTCGTCATGCTGCGTGAAAAAACGGCTTCTCCGGTGCGACGGCACGGAGAAGCCGCAATATGCATCAGCGCAGCTTAATGGCTGTTTAAAGCGTGTTTCCACGTGTAGCGACGTGCTTGCGTCCGCCTTGGATGTAGACCGTACCCGGCTCGGGATTCCGTATTTCGCGCCCGTTAAGGTCGTACATCCGAGCGTCTTTGGATATTGCGTTGTCTGTCAGTATTTCTTCCACTCCGGCGTCAGAGCCGAAGTCTTCATGCTTGAATATGACGTTGCCCTCGATGTCGCGCACTTCCGTCAGCACCGGCACGCCGATTGCCTCCTCGGCTTCCTTGTCGCCCCATGCTGGCAGATGCAGCCATCCGCGGTTGATTCCGATTCCTTCCACAGCCACGAACTTCTCTCCGGGACGGCCTTCAGCAGCCAGTGTCTGCCGCCGGCATTTCTCCCCGGCGATCACGACGGTGTCCACTGAAACGACAGTTACGTCCAGTTTCTTGTATCTGTCCGGCCCGTTGGAAAGCCCTATTGTCCGGTACTTATGCCCGACCTCAGCACCGAACCGGTACACGTCGTAGCCTCCGTAGTACATGTCGAGGTCAGACCAATGTTGTTGCAGCAATTCGGGGTCGCCGCGCCCATAACGTTCCACTCTGCCGTAATCACGCCATTCCGACATCAGAGCCAATGAATCCCCGTGTTCATCTAGCACCGGATAATAATATCCGTAATCTGTAAGTTCAGGGGTTCCCGCCTTAAGACGCTTTTCTTTGCCGTTGACCGAATATGCCCATACCCTGTCTTCTCTTATGGTGGTGGCGAATTCCGGTTCAGGCTTTGGATATATGTCGTTAATGGAGAAGAGTTCATAATCCTCATCATCCTTGACATTCTTCAGGCTTATGATAGAATAGTGCGGATTTGCCTGTCCTGTTGTGTAATCAATCTTGCCAGGAAGAAAAAACCATTCGTCAAGACAGCCAATGCCTTCTACAACATCATATGCGCAATCGGTGTACTGGCTAACAGGTCGTACGGTCTGTTTCCGGAAAGAACGGCCTCCAATGCCAACGGTGTCAACCTTGAGCACTTCAATATCGCATACAGAATACCCCCTCGGTTCGCTTACAAGTCCTTTGTACTTCCCTCCCGGTTCGGTTTTGAAGTCGTTGACCTGATACTCGTCTGTTTGCGGAGCTTCATAATCCATATGAAGCACAGGGCTATCGGCACAAACATACACTTTGCCGTCTTCTTCACGAATCAACGCGACCGTGTCGGCTGTGTTTTTGGAACTGGTCAATACAAAATACTCTCTTCCACCTTTAATCGTTTTGCCTGAAAACCGGAGAGACTTGGACGGTGTGGTGCAAATAGGCTTAATTCCAAAATACTTGGTGCAATCATAGTTCCATTCCTTACCTTCAGCAGTCAGTCTCGCTGCTGCATTCTCAGCCATAGCATCTTTGATGCCCATAATTGCCGATATTGAAATCAATATGGTAACAATTGTTCTCATTTTCCTGTTCGTTGTGGCCGCGGAAGTCGTATTGTCGGCTTCCACGGCCGTGGTTATTGTTTTGTCATTTAATTGTCATATTGAAGGCTCCGCCTTTCTCGACCTTGAAGCCGGGCGTCATCTTCACGTCCTTCGCCCTGACCGTCAGCTTCCCTCCGGCCTTGACCGTGCAGGAAAGATTCGCAGTCTTTTCGCAGTCCAAGACCACTTCCGCGCCGTCTTCGATTATGAAGTTGGAGTAGGCGGTTATCCCCTCGGACGCGTAAACGGTATAAGACGTGCCTGAGCCGATTGTGGTGGGTCTGAATGCATTGCCGTTTGCAGAGTTGGCATAAAACGGATTGCCGAGCATTGCGGTCTGCACTATGTATTCCTTGGTCTGTCCGGTTATGGTGCCTTCAAACGAATAAAGGGAGATGAAAGGCAGGTAGCCGGTCTTCCATATCGATACTGCAAAATCGTTCGTCAGTCTGGCCGCGTTAAGCTCGATTGAACTCAATGGGCATTCCTGCCAAGGAGTGCCTACATGACCAAAGTAAGTGCAAACCTTTGCACCACGGAGGTCGCTGCCATGAATATCCAGACCAAAATTCTCTACGTTGACCGTCAGATTCTCGAATTCCTTAGGAAGAGTTGTCCACATCTCAAATTCCGGCTCGCCAATAAGATGATGAGTGGCTTTAAGGTGCCTGTCGTTAAAAATCTTTTTTGACAGAGCCTGTGATATTCCTATTTTTGGTTGTTTCAGCAATATTTTCCCAAACTCCGCCTCCATATTTGCAGATATGCCTACCCATCCTTCCCTTGTATTGCATAAAATGGCAGGACCACCAAAATCACCAGCGACAGTAAATGCTGACCCAAAATTGTATGGAATATTGAAAATATGTCCGTTCTGTCTGTCTATTATATTCTCATCATCGTCTTCTATTTCTTTGACATCTACAAATGAATCAAATGGAGAAATAGTACAGGATATTGAGTATGCCACACTGGGCTTATGCTCGTTACCCATCATATCTAATCCATTCTTCATATCCCATATGTCTCTATCTTGTGTGAACATATCTTGGGTATATGTCGAAATGGGTGCAATGAAGTAGTGCCAGTCACAACATCCAACTTGTGTAGGGCTTCCATGTCCATGCCAGCTACTAAAACCAGCTTTACCTATGGCATTTATTATGTCTGTTCCGGTATGTGGCTGTACTGAATGGAATGCATGTTCCAAATCATTCGAGAAAAAACAAGAATCTCGAATGACAACTGTTGTATTCGGAAATGGATCGAATTTCCTCCTTACTTTATCAGATTCTCCAAGCATTCCGCCAACTCTATAAATTTCTCCTGTTTGTTTATTCTTTTTTGTCTTGTCTTGTTCGAAATAGACGTGATTTTGGAGATATGATGCATCTCCCAAACCTGGATTTGACTCGTAAATGATTAGTTTGCGCAGATAATTGTCAATCTCTTTAGGCTGGGAACATAATAAGCGTCCGATTGCAATGTCAGGTGCATAGTTCAACTCCGATGCATTCATTGAGAATACACGTTCTTTTGTCGTCTTTGTCAGGCTCCATTTGGAAGTAAAGTCTGAAAAATAACAATCTGTCGGAACATAGTAATGTCCTTGAGGATTAAATTCATATTCAAAACCATTTCTACTATGGATATAGCTACGTACCCGCCTTATAGGCATCGGGGTACGGTAGTCGCCTGCAAGAAGACAGAAATATGTGCCACGGGCGATGTACTCGTCCTTCAGGTAGGCACGGAGACTCGCGGCGGAATCAACGATTTCTTCTGAAGTTCCATTGGCGAACACACAAGTCCTCCCAATGGCATAACGTGGAGTGGCATATATGTCCTCGATGCACTTCAATGTAACGTTGTAGCCCTTTTGTCCCTTCCATGTGGCAAGATGCCGGAAAGCGGGTTCAAGGTTCTTCGGTGTGATTATATAATAGTATTTAGGAATTGTGTCGATTGAGACAGTCCGCCGTGGCGAATATGCGGGAACGGAGACTGAATTCACCACAATATCCTCCATCCTGAAATGCGAAGACGGGACAGGCGGGAATATCGGCTTCGTGTCGAGTTCAGCGACCGAACAGACCGTGTAGGACAGCTTTACCTCTATCTGCGATGCGGCCTTGACGGTGAGGTTCACATCTGAATAAGAAACCGGATATACCGCCACAGTGACCACGTGGTTGCAACCGTCTATGAACGAGTCCTCGATGACCTCTGCCCTGACCGTGCTTCCTGACGTGTATGCAGATTCCATCGGTGCGGCGAAACCGGGTATGTTGCGTCCGTTGGCGGGTATCGGATGCTGCACCGGCCAAAGTCGCGACGGCAGCCTGCGCGTGATTGTCCTTCCTGTCACAGTGGCCGTCGCAGAAAAGCCTTTGGATGCAGTGGGAACGATGAAGCGTATGTACTCCACCGGAAGTTCAGGCGTACCGACTTCCTGAGAGGCGTACAGGCCGTCAAATTCCACCTTGGAATAGGAAGTGCCTTCTGCCTCTGTTGGCGTTACCGTCAACGAATTTATGTCATATACCCTTAGTGCGGTCTCTGTTCCTGCAAATGCGGTTGTTGCCGCAAGCGTCAATGCCAGCGTCAGCAGGAGCGCGCCGGGACATTTTCTTTGTTTTTGTAGCAGTCGTTTCATGCCGGATGGTGTTTAGTCGGTGAGAATCATTCGTTTGGAGTCTATCTCACGGCCGTCGGCGATGAGGGCATAGATGTACATGCCGGCCGCGAGCGTGGAGCCGTCAACTGTTACGGACGTGCTGCCGCGTCCCTCAACGGCGAGCTTCATCACCTGCTTCCCCTGAAGGTCGTAGATGTGCAGCGAGGCGTCGGCCACGCTCTCCGGAAGCGTGCATTCTATGACGGTGGTAGCCGTGAACGGGTTGGGGCGGTTCTGCGCCAGCGAGGGCCTCACGACCGCCGGGCCGTCGATTCCGGCCTGCCCGCCGTCCTTTCCCGGGGCGCGCTGCGGAGCGTTTTCCCGGGCGGTCAGCGATTCGATGACCGCCTCCTGCTCACCGACTTTTTCGGTCAGGCTCTTCACCGCGTCAACGAGGATGGGGATGAAGCCGATGTAGTCCACCGACAGGTAGCCGTCCTCGCCTTCGACCACGAGTTCTGGATATATATCCTTGACCTCCTGTGCGATGAATCCGAAATGGGTGCCGGGAGACGGCGCGGCTGGCGGCAATATCCTTTCCTCGCCTTCGGCATCCGATGAAGCCGCCTTTGCCGGGAAGGCTTGTGCCGAAAGCGTGTAGCTGACCGGCGTGATCGAAGAAAGGCCTTTTCCTGTGCCGCCGATTTCCTCCACCCCGCTCTTCAGGCGGGCGTCGGAATTGAGCAGCACGCGGTTAGTGATTATGTCGCACGCGAATGCGAACTTGTCCCCGTTGTATGGATAACGGAAAATCTCCGCCTGACCGTTCTCGTAGCGGATGCCTTCCTTGCCCCGGAGCAGTAGCACGTCCGAATCGGATTTGCCCGCCCATTCACCAACTGACACGTGGCGTTGGTTGCCGAAAGTTATATAGCCTCCGCTGTTGTTGCGGTGCACGCCCAGGACGTTCATTGCAGCCAATGTGTCCACCGCCACAAGAGGGAAAGTGGCTACACCTGACATGCTTCCAAAGGTCTGCAGTCCTTCTCCATTGATGGAATCAATGCCGACCATAGAGTAATGGACTTGACGTGTGCCTACCACAGCAGTGCCTTTCGGGGTTATTGAAATCTGGGCAGAGGCAAAGGCGCAGACGATTGTCGCCGCCATAGCTGAAAGTAGAAGTCGTTTTACCATATTTAAAGATTTTAAGTTGGTGATTGGTCTGTGATTACGGTCTGCAAAGGAAACAGGAATCATTACGGCGGCAAATGTACGGATAAAAATCCGGAATTCCAAATGTTTTACGCGAAAAAATCTGAAGAAAAAACAATACGGGTTAAAAACCGACCAAATTGTCCTTAATTTAAGGACAATTTCATATATGGAAAGAGGGCGCATCGGATATTGAATCCGATGCGCCCTCTCAAGCTCTGTCGGGGTGAGGCGACTCGAACGCCCGACCTCTACGTCCCGAACGTAGCGCGCTAACCAACTGTGCTACACCCCGAGAGCCGTTAAGCGACTGCAAAATTAGACAATTCCCGCGAACTGACAAAATTTTCAGCCTAAAAAATCCTCAAAAGTTTTCCGAGACAAGTCAAAGAGCCACTTTCAGGGGTTTGGATCCTTGACGCACCACTATATAAATGCCTGAAGGCAGTGCCGTCTCCTGCGCCTCAGAGACCTTGCGACCCCAAAGGTCATAGACAGACGCGCCGGCCGGAACGTGGAGCACTCCTCCTTCTGCCCAGACCTCAAGACGCAGGTCTGAAACCATTTCCTCTACGGCATCCTCCTTGACCTTGCGGTAGAAGCACAGCGGGGTCTGGCCGGAAGAGGAGTAGGTGGTGAAGCGCGGAGCAGAAGGGTTGTAATACAGGTTGCCTGCGCCTCCGTAGCTGATGGTGGCCGTGCCGTCGGCAGAAATCTTCACCTGCGCCTCCGCACCTTCGGCAGAAGGCGAATCGGACAACGTTATGGTTTTCGCATTCACACTGCATACATACTGCGGGGCGGCATCCTCCGCAGCCGACAGGCCGATGGCATAGCCTGAACCCGAGGCCGCAAGCCTTACCATGGCGAAGTCGGACGGAACAGACGAAATCACACCGCCGACCGACGAGACCGGAGCAGCAGAAGGAGCGATGAACTTCCCGTCGAGCACCGTGGTCATGCCGAATCCGAGCTTCGAGTCCACAAGGACATATACGTCAGAGACGCTCAGTTCCGACGCATTCCTGACAAGCTGCCACGTGCCCGGCGTTCCGGGATTGTCCGGAACATCAGGCTCATCGGGTTCTTCCGGGTCCACAGGATAATTGTCAGGGTCATAATGGAACGGCGTGTCCTTCTTTCCGCCCCATATGTATTCCGCGAGGTCAGGAATGTCGATGAACGGGTTGCGGTTCTTCTGTATGCCATATATGGCGTCATTACGGCCTGTCTCCTTCTCCCCTACCGGATCCTTGGAGTTCCACTCGAGGAGCATGTCATAGGCCCAAGGCTTCAAAGAGGGATAAGCCGAACAGTCGTACATCGCGTCGCGCTTGTCGGAATACGTGCCCCAGCTTATGTCGTCATATACCGTGAAGATATAGAAATACACGCGGGCGAAATCCCCTTTGTACATGTCATGCGGCTCATAGACGTTCTTAGCCCCGCCGCAGTCGCCGGCGGCAGGATGGCCCACCACGGTAACGCCGTTGGTCCACGTCGGCGTGCCCACCACAATGCCGAGCGGGAAGTTGGACTTGCGGTTGTTGGCCGTGGCATCCGACGGGTTGAGATGGAAAAGGTCTTTGTAGGCATCGTTCTTGGAGCCGCCCCAGCAAGAGTTGGCCACCGAATGCTCGATGTTCATGCCCGGATGGCCGGAAGACACAGGAACGTTGTTGGAGGAATACATGTCCCACCAGCAGAGCCTTCCGTCCACCTCGCGCACGTCGGTCTCGCGGAAAGCGTCCCACGTGTCGTCGCCGTAACTTATCACCGTGTGCTTGCGCACCTTCGCCTTTACGGCCGCCTTGAGTTCGGCGCCGCATTTCCCTTCAAGCGAATCGTAATAGCCCTGCGGAGGAGCCGCATGGACAGAAAAAGCGGCACACACTGCCGCCATCGGATAGATGAATATATGCTTCATATTCTTGTGATTTGAGCAAACCTCAAAAAGTGCCGATCAGTCGGAGAGGAGAAAAAGGGCTGCAAAGCTATAAAGAATCCGCGAATAATCAAAATATTCACGCGAATAACTCCATATACGGGAATTTAATGCTAACTTTGCGCCGGGCAGTGAACCTTCACCACCCGACCACACTTATAAACTGTAAAAAAGACATTGAGATTATGAAGAAAATGAGAATGTTATTGTGCATGGCCGCCGCCGGGCTTATGCTCGGAGGATGCGTCAGCCAGAAAAAGTACGCTGAACTCGATGCCAAGTATCAGAGCATGCAGCAGGAATACCAGTCCACACGCGAAAGCCTCGTGGAATGCAACGCCAACGGCAAGAGCATGGAAGAGATAATCCGCCAGGCGCGCAAGGAGAACGCCGACCTGAAGGAAGCCTACAATTCGCTCAAGAAGTCGCTCGACCAGAGCATCTACGGCAGCTCGGCCAACATCTCCAAGCTCGTGGACGAAATCAACGCGAGCAACAAATACATAAAGCAGCTCGTGGAGGCAAAGTCCAAGTCGGACTCGCTCAACATGGTGCTCACCAACAACCTCACCCGCTCCCTCAGCCGCGAAGAGCTTAAGGACGTGGACGTAAAGGTGCTCAAGGGCGTGGTCTACATCTCGCTCGCCGACAACATGCTCTTCAAGACCGGAAGCTACGAAATCAGCTCACGCGCCATGGAGACACTGAGCAAAATCGCCAAAATCATAAAGGACTACAGCGACTATGACGTGCTCGTGGAGGGCAACACCGACAACGTGCCCATCAGCCGCACCAACATCCGCAACAACTGGGACCTCTCCGCGCTCCGCGCATCGTCGGTGGTGCAGGTGCTGCAGAACGATTTCGGCATCAAGCCCTCGCGCCTCACGGCCGGAGGACGCGGCGAATACAACCCCGTGGCCGACAATGACTCAGACCTCGGACGCTCCAAGAACCGCCGCACGGAAATCATCATAACGCCGAAGCTCGACCAGTTCATGGACCTGATCGACAAGGCTCCCGAGACTTCCGACGAAGTAAAGTAACCCCGGCCCTGCACCGGACATCCAAAGGCGCGGTTTCTCCACGAAGCCGCGCCTTTTAAGCCGTCAATCGGCAGTCATTGAGAATCATTGCCTATGCGACAGCCTTAAAGAAGCAAGCAAGTATCTCTGACCAGTCCTGGCAGGGCGAGTCTGTGATAAGCCGACGACGCAGGAAGACGGATTATCACTGTCTCGACCAGTGGACTGCTGAACCATGCGGCAAGTGGCCGGGCGGTCGTAAAAGTCCTTGTCAGGCAACGGCGATAAAGAACACGGAGGGACGGCAAAAAGTCTCAGAGGTGGCATCAGCGAAGCCGCTGACAATCATCGGAGGCGTTGCCGGTTCTCGGTGTTCCGCCGTTGCCCGTAGGCGCGATGCGGTCATAAGGTGTCAGTGGCTCGTCCACCGTCAACTTATGACGGCATATCGCCGCCAACAATGAAGACCGCCCAGCCTCTTGCCGCTTTTGCATGAATATCCCCCATAGGGTATAATTTGCGTTGTTGTAAAATATTTTAGGTGAGTTTATACGAAATTACCCCGAACAGAGTGGCGCATAAATAGAATGCTTTCATATCAGTTATAGGCGAAATAAAACCAAACGATATGAAAGCATTAATTCAAAAAGAAATTATCCGCATACCAATCTCAAGGAATGAGGACGTAAATGGTCGCATGGAGTCAGAAACCACAATAGTGCGAATATTTGGAGTAGTTGTATTCAAAAAGATTATCCAACTTTTGAAAGAGCATCAATTGGGAATTTAACTTTTTCAAAAGTATGAGTCAAACTATTAAAGTAAGCACAAGTCGCTGTTTGGTATTCATCAATCCAAATAACTGTCATCTCAACTTTATCTTCAGAGTTTAGATACACAATATCACCAATATTAAAACCATTCATAATTACCTCCTTTCCGTTCTAAAGTTAAACATCTGCGCAACGCCTACCAGTTGCGCTTGGTGTCTCATATCTTACTGATGAGTCCAGTATCAGCCTCCGTGTCAAGGGTTAGGCTGATGCTTTTTTATATAACAAACTTCGTGCCAATATAATATGGCAGACAATTTGACCGATACAGCGTTCAAAGTTTATCCCTAAAAACAGTATTTATGAACGAGCAGAGCATAACAGTCCGTTGGGATAAGAACCCCGATGGCAGTACCGACATATCGGTCAGCGGAGATATTGATGGGCAGACGCATTTTCGAGAGGCATTCCTTTCGTTGGATATGTTACCGCCACTATACGATATTAGCGAAACGAATACGAGTGGCGAGAGTGCTGGAAATTCGGCTACCGTATCACTTCTTCGTAGCCTAATAGAGATTATCCGAAAGAGCGATAAGACAAGTGGTCATATCATAACCGAGCAGGAACGCAATTCAAAATTTCCGCTTACGGATTTGATAACAATTCGCAAATTTACTCAAATAGCTGGCATAAAGATTGATGAGCGGAAATTCCGTAATCGGAGAGAATTTCAAATGTATTTTCGGGAGTTGATGAAAGAGGATAAAGGGAAGGAGGATTGGAGATGATTACATTGTGTCCGTCCTTTGAAGTAATTCCGTTTGGTGAGTCGCAAATTCCTCCTCAGTTAAACTCTCCGACATACTCTTTGAGTGCATTAGAACGCGCAAATTCTCTTGGAATAAAATTTCTTGGCGAGACATTTGAGACCCAAAATACTTTGGAGAGTAGAAACGGTCAATCTCAGTTTGTTTCAAATTCTTATAGCCAAGGGCCACCGCCATCTCAGATAGCAAATCAAGCAGAAAAGCATTATTTTGCTGAAAATGCGGTGATTGAACGTTCAAACTATCATAATATTCTCTCCAGGCGTGTCTGACACTATTATTGTCCTGGAATACGACATCAATAGTATTTAAAGCATCTACCCATTCTTTGGTAATTGGAGTCGCTTTTCTATTAGCCATTAGTTTAAGGAATAATTGGAGTTGCGCATCGCGCTTGGCTTTGCGATTTTGATATTTGATACCTCCAAACCAAATAACAATAGGGATTATTGCAACAGCCAAGATTTGACCTATGCCTATAAGTAATTGAATTGAATCTTCTGTCATAATCTTCTGTTTTAGAGCGCAAAGTTACAAAATTTTCGCTAACTTTGCACCGTCTTAGAGAAGACAAAGTTTGAAATAACAGAAAAGTGCCTTATTTCTTGTGAAATCGCCAATCTAATCAAAGAATACACGAGGCACGGTGACAGCTCATATAACGTGGGCTGCCTATCCGTGCGTGTATTCAGGTGTTTGGCGATACCTACAAGAGTGCAAGGATGGCAGCCCACTTTCTATATATAACTTTAGTAAGAAAATTTCTCCAATTGGATGCCTGCGGAGAACTCTTGTAAAATCGCCATATGAAAATTCTATATGCTTTCTTCTGCGGAATGATAGTAAGTGGCATATACTCCTTCTTTGCCATGTTTTGGGGTACAGTTGATTCAGACCCAGAAACAACCCTTTGGGGGATGATACTCACCTTTACAACAGGATTTGTTGTTGGCCTTTTTGGATACAATCAAAAAATGAAGAAAAAGGCAGAGGAAGAAGAACGTCAAGCGGAACAAGACCGAACTAACGAACTCATGCGTGAGTATCTTGAAAAGAAACTGCGGGAGGAGAAAGAAAATGCAGAATAATCCAATCTGTACGAGTGTTGAACAGTCCCAACGGCTCATAGGGCTGAGGTTGGACGTTAATAAGGCTGACTTCTATTATATCAATGATTCGGTAAAATTTGAGGTTGTTCAGCCTTGGCTAAGCCGCTAACTG